>MDTD01019070.1_pt1 | contig 10670 bp, 7 predicted proteins | sample 811221 | NCBI WGS metagenome assembly MDTD01 (sample SAMN05326646, study PRJNA326480) | marine metagenome | isolation source: seawater | place: Pacific Ocean: South West | collected 2011
ACGGGACAGCTGATTCATATACTGCAGTGCCCTTTCATCCAGAGTCATGAAGTCAGATATAATGTAAAGCGTGCTTCCTGGTTTGGTGATTCGGCGAATCTGGCCTAAAGCAGAAGCGAGGTCGGACCGAGGAACGAGCTCTGTTTCATTGTTTGGCGCAGTTACGCGCTGCAAATTTCGATTGTACTGATAAATCTGATTCAATAGGTGCAATGCAGAGCGTCTAGATCGCTTTGGGCGAACCAGGCTGGAACAGCGGTCCGAATAAACCAGACCACCAACCCGATCACCGTTATCGATTGCCAGCCAGCAAAACAGGGCTGCGGCCTGTGCTGCAATTACAGATTTGAAGGCAATCTGACTGCCAAAGTACATGTTTCGGGATTGGTCCACGGCTACAATAACAGGCCTTTCTCGCTCTTCTCTGAACACCTTTGTGAACGGCCGGCTCGTGCGCGCAGTCACTCGCCAATCTATCAAGCGGATATCATCTCCCGCCTGGTAGGGCCGGAATTCTTCGAAATCAATGCCTCTGCCGCGCATTTTGGAAAGGTGCAATCCAGAAATACCGGCGATAGAGCGGGAATGAGCGAGATATCCGAGGGTCTTAGCCGCATAGCGTTGAATGAGTAGCTGTTGTAGCGAGATGATAGCCCCTTTGCTTTGGTAACGAGCATGCTGGGGGTCGGTAGCTAGTCGAGCTGACATTGGAATAGACCGAATTTATCAGGCGGAGGGGACACGTTCTCTAATCGTTTCGAGCACGTGATCGGGAGTGATACCACTTGCCTCAGCTTCAAAGCTGAGCAAAATCCGATGGCGCAGTACATCGAAAAGGATTTCTTGTACGTCATCGGGGCTCACGTAATCACGGCCCTGAATCCAAGAATGCGCTCTCGCGCAACGATCGAGCGAGATTGTTCCGCGAGGACTTGCCCCATACTCAAGCCATGCGCTGAGATCGTCGCCGTAAAGCTCGGGTTTACGGGTCGCCATTACGAGCTGAATAATATATTCCTCTACCTCTGGTGCCATATGCATGGCCAGTATTTCTTTCCTCGCTGAGAATAGATTTATCTGGGCAAGCTGAGCAGGCGCTTTGCCTTCGACATCAGCGGCTTCATTTCTCACCAAGTGCAGGATGTCTCGCTCAGCTTCTACCGCTGGGTAATCAATCGTTGCATGCATCAGAAAACGGTCAAGCTGTGCCTCCGGCAGCGGGTAAGTACCTTCCTGTTCTATCGGGTTTTGGGTTGCCATGACCAGAAATAAATCTGGTAGCGTGAAGGAGTCTCTGCCCACCGAAACCTGTCGCTCTGCCATCGCTTCAAGAAGTGCAGACTGGACTTTAGCAGGAGCTCTGTTGATCTCATCAGCCAGCACCAAATTGTGGAAAATAGGCCCCTGCTGGAAACGGAAGGAGCCGTCTTCAGGTCTGAATATCTCGGTACCTGTTATATCGCTCGGTAACAGGTCGGGTGTGAACTGTATCCTATGAAAATCTCCTTCAATGGCGCGAGATAAGTCCTTGATGGCCTTCGTTTTAGCTAAGCCGGGGGCGCCTTCAACAAGCAAATGTCCATCCGCTAGCAAGGCTATCAGAAGTCGGTCAAGCAACCGTTCTTGTCCGATGATCTGCGTCGACAGCCAGTTTTTTAATTTAACGATATTTCCGTGTTGGCTCATTTATGGCGTTTCCCAATTCTGCGAGGTGCTTTGAAGGAGTCTGGCGATTGTAAACGTTTTGAAATGCATGTCTAGGCGAACATTGTAGCGGAGTGTAGCTTATTCGTTTTTCAAAGATCACATGGGTTATAATTAGTTATGGTGCTGTCTTCTGAATGAACTTCAAGTTCTTAAGCGCTACAAATTTGATACGGGCACTGTAACGATCCACCCCAGTACAGGCTTGAATCCTTCTCCCGTTGAGACCCATAAATTGTTAATCAATCACCACAGAGTTCTTACTCTTGAAGTTAAATCGTGAGTAGTCTTACTTTTTATACAACCGCTGGATGTCACCTATGTGAAAATGCAGCATCGCTTCTTTCGCAACTCGAGACTAACAGGGCGGTAAACATTGTCGAAGTCGATATCGCTATTGACGAGGATCTTGTGGAGCGCTACGGCACGCGCATTCCGGTGGTGCGAAGAAATGACAATCTCAGAGAGCTTGGCTGGCCATTCACGTTGGAACAGTTAGAGAGCTTTGTCCAACATGAGAACATATTTTTATGACGCATGACCTCAGGGATACTTTGGCACTTTCGAAGACTGAAGGCGTTCGACGCTGGCGCTTGTTCAAAAACCTTCTGAATGCTCAGTATGCGAAAGCACCTTGTTATTCAGCTGAAACAGTGTGCAAGCATTTTGCGCTGTCACGTTTCTAAGCCAATTTGCATCCTCATTCCGGCATGCTGCGATTCTGCCCAACACTTCAGTAAGGTACTTGGGTTCATTTCTTCGGGATTTTGGTTTTGGGCGAAGACTTCTCGGCAAGAGATAAGGAGCGTCTGTTTCAATCAATAAACGATCATGTGGAATATAAGTAACGATATCCTGAAGCGTTTTTCCTCGTCTTTCATCGCAAATCCAGCCTGTTATGCCAATGTACATGCCCAGATCGAGGTACTCCTTCAACGCTTTGTGTGAATCAGTGAAACAATGAACTACTCCGCCAGAAATTTTCGCGCGAAAGGCGGAAAGCATATCGAGAAATTCTGTGTGCGCATCTCGCTGATGCAGAAACAGTGGTTTTCTTACAATGCACGCTAATTCTAGATGCGCTTCGAAAACGCGCCGCTGCATTTGCGGTTCTGAATAATTTCGATTGTAATCGAGGCCAGTCTCGCCGATAGCAACCACTGCTGGATTTTGCAGTAGGACTTTTAGGAGCGCGAAGTTAACCGGATTAACATGTTGAGATATGTGCGGGTGAAAACCAGCAGTGCTGCTAAAAAAAGAAGGGTGCTCTCCTGCCAATTTTGCAGCTGCTTCGCTGGTTTGCATGTCGGTGCCTGTCAGGATGATGTGGGTTAGTTCAGCGGCTTTAGCCGCGGTAACGACGTCCTCAAAATCGGCCTCAAACGCGCTGTGCGTCAGATTGGCTCCAATATCAATTAGACCGTGCATCTTTTTTTTCATTAGGCAGGGCTCCTCAGTCTTGTTAATCAGACTTGCCGCTAACAATGGGCACCTATGTAGATATTCATGGGGTATTGCCCGATAATACGGCGCTCTCTGAATATGGGGTTCAACCAATGGATGAAAACTTTAGCAAGAAGCCGTTGAAGTGGGCCGAATTAGGTTTTCAATATGTCAAAACCGACTTTCGCTACTCTGCGATTTTTCAAGAGGGAAAATGGCTGCCGGGCAGTCTGGTCAGTGAAGAAAATTTGATCATCCACGAGGGTTCGCCTTCTTTGCACTACGCTCAACAGTGTTTTGAAGGTATGAAAGCGCAAACGACGCAGGATGGTCGAGTTGTTCTCTTCCGCCCGAATCTCAATAGTGAGCGAATGAACCGCACGGCCTCGCGACTGTTAATGCCAGAGGTGCCACACAAACTCTTTATCGAGGCTGTGGAAGAAGTGGTGCGGGCAAACTATGCCTGGATTCCGCCCTACGGTTCTGGCGCGGCGCTTTATATTCGGCCAATGCTTATCGGCGTGGGTGAAAATCTTGGTTTGAAACCTGCCCGCGCTTTCGAATTTCGCGTGTTTGTGTCACCCGTAGGACCCTATTATAAATCGTCCGGACTTGCAGCTATCAGTTTGGCTGTGTCTGATTTCGATAGGGCGGCGCCTCAAGGAACTGGAAGCTACAAAGCAGGTGCAAATTATGCGGGTGGATTGCTGGCGACTCTTAAAGCACAAGAGCTCGGTGCCAGCGAAGCTTTATATCTCGATTCCGCGTCACATCGGTTCATCGACGAAGCTGGCTCAGCCAATATCGTGATCGTGTTGAAAACTGGTGAATTGATCACTCCGTCCTCAGAAGCAATCCTTCCGAGTATTACCAAGCGGTCCGTCATGGAAATCGCTTCTGAGCAGTTTGGGATTAAGACAGCAGAAAGGGCGATCGATCTCCGAGTCGAATTTAATTCATTCGCAGAAATGGGTGCTTGCGGCACCGCTGCCGTTCTGTCTCCAATCGGTCGTATCTATTTCGACTCGGAGTGGCATATTTTAAACGGAGATGGGTATACGGTCGGCCCGGTAATGCAGAAGCTATACGACTCGCTTGTTCAACTGCAGAGAGGTGAGGTTGAGGATAAATTTTGCTGGCTACATGAAGTTAAGATTTGAGTTCGCAACTTTACTGATTTCGCCGACTCAAACCATATTCGGAGGCCTGATCAATCTCTCTTTTTTAGCCCGATAAGCAGAGAATCTGCCTCGTCTCGAATAGTTCTCTCTTTTGACCGCAATTAAGGTGGTTTGGTTTAAGTATGCACATCACCAAATCTGGCTAATTTTTTTGCTATCGAACGATTTTGCTGTTTGCCCGAGGACAAGTTATTCGCAACGCAAGACTTGACCGAAACGTATCTTCGCCTTATATATGTGCGCACTTCGGGTTAGTTGCTTAGCGCTCACGTATCTATAGGACCTTTTACTGAACCTCCAAAAATGGCTAAATCACTTGTAATCGTTGAATCTCCCGCTAAAGCTAAAACGATCAACAAATATCTTGGCTCCGATTTTGTCGTCAAATCGAGTGTGGGTCACATTCGTGATTTGCCGACAAGCGGAAGTGCGAAGGAAGTTGATCCAAAGGCGAGGGCAGCCGAGGCAGCTAAAACTCGAAAAATGGCGCCCAAAGCAAAGCTTGCCTACAAGAAAAAGAAGGCAAAACAGCAGCTTGTAAGCAGGATGGGGGTCGATCCTGAAAAGGGTTGGAAGGCAAACTATCAAATTCTACCCGGTAAAGAGAAGGTTGTTTCAGACCTCAAGAAAGTAGCTAAAAACGCCGACCACATCTACCTGGCCACGGACCTAGATAGAGAAGGCGAGGCAATAGCTTGGCATCTAAAGGAGGCCATTGGTGGCAACCCAGAGCGCTACAAACGCGTTGTCTTCAACGAAATCACGAAGCGTGCCATCACTGATGCCTTCACGGAGCCGGGTGAGCTCGATATGCGCTATGTCGAGGCTCAGCAGGCAAGACGCTTTCTCGATCGCGTGGTTGGCTTCATGGTATCACCCTTGCTTTGGGCGAAGGTTGCCCGTGGCCTCTCTGCAGGACGGGTCCAATCTGTGGCTGTTCGTTTGGTCGTCGAGAGAGAGCGTGAAATACGAGCGTTTATCCCAGAGGAGTACTGGGAGATTTTTTCCGAATTAAGTACCAGCGCTCTCGACAAGCTTCGGTGTCAAGTAGTTAGAGCCGATGGAGTAAACTTCCGCCCGGGTAATCAAGCGGAATCGGATTCCGCACTGTCGATTCTCGAAAGTGCCGATTTCGTCGTCAGTAATAGAGAAGATCGACCTACCTCTTCTAAGCCGCGTCCCCCCCTGATTACGTCCACATTGCAGCAGGCTGCGAGCACGAGGCTTGGATTTGGCGTTAAGAAGACTATGCTAATGGCCCAGCGGCTCTACGAGGCCGGTTATATCACGTACATGAGAACGGATTCCACGCATCTGAGCCAAGATTCGATCGAGAAATGTCGTAATTACATTGAAAAAAAATTTGGAAGGAATTATCTGCCGGACAAACCGCTGTACTACAGTTCTAAAGACGGTGCTCAGGAAGCCCATGAGGCCATCCGGCCAAGCAATGTTGAGGTCATGCCAGACAAGCTCATGGGAATGGAGCAGGATGCGGCCAGACTATACGACCTAATTTGGAAGTTTTTTGTCGCTTGTCAGATGCCACCTGCCCGGTATTTGAGCAGTAGTATTACGATTGCTGCTGACAAATTTGAGCTGCGTACCAAAGGCAGGATCATGCAATTCGATGGCTATTTGAAAGTGATTCCCTCAAAAGATGAAGATGTGGTGCTTCCTGCCGTTGAGGTTGGCGAATCGCTCACGCTTGAGAAGTTAGAGCCCTTGCAAAACTTCACTAAGCCGCCAGCGCGCTTTACTGAGGCTAGCCTGGTGAAAGAACTCGAGAAAAGAGATATCGGTCGTCCATCCACGTACGCCTCGATTATTTCGACGATTCAAGATCGTGGTTATGTAAAAGTCGAAAATAGGCGATTCTATGCTTTAAAAATGGGGGACATTGTCTCGGAACGTCTGCTCGAAAGCTTCGATGAGTTAATGAGTTATGATTTCACTGCGAAGATGGAAGATTCCTTGGACGATGTTGCCGCCGGTAAAACAGATTGGAAGAAGCTGCTGAATCAATTCTACGAAGGTTTCATAAACCAGCTGGCCGTAGCGGAGGGCGAAGATGGTGGGATGAGAACCAATCATCCTACCGATACAGACATTGATTGCCCGAAATGCGGAAGACATATGACGATCCGTACTGCCTCGACAGGGGTCTTTTTAGGTTGCTCCGGTTACGCGCTTCCACCGAAAGAGCGCTGCAAAAGTACGATTAATTTGACTCCCGGAGAGGAAGCTTTTCGCACCGACACGGCTGAAGAGGCGGAAGAACAGGAGAATAGGCTTTTACGTCAAAAGCAGCGATGCCGAATCTGTAATACGGCGATGGACGGCTATCTAATAGACGAGAAACGAAAGCTGCATGTCTGTGGGAGTAATCCTGACTGCAGTGGATTCGAAGTTGAACACGGAGAATTCAAGATACGGGGTTACGATGGTCCCATACTCGAATGCGACAAATGCAGCGCTGAGATGCAATTAAAAACTGGTAGATTTGGAAAGTACTTTGGTTGCACTAACAAAGATTGTAAAAATACCCGAAAGCTTCTACGCAATGGAGAAGCAGCTCCGCCTAAGATGGATCCGGTGCAAATGCCCGAATTGAGTTGTGAAACTGTCGAGGACCATTATGTACTAAGGGACGGCGCGTCCGGACTCTTTCTTGCCGCTAGTAAATTCCCGCGAAATCGAGAAACTCGTGCTCCGCTTGTTAAAGAGCTACTGGCACATAGTGACGAAATCGATCCTAAGTACAAATTTCTGTTCTCGGCGCCTGTGGAAGATGATCAAGGAAATTATACGCTTGTGCGCTTCAGTCGTAAGACAAAGGAGCAATATGTCCAAAGCGAGATCGACAAGAAGGCAACGGGGTGGAAGGCGTTCTATCGCGACGGTTCCTGGATGGTTGAGACAGCAAGAAAAACCCGTTCTGAAACCGCAACAAAAAACAAATAGTAGCGTTGTTAAAATTTGTGCGAGCAGCCGAACCAGCAAGAATAAAGGCTTCTATGGCGCCTTCAATGTCTAGATCTGACGCCGTATCACGCCGACGCTTACACCTTCGATCGCGAAATCGCGGTTGCGTAAATCAACTTCGATAGGTTCGTACTCTGGATTTTCAGCAAGGAGTTTCACCTTGTGATTGCTTCGGGAACGCTCAAAGCGTTTAACTGTGACCTCGTCGTCAACCCGAGCCACAACGATGTCACCATTTCGAGCATTGTCAGTCTTATGAACAGCGAGCAAGTCATCCTCGTAAATACCCACGTTGATCATGCTGGTACCCTTTACAGCGAGTAGATAGTCAGCTCGTGGCGAGAAAAGGTCGGGAGGAATATCGCAATAGTCTGCGATAGACTCTTCAGCGAGAATCGGGCTGCCTGCAGCAACCTGACCGACAATGGGTAGGCCGAGTTGCTCAGAAATTGGCAAGCGGATTCCTCTTGAGGTTCCCGGTAATATTTCGATCGCACCTTTTCTCGCAAGCGCTCGTAAATGCTCTTCGGCAGCATTCGGGCTCTTAAATCCCATCTCTTGAGCTATCTCTGCGCGAGTTGGCGGAAATCCGGTATCAGCGAGATAGTCCCTGATGTAATCTAAGATCTGCTCCTGACGTTCCGTGAGTTTGTGCATAGCGGTATTCCAGATATGTGCATAACTGTAATTATATACAGTTATCTGTCATTCTCAAATAGACTTGAGGGTTACAGAATTAATTGGCAATCTGCGATGGGCTATAGGCATGAACCGAGTGATTGACTTCCCCCCCCGGCTTGGAATCCCGCTTTGCCCGCATGCCGCTTATTTGTGATAATTCTTAAAACATTGGGCGTACTTTGATGACAGACGACAAGACCCCCGGCGTTCTGATGCTGGATATTCAAGGTCAATACTTGTCAGCGGAAGACCGACAACTCTTGTCCCGGCAAGCGGTAGGTGGGCTCATACTTTTCTCCCGTAATTACACTGAACCAGATCAATTAAGGGGGTTGATCGCGGAAATTCGCGAATGTAAGCCTGAGATTCTCATAGCAGTGGATCAGGAAGGGGGTAGAGTACAGCGGTTTACGTCGGGTTTTGCGCGATTACCGGCACCGTATAGATTATCTTCGGTCTTCGACAAGAGTCCTGCTGAAGCTGTCAATCAGGCCCAAGTACTCGGATGGGTTATGGCTGCTGAAATATTGCACTTTGGGCTAGACCTAAGTTTTGCACCTGTTCTCGATTTACATACCTCTGCAAGTAAAGTAATTGGTGATCGGGCTTTTTCGTCTGAGGTGGATACCACAGTCAAGCTGGCTAGGGCATATGTCAGCGGCATGCACGAGGCAGGAATGGTCGCCACAGGTAAACATTTTCCGGGTCATGGCACGGTAGCTGCAGATTCTCATTTAGAGCTGCCAGTCGATGATCGCATTGATTCCGAACTTTGGTCATGGGATCTCAGGGTTTTTAGTGAATGCATTGATATTTTAGATGCAATCATGCCTGCTCATGTCTGTTATCCAAACATAGACCAGGCATGCGCCGGGTACTCGAATGTGTGGTTGAAGAATATCCTTAGACAGCGACTTGGGTTCGAGGGGATTATTTTTAGCGATGATTTAAGCATGATGGCTGCAAAAGCAGTTGGGCCTGCAGAGACGCGAGCCGCGACAGCATTGGCTGCTGGTTGCGATATGATCCTGGTATGCAATGATCGTCAGAGCGCAACGGATGTTGCTGATTACCTCGAGAAAATAGAACATACCGGCAATCCAAGACTTACAAGCCTGCGCGCGAGTCCGTCTCCTGAATTAGCCACGCTTTATGAAACGGAAAAGTGGGCATCAGCGATTGAGATTGTTGACCGACTCAATTATTGATTTTTTAGGAGACAATAATGTCCAATCTTTTATCGATGGAAAGTATTACCGAACTAGGGTGGGGTGTAGAGCTTTTCGCCGCGGTAATGCTCACCTTTATCGGTCGCTACCTTGCGATGCGCGGATTGAGAATATTGGGCGAACAATTCGAGAAGACCGCTAACGTTTGGGATGATGCTTTATTCAAAGCAGCTCAGGGCCCACTGAGCTGGTTCATTCTAGTCCTTGGACTAATTTGGGCCGTCCAGATAAGCGATGGCTACCTCGATATGGCCCTGTTCGGACCAGCCAACCTAGAAATTATAAGACAGCTCACTTTTATCGTGCTGACCATGTTTTTTCTGGTGCGATTTGTCACCTTGGCAGAGGCGCGGGTACTTGACCAATTGCAGTCACAAACAACCACGGAGCGGGGACGCTTAGATCCGACAACCTTGCATGCGTTGGCTAAATTAACGCGGCTTTCAGTCGTAGTTTCTGCAGTATTGGTTGCCTTGCCGACCCTTGGGATCGAGATAACGGCGCTGTTGGCATTTGGCGGTGTTGGTGGTATCGCCGTGGGTTTCGCTGCACAAGATCTCTTGTCAAATTTTTTCGGCGGGCTGATGATTTATCTGGACCGGCCGTTTGCGATTGGGGACTGGATTAGATCACCGGATCGAGAAATTGAAGGGACGGTTGAAAGTATTGGCTGGCGGCTAACGGTGGTGAGGACTTTTGACAAAAGACCGCTTTATGTCCCGAATTCCGTTTTTGCGAAACTCGCTCTCGAAAACCCCTCGCGTATGACCAACCGACGTATTTACGAAACAATAGGAATTCGCTACAGGGACGCATGCAAGATGGATCAGATCGTGAAAGATGTGTACTCCATGCTTCAGTCGCACGAAGAGATAGACAAAAAACAAACTCTTATCGTCAATTTTAATGGTTATGGAAAGTCATCATTGGACTTCTTTGTTTATACTTTTACGAAGACAACCAATTGGACTAAATTCCATGAAATAAAACAGGATGTCATGCTCAATATTATTCGCATTGTCCACGGGCATCAGGCCGATTTTGCCTTTCCAACAACGACGGTAGATGGGATAGATCAGCTGGTTTCCGGCTCACTGGGACCTCAACACGGTGATAGTTTCAAGTGACCCCTGATGAAGTCCTTGCGGTGAGCCGAAGAGCCGAATGCCTGCATACAGAAGCGGAAGTCGAAGCTGCGATAACAGTACTGGCTAATCAAGTGACTGAAGTATTGGAAAACCGAAACCCGATTCTGTTGTGTCTCATGAATGGAGGATTGGTATTTTCCGGAAAACTGTTGACCAGACTGAACTTTCCTTTACAAATCGATTATCTGCATGCATCCCGTTATCGCAACGAGACACATGGTTCGGGGTTGGAATGGCATCGGCTTCCTACGCTATCAATGCGTGGTCGTGATGTGCTTGTGCTGGACGATATTCTTGAC
>MDTD01052717.1_pt1 | contig 10670 bp, 6 predicted proteins | sample 811221 | NCBI WGS metagenome assembly MDTD01 (sample SAMN05326646, study PRJNA326480) | marine metagenome | isolation source: seawater | place: Pacific Ocean: South West | collected 2011
TAACTGCGCCGTTTATATTCTTTTCTTCCTCCAAAAACATTGCAGTAGATATCCATAAAGGGGCATTTGATGGATCTAATTTTCGAGCAATCAAGAAATGCTTTTTGGCTGCATTGCGATTATGAGCTTTCCAGTGAATCATTGCCCAATGATATTGGAGATCAAACCAAGCATAATTTGGTTGTTGAATTTCTCGAATAACTCGCTGTGCTAGTCCATACTCTTTCTGTTTATAGTGAAGCCATGCGAGGGCATGAAGGCAGTAAATACTTCTCGGATTTCTATTCAGACCATTTTGTGCCATCTCTTTTGCAGCATCGAAGTCTTTTCTGTAGGTGAGTAAGAGGTAAGCTGTCATGCCTAATGAATAATGATTACTGGAATCAGCTCGCAGCGTTTCCTTTAAAAATTTTAAGGCTTTTTCAGGTTGATTGTCTTGAATATATTTCTGAACTCGATTATTCCATTCTTCAATTCTACTTTGTTTACGGTGAGCTTCTAATTTAGGATTCAACCTGGCATTTGGATTTGGGTTGCGCCAGGGTAAGCGGGAATTGCCCCACATCACTGAGGAAGTGGTTAAGCTAATAAGACAGAGAAAAATAGCCAGGCGAATATTTTTACTAGCAAAATTATTGATCAGCTTCAAAGAAAGCCTCCAGACGAAAGCATTTTATAGCGTTATTGAAGCTCGAGTTTAGTAAATCCTTTAGATCCATGTTGCGTAGTTCGGCGACCTTTTCCGCTACGTAACTAATATAGCTAGGCTCGTTTCTTTTGCCACGCATTGGCACTGGCGCTAAATATGGACAATCAGTTTCTAATAACAACTTGTCTAATGGAATTGTCAGCATAGCTTCGCGAATATCGCTAGCGTTCTTGAAAGTTACGATCCCCCCAAATGATGTATAAAAACCGAGATCGATGACTTTTTCGGCTTGCTGTACATTGCCCGTAAAGCAATGCACCACACCCTTGCAATAATCTATTTTTTGGACAACTTCAAAAAATTCATCAAAAGCTTCGCGCACATGAATGATACATGGCATTGCACTACTCTTAGCTGCGATCAATTGACGCTCAAATATTTCTATCTGAGTTTTGCGAGGCGAATTATCATAATAAAAATCTAGCCCCATTTCGCCGGCGGCAACCACCTGGGGGTTTTTATATAATTCAATTATCTCTTCAATTTCTTCGTAGCTATGTGCGCCGGCATCATGAGGGTGAATACCGCTAGAGGCAAAGCTCTTGGAAAACTTACTTGCGATCGCAATACTAAGTTTTGTTGACTTGAGATCAGAACCGACATTTATCCAACCCTTAAGCAATCGGTCACATCGTCGTAACACTTCTTCTCGGTCCTGATCAAATTTTTCATCACTGAGATGAGTATGGGTGTCAAAAAGTTTTGGAAAATCAAAGGGTTGGAGATTCATCAAGAAACCTTACTACCTTCTTGAATTTTATGTTCAACACTAACTAGACTCAATTCCTTTTTATTGCTAGCAGCAAGTATCATCCCCTCAGAGAGTACTCCTCGAAGCTCTACTGGTTCTAGATTTTTCACAAATACAACCTGCATGCCTATTAATTTATTACATTCGTAATCATTTGCAATTCCTGAAACTACTTGTTTTCTGCCAACCGAAGTTGATAGCTCAAGAATTAACAATTTTTCAGCATCTGGATGAGGTTTGGCAGCTTGAATAGTTACCAACTCGAGCTTTACTTTTTTAAAGTCATCGATGGTAATTAGAGAACCTTTAGCTTTACGATTTACCGTATTTATGTTGGTTGACTTGGTAGTTTCATCTACAGTCTTAATTTTAGGGAAAAGCGGTTTGACTTCTCCGATGGGAATAGGGGAAAGTTTATTTGGAAGGATTGTCATGTCCCATTTTGTTTGTTCATTAATTGGTTCTTGGTTTAGGATAGTTAGTATCCGATTTGCAGAGTCGGGGAGAAAAGGGCTACTCGCTATCGCAAAAACTCTCACGGCCTCAGCGATGTAACGGTTGAATAAAGCAAAAAGTTCTAGATTCTTTTTTGCTAACTCCCACGGCTTTTGTGTATCCACGAATCGATTGCAAAGCTGGAGATAAGAATGAAGATGATCCAAGGCTTGAGAAACTTTAAACTCGTCCATTAATCTTGTGTACTGATTTAATTCGCTTTTCAAGCTATCGAAAAAAATATGACCATCAGTAGAAATCGTAGAAATCCCAGGGAGTGTACCTTGAAGCTTTTTAGAGGCGAATCCTAGCGTACGTTGTACTAGATTTCCTAAGTCATTTGCTAGTTCACTGTTATAACGTTTTGTAAGAACAGATTCGTCGAATGTCCCGTCTTGACCTAACGAGATTTCTCGTAAAAGGGTATATCTTAAGGCGTCATTGCCGTACTTGCGGCTAAGTTCCATAGGGTCTTGGCTGTTCCCTTTGCTCTTACTCATTTTTTGACCATCAACTAAAATCCAACCGTGCGCCAATATTGTTTTAGGTAATGGTAAATCCAATGCCAGAAGTATCGCTGGCCAAATGATAGCGTGAAACTTAAGTATATCTTTGCCTACAATCTGGCATGCAGCTGGCCAATAAAGGTTATATCTCTCTTCATCCTGGAAAATACCAGAAGATGTTAGATAATTCATTAGAGCCTCAACCCAGACATAAATCACTTGATTAGGGTTGCCAGGTACCGGGATTCCCCAATCAACACTCGCACGACTAATTGAAAGATCCTCCAGTCCCTGTTCTAGCATAGAAATCATTTCTTTTCTTCGATTTCGAGGTAAAACAAAATTTGGGTGCTTCGAATAATGTTCCAATAACGGTATAGCAAACTCTGATAATTTGAAAAAATAATTTTCTTCTTCAACTCGCTGCAATCTCGGGTCATTCTCTGGGTCTTCACTTATCTCGCGAACTCGGCTATCTGGATAAAAATCTTCGTCACTTATCAAGTACCACCCTCGGTAAATACCCTTGTAGACAATTCCCTTCTCAATTAATTCTTCGACTAGACGCTTGACGACATTTTTATGACGATTTTCGGTTGTCCTGATGAAATCATCATATTTAATATCAAGTAACTTCCATGCCTCGAGAAAAATCTCGGATATCGCATCTGCCTGAGCTTGTGGACTACGACCGTGTTGAGCGGCGACTTCTTGAACTTTTTGACCATGTTCATCGGTTCCCGTTGTGAAACGCGTGGGTACTCCTTTTATCCTTTTATATCTGGCAATAGAGTCCGCAAGTAGCGTTGTGAATGCATGACCAATGTGAGGCGTACCATTGGCATAATAAATGGGTGTTGTTATGTAAAATCCAGAATTTTTCATAATTCCTCACGAGTCATTTCCATATCTAGATTAATTGGTTCTTCAGGTAACGGATCTAAGTTTTGGAGTTGATAGACTCTCAGTTGATTAGCCCCTTGATTGAGTGATTCTTTCAATGTGGAATGACACTGTCGTAACACTTCTTGCCAAGGAATGTTCAACTCATTTAATGAAACTAGCCCTACGTTTACTTCGCCAATTGGTTCATCGCCGTGCTGGAGACTTAAATAATGGACCAGTTTATCCAAAATTTTTGCAGCCTCGATCATAGCTTCCTGTTTGCTTTGTGACATTGTACTTATAAAGAATAGTTGATCTTCCTGAGTCATCGTGGCAGGAATTTTGATCTGTTGTCGTAAAATTTCCGCAATTTGCAGAATGGTTTCTTTGGAATTTTCAGGATTTGTAAGTTTTACATATATAGCGAATAAATTAAAATATCGATTCTGAATTTTGGCACAAGACATGTAGTAAGAGGAATAGTAGTCAAATTGGGGGAATGAAAGTGCTTCTAGAACCGAATTATGAGCTAAGTCTGGTTTCTGAAATAATCTTCGATATAGCTGCTCCGTGAGCATCTCAAATGTTTGAATATGATCTCGAATTGATTCGAGACTACTACCGCCTTCGCGAATCCATAGGAGTGCTCTAGTTTTTTCCTCATCTGAAAGTGCAAAAAGTGCTCCATATATCGGAACATTAGGATTATCAGGTGAAATGAATTGCCCTAAGTTAGGATCTGATTTTAGATCGTTGGTGATTTGGGTTGATCGTTCTTGATAAACTTTGCCTGAGAACTCTGATAAAAGGGAGAAATCTTTGGATTCGACATGAAATTCTAACTCGGTGCTACCATTATGGCCTATTCTGGCCATACTGTAGATTTTCTCTTGTCCAACATGAAAAAGATATATTTCGGCTCCCGGAAAAAGATTATGTAAATCTTTCAAGAAGGTCTCCGCAACTTCTCGACCACCCCGGTCTTTACTCAGTAGATTTTGAAGATAAGGTATTGGGTTCAGATTCCCCTCAGGTAGGCGCGATTTGCTTGCCGATTCTACTGCTTGCATGACCTCTATAAAGCCTTGTTGGAAATGATGGAGCGGATGTTGTTGATCGAGGGCTCGTATCTCTAGCTTCTGAGATCGAAGAAGTTCTTGTAAAAATTTGATGACACCTCTCTCGTAACTTTTACTTAGAAATCTACGAAATCCTTCAATGATCATTACGATGAAAACACAAGGGACAAATATTTTTTGAAATTCGAAATGGTACTCCTCTGGCGTTGCTTTAATTCCTGCATAGTAGAAAAGTAGCAAGCTCAGCAAAAAACTTGAATCATATAATATGCGTTGCCAGCGGTTCATGTTTTCCTTTCCAAATTTTCGTTATTATTACTATCCGTTTGAGATTTTAAACTTCTATAATCTTCGTAAGTAGTTACAAGGTTTCGTCCATTCTGCTTGGAGTGATATAAAGCCTTGTCGGCAGCTTCATACAAGTCTTCTATATTGCTAGCATCTGAAGGATAAGAGGCAATACCTATTGAGACTGTAATTTTTGTATCCTCGGCAGTAGTGAGCTTCAACGGGGTCTGAGAAATCAAGTCGCGAAGTCTATTCGAAGGGGTTTCCGCTTCTTGTGCAGTTTGTCCTGGGCAAATTATTGCGAATTCTTCACCACCTAGTCGGCAGGGGATATCGCAATCTCTTACTGAACGTGCGATTGTCCTAGCAACTTGGATAAGTACATTGTCTCCGCACTGATGACCGTAGGTGTCATTAAAATTCTTAAAATGATCAATATCTAACATGATCAATGCAAACGGTTCCTTCGATTTCGTCATTAAATGATTTGCATTTTGATAGAAAAATCTTCGAACGTACAAACCTGTCATTGCGTCAGTGATAGCCATTTTGTACAACCGAGCATTGTCCATTGCGGTAGCACAAATATTTGCAATAGCATGAAATAAACTCAAATCGTAATCATTGAAGCTGTATGGCATTGATTTTGATATATTCATAACTCCTAATGCTCTATCCTTGCTAACTAACGGAACAGATAACATGGTTCCAGGCGTTATATTTTTTCGTTTGAGTTTTACAAATTGATCATCTTTAAGTGTATCTAGAACCAGCATAGGTTGCTGAGTTTGGAAGACATGACCGGCTACCGATTCTCCACTAGCCAAAACAGTTTTCCGAATTACATCTTTCTGTAGGCCTTTTGCCATTGCAATCTTAAGCAGATTGGTTTTTTCATCGTGGATCATAATTGATCCCTTCTCTGCGGCCATGACATCAATTACAGTATCGAGTATGGTTCTTAATAGTATACTGTATTCTAGTTCGCTCGATACGATTGTACCCACTTGGTAGAGAGTTTGGAGCTCGGTAATTTTCTTTTTCAAGTGATTTTGGTAATCTCGGAGGTTGCGACGCATAACGTCAAATTTCTCTGCTAACTCACCAATCTCATCATCTGACGAAGCGGAGACCTGAACATCCAAATCCCCAGAAGCTATTTTTTCGGTTGAATAAACGAGACGACGTAACGGCTTGGTTATTTTTCCAGCCACCCAGAACCCCAAGGTAGCAGCAATAAATAGATAAATTAGTACATAATATGCAAAGGTCACTTTGAAGTTTTCTATATTTTCCGAGCTTGTACCTTTCGGGACAAAGACTACCTGCCATGGTGGGGTGTCGTCATATCCTTGGGCGGATGTACCGTTATCTCCCAGTATTTCCTGGAGATCTTTTACATATGCTCCACTGCGATATAAAAAACTAGATGGTAATATATTCCCAATTTCATGCTTACTATTCTTTGATTTGCTAATGATTTTACGATGATCATCAAGGATATAAATATCGGAGTATTCGTTGGTATATTCTAAAAAAATTTTGAGATCATTGAGATTCTTCTGATAGAAGGACATATCCAGTTGTACGATTAGAACTCCCTGTATGCTATTGTCTTTATAAATGAGAGTTCTTAATTGAGGGCTATTTTCACTGTTTTGCGAAAAATCATTATTTGGCAGATTTTCATACAAGCTCATACCGTAAAGATGCAGCAATGACTTGCAAAATAACTCCTGCAAATCTTTAATCTCGGAAAATCTAGATGTATTCGCAATCAATTTTTTTCTAGAGTCATAAACTCCTGCACCACGATATAATGGATTTTTACTGACGAATTCTTGGAGGCTATTTTGAATATGCTTGATTTTCATATCCAGGAATTGAGGTTGCATGGAGTACTTTTCCATGTGAACCCGGGTTAGTCGTAGTGTTCCAATGACGTGACTTGCGATAAAATTAGCAAATGCTTCGTTAGTCTTGTTCATGTAAGAGCGAATCAACTTTTCTTGCTCTGTAAGTGAAAATAGCCCTATCGGAGCAGCCGTAAGCAGCATTAGTAATAGGAAAGTACCGGCTAACTTGTAATTTACTCTATTGTAACGGAAATTTATAACTTTCATTAATATGATATTGATCTTGAATAAAGAAAACTCGATTATAACTGTGAATTGAGGCGGAAGAAAGGGAATTTAGGGTTGATTGTTATCTTAACTATCAATCGGCTTAGTTACTATTGTCGGCAATGTGAAATTTCCTTGACCATTGATGGTTGTTAAAAAGTCAATAGACCCTCGTTCGATACGACCGACACTATTCAGAATAAACACTGTTACTGTCAGGTTTATTCCTGTAGGAATAGCTTGAAAAAAATACATTCCGCCATTGATACTAGTAGATATTCCTAATTCCTTGATGAAAGCCTGATTCATTCCCGAAGCAATCGGGGAAAGTCCGTTTCTAGACACAACTTTACCACGAACAGGTGTTGTCAATGCGGACAATCGGACAGTTTGAAGAATACTAGTAGCTCCAGCTTCGGGTGCTAACACACCTGGAATTGTAATTGGGTGAAAGCCACGGGTGTGTATTTTGATATCAAATTTCCTAGTATTTGTTTGAGTGGATACAGGGACTCTTATGCTGAAAAATCCTGTTGATTCTATTTCTGGTTCGAGTAGGTTTGAAGGGATGTTTGCTACAGAAATCGTGGTCACTGAATCAAGGCTCGCAAATGGAAAACTTGAAAAATCAATATGACCTTCTAGTGTCGCCATTAGTGGTTTTAAAGATATGGTAAATGAGTTTTCTTGCTTAGGTATAATCGTTAAATGATCTGTCAGATCATTAAATCCGGGTGCCGAGACTCTGAGATTTACAGGGTCTAAACTTTTTTCTGAAGGCGGAATAGTAAGTTTCATAGTAAATTTACCATCCACTATTGAATTGTTATTTGATTGGTTTCCCAAATGAATATTTGCGCTAACTACGGGTTCACCAGTTATTTGATCGATAAGATTAAGCGAAACTGGAGCTAAACCGAATGGCCCGAATGAATCCAGCATAACTGGCGGAATGCGGATAGATGCACCACTTTCTACATAGGTTCGAATTTGATTTTCGGGTGAAGTTTTAATTTCAGTATTACCGTGATTGGCTAAAATACTTTTATAGCCCAATTTTGAATATCCTAGTGAATACTTCCCGACAGGTGTGTTATGAAAAACGTAGATTCCATCAGCGTCACTAATAGTGGAGCGAATAATTGGTGGAGTGCCATTTCTAACTAACAAAATTGATACACCGGAAAGGCCCTTTTTATCTGCTGATAAGACGGTTCCTCTAACATTTCCATTTTTTATCCCTGCTGAACCACAATCTAATTTACTCAGGGGAATCGTTACAGAAATAATTGCCATGATTAAAAATTGTCGAATTCGTATCATATAGTTCCTCATCGTAATCGCTGCTAAAAGATAAGACACAAGATTTTCTGTAAAGTTAAAAATTCTATTGATGTATTGGTTTATAAAGCTTCACAAAAACGTACCCATCGAATGGGGAGTGTTCACTTTTCTTTTCTGTATTTACCTCTTTTGCATGTTCAGCGAAAACATCCATCAGTTTTCTGATTTGAATACTTGTTTTACGACGAGCTAATATCTCAACCAAGATTCCACTGAGCATCGGTGCGGCCATGCTAGTTCCTGTCATTGGTCCGAATTGATTATTGGGAAGTGTTGATAATATATTTTCGCCTGGAAGACTTACTATTTGGTTAATCCCTTTGTTGCTAAATTTACTGGGATTTCCTTCTGTATCATGGCTACCCACTCCTATCACAAGGGGATGCATTGCAGGTAATGCTGGATCGCTGCGGCTGTCATTACCTGCTGCGGCTACCAGAACGACACCTTTTTTAGCTAAAAAAGTTAGAGTATCATATAGTATTCTGGAATATTCGTATGTTCCGATACTCAATTGCATGACTTCACAATTTTCTCGCCATGCTTTCATTAGAGCAGAAATCAAATCAAGAAGATTTCCTTTTCCGCTGGGTCCAAGTACAGGATAATTTGCGAGGATAGCCTCTGAAGTGATTCCATCTGAACCAAGTTGATTGCCAGCTATTGCCCCAATTAGACCAGCTACATGAGTTCCGTGACCATTTATATCTCTAGTAGCTCCTGTTATACGGGGTAAATCGATATGATTTTCTATGCCAGTATCTAATACTCCAACTTTAACTTTTCTATTAGGTAAGCCAAAATCTGAGGTTATGGATTGTTTGAGTCTATCCCATTGCAAAATCTTGAAAGCTTCGGTGTTCACATTACTACCTGCAAAACTTTGGATTTCGATATTTTTCTCTGCACTTAATCCTGGGAAACTTGATTTTAAGTCCGCTATAAAGTCACCGGGAGTAGTGAAATAAGGGACTATAACCTCATAAGTTTTTATACTATTGAATTGCTTAACAATTTGTAGAGGGTAAATCTGCAGAACTTCATCGATGCCGCGCTCGTCAACCTGAATAAGTATACTCCGGCGCATATTTGCGTATGTAAAACTAGAAAAATATCTTTCCATGAAAATGGCTCTCTGAGCTCCACTCATGCTTTCGTACTTCTTTAAGGTCGCTTTATCAGGTGGAACCATTGCGTTTGATTCGGGCGCATAGCGCCTTTTATATTCAATAAAATCTGAAGCGGATGCCCATGAAGAGTTAGAAATTAGACTGAGTAATAAGCTTAGCAGGAGGAATTTAAGAATGCTCATTACTGCTTGTTATGGTCCACTTTCAACAGGCTGACCGAAACGTCGCTTGATCGATTTCATTCGTCCGAACGGAAAATATAGGAAAAAAGCTCTTCCTTTTAGATTTGAGCGATCTACAAAACCCCAGAATCGGGAGTCTTGAGAATTATCCCGATTATCGCCCATTACAAAATAATGATTTTCGGGTACTGTTAACTCATCCATTGTGTTAGCAGGATGGATAAACTTTTGATTTGAAGGTGATTTATCAATCCTTTGAAATACCTTAAATTCACCAAAAGCTACAAGATTTCCATCAATCATTAGGCCCGTCTCCATCAACCTTAAACTTACCCCATTCTTGCCGGTAGCTAAAATCTTAAGAGGAGTGGTATATCTACTCTTACCTGGAGCCCGCTCTTTGATATCAATATGATCTCCGACACTAGCCTCAGGATTCATCGCTATAAAGGGGTTCTCCTTCGAGAGCAACAAATCAGGTTGCCATTCAACTACGTACGATTCTGCTGGCAAGAATGTACTCAGACCATCTGAAAATAGGAGCTCTATTGGCATCTCTACCATTGCTGGTGGGGGTAGATTTGTTTCTTTTTGTAGTTTTGGGTCCGCCAGAACTAGAGCATAATCCTGTAGAATAAAGTTCTCTTGCAGAACTTTACCATTAAGAATTAATTTTTTACTACTGATACTAATTTTGTCACCGGGCACTCCAATTAGGCGTTTTATAAAGTCTCTGGTTGGATCTAGAGGGAAATTGAAAACAACTACATCTCCTCTTTGTGGTTCGGATAGTATATAAGCAGCCTTGTTAACCCAAATATAGTCCCCTTCAACAAGTGTATTCATCATCGAAGCAGAGGGTATGTAGGATCCTTGTATAACGAAGGTATTAAGTCCGACTATCAAAATAACTGCTCGAGCAAGACCCTCCACCCAGTCTCTAATAACTGTTTTGTGGTAGATAACTAAATCCCAGAATTCACCATCCCCTACTGAAATTCGAAAAACATTTTTACCTCTATGCAGGGGGCTGGTTCGAACTCGCTCGGTGCCCGTTTCTACGATCTCTTCACCCTTATCACCCCTAGGTTTTACAACCCTAATTGCGTTATCACCAAAGCTACCTTCGACCTTAAAGTCCTTCGGCTCCTCCTTAAACTCGAATCGTAATTTGACCA
>MDTD01122494.1_pt1 | contig 10670 bp, 7 predicted proteins | sample 811221 | NCBI WGS metagenome assembly MDTD01 (sample SAMN05326646, study PRJNA326480) | marine metagenome | isolation source: seawater | place: Pacific Ocean: South West | collected 2011
GTCATAACCCTCACCAAGGTGGAACAGTTGTTCAGCTGAACAATGGAACAGAATTGAATGTAGAGAAGGTGGTGGTCTGTGTCGGTAGAAGACCTTTCACCGATCATCTAGGTATCTCCGACACTTCGATAGAAGTAGACGAAGACGGTTTTGTAGTCGTCGACGAGTTCTATCGAACCAACCTTCAACACATTTACGCGATAGGAGATGTGATTCGCACACCCCAATTGGCGCATGTCGGATTTGCCGAAGCGATGCTCATCGTTCGCGAAATGCTGGGCCAAAACCCACGTCTCATAAATTATTCCCGAGTCCCCTGGGCGATTTACTGTCACCCCGAAATCGCATATGCAGGCCTAACTGAACAACAAGCAATGGACCTCGGATATGACGTCGTCACAAGCCAGCATAGGTTCGCTGGAAATGCTCGAGCGTTGATTCACAACACGACTGAAGGCATTGTGAAACTTGTTGCTCAACGCCGCCCCGATGGACAAGCAGGTCAGCTCCTGGGGGTCCATCTCATAGGCCCACACGCCACGGAGCAACTCAGCCAAGGCTATTTGGCGGTCAACTGGGAAATCGACGTTGACGAAATTGCAGAATTCGTCCAACCCCACCCCACGCTCTCAGAACTGTTCGGTGAAGCCGCCCTAGAACTCGCGGGCCGCACCCTCCACGGGTGACCTAGAGCACTGTGAAATCAACAACCATCTCCGCTAAGGCTCTGAGCTAAATGCTCCGAGTCCGGTGGTTAGGCCACGTTGAGTATCGAGAAGCACACGACCTTCAACGACGACTGTTCAAGGCCAGTCAAGACGACCATCTACTCCTACTCGAACATGAACATGTCTTTACTGGCGGTCCGAATGCCGACCTGTCCAACCTCCTCACCAGCCCGTCAGCCTTAGGAGCAACATACGAGCAGACTGATCGCGGAGGTGACATTACTTATCATGGGCCAGGCCAGCTCACGGGATATCCAGTCTTATCGCTAGCCGGGCGTAGGGGAGGGGGCATCACAGAGACTAAGGCTTACGTTCATCAAGTCGAACAAGTTCTCCTTGACGCGCTGCATGATCTAGGGCTCCAAGACTGCGGCAGAATTGATCGTTACCCAGGAGTTTGGGTTGCCTCCACCAGTAGTAAGCCACGGAAAATAGCGGCAATAGGAGTGCGTATGAGTCGAGGCCGAACCATGCACGGCTTCGCGCTAAACGTCACCACCGACCTATCGTGGTTCGATCACATAATCCCCTGCGGAATCAAAGAATTCTCGGTCACGAACTTGCGAAATGAAGGAGTCGAGGCTTCCATGAGCGAAGTCGTGGACAAGGTTTCCGCTAGAGCAATCGAAACCTGGGGAACCCAAGGATTTGATATGGCGGCAACCGTCTTTCCACAGCTAACACGCTCCGTAGAAGACCTCGAACATCTTCACGCTGCAAACACACTTACCAAAGCTGAAGTACCAGTGCTACTACGAGATCGGAAAACGACCAGACGGCGACAACGGCGACTAGGCGACTTAGGTCTTGGGGACGGCCTCGCCATCACAGAACGAAAGCCAGCGTGGATGAAGGCCCGCGTCGACCTCAACAGCGGCTACCGACGCGTCCGGAAAACGATGCAAACCTTGGACCTAAACACCGTCTGCGAAGAAGCTGGGTGCCCGAACATTTATGAATGTTGGGGACAGAACACAGCAACCTTCATGATCAACGGAAGTCGTTGCACCCGCGCCTGCGGCTTCTGCTTAGTCGACACTCAGCAACCCGAACCAATAAATACAGAAGAACCCCACCGTGTAGCGCAAGCCGTAGAGCGAATGGGTCTAAGTCACGTGGTCATTACCGCGGTAGCGCGCGACGACCTCAACGATGGCGGAGCCAGCGGATTTGTAGAGACTTTGCGATCGATCCGAAAGCAGGCTCCCGAAGTAAGCGTGGAGATGCTCATTCCCGACTTTCGAGGGCGAGTCGACCCATTGGAGTCTGTGCTCGCTGAGCGACCTGACGTTGTCAACCACAACTTAGAAACCGTCGCAAGACTCCAACGAGCTGTGAGAAGCAACTCTAGCTACGCCAGAAGTCTCACCCTTTTGGCTCGAGCGAAAGAGCGCGACCTCATAACAAAATCAGGGTTGATGACGGGGCTAGGTGAAACCGATGACGAGCTGATCTCTGCGCTCGGAGATCTAGCTTCTGTAGGCGTCGATATTGTGACGATAGGTCAGTACCTGCGCCCCACCACCGATCACTTACCGGTCCAACGTTGGGTCAACCCTGAAACATTCCAAATGCTTGCTGAGCGAGCACGAGAACTCGGTATTCGACATGTAGAAGCTGGGCCACTAACGCGTTCCAGTCACAATGCATCGCGCGGGCTTCTATCGTTGACGACAACGGTCTGACCTCAACCGTAGGTGACTACACTTCCGACGATGCCAACCGGTCCACAGCTTGACGCCGCAACAGTGTTGCTGCAGTGGGCAACGGGGGGCCTCCTATTTTTGTGGGTGACAACGCGACGCAAAGAAGTAGGCCCAGGCTACGGATGGCTTCTGAGAGCTACCTACGCGACAATCGCCGCGTTAGCTGCAATAGCCGGTTACGGATGGGCTTCGGAACCCACACGTGACTTAGCTGCTACCGCTGTTGCGATTATTGCTAGTGGCACCCTGCTGCTATCAATTACGCGGAGACCCATCCAGGAAGCAACCGAAGGAACTGGTCGAGGCGCAAGACGCAGTAATTACAACCCGCAATGGGATCTCATCGCCCCTCTCGTCGGGCTCATAGGTCTGGTTGCAGCGGGCACAAGCGGCGGGGGAAACGAACTACTGCAGACAGCTCGAATAGTCATCGGCGCAGCTTTCTTAGGTTCGGTAACCGACGCCATGCTTTTGGGTCACTGGTACCTAGTACAACCTGGTCTTAGAAGAGAACCGCTAATTGAACAAGTCTCATGGTTGGGAAAACTTTGGCCCGCAGAAGTCGGTCTCTTACTCATACCAACTGGGATGTTCTCCGTCCTATCTGGAACAATCGACGACAGCTACGGAGGAATGCTTGGATGGTTCTGGGCAGCGTGCGCACTCACCACCGGCGCCCTGGTACTTGTTACACGCGCTGCGCTACGCGAGCGCCAATATGCTGCCGTGATGGCCGCCACAGGGCTTCTCTACCTCGCCATATTGACAGCTTTCGGCACTGATATCGTCGCACGACTCCTCCTCGAAACGTAAATAGCTGAAAGTCGTGCAATTCATCTGAGCAAGTAAGTGTCTAACGGCCCTTCCATTCGGGGGAACGTTTTTCTCTGAACGCGTCCACTCCTTCTTGAGCATCTTCGCTGCTCCCAACAATCCGCCGGATGCTCTCGCCCATCCGTACTGCCTCTACCCATCCCATCCGTTGAGAACGAGTAGCGACCTCTTTAACAGCTCGCACCGCCAAAGGAGCACCTTGACATAACCGGTGAGCCAGCGCATACGCCTCGTCCATCAAATCATCGTGAGGGAACACCCGCCACGCCAACCCAATATCGGCGGCCTGCTCAGCGTCAATGTTGTCACCCGTCAACAAAATTTCCATGGCGTCAGCCCAGGCCACTTTGGACGGAATACGCATGGAACCCACAATGGTGGGCACTCCAACTTTCACTTCTGGCATACCGAATACCGCCTGATCTGACGCCAACAAAAAATCGGTTGCTATCGCGCCAGTCAACCCATAGCCGATACATGCCCCATTAACAGCAGCGATGGTTGGCTTCCACAACTCCAAGCCGCTTTCAAAACTATTAATTGTTGGAATCTCAAAGTAGCTGCCTGACCAAGTACCCGCGGAGTTACCTTGTCCCGGCCGCAGGTCAGCCCCAGCACAGAAAGCCCGACCAGCTCCGGTCAAGACTGCAACCCATGCCTCCGGATCGTTGTAAAACTCCAGCCATGCGGCATTCAAACACTCGCGCATAGCGCCGTTAATCGCATTCAGAGATTCAGGCCGATTGTAAGTAATTGTGGCGATATGTTCGTCTAACTCATAGGTAGCTTCGTCGCTCATCAGTTTTTCCCCTGCTCCCGGTTCAATCAGTTTGGGAAATGAATAATCACCCGCCATGTGTTTAGTCCATTCCTCTACCAGAATGGGGAAGTGCGCCTCGTCATCCAAATTCCATGCTTCAACGAAGCGGAGACGCTGCCAACCACGTTGGGGGATTTACCCAGGGCGGTCAACGGCTTCGATGACGTCCTTTGGGTCGTTATTGATGACGGATCAAGCGACCGAACCGCTGAAATCGCCGAAGCGCACGGCGCTGACATGGTCGTGCAATTGGCTAACAACAAGGGGCTAGCAGTCGCCTTTCAAGCAGGCCTTGACGCATCGTTGCAACTTGGAGCTGATGTCATCGTCAATACAGACGCCGACAACCAGTACGCAGCATCGGACATTCCGCGCTTAGTGGAACCTATACGCAACGGCGACGCAGACCTTGTCGTTGGCACCAGAGATATAGCCAATCACGAAGAGTTCTCACTGTTAAAGAAATGGCTGCAAAGAGTCGGATCTTGGGTAGTGCGGCAGGCGTCAGCGACACACGTTTCAGACGTCACCTCCGGATTCAGGGCGTACTCCAAAGAAGCGGCTCTCCAAGTTAACGTCGTCTCGCAGTTCACATACACACTAGAAAGCCTCATCCAGGCTGGCCGCTCCAACCTAAAAGTCGCAGATGTGCCCATCGGAGTAAATCCAACTACTCGCCCGTCGCGCCTATTTCACTCAAAACGCCAGTACGTTCGAAGGTCAGCAGGAACTATCTCCCGGGTATACGCCATGCATAAACCTCTCCGTTTCTTCAACATTCCAGCTGCCCTGTTCGCCGCAGTTGGCCTCATACTTTTCGGACGGTTCGGGTGGTACTACCTGAGCGCTGGCGGCGAAGGACATATCCAGTCACTCATAGTCGGGGCCGTTTGCTTGCTCGTCTCGGTGCAAATGCTCATGCTTGGGTTGCTCGCGGACTTACTTAGAACCAACCGGGTCATTACCGAACGGGTCCTTCGCCGAGTTCGCAATATCGAACTATCACTCGGTACTTACAGCAACACCGAAGAAGAACCAGACTCAGATGTTTGAGACGTTCTCCTTCTACGTCCAGCCCCATAAGCCAACAACACAACAAGCGCCACCGACATCATGGAAATTCTTATCCCAGCCTGCAACCCTGGCGGCCTGTACTCCAAGGTGACGGTGCTAGCCCCCTCAGGTATAGGCACTGCAACCAACGCATGATCAGCCGCGACTAACGCTTGAGAAACCCCGTTTACCTTTGCGTGCCAGCCACTCTGCATCGCGTCAGCCACCACTAACCATCCAGCAGCAGGCGCACTGACCGAAATTACGAGACGATCTAACTGATCATCTACTTGCGTAATCACTGACTCAGATCCAACAACACCAGTCAAGTGCGACGTTTGTTCGGAAAGCACCACCACCTCTGAAGGAAGAGGAGATTGCAGTGCCCGGACCCTGTCGCTGCCATCAGGAATCACCAGCCCTTCAGATGCGAATCGGAAGCGTTCCAACGCATTCAAATTCTCCCAAATAGCGACGTCATCGGCATATGCCAAACGGAGTGATTCCCCAGCGGATTTCATCCCGTTCAACGCTGGTGCTCCAGAGCCACTGGATCGTAACTTTAAAATCCCGTCGTCGGCGTCAACTCTGATCCGGACTTCCATTGCTCCACCGACCGGCAGATCTTCTGCAGCGATCGGTATCCAGTGCCGCCCAGCTGGCAAAAATCCTCGAACGTGGCGCCGTCCGGTGCGGATCGTGCCATCGGGCGCAACAATTTCAACCCTCAGCCGCCCCGCAAGATCGTCAGTAATGAAATCCTCGACGACCTCAATCTCTACACCTCGGATTGGTTGCGAGTCCACCGCCACCCCGAGGACCGCTCCCTGTCGGAGTTCACTAACCGCAGTGCCCTCAGACATCACAAATGAACTCCCGGGCAACGGAAAATCGACTTGAGTGACCAGCCACCGCACCGCCATCCGATCCAATACCGCCGATTCCAAACGGCTCACATCAAAAAATTCGAGAAACGAAAATGTGTACGACCGGTCGAACGCTTCAGGATCAATCGCAACCAGCAGATCTCTCCATGTCGGCTGATGGAACACATGGCCGGTCACGGTTCGAATCCCATAGTGAGTCGTCGTGCCCGCGTAGAACGCCAAGTCATGTGTCGCTATCCGATCACCAACAGCTTGTTCGGCGAGAAACTCGTGAGCTGGGGTAGTGGGGTAGTGCCGCTCAGGGACTTCACTAGGCCAAAACGGAGTCACAAAAATAAGGATCTCCACAGCGGCAACACCAGCAACTATCACCGGAAGAAATTCTCCCAATTTGCTTCGGAACGCCACAGCGCAGATAACAACTCCTGCCGAGACTCCTGCTATGACTACCGCTCGCCCAACTTCAAAGAGATATCCCTCCTGGAATGCGCGACGCAACACATATATGGCTCCGAAGATCGACGCGAGCGACACAACAGAGAATCCAATTACCTGAAAACGCCATCTCCGAATGTCGACTCCGAAGCCAATGTTTTCGCGAGACCTCAGCGCTTCCAATCCGAGACCAACCAATAACGCCAACAGGAGAAGCCAAATCGATCGCATTCGACCTACAAAATTTGAATCGAATACAGGAAACCTTTGAGCTAGAGCCAAAAGAGGCCCTCCACCGAAGATCAAGATGGTGACCAAACTCAATAAAGCCGTGATAACAGCAGTAATAGATTTGGAAACAGTCGACGAAGGACGCGAAAAGATTGCAGCTGCCACAAGCACTGTTGCCCCAGCGCCGAGAAAAGCGCAGGTCTCAATGTAATTCCGGTCGCCATAGAAAAAACCCTGCGCGTGAGAACCGAAAGCGGTCGGAATCGCAACTGTCGCAATTAACGAAGAGGAAAGATGATCAGCGACCGTCTGGGCTCGATGAGCAAGATCGGTGGCTTGTAACTGAGAAAGAAATGGCAACAACTGCCAAGCAGCTAGTCCGGCGCCGACCATTACAGACCCGATAGCAGAAACGACTAGACGCAGCGTCTTCCCTTCCTCGCGAAACTCGGTGCGAGAGCGCAAGACAAGCCACAACAACATCAAAGCCACACCCCAACTTGTCAACGCGGGGAATCCTGCAAAAAGCATCGAACAGGTGACTAATGAAATAGCAAGACAAGAAGACATGTCGCGTTTGCGTAAAAGACGCTCAGCTGCCCACAACAGCCACGGCAAATAAGCGCCAACATGACTTTGAGGCCAGTTGGTCCACATTGTTTGAAAGCCACTAAACGCGTAAATGAACCCAGCTACCAAAGAGGGAGCGCGCGAGACCCCGATGTTCCTGAGCAACAAAAACGCCCCTCCAAGTGCAACGGAGAGCTCAAGCAGTTTCACCCAAGCAGGCGCCACCCGATCGGGCAGCAGCAAGAACGGCACATTCAGAGGATCAAACAAACCCTGATGTGGAACTGAAGCCAGAGGAGTTCCGCCCGCCGGATAAGGGTTCCACCAAGCAAAATCGCCGTCAGCGAGCTGCCCATAGAACAACTCTTGTGCAGGAAATCCCGAATCCACCGGGTCAGCTACTGGAATAGAGGTCAGCTCAAGATCGATCGGCTGACCTTCATTCCATGGCGCCCACCGCAAAACTGTGTCAGAACGCAAAAACGTTCTCGCGCCAAGCAGCGACAAACCCAAACTAACTACCACCGTTGCGACAACAATGACCAGGGTCCACCGTGTTCCAGCGTCGACCCTTCGATTCCTCACCCCAAAATCGACCTTTCGCAATAGGTTCGATACGGCGACTTTGGCATCTTTTCGATGGTCTGCGTTATCTCTGTCAGAGATACAAAGCCCATGTTGTACGCAACCTCTTCTAGGCACGCGACCTTTTGGCCATGCTCCCTCTCGATCGCTGCTATGAAAGCCGAGCTTTCAAGAAGACTCTCATGAGTCCCAGAATCCATCCAGGTGACGTCTCGCCCCAATTCAACTGCACTGAGTTGACCATCATCGAGAAAGCTCAGATTCAGATCCGTAATCTCTAATTCGCCCCGACTACTTGGGGTCAAATCCTTCGCCCTAGAAACCGCCGTACCGTCGTAGACATAAAGCCCAGGTACAGCTAAATCACTCTTTGGGTTATCAGGTTTCTCCTCAATCGACACAACTGAACCTGAGGAATCAATTTCAATTACCCCGTAACGCTGCGGGTCCTCTACTCGGTAACCCCAGATGACAGCACCCCCGCCAAAAGTCGAAATTAAAGGCTTAAGACCAGTTTCGCCATGAAAGATGTTGTCTCCGAGAACCAAAGCGAAAGGATCTTGCTCAACAAAGCTTTCCCCGATAATCACCGCTTGAGCGATGCCACCTGGCTCCGGTTGCACTTCATAAGAAAGATCGACACCCCATTGCTCACCGCTACCTAACACTCGCTGAAAAATAGGCAGGTCATGTGGCGAACTGATCAAACAGATATCTCTAATTCCGCTGCTCATCAGCGTTTCCAACGGGTAGTAGATCATTGGCTTGTCGTACACCGGTTGCAGCTGTTTACTTGCAACCTGGCTCAGAGGAAACAAGCGTGTTCCGGCGCCGCCAGCGAGGATCATGCCACGCATAGACGCCACTCCCGAACGACCTTATTCCTCATCGCCACCAGTCTCGCAGGATTCAAGCAATCGTTGGTCGCGACCACTACTCAATGACTACGACAACGTCACCAGCGCCCACAGTGTCTCCCGGGCTCACCTTCAGTTCAGTGACAGTTCCTGACTTGTCGGCATTAATGTTGTTTTCCATCTTCATGGCCTCTAAGACAACCACCGCCTCGCCCTCTGCGACTTCTTGGCCAACCTCGACAAGAACTTTGACAATCGTTCCCTGCATCGGCACAGCGACCTGACCAGATCCCGCCGAACTCCCAGCATTCGAAGCAGACCTTCGAGGCTTACTGCTCTTTGGCGTAGCCACTGCCCCCACGGTCTCCGGAACCCAAGCCGCAACTTCAAAACGCTTGCCATTTACTTCAAGAACGACATCTTTGCGAGTCAAAGGTTCATCATCTGCCGCCTCAGGAGCATCCTTTGGAGACCCAGAAACATCACTCAAGTCCAGAGTTTCCTCAACCCATTTAGTGCTGTGCTCTCCGGCCTGAAAATCAGTACTCGCCAAAATAGCGCTATGGGCCGCCGCGGTCGTCGCTATTCCCCCTACCTCGAGCTCGGTAAGAGCACTACGCATACGCGATATGGCTGTGTCTCTATCCGAACCCCACACGATAAGTTTCCCCACCAAATTGTCGTAAAACTGAGAAACCGTGTCACCAGCTTCGTAACCCCCATCCCAACGAACACCGAAACCGTCGGGAATCCGCAGCTCGCTTAGAGTGCCAGGAGACGGAAGAAACCGACCACCTGCGGGGTCCTCAGCGTTGATACGTACTTCGATAGCGTGACCCCGTTGCTCCACGTCGCTTTGGGAAAATGACAGTTTTTCACCCGCCGCTACCCGAATCTGTTCCCTAACGAGGTCAACCCCTGAAACCAATTCACTCACAGGGTGTTCAACTTGCAGTCGCGTGTTCATCTCCAAGTAGTAGAACTCGCCGTCTTGAAATAGAAATTCGACCGTTCCGGCATTTGTGTAGTCGCAACCTTCGGCGACAGCAACCGCTGCCTCACCCATAGCTTGGCGAACTTCGTCTGGAAAATTCGGAGCAGGGCTCTCTTCAACGAGCTTCTGATGTCGTCGCTGCGCCGAACAGTCTCGTTCACCTAACCAGACAGTGTTCCCATGCTGGTCGGCGATGATCTGCATCTCTATATGCCGCGGCCATGTCAAATACCGCTCCATGTAACACTCGCTGCGACCAAAAAAGCTTTCAGCTTCTCGCTGAGCGGATTCCAGAGCAGCATCCACCTCATCGGCCGAATGCACCACCTTCATACCGCGTCCCCCGCCGCCGTAGGCAGCCTTAATCGCCACCGGATAGCCGTGCTCTTCGCCGAAGCTCCGAACCTCGTCCGGGTCCTGGATAATCTCCGTGGTCCCGGGAACGCCACTAACTCCGACTTTCTCAGCAGCGAGGCGAGCCGAAATTTTGTCCCCCATTACTTCGATCGCAGCTGGCGGCGGACCGATGAAAGTCACACCACGATCGGTGATCGCTCTCGCAAAGTCAGCATTTTCGCTATAAAAGCCATACCCCGGGTGAACTGCTTCAGCTCCGCTTTGCTCAATGGCGTCAAGAATCGCCGAAGTATTCAAATACGAGTCGGCAGCTGTTTCGCCCCCTAAAGCGTATGCCTCATCAGCCAATCGAACATGCAGCGCGTTGCGGTCAAGTTCGCTGTACACAGCGACACTTGCAATACCCAATTCGCGGCATGCTCTAATCACTCGAACAGCGATTTCGCCGCGGTTAGCGATCAAGATCTTTGAGAACACGGGTTCAGCCTTCCAAGCACAAACGTACGATCTGCAATCGTGCCACAATCAAACCCTTTTGCCTCATTTGAGCAATTTTCTTTCTCAAATAATTTGACAAATGACTAAGTAGTCTCGGGAATGTGGAAATCCCCAA
>MDTD01130161.1_pt1 | contig 10669 bp, 9 predicted proteins | sample 811221 | NCBI WGS metagenome assembly MDTD01 (sample SAMN05326646, study PRJNA326480) | marine metagenome | isolation source: seawater | place: Pacific Ocean: South West | collected 2011
CATACTTTCCGCTTTTTGTAAATCAACAGCAACTAATTGGCTAATACCTTTTTCAGGCATAGTAACACCATATAGTCTATTCATTTTAGACATTGTTAGAGCATGATGAGTGACGATTATAAATTTAGTGTTAGTGATCTTTATAAGTTCCCCAAGCAAGCTACAGAATCTTGTGACATTTGCATCGTCTAATGGTGCATCTACTTCGTCGAGCACACATATTGGTGAAGGGTTTGTTAAGAAAACTGCAAAGATTAATGACAGTGCTGTTAATGCTTGTTCACCACCAGATAACAAAGTGATAGATTGAAGTCTTTTTCCTGGTGGGCTTACTAACATTTCCAAACCCGCTTCAAGTGGATCATCAGAGTCAACTAATTCTAATTTTGCGCTACCTCCATTAAATAGTTTTGTATATACTTCATTAAATTTTCTATTAACTTTATCAAAAGCCTCAATTAGTCTTTCCCTACCTTTTTGATTAAGTTTATCAATGCTCTCTTTTAATTTTACAATTGCAGTGACCAAATCAATTCGATCTTGTTCCATTTTTTTAATTTCAGCCTCATATTTATTTGTTTCTTCATCAGCTTTTAAATTAACTGAACCCAATTTCTCTCTCTCTTGTTTTTTTTTATCCATTAAATCTTCTTGATCAACCGCATCTGGAAGTTCTTCTTTTCCAAAAAGGTTTGAATTTTCTAAAATATTTCCTTCTGTCAAATTCAATTCTGAACTAATTCTATCTATCAAATCATTTTTTCTTTTTTTTAGCCCATCAACAGTGGCAGCAGAACTAGCTTTTCTTTCTCTGATTTGTATCGATTGTTCTTGAATTTCATTTAATTGAGATCTTAAAGTTTCTATTTTTTGATCGGTTGAATTAATAATTAAGTCATTCTCTATTTTTTCTTCCTCTGAGATTCTTAGCCCTTCAGAAATTTGACCCTTTTTTTCTGCTTGTAACTTAGGTTGATTATCTAATTTATCTAGTTGTAATTTTAACTTATCTTTTCTTTCGCTTAGTTCAGTTAACATTTTTTCAGAATTTGTTAATAAATTTTTCCAGCTTTCTATTTCTTTTTCGATTATATTTATTCTTTCGTTCCTTTTTACAGACTCTTTTTTGATATTTTCATTTTTGCTGTAGCTTTCAGCATATTGTTCAATAATTAATTTACAATTATCAAGGGCAAGCAAAGCCTCTTGTTTTTGTTGGGAATCGATTAGCTCTTTTATATTATTAATTTCTAACTTTAATTTATTTTTAATTCTATCTAGATCTTCATTAGATTGCTTTTCAGTTTCATAATATTTTGAGTCTATTTCAATAAGTTCTTTTTTTTCCTCTTTAAGTCTTTTTTCATTAGAATTAGCATCTATGACTATACCTTTTTCTCTATTGATATCATCATCGAATGTCTCCAATGATTTTTTTATATTTTCTAATTCATCCTGAATTCTGGTATTTTCTTTATCAATTCCTTGGAGTTCTAAGTTTAATCTTTGTATTTTCGATAAATTTTCGATATTTTTTTCTCTGAGGGGAGTAACCCTATCAGTTTCAGATTTTATTAAACCTTCAAGTTCAGAAATCTTAATATTAAAATCTCTTACCTCTTCCTCAGCTTCTGAATTAATTTCATTTTCTACCCTAATTTCTTTATCAATTTCCAGTAATTTTAAATAATATAAACCTGCTTCTATTTTTTTAATTTCACCGCTGATATTTTTGTATTTAGTTGCTTCTTCTGCCTGTTTTTGAAGATTCGCTAGTTGTTTTTCTTGCTGTCTTCTTAATTCGTCTGCTCTTTTTAAATTATTTTCTGCAGCACTTAGTCTTAGTTCTGCTTCATGCCTTCTTACATGTAGGCCAGATATCCCAGCTGCTTCCTCTAAAATTGCCCTTCTATCTGTTGGTTTCGCTGTCACTAATGCACCTATACGACCTTGGCTAATCATAGACGGTGAATGTGCACCAGTTGATAAATCTGCAAAAAACATTTGAACATCTCTCGCTCTTACTTCTTTATCATTGATATAAAACTTCGATCCCTTATCTTTTTCTATTTTTCTTTTAACATTTATTTCATCCAGATCTCTAAATTGTACAGATCCTTCGTTATTCTTATTGGAAAGAGAGACCGAAACTTCTGCAATATTTTTAGATGTCTTGTTCGAAGTTCCAGAGAAAATTACATCTTCCATTCCAGAACCTCTCATACTTTTAGCTGACGTTTCCCCCATTACCCACCTAAGAGACTCCACTATATTAGATTTACCACAACCATTTGGTCCAACAATTCCTGTTAAATCCTCCTCGATTAAGAAATTAGTTTTGTCAGCAAAAGATTTAAACCCATTAAGTTGGATTTTTTTAAACTCCATAACCTAACTTATATCAGTTTTTCTAAAGAATTTTTTAAATTTTTATAATTTAGAGTTTTTTCAAACTTTTCTTCATTAATAATTATCGTAGGGGTAGAATTTATTTTGTAATTTTTAGTTCCTTCGATTCGATCATTTAAAACATAATCTTCGATTTCCTTATCATTAATGCATTTTTCAAAATTTATTTTAAAACCCTCTTTTTTAACGAAAGCTTTGAGATTTTCGTTAATTTGCTCTATTGTATTTCCTTCAAGCCACATTTTTTGATTTAAATATAATTTTTCTAAAATTCTTAGATTTTGGTCGTTTTTACATTGGGCAATCTTTGAAGCATTGAGAGCAGCCATGTCCAAAGGAAAATGTCTGAATTCTATCCTGGCTAGACCTGTATCTAGATATTCTTTTTTTAGTTGAGGATAAATATCTTTATGAAAATCGGCACAATGACTACAAGTCAAAGATTCGTATGCAATTATTGTAATCTGGGCATTTTTATTTCCTGAAACTATTCTTTGAATTTCTGCATTTACATCTATTTTAAAACTGAAAAGTAAAATTAATATTATTAATATTTTTTTCATTTTTCTCTAAATACCTTAGTTAATTCTAATAATGACTTCTTAATTTTCTCATTTTTAACATCATTGATCTTTTTTTCAAAATTTCTATTTGTCACATTTTTTTTATTATCTTTATCTTTTGAGACATTTTTTTTTTCATAATCGAAACTTATAAATTTAAGTCTTTCAACCACCAAATAATTAAAAAAACTATTTATTCTTTCTATTATTTTTTTTTTTGAATATTCCAAATCAACTTCATGACCTCTTTCAACCATAACCGATAAAGTGCCGACTCCAAATCTATTTGAATTTTTAAAAGATTTTGGGTAACAAATTTTAAATAAATCTTCCCCCACAATATACTTCCAATTTCCCAGTGTTTCAGAATAAATATGACCTTTTTTATTAATAACCTTTTTAATATTTTTTGGCAAAGTGTCTTTAAAAGATCTTAGGCCTTGAATGCTCCTGTTTCTGTGCTTAGTATATTTTTTAAATTGCATATGAAAGAACAATTAGTAACAAAAAAAATTCTCAATTGGTATTATTTAAATAGTAGATCATTACCATGGCGAAAAAAAGTTTCTTTTAAAAAAAGACAGTATAATACTCTGGTAAGTGAATTTATGTTGCAACAAACACAAGTTGTAACAGTAATTCCTTACTTCAGACAATTTATTAAAGATATTCCAGATATCAAATCTCTAGCAAATATTCAAAATAAAAAACTGATAAAACTTTGGGAAGGCCTTGGATATTATTCTAGAGTAAGAAATTTAAAAAAAACCGCACAAATTATAACTAAAGATTTTAATGGAAAGTTACCTGATAATTTTAAAGACTTAGTATCGCTACCTGGTATTGGCAACTATACTGCTAGTGCTATTTTAGCTATTGTTTTTAATAAGCCATATATTCCACTAGATGGTAATATAGAAAGAGTTTTAAAGAGATATCTTTATTTAAAAAAAGATAAAGATATACAAAAAGATAGTCTTCAAAAAAAAAAATCTATATTCGGATTATCTTCTAGGCCGAGTGATTATGCTCAGGCCTTAATGGAATTAGGAGCTTTAATTTGTAAACCAATTAATCCTTTATGCAATAAATGTCCTATTTCAAACAATTGTATTTCTTTAAAAAAAAATGATTTTAATTTAAAAAAGATTATTAAAAAAAATAAAGATAAATACTTTTTAATTAAAGTATATAAAAAAAATAAAAAATACTTGTTGGTTAAAAACATTAAATTTAATTTTTTAAAAAATTTAGGAATATTTCCCATGCAAGAAGTAACTAATCCAAAAAGTTTTAATCAAAATTTTAATTTTAAAATGTCCAACATGAATATGAGTATTAAAATTCAGTATCTTAAAAATAAGAGGAAAATCCCTTTATCTTACTGGGTTGATCAAAAAAAAATAAAAGATCACACGTTACCAACATTTACAAAAACAGTTGTTAAATACTTGGAAAGAAATTCATGAAAAAAGTTGCTATAATCGGAGCAGGAATATCTGGACTGTTTATTGCCAATCTATTTAAAAATAATTTAGATTATCAAATAACTATTTATGAAAAAAACAACTCAATTAACTTAGAAGAGGGTTATGGAATTCAATTATCTGTAAATAGTATAAAACTTCTTAATAAGATTAAATTTAATAAATTGCAAAATAATGAAAAATTTAATCCAGAAAAAATTAACTTTTATTCAAATAGTAGCTCAGATAAAATATGCGAATTAAATATTTCTCAATTCAATTCTAAAGATTATAAATATACTACAATAAAAAGATCAACATTAATAAATTTTTTAAAAGAGAATCTAAATCATAAAATTAAAACTAGTTATAATATTTCAAAAATAGATTATCAAGATCGTCAAATTAAGCTTACTTTTGAAAATAATGAAATTAACTATTTTGATTACCTAATAATATCTGACGGTGTCTTTTCAAAGAGTAAAAGTATTTTAAACAACCAAATTAAAATTAAATATAATAATACTTTAGCAATTAGAGGAGTAATAAAAAAAGTAGATTATAATATTGATGACAAAAATATCTCTTTATTCTTAGGTTCAGATTTTCACCAAGTAATTTATCCAGTATCACCTAACGGTGATTTAAATTATATCGCAATAATAAAGTATAATTTAACTCCTGAAGAACAAAAAAATTTTTCATTGTTTGGTGAAAATACTTTTGTGAATAAAGTTTTTAAAAAAATACCCATTAAGGATAATGAATTTTTAAATAAACTTGATAAATTAAAAATATTTCCAGTTTTTGTGAGTAAAGATTTTTGTAAATTGAAAAGTAGTAATACTTATTTAATTGGAGACGCATTTTTTGCTTTTCCACCATCTTTTGCACAAGGTGCTTCCCAATCAATAGAGGGCGCCTATGAATTATTTAAAGATATACAGAATAATACTGAGAGAAATTTTTTTAAAAACAGGGCAAATAAAACAAAAATGATTAATATTAGATCAAAACTTAATCAATTTATTTTTCATCTATCTAATCCTTTGACTATTTTTTTGAGAAATATTTTATTAAAAAAATTGGTAAAAAACGACAAGTTTTTAGAGAGTTATCTTGGTAAAATTTATCGATGAATTTGTTGAAGAAATTTTTTCCTTAAATCATCTATGGGCACAATATTAGTTCCTATTTTGCAGTACCAATAAGTCCATCCATTACAACTTTCCGCGCCAAGTATGGAAGCAGCTACTTTATGTATTGATCCCTCTGTTTCTGCATGTTTAATACTTCCATCAGCCATGATTTTTGCACTTATTTTTCTTTTATTATCAAAAATAGTTGTTCCTGGTTTGATTATTCCTAATTCTACTAATGAACCAAATGGTATTCTTAATTTAGACTTATTGTTTTTAACAGTATCAAGGTAGTGGTCTTCTATAACTTCTGTTCTTTTTAATCTTTGTTTAGCAGCTTTAAAATATTTTTTTTCCTTTTCTATACCGCAGTAGTTTCTTCCTAATTTTTTTGCAACCGTTGCAGATGTTCCTGAGCCTAAAAATGGATCTAAAATTAAATCATTTTTATTTGATGTTGCTAATAAAATTCTGTGTAACAAAGCCTCAGGTTTTTGTGTAGAATGAATTTTTTTTCCATTTTTTTTTAGTCGTTCTTTACCATTACAAATTGGCAAATCCCAATTTGATCTCATTTGGAGATCATCGTTTAAGCATTTTAAAGATTGATAGTTGAAAGTATATTTTGATCTTTCTGATTTTGATGCCCATATTAAAGTTTCATGAGCATTAGTAAATCTTGTTCCTTTAAAATTAGGCATCGGGTTTTTTTTATTCCAAATTACATCATTTAATATCCAAAAGCCTAAATTTTGAATTGCAGTTCCAACTCTAAAAATATTGTGATAGCTACCAATAATCCAAATTGCACCATCTTTTTTTAAAACTCTCTTACACTGACTTAACCAATAATAAGTAAAGTCGTCATATTTTTTAAAACTTTCAAATTGATCCCATTTGTCATTTACCGCACTAACTACAGATCTATCAGGTCTTGTTAATTCTTTTTTTAGTTGAAGGTTATAAGGCGGATCTGCAAAAATTAAATCAAATGACTCATCAGGGATTCTTTTCAATTCCTCTAAGCAATCCCCATTAATCAATTTATTTTTAAATTTAAGATTCATTTATAAAACTAAATTAGACTCCAAAAAGATTCTTGGGTCAACCTGTGATTGAATTATCTAGTTTTTGATTGTGTCTTAATTTTTTTTTGTAACAAGATCTTGTGTTTCTACGTGAAACCTATTTAATTTTTTTAATTGGGGAAAAAGTTTTTCTGTGTTCTGAGGTAATTCCCAAAGCTTTTATAGCTTCTAAATGTTGTTTAGTTCCATAGCCAAAATTTTGATCCCAATAATAACCTTTAAATTTTTTACTCAATTTAGTGATCATTTTATCACGTGTAACTTTTGCAATAATTGATGCCGCAGAAATAGATGGTATTTTTTGATCTCCATTAATTATTGCTCTTAGATTGTAATTTTCAATCTTTGGTAATTTATTTCCATCAATTAAAATGAGCGCAGGTTTTTTCTTAAGTTTTTTAATAGCTCTTTTCATGGCTAATAATGTAGCTTGAAGAATATTTATTTCCTCAATTTCTTTTAAAGATGCTTTCCCTATGGACCAGATTGAATTTTTCTTAATGTACTTCGATAAGATCTCTCTTTTAAGTTTTGTTAGGCTTTTAGAGTCCTTTAATACGTCCTTGTTAGCTGATTTTTTTAAAATTACAGCAGCAGCATAGACAGGTCCAATTAAACTACCTCTACCAACTTCGTCAACGCCAGCAATAATCTTCATCAAATTTTAATATTTAATTCTTTAATTTTTTTTTTTATTTTTTTCAAGTCCTCCCAAGAAAATTTTTTATTTTCAGGAAATCTAATTAAGTAAGATGGGTTAAAAGTAATCATAATTGGGATGGTTTTATCTTTAAACAGGATTTCTTTCCATTTTCCTCTCTCATTTGTAATTTTACCACTGTAACCCGTCACAGCTTCCATGGCGGTGCTTCCCATTAATATAATAAGTTTTGGGTTGATAATTGAAATATGCTCTTTCAAAAAAACAGCATACCGTTTTATCTCATGGGAAGATGGTTTTCTGTCCTCAGGGGGCCTATAGTTGACGGTATAAGTTAAATATGCATCTTCTATTTTAATATTGATTGCTATCAGCATTTTTTTTAACAGTAAACCAGTATCGCCCTGGAAGGATTGACCAGAAATAATTTCTTCCTTACCAGGAGCCTCGCCAACTATCATTAATGGACTATTTATATTACCATTTCCTATCAATGGGTCTATAGAGCTTCCTTTTAAATTGCAATTTTCGATTGAATTTATCCGATTCTTAAGATTGATTAATTTCTGTTGTTTATTTGTTCCTTCTAGAGCCTTTTTCAATTCATTATCTTTAATCCTATTAATAGGTTTGTTATTAAATCGAAAATTTGTATCGATTGTATTTATTAATTCTTGAACATATTTGCCATTTTGATTTAAAACATTTTTAGTCATAAAATATAAACATGTTTATTAAGAAAATAATATTTATTTTGATAATAATCTTATCCTATCAAAGTCCAATATATTCTAAAAGCAAAAAATTTAGTGAATTGAATTCTAAAAATTTATCAAAGTATTTTTCTGGTATCGTAGCATTTGAGAATAAAGAAAATTCACTTGCACTAGACTTCTTTAATTCATCTAAAATTTTACTAGACAAACATGATACGTACTTAAAAAGATATATTTTTTCATTAGTTTTAGAAAATAAAGTTTCACGTGCAATTAATATAATAAAAAATAGTAAAAATAATAAAAAAGATTTTTTTAACGGTTATTTAATTTTAACTTTAGATAGTCTGAAAAAAAATGATTATAAAAAAGCAAACTATTATTTGGGAAAAATATCTAATTTAAAAGATTTGGACAGGTTTAATTTAGCAGTTTCCGAAACCCTAAAACAATATGTTTACGCATTTAAAGAAAAAAAGATTTTAAATAATAAGGAAAGTTTAGGAAAATTGTCAATAATTTCGGAAACTTTCCAAAGATGTTACTTAGGCGATAGTGCTACTGATACATATTTTTCTAATTTAATTAATGATAGTGAAGGAGATTATACAAGGTATTTGTATTTCTATTTAAGTTATTTAATTGAAAATAACGAAATCGAAAAAGCAAAAAAAATTAGTAAGAATTTAAGTTATATTAATACAACATTATTACTTTCTCAGGGTAAAAGCTGGATACAAAATGGAAAAATTGATAAATTAATTGATGTTTTTTCTTGTAAAAATTCAAATGATATTGTCAGTGAGTTTTTATTTTTAATTTCAAACCTATACTCATCTCAGGATAATTATGAAAAATCAAATTTTTATTTAAATTTATCGAGTTTTCTAAATCCAAAATTTATTTTTAATTTATCTTTAGTAGTGGAAAATCAATATTTTAATCAAGAATATGAAAAAGCAAAAAAAACATTGAAAAATTTTAAAAAACAAGACGATTTGTTTTACTGGTATCGTGTGAAAAAAGAGGCGCAAATCATTGCAAAACTAAGAAATAAAAAGGAGTCACTGAGCTATATTAAAACAGAATTTGAAAAAATATATCAACCTAACAATAAAATAATATTTGATATTGCGAACTTTTATAAAAATTCTAAAAAGTATGAGGAAGCAATTAAATATTACACAAAAATAATTAATTCTCTTGATGATAATTCTGAAATTAAATCTGATCTTCTTTACAGAAGGGGTGGTAGCTATGAGAGAATTGGTGAGTATATTAAAGCTGATGAGGATTTACTTTATGCATTAAAGATTGATCCAAAGAATGCATACATCTTGAATTATTTAGCTTATTCATGGTTAGAAAGAAATTATAGAATTAACGAAGCAATTGAAATGCTTGAAACAGCTTATGCTTCTAAAAGCAATGACCCTTATATAATTGACTCTATTGGTTGGGGTTATTATTTAGTAAATGACTATCTGCAGGCTGAAAAATTTTTAAAAAGAGCAGTTGAATTGATGCCAGAAGATCCAATAGTTAATGATCATTATGGAGATATTTTATGGAAATTGGATCGAAAAATACAAGCTAGATACTTTTGGAGCAACGTACTTAAAATGGATGATGCAGACTCTGAGATGATAGAGAAAATTAATATTAAAATAATTGAAGGTTTAGAAAATTCCTAATGGCAGGCACTAAAATCAAATCATATGCTAAATTAAATTTAGCTCTAAATATTATAGGCAAAACCTCTAGTCTACACAAGATTGAGAGCATAATAGCATTTGCTTTATTGCATGATGAAATTTATATTAAGAAAACAAAATCTAAATTTCATAAAATATTGTTTACTGGAAAATTTTCTAAATATATTGGTAAAAATAATACAGTATCAAAGTTACTACAAATCTTAGATGAGAAAAAATTATTAAGAAACAAAAAATTTATAATTAAAATAAATAAAAGGATACCTAATAAAGCAGGATTAGGCGGTGGTTCAATGAACGCAGCTAAAATTTTAAAATATTTTTTTATGAAGCGAATTATTAAAACAAATAAAAAGGAACTTTTTAAAATTTCAAAACGCATTGGTTCAGATGTGATTTTAGGTCTCAATTCCATTAATACAGTTTTAAGTGCTAATAGCAAATTGACATATTTTAGAAAATGTCAAAAATTTTATATATTAATAGTTAAACCGGGATTTGGATGCTCAACTGAGGAAATATACGCAAAAGCAAAAAAATTTAATAAACCAGTACTTAACAAGCCAAATAAAAATATGTTCAAATTAGATTACCTAAAAAAAACGAGTAATTGTTTGGAACCAATAGTCCTGTCTAGATATAATAAGTTAAATGCAATAAAATTATTTTTAGAGAAAGAATTAAGGCCAGCATTTGTAAGAATGACAGGGTCTGGATCTGCGATGGTCGCTTATTTTCAGTCAAAAAATAGTTGTGATTATGCTGGGAAAAAGTTTAATAAAAAATATAAAAATTACTGGTGTATAGTATCAAAAACTATATAAATTTTAGTTTTTTGTGTTATACGAATTTTATATTGGGGCGTAGCCAAGTGGTAAGGCACGGGTTTTTGGTACCTGCATCCTAGGTTCG
>MDTD01086979.1_pt1 | contig 10668 bp, 6 predicted proteins | sample 811221 | NCBI WGS metagenome assembly MDTD01 (sample SAMN05326646, study PRJNA326480) | marine metagenome | isolation source: seawater | place: Pacific Ocean: South West | collected 2011
AGGACATTATGCCTTTAACAATTCTGCTACTTTCTGGCGACCGAAGGTTAATGCTTCCTTCAGCTTCTCCGGTTGTTTCCCTCCGGCTTGAGCCAGTTCGGGACGCCCGCCGCCGCCGCCGCCGCATATGGTGGCTACATCTTTGACGAGCTTACCGGCGTTGAGCCCATCTTTCGTGATGAGCGGCTTAGAGATTGCGCAGACCAAAGATACCTTGTCTTTAGACAGGGGAGTACCGAGAATGACTACGTAATCGTCACCTTTCTCCGTGATGTTGGAAGCCAGGTTCTTGAGGGAATCGGCGCTCACACCTTCGAGTTCCGAAACGATGAGCTTGGATTTACCCATGGTCTCCGATGAGGCGAGGAGGTCCTGGAGTTTTGCCATGGCCAGCTTATTCTCCAACTCCTCTAACTGCTTCTCTTTCGCTTTCATTTGATCTTGCAGGCGCTCTATCTGTGGTGCGAGATCCTGGGGCTTGACCTTAAGTTTTTCAGAGGCGCTGCCTAGATATTCAATCTGCTTTTGAATATAGTTCCAGGCTCTTTCTCCTGAATAAGCTTCTACTCTTCTGACTCCCGAGGAGATGCTTCCTTCGGAGACGATTTTCACCAGCCCGATATCTCCGGTACTGCCCACATGGGTGCCACCGCAGAATTCCAAACTGAAGTCTCCCATTCCAACGACTCTTACGCTGTCGCCGTACTTCTCGCCAAACATAGCCACAGCGCCCGTTTTTTTTGCTTCTTCCAGGCTCATGACGTTGGTTTGTACCGGAGCATTTTCTCGAACCCACAGATTCATCATTGATTCTATGTCCGAAAGTTCCTCTCTGGTAGGTTGACGTTCGAAGGAGAAGTCGAACCGCATCGCGTTCGGACCCACCTGGGAGCCGGCCTGGACAACGTGTTTGCCCAGGCGTTCTCTGACAGCCGCATGAAATATGTGAGCTGAACTATGGTGAAGGACCGTGGCGGATCTTCTCAGGGAATCGACAACCGCCTTGACTTTGTCACCGGGGGCAATACTGCCGTTCTCCACCTTCACTTTGTGCAGGACCAGCCCTTCATGCTTCTGAGTATCGAGCACTTTCAAGGTGGCTTCTTCAGATTCGAGGTAGCCTTGATCTCCAAGCTGACCCCCGGACTCCGCGTAAAATGGAGTGGTGCTCAAAATAAGCTCCCCTTCTTCCCCTTCTTGAATGGCGTTCAAAAGGTTGCCGTCTTTGAGAATGGCTATAACTTCGGACTCCCCATCGGTGAGTTCGTATCCAGTGAATATCGTCTCGCCGCTCTCTCTGAGCAAATCAGACAGAGCTCCTTCACCGGTCATAACCACGTTGAATTTATTTACCGAAGAAACTTCTTCGTGTTCTTTTCTGGCTTTGTCAAATCCAGCTTTGTCGACGGTGATACCATGCTCCAGAGCTATCTCTTCGGTTAGCTCCAGGGGGAAACCGTAGGTGGCGTATAGATTGAAGGCGTCTTTGCCGGGAATCTCTTTAGCTTTGGTCTTAAGCAACTCCTCCAGGAGGGTCATGCCGCGATCTATGGTGCGGGCGAATCTTTCTTCTTCTTCTTTGATAGCCTTTGTCACCACCGCTTGATTCTCTATCAATTCGGGGTAGGCTGCTCCGTAAATTTCCACGATTTTGTCGACAAGCTTATAGAGAAATGGCTTGTCGATTCCTAAAAGTCGCCCGAATCGAGCCGCTCTTCGAATGATGAAGCGAAGCACGTAACCGCGACCCACGTTGCTGGTTCTGACACCATCAGCGATGAGAAAAGTAACGCAGCGAGCGTGGTCTGCGATGATTTTCAGGTAACTGTCGGATTTCTCTTCCGGGGTGCTGGGCAGCCTTTTTAAAATTCCACCGTGGTATTTAACCGAGGCAGACTTCGAAATCTCTTGGAGAATGGGGAAAAGTAAATCCGTTTCGAAGGTGTTGTTCTTTTCCTGAAGAATCATGCTGATCCGGTCAAGACCGAGACCTGTATCTACGTTCTTCTTCTCAAGCGGTTTGTATTTACCCTCTTCGTCTTTGAAGAGTTCCATGAAAACAAGATTCCAGAACTCGACAAAACGGTCGTCATCATCCAGATCTATTTCGTTGGGATCGGCGTTCTCTTTCTTGCTGAACTGAGCACCCCTATCGAAATAAATTTCGGAGCATGGACCACAAGGACCGGTGGGACCTGGAGGTCCCCAGAAATTGTCTTTCTTCGACATTCTGAAGATTCGATCTTTGGGAACGCCCACCACCTCATGCCAGAGACGGAAAGCCTCTTCGTCGGCAGGTACGTCGTCATCGCCCTCAAAAATCGTGACAACAAGGCGCTCTTTCGGCAGACCCAGATCCCTGGTGACGAACTCCCATGCCCAGGGGATGATCTCCTCTTTAAAATAATCACCAAAGCTGAAGTTACCCAGCATTTCAAAGAAACTGTGATGCCGAGTGGTTCTACCTATGTTTTCTATGTCCGAATCTTTGCCGCCTGCTCGGGCGCACTTTTGTACTGTAACAGCTCGGGGTGGCTCGGTCGGCTTGGCGTTTCCGAGAAATATGGGAACGAACTGCACCATGCCCGCCGATGTTAAAAGGAGGGTCGGATTATCCGGAATCAAGCTGGAACTGGGTAAGTGCTTGTGTCCTTTCTTCTTTTCGAAGAACTGGATGAACTTATCTCGAATTTCGGCTCCTGACAAAGTCATGGAGTCCTCCTTGTCTGACTATGACTAGATCTGAGTAAATATGATTACAAAATCAACACGGACGGCGCTGGTTGAAGCATTCAGTATAACCTAAATCCAAGCCGCCCAACCTGGATTTTGAGCGATGTGAACCCTGAATTGAAAGGGGTTGAGATGTGCTCTTTTATGGACTATCCTTTTATACTCTAAGAAATTTCAAACGATTTCCCCAGCTAGCCGTTTATTTCCAGGAGATAGCAAAATTTGAAGGTTGAGAAGGTCCTCGTCTTACACAAAAAGACCACTTACCAAATTCAGGCGGAAGATTATCGAGAGTCTCGCTTTTTGAAATTGCTTTCCGAAGAGAGCAAAGTGGTCGAAAGGGTAAAACTAGCTCACGCCGAACATGTGGCGACCTTGAAGGTCGTCGAGGATGAACTTACCAGAAGAAAGATCGATTATCGAATTATCGCTCGTTCGGAGTTGGACCATTACATCAAAGATATTGATTTGATGATCTCCGTGGGCGGTGACGGCACTTTCCTTGATGCCTCACACTCCCTCGATAAGGTTCCCCTGCTTGGGGTCAATTCTTCTAAGTCCTCCAGCTTCGGACACTTCTGTCTTGCCTGTCAGGATAGTTTTGCCGAGCTTTTAGACGGAATTATCGAAGACCGAATTCCCTATGTTAATTTACTAAGGCTCAAACTGACAGTTAATGGCGAGGTCTATCCCCAGCGCTCCCTTAACGAGATCCTTGTGGCTCACACAAGTCCTGCCGCCACCAGTCGCTATTTTATTGAGGTAGGTGAAATTCAAGAGGAGCACCGTTCTTCCGGGATTCTTGTCGGTGCCCCGGCCGGTTCCACCGGGACCCTTCGCTCTGCCGGAGCGAAAGTGTTGCCCATAGACCATAACCAGTTTCAATTTATGGTCAGGGAACCCAACATGCGCCCGGATGACAACTGGAAGCTAGTCTCCGGTCTCGTGGACGAAGGAAAGGAGCTCACAATTACCTCCCAGATGCGCACCGGGGCAATCTTCGTGGATGGTCCCCATATTGTCTATCCTTTTGCCCTGGGGGATGAGTTGACTGTGAGCGCCAAAGGCAATGATTTGCTGGCTTTCGTAGACCGCAAAGTGAACGATATATTCTCATAATCTATCCATATAATGTATTTATTCTCTTTAGTGGCATAGTAAAGATGAATGGTTAGAGACGAGCCTTCTTCCCGTGGCAGAAAAAGATCCCAAACAAGATCCAAATCAAAAGCAGGTCAAGAAAGATCTCTCCTTATTCGGTGAAGCCGATCCCCTGGTGGGAACTTTGCTGGAGGGGAGATGGCAGATTGTTGATTTTCTCGGGGAGGGAAGCCTCAGCACCGTTTATCTGGCTAATGCCAAAGATACCGGACGGGGCTACATTCTCAAGCATATCAACAAGCATCTGACTGCAGGAGTCAGGAACCACAAGAAGTTCATCCAGCGTTTGAATAATCTGGCTGAGAGCTTAAAAGGCAAAAATGTTACCTCGTATGTGGAGATTTTTCTTGACCAGGAAAAGTCCGTCTGGGTGGTGCAAGAGAATATTGATTTTGAAAGTCTGGAGGACCTCCTTTCTAAAAGCGGACATATTGCCATTGAGCGTACCGCCAATATTTTCAAGCAAGTCTGCAAGGGTTTATTGGAAGGAGAAGCGGCTGGATTTCAGCATCGGGACTTGAAGCCGAGCAATATCATCATAGTCAATGATGAGAAGTTCACCGATGACGTGCGTCTTACCGACACCGGCATCGCCCAGGTACTCTCGGAAGAGAGCGCCAATTCCTCCAGCAGCCAGTATATAACGCACACCAACGAAGTATTCGGTAGCCCTTTGTACTTGAGCCCGGAGCAGTGCACAGGCAAAAGACTCGATCAACGCTCCGACATCTACTCCCTTGGTTGCGTCATGTACGAGACCCTGGTCGGCAAGCCCCCTTTTGTGGGCAAAAACGTTCTGGAGACTGCCTATAAGCATATGAACGAGGCTCCCCGGGAGATAGAGCTCGAGGATGCTGACCCCAGATTAGTCTCCCGCTTTCAGACGATTATTTTTAAATGCTTGAACAAGTCACCGGATGAGAGATACCAGTCGGTCTCTCAGCTTCAAAGTGATCTCGAGCTTCTTTTGATGGCCGGAGACGAGGAGTGGAACGAATCTGCTTACGCGTTTCAAGCGATGGCCCCGGTGGGCAGACGCAGATTTGGCTTGTATCCTCTATCTTCTGAATTCATACTGTTTGGCGCGCTTACTCTAATCCTCACTGCGGTGCCGATATTCTGGGTGACCACTAGTTTCGGACATAAAGAAAACAAATATCCACCTCTGGACGAGAAGCTACTATGGGTGGTGCAGAATAAGAATATAGAATCCGAAGTGGAGGGTTTCGAACCCAGAAAACAAGCGGCTCTTGATGCTCTTGATTTTGTTAGAGATGAGCAGGGAGAGAACTCCGAGGAATATGCCAATGCCCTTTCTAGTCTGGTGGAGTTGTTTGCCAATTCCGCTCACTGGAAGGAGGCCGAGGAGAAGACGAGAGAACTTATAAAGGTTACGGAGAAGGTTAAAGGGCAATGGCCGCTGGCTGATTCTTACCGGATACTTGGATATGTCTGTTTCATGCAAAACAAACTGGATGAAGCCGAGAAAGCCAGCCTCAAGACAGTATCCATGATGGATGCCGACAACTTACAGACCGGCTCCAAGATTCAACCCTTGCGTGTTCTTGGTGATATTTATTCTCAAAGGGATGATCTAGATGCCGCCCTTAAAACCTATGAGCGTCTCTATGGACTGACGGAAGGTATCAAAGAAAACCATCCAGGCATTTATCAGGATGCTTGCAGCAAGTTGGCTGACATTCACAAGCGCATGGGCAATAACCCCGAAGCAGAGAAATACTATCGTCTGGGATTGGAATGGTGGCGCAGTCATAGTAAGGATGATTCAATATACGCAGCCAAATCTCTCTATGGTCTCGGCGTGGTATTGGTGGCGCAGCAGAAATTTGATCAAGCAGAGGAAGCTTTTAAAGAAGGAATTCCAATTTGCAAAGCCACAGCCGGGGCCAACAGCAGCCTGATGGGGGCCATGAAAAGAAAGTATCTTGAAGCTCTGTGGCACGATAAACCCTGGGATGCGCTTCACATGCAGCTTTCAGAGGGAGCCAAATAACCTCTAGCTTAGTCCGAAGATCTATTTTTCATTTTTTGTAGAAAGTACACGGGTATTCCAAATAAAACAATGACAGTTCCCCAGAAAGATTCGTGGGGGAATTTTTGATAGGCGCTCACGGCCAGGAGGATAGAGATCAGTGCTACTACAAGCGGTATTACGGGATAAAGTGGGGTTTTGAATGAATCCTTGTGTTTTTCATCCTTTCTTTGTCGAACAATGATGACACAAATAGCCGTGAGGGCAAAGAATATCCATACAGCCAACCCGGTAAAGAACAGTAAGTTTTCGAATTTACCAATCAAATAAATGAGCAGGCAGGCCCAGGCACCATTGAAGATGGTAGCCCGAATTGGAGTATGAGTCTTGGGGTCTACTTTCGAGAGGAACTCAAAAAAGAGATTGTCGTCGGCCATGGCGTGGGCGATTCTACTGCCGGTAAGAATCAAGGCGTTAATGGCGCCGAAGCCGAACAAAACCACCAGCGCTTCCAGAAATTTCGCCCCGCCGGTGCCGAAGATGACTTTGAAGAGATCCGTTGCAATCAATCTGGAACTTGCCACCGCATCAATAGGCATGTGATAGAGGTAGAGGAAATTCATTCCCATATAAATAAGGGTCACTGTGAGGCATGTGATGATCAGGGCAAAGGGTACGGATTTATGGGCATCTCTGGTTTCACCGGCAAGAAAGACGTTGTCTCTCCAGCCTCCGTAGGTCCAGAGTATCGGAACCAGGGCTGTCATCAAAGCCATGACCAGTGGATATATGCCGACCGAAGCATTGAACTCAGATAATGTGCCGAGACTGAAGTCCGTGGCCGAAGCCCTGCCCTCCAGAAGTGCTGCCGAACCGGCCACAAAGATGAGAACCAGGGCAAGCAGTTTGGCCAGGGTGAAAATGTTTTGTAGTAAGCTTCCGGTTTTAAGCCCGAAAAGGTTCGTTATCGTCAAGGCGATGACGATTGCCACTGCCAGTGGTTTTATCCAAAGATCCGGGGCATTGACTAACGAGCATGAGTATTCGCCGAACATAAGGCCGATGGCTGCCACTGATCCGGTGCGCGTTATCAAAAGCTCCGACCAGGCGAAAATAAAGGCCAGGCACTTGCCATAACATTCTTTCAAATAGACATAGTCCCCGCCGGAGGACGGATAGATAGAGGATAGTTCAGCGTAACAGAGCGCTCCTATGAAGGAGAACACTCCGCCGAGAAACCAGGCGATCAATATCCAGATACCTGAATTCAGGAAACCGGCTACTTCGGAGGGAACTCGAAAAATGCCTACTCCGATAACGATACCGATACTGATTGCTACGGAATCCCAGCGGCCAAGTATTTTAATGGATGACACAGATTGTTGATTAACCGCCGGCGAGGCTGCTCATGGCTTTCTTCGCCATTTCGTTTTCCGGCGAGATTTTCAACACGGCTTCGTACTGAACCTTGGCTTCATTCTTGCGTCCGTTTTGCTGGAGGAATTTGCCATATTCGACCATGGAAGCGAGATCAAGCGGTTTGGTCTCGATAGCTTTCTTGAACTCTTTTTCGGCACCTTTTGAATCGCCTGCTTTGGCCATGGATGCGGCCATGCGGTACCGGGCTCTGGAGTAGCCGGGATAAGCTTTCAAGGCTTTTTTCTGTTCGTTGATAGCCTCTTTGTAGTCGCCCTTTTTCTCATACATCCAGCCGAGACCTGAATGGGCAAGGGGGTGCTTGGAGGAAATCTTGAGCACATCTTTGTAGGCAGCTATAGCTTCGTCCACTTTGTTGGCGTCGGCGTATACGTTGGCCAGGGTCAGCCTGGTAACCGGGGAGTTGGGCATCAACTCAACGGATTTCTTTGCGGCCACGATGGCTTTGTCGAAATTCCCTTTAGAGCCGTACATGATCGCCAGATTATTCTGGGGCATGGCGCTTTTAGGCTTCAGTTCGGCGGCTTTGGAATAAGCTTTGATGGCGTTGTCGAGGTCGCTCAGTCTGGAATAAGCAAGTCCAAGATCCATGTGCCCTTTGAATGTATCAGGCTTGAGCTTGACGGCGATTTCAAACTCGGCTGCGGCTTCCTTCATCTTCTTGGTGTTGGCGTAGATCTGACCGAGAATGATGTGGGGAAAGTAGTATTTGGGGTCGAGTTTCATCGCTTGTTTGCATTCAAGAATAGCCGTCTCGTACTCGTCCTGGGCAGCTAGAGCGCTTGCCAGGCGAACATGAGCCTTAGCGTTGTCCGGCTCCAGGCGAATAACTTCTCTAAATTCACTGGTGGCAGCTTTCAACTTTCTCTTCATGAAAAGCTCGGTCGCTTTCTGCATATGTTGTTCCGCTTCCGTGCCGCCAGCAAATGCCGGACTGTAGATGGTCTGGCTTCCGAGGCTCATCGCGGAAAGGGCGATAATAGCAGCGCTAGTTTTTCTTAGAGATCTGGAATTCATTTATTTATTGCTCCGATAATTCTGTATTTTTTTTCTAGTAGGATGCACCGGCAGTAGTGGTACTTGCTCCCTGAATAATAGACACACCTGCCGAAGTTCCGAGCCTGGTGGCACCGGCTTTCACCAGGGCAATGGCTTTTTCTGCGTCTCTGATTCCGGCACTCGCTTTGATACCAAGTTTGTGATTGCCTATGGTTTTTTTCATGAGGGTAACATCTTCCACAGTGGCTCCTTTTCCGTCTTTAACGAATCCCGTGGAGGTTTTTACCATGTAGGCTCCAGCCTTGATGCAAGCTTCGGTGGCAGCAATTTTTTCTTCTTCCGTAAGCAGATCGCATTCGATGATCACTTTAACCGGGACGTCTTTAGCGACCTTGACCACTTCTTTGATCTCTTCGGTCACGTAATCGATACCTCCTGATTTTAAGGCACCAACATTGATGACCATATCGATCTCATGGGCTCCGTCTTTTACAGCTCGACGGGTCTCTTCTACTTTTGTTTCCATTAAATTGGCTCCCAGAGGGAAGCCGATCACTGTGGCGACTTTCACTTTGCTGTTAGCCAACTCTTTGAGAGCCTGGCTCACATAAAAGGGATTGACACAGACCGCGCAGAAAGAGTTTGCTTTTGCTTCCTGGCAGAGCTTAGAAATTTGCGCTTCGGTGGCGTTCGGGCTGAGAAGAGTATGGTCTATGTATTGGGCGAGGTCTTTACTCACGGTAATTCTCCCGGTCGGTAAGTTCGAATTCGTGGACATGGTGCCTTGTAAAGAGATGAAAGGCATCACGAAAAGTCATTATATACGCTCACAGGCGGGCATCCTGCCAGGTGAGCTATCTGTAATTTAAATAGAGCGAGAATAAGGGGTTGTGGCCGAATTGGTGGCACGTTCCCAGTAGGAGATACTCTTATGATATTCCTGTAGACTCTTTATATCCAATGAGCCGCCCTGCAAAGAGCCGATAGCGGAGACTATGGCCCGGGCGCCAGCCAGGGTCGTAACCACTGGAGTTTTGTAATTCAAGGCAGCTCTACGAATCGTCTGGTCATCACTACGGGCGGTTCTTCCCGATGGGATGTTGATGATAAGCCTTATCTCACCATTCTTTATCTGGTCTATCAGATTCGGTCTTCCTTCCGAAACTTTATTTGTTAGCTTTATAGGAATTCCTGCAGAGGAAATAGTGGAGGCCGTGCCCCTTGTTCCTATCAGAGTAAAGCCAAGCTGGTAGAGATTCTGCGCAATAGGCACTATCTCATCCTTGCTTGAATCGGTGACCGAGATAAATACAGAGCCTGAGTCGGGCAGGGTTTGACCGGCGGCAATCTGCGCTTTGGCGTAGGCGATGTCGAATCGGGAAGCGATACCCATTACCTCACCGGTGGAGCGCATTTCCGGTCCCAGAGAGATAGAAGCGCCGGGAAAACGATCGAATGGAATCACTACGGATTTTACAGCCACATGGGGTGGGATATGTCTGGGAGAAAGACCAAGCTCCGACAGGGTTTTGCCTGTCATTACTCCGGTGGCCATTCGCGCCCAGGGCACGCCGGTGGCTTTGGAGACGAAGGGGATAGTTCTTGAAGCCCGGGGATTTACCTCTAGAACATAGAGTTCATCATCTTTTAGAGCGAATTGGATGTTCATCAACCCTTTTACTTTTAGCTCTTTAGCGAGTTTCAAGGTGGCAGAACGGATCTCTTCAATCGTTTTCAGCGGTATGGTCTGGGTCGGTAGAACGCAAGTACTGTCTCCTGAGTGGATACCAGCTTGTTCCACGTGTTCCATGATGCCGGCGATGATCGTTGCCCTGCCATCAGATATAGCGTCAACATCTATCTCAACTGCATTTTCAAGAAACTGATCTATCAAGACTGAGATCTTTCCGGAGTGGAAGCCGGAATCCAACCAGGCCTCCAGGTCATCCTGGTTGTAAATGATTTGCATCGCCTGGCCGCCAAGCACATAGCTGGGTCTAACCAGAATCGGATAACCCACATCCTGGGCTGCTTTAATCACCTCTTCCCGGGTACTGGCCAGGGCGCCGGAGGGTTGTTTGAGACCCAATTTGGATATCATCTCACCAAAACGGGCTCGATCTTCTGCTTTGTCGATGGAGTCGGTGGATGTTCCCAGAATTTTAATTCCGTGGGCTTCCAGTCCCCGGGCGATTTTTAGAGGTGTTTGACCGCCTAGTTGAACGATTACACCTTCTGGCTTTTCCTGGCGGGCTATGTTGACCACGTCTTCCAGGGTTAGAGGTTCGAAATAGAGTCTGTCAGAAACATCATAGTCAGTGGAGACAGTTTCGGGGTTGGAGTTG
>MDTD01111554.1_pt1 | contig 10666 bp, 9 predicted proteins | sample 811221 | NCBI WGS metagenome assembly MDTD01 (sample SAMN05326646, study PRJNA326480) | marine metagenome | isolation source: seawater | place: Pacific Ocean: South West | collected 2011
CCCGCCCGATGGGCCAGATTGGTCTGGATGGCTCGGATGATGACTGAGAGACAGCGTCCGAGAGCATCAGGCTGGCTGGCGAAGAGCAGGCGCAGAGGCCAGGGGAAGCTGAGCACCCATTGTCGGACGGGCACTTCGGGAAATACGTGATCGACCAGATGGGCTGACGTCTCAATCATCCGCCGTGCGCCACAGGACGGACAGAAACCCCGGCGTTTGCAGGAGAACGCCACCAGGTGTTCGTGCCGGCAGCCATTGCACTTTACCCGCACAAAGCCGTATTCGAGCCGCCCGCAGCGCAGGTAGTCTTGGAACTCGGTCAGCACGAATCGAGGCAGTTGCACCTCGTGACGCTGCAATTCATTCCGCAGAGCCGGAAGCTGCTGTTCGACGATGGGATAGAGCGGCGTGTTCTCCGGTTGATGGCGCTGGTAGCGGTGGCCTGCGCCGATGATCCGGTTGCCGGGAACAGTTTCCACCGGACAATGATGGCCGGCGAGGGCGGTCTATCTCAGCGGTCGATTGCCCGCAGATGCGTAAGACACGCAAGCCAATCACACGCCGCGAGCGCCGTTTTGGCCCGCGAACCATATCAGTTCCTAACAGCTTCTCATGGGGGTATTTTCGGGGGTATTTCAGGCGTTTAGCAATATAACCTGTTGATTTAAAAGGTGATGTGATTGTCGCCGCCTCCACCAGCCTTCGCTCCGGCGCGATGCGCCGGAGCTTCGGCTTGGCAAGCCAGTCACGCCGTAGCCAACGGCGAAGGCGGAAACCCGGAGGGGAAGGCTGCCACGCCGTAGCCAAAGGCGAAGGCGGGCAATATCCCTCCCAACTCTCAACTCCCGTAGACAATTTGCCTACCCCTTGCTCACGGTTGCACGGGAATATGTCGCCTATCCAGATCCAGCTTGCGGGTGTCTCATATTCCCTCGACCCCCGTTGCCCGCCCGCTCCATGCCCCCTCCCTACCACTACGTCTACATCCTCCGCAGCCAATCCAACCCATCACACCACTACATAGGCGCCACCAGCGATCTGCGCCAGCGCCTCCACGCCCACAATGCGGGCCAATCGAAACACACCGCCAAACATCGTCCGTGGTTCATCGAAACCGCGATTGCCTTCCGCTCGAAGGAGAAAGCCTCTGCTTTCGAAAGCTATCTGAAGTCGGGATCCGGCCGAGGGTTCGCCACACGCCACCTTTGACAGAGCCTCACCCCGACAAGCTCAGGACTCCTCTGCCGTGTCTGGTCCCGGATGCTGCCAAGTCGCAGACGCTTCACAATGACTAAGGCAACGGAACGACGCTGCGGCGCTGCAAAGCATTGCGGGTAGGCGTAATTTCGCTGTACTCCGCGAAACGGCAAACCGGCGGGTCTCGTCCCCTGTCGCCAGAAGCACGGCCATCCTGGTGTGACCGTAGTAGCCGGGCTATCGTCCCGGGCAATGAAGATCAAATTCATCCTGCCGGCGCTCACCGAAGCCGAGAGCCCGTTCTGGCGGCCGATCAAGTATTCGCTGTTTCCGCCGCTCGGGCTCGCCACGCTGGCGGCCTATCTCGACGACGGTGACGATGCCGAACTCGTCGACCAGCATGTGCAGCCACTCGATTTGGACGACACGCCGGACGTGGTGGCGATCCAGGTCTACATCACGAATGCCTATCGCGCCTACCGGATCGCCGATCACTATCGCGCCAGGGGCGTCTTCGTCGTTCTCGGCGGCCTGCACGTCACGTCGCTCCCGGATGAGGCGGCCGCACACGCCGACAGCATCTTCCTCGGGCCGGCCGAAGCGTCGTTTCCCCAGTTTCTCGCGGACCTTCGCCGCGGCGAGCCGAAGCCTGTCTACGTCGGCGATCAGCGCACCCTGACCGGCATTCCGCCCATCCGCCGTGACCTCATCGATCGCACGCGCTACCTGGTGCCGAATTCGATCGTGGTTTCGCGCGGCTGCCCGTATCGCTGCACGTTCTGCTACAAGGACGCGTTCTTCAAAGGCGGCAAGTCGTTCTACACCCAGCAGGTCGATGACGCGCTCGCCGAGATCGAGCGGCTGCCGGGCCGGCACCTGTACTTTCTGGACGATCACCTGCTGGGGCACCGGCGGTTTGCGGACAGCCTGTTCGAAGGCATGAGCGGCATGGGCCGCATCTTCCAGGGTGCTGCTACGGTCGATTCCATCCTGCGTGGCGACCTGATCGAACGGGCCGCGGAGGCCGGCCTGCGCAGCGTGTTCGTCGGTTTCGAGAGCCTGGAACCGGCGAATCTCGCGCAGAGCCGGAAGCAGCAGAACCTCGGACGGGACTACCAGCGAGCCGTCGATCGCCTGCACGACCTAGGCATCATGATCAATGGCAGCTTCGTATTCGGACTGGACGGCGATACCCCGGACGTCTTCGAACGCACCGTCGACTGGGCGATCGAGCGTGGCATCACGACGGCAACCTTCCACATCGCGACCCCCTACCCCGACACCGAGTTCTTCCGTGAAATGGACGATGCCGGTCGCATGTTGACACGCGACTGGGATCTCTACGACACACGTCACGTGGTATTCGAGCCCAAAGGCATGTCCGCCAACGAGTTGAAGGCGGGATACGACGCGGCCTACCAGCGGTTCTATCGCTGGAGCGCGATCGTCAGGAGCAGCCTGTTCCACGGCACCACCAGGCACAAGCTCAAACACTTCTTCTACGCGGGTGGCTGGAAGAAATTCGAACCCGTCTGGAACGCCGTGATTCAGCTGCGGCGGCTGGGTCTCATGACGCCGCTCCTGGAGGCGATACTGTCCAAAGTGTCGCGGGCCGAACCCGAGCGCGGTCACGATTCGACGCCAGCGGTTCGTTCGGAGTAAACGACCGGAGGCTTCCGTCGTCCAGACATGGGCGGGATTTCCGGACGATAATCCATCGTGCTGGACCGGTGGGCTCGGCTGCGACACTCGCCGATTCGACGGATGGTCTTCCCGACCAGAGGTGCATTTTCGCCATCAGCCAAGAGATCAGCCATGACGCTTGCTGCTGGAAACAGCCACCGCCGCTCAGTGATATGCGCGCTCGCGTGGGTCGCCCTGCTCGTCGGGTGCTCGCACACGCCGGCGACACTGACGGATCAGGACGTCCCCGGCAGCCTGCGCCATCAGCGTCTGCTGTTCGTTGGCGCCCACCCGGATGACGAATGGGTGCTGATGCCGGTCTTCGTCGAGGCCTGTGTGTTCAATGGCGCAACCTGCCACTTCGTCAGCGCGACGAGGGGGGAGTGGGGGTGCTTCGAGACGTTGGGCCAGCCGGATCTCGATGCGTGCGCCGGCATTCGCGAGCGGGAGTTCCGCCGGTCTGCGGCGATTGCGCATGGCTCGGCGGAGGTGCTCGACTGGGAGGACCTGTTCTACGCCCATTCCGGCGGCGGTGTGCGAAGAAACCTGACTCGCTGGAGTCAGCGCGAAGGCGGACGGGAACACCTCGTCGAGGCGCTCGTTTCGCTGCTGCAGCGGTTCGACCCCGATGTCGTGTTCGGCCTCGATCCTCGGCACGGCGCGACCTGCCATCCCAGCCATCGTGCCGTCTCGCTGATTCTGATAGATGCGGTACGGCGGCTGCCGGCCATCCAGCGCCCGAGGGTGCTGTTCGAGAACGCCTTCGCCGTGCAGGAACGGATGACGCCGGAGATGCTCGACGCGTCCGCACGCGGCGCCATGTTCCCGTGGCCGACCGGCAGCGCGGGCACGCTCTACTACGATGGGAATCGCTCCTTGCCGAACGGTCGTCGGGCCATCGAATACCAGGTCGATGCCCTGCGCGCACACGCGAGCCAGTTTCCGGAGCTGCCGGCGGAAATCCGGATCGACGCGGATGCGTCGGCGCTGAGAATTCCGCTGGCGGACCTCGCCGACATCGACCCCGCCGAGGAACTCTGCACAGCGCTCGATCTGGGCGACTACAGGACCGTGGACAAGTCGCTGGCGCACGTCTTCCGGCGGATCGAGGCGCTGGCGGCCGCGGCGCCGCCCGGAATCGCCGTGCACCTGGTCCAGGGCGGCGCCACCGTGCTGCAAGTCGGCCTTCTGGACTCGACCGGCCATCAGTCCCGCAAGGACTTCGGCCTGCGTGACGTGCAGCTCGTCGTCGGCGCGGCCAGCCGAGAGGAGGCGGATGCCGCGCTGGATGCCATCGAGCGGATCGTCAGCCGGTATGTGAACGCGCCGCCCTGATCGCGGCGATCGAAGCCCGGCGCGGCCGGTGCCGTCGACTATGGGTTGCCGGCGAGCCTTTGGTCCGCGCGCCGCCTGGCCTCCACGTGGGCGGCCTCGTCCAGCGAGAAGCGCAGCATCAGAATCAGCGCCAGTACGTGCAGCAGGCTCGGAATCGCGGAGGCCAGCGACCGGATGCCGAGCAGGGTCTCGCCGCTCTGGGGCGCGTTCGGCACGAACCCGGTCACCGTCAGCATGACGCCGATGGCCCACACGGCGACGCCGGCGGCCGACTTCTGCACGAAGTTCCAGGCTGCGAAGTAGGATCCTTCCTTGCGCTCGCCGGTCTCGGCCTCGTCCCAGTCCACCACGTCCGCCTTGAGGGACGGTCCGACCACGGACCCGCAGCCGTTCATCACGCCGAACAGGGTGGCGATGATCAGCATCGGCAGGAAGTCGCCGGCGCCCAGGAAGAACGCCATGGCGAACAGCACCGCCTTGGCGACGATCGAGAAGCGCCAGATGCGGATCTTGCCGATGCGGCGCGACAGGTAGATCCACGCGGGAATCGACAGCAGCGCGGCGCCAATGGCGCCGAACAGATAGATGCCCGTGCTGCCCGGGGTCTCGAGCACGTAGTCGGACAGGTAGGGAATCAGCGCCACCAGCGCCCCGAAGCCGAGCTGCTCGAGGAAGAACACGCCGATGAGGATGCGCGAGTGCGGGTTCGCCAGCACGTCCCGGAACGAGCGCCAGGGGCTCGCGCCGCCGCGCCCGAGGAACTCGGTGCGCTCGCGCAGGCGCCAGGCGGCGAGCAGGATCAGCACGGTGGCGAAGCCGCCCATGCCCAGGGACAGAACGCGGGCGAAGCCGCGCGGATCTTCGGCCTGCTCGAGAAACACCAGCACGCCGGCGGCGGCCAGCATGCCCACGCTCTCCACCATCTGCATGACGCCGAACACCCGGGTCCGGTCGTGGTAGCCCCGGGACAGCTCGGCGCCCATCGCGATGTGCGGCACCCGGAACGCCGTGTAGGCGGTGAAGAACAGCAGGATCGCCGCCCCGATCCAGACCGTGAGCGCCGTACCGTCGAGGTCCGCCGGCGGGCTCCACAGCATGACGATGGCGCCGCCCAGCGGCAGGGCCGAGCCGAGGAACCAGGGGCGCCGGCGGCCGAGCCGGGTGTTGGTGCGGTCCGACAGCCAGCCGGCGGCCGGGTCCGTCACTGCGTCCCAGACCCGGGCGAGCAGCAGCAGGAAGCCGATGGTGGCGGGGGCGATCAGCAGCACGTCGGTGGAGAACTTCAGCAGGTAGAAGTTCACCAGCATCGTGGCCATGAACACGCCCAGCACGGGCGAGCTGTAGATCAGAATGCTGCTGGTCGGTACGCGCTCTTCCGGCGCGGTGCTCATGGGGCGACGGTCCTGGGAATCAGTGCGCCTTGCGCTGCACGGTCACCGGCAGGTAGGTGTAGCCCTTCACGAACGACGAGAACGTCCGCTGGGGCTCTTCGAGCACCTCGATCCGCTCGAAGCGCGGCAGGATTTCCTCCCACAGCACCCGGAGCTGCAGCTCCGCGAGACGGTTGCCCATGCAGCGGTGGATGCCGAAGCCGAAGGACAGGTGCTGGCGGGCGTTGGCCCGTTCGATGTCGAGCCGGCCGGCGTCCGGAAACACGGACTCGTCCCGGTTGCCGGAGGCGTACCACATGAGAAGCTGGTCGTCCTTCAAGATCTGCTTGCCGCCGATCTCCACGTCGCGGTTGGCGGTGCGGCGCATGTAGGCCAGCGGCGTCTGCCAGCGGATCACCTCGGCGACCATGTTCGGGACGAGGGCCGGGTTGGCGATCAGCTTGTCGTACTGGTCCGGAAAGCGGTTCAGCGCATAGACGCTGCCCGACATGGTGTTGCGGGTGGTGTCGTTGCCGCCGACGATCAGCAGCAGCAGGTTGCCCAGGTGCTCCATCGGCGAGCTGTCCCGGGTGGCTTCACCGTGGGCGAGCATGGACACCAGGTCGTCGCCGGGGTTGGCCTTGCGTTCCTCCCACAGCCTGGCGAAGTAGGCGACGCACTCGAGCAGTTCCTCGCGCTTCTGGGCCTGGGTCTCGACGACGCCGCCGGGCTCGGGAATGGCGAACACCACGTCCGACCAGCGCGTCAGCTTGCGCCGGTCCTCCAGCGGGAAGTCGAACAGCGTCGCCAGCATCAGCGTGGTCAGCTCGATGGAAACGGTGTCGACCCAGTCGAAGGGCTCGCCTTCGGGCAGCGAGTTCAGCACCTTGATCGTGCGTTCGCGGATCAGCGGCTCCAGCCTCGCCAGGTTCTGGGGCGAGACGATGCCGTTCACCGTCTTGCGCTGGGCGCCGTGGCTCGGCGGGTCCTGGGCGATGAACGGGCTGTTGGTTCCTGCGAACACGCCTTCCGGCACTTCCGTGCCGATCTGGAAGCCCAGGGTGATGCCCGAGGCGGACGAGAAGGTCTCCCAGTCGCGGTCGACCGCGGCGATGTCCTCGTAGCGGGTCAGCGACCAGTAGCGGCCGGACAGGTCGAGCTCGTTCAGGTGCACCGGGTCCTCGGCGCGCAGGCGCTCGAACACCTCTTCCCAGCGGTTCTCCTTGAACAGGTGGGCGTTGAGCGGATTCAGCGCCGTCACCGGCACCTCGTGGGCGCGCGGCGCGCCGGCGCCCTTGAAGGCGGCTTCCTGTTCCGGGGTGCGGTAGTTCGGCGACACGGTGGCGGCGGGTGCGGATGACTCACTCACGACGAGGTCTCCCTGGAGGGGTTCTCGGCTCAACCATAACAGAACTTATGTTTGCGTGTTATCGTCCACGGTATGGGACGGCGCGGCACCAGTCGGCGGGATTGGCTCCAGGCCGGGCAGGCGCTCCTGGTCGGCGGGGGCATCGATGCCGTCAAGCTGCACGCGCTGACCTGCCGCCTCGGCGTGTCGACGGGCAGCTTCTATCACCACTTCGGATCCTTCGACGCCTACCTCACCGCACTGGCCGAGGTCTACGGCGCCGAGCAGGCGCGCCTGCCCATCGACGAGGCGCGGGCGCGGGTGGGCGACGACCCGGTGGCGCTGCTGCGCGAGGCCACCCTCATCTTCAGCGACCGGTCCATGCGGCAGCTCAACGTGGCGATGCGCGCCTGGGCGCACAGCGATGCCCGGGCCCTGGCCGCCATCCGCCGCTACGACGAAATGCTCATGGCCGAGCTCGACGCCGTCTTCACCGCCCTCGGCTACGACGAGCTGGCCGCGAAGGCGCGTACCCTGGTGATGATGGCGCTTGCCACCGTCGACGTGGACCGCAGGCTCATGAACCCGAGCTATCGGGAGCGCTGGCACTACATCCGCGACGAGCTGATGCTGCCGCCGGAGGCCTGATCGGGCGCCCGCGTCGGTGCCCGCGCCGGTGTCCGCTGGGCCCGGACGCGGCTCAGAGCTTCGGCGGCGCGGTGCCGGTGCGTGACTTCTCGGCGACCAGCGCCTGCACCCAGTCCTGGGCCTCGAACTCGGACCGGGCCTGGGCGGCGACGTCCATGAGGGTGCCGACCACGATGGTCACCGGGTCGCCGCGCAGGAGGTACTTGAAGACTCCGGCGCAGGTGGCGGCGAGCTCGGGCGTGGGTTCCACCCTGCGGCCGTCGAGCTGCATGTGCCGCAGCACCGGGTTGCCGGTCGACACGCCGTCGGTGCAGACCACGCTGCCGTTCCCCGGGGGCGTCCATCGAAGGACCCGTTCGGCCCCGGCGCCGGCCCGGCCGTTGTCCGTGTCTTCGACGGGCGTGCCGTACTTGTCCACCAGCGCCTTCACGTAGTCCGCCTGGGTCAGCGGCTCGACCGACTGCCGGTGATTGCGGGAGATCGACCTCACCCTGGGCGGCTCGGGTGGGTAGGAGTAGCCGACGGCCAGGCTGCCGCGGCCGTTGGTCAGCGTGCCGATGGTCGCGACCAGAAAGGGGTCGGTCTGGTAGGACTTGCCGAGCGCGTTGTAGCGGAAGTAGTTGGTGGCGTCCTGGATCTGGATGTTGTCGTCGTACGCCTGAATCAGGGCGCGGGCCTCATCCGGTGTCATGCCCAGATGGATGCCGGCGATGTCCGGCCCGGAGTACTGGCCGACGGGGGCTGCCGGGGGCGCAGGTGAGACCGTGTCCTGGCGGGCGGGCGGCGGCGCATCCGAGGCGTTCGCCGCCGGCGCGGACGGTGCAGCCGGTGGCGCCTCGTCGGCCTCGCTGCAGCCTGCCAGCGCGAGATACAGCGCCAGTACGAAGAACGCGGGCGACCGTATCATCTGCAGCTTCCTTGTCGGCGGGAATTTTGCTGGAGATTGCCCCAGAACGCCGATTTCGACAATAGCCCGCTGCAAGGTAGCGCCGGTCGCGTCCGCAGGCCCCGGTGGCTCATGCCGTCGGTCGGCGCGAATACCTCAGTCCAGGCGCCAGGACAAAGATTCCCCGGCGTGGAACGGCACCAGCGTGAAGCCGTCGCCCTGGATCGAATCCGGCACCGGATTGTGCTCGCGGCGCAGGGTGATGGTGCCCTCGTTCAGCGGGAGCCCGTAGAACCGGGGCCCGAACTCGCTGGCGAACGCTTCGAGCCGGTCGAGGGCGCCAAGCTCCTCGAAGGTCTCGGCGTAGCTCTCGATGGCGAACGGCGCGCTGAAGATGCCGGCGCAGCCGCAGGCGCTTTCCTTGTCCTGGCGCTGGTGTGGGGCGGTGTCCGTGCCGAGGAAGAACTTCGGGTTGCCGGACGCGGCGGCGGCCCGCAGGGCTTCCTTGTGCTGGCGCCGTTTCACCACCGGCAGGCAGTAGGCATGGGGGCGCAGGCCGCCGACGAACAGGTCGTTGCGGTCGAGACGCAGATGGTGCGCGGTGATCGTCGCGGCCAGCCGGTCCGGCCCGGCCTCGACGAACGCCACGGCGTCCCGGGTGGTGATGTGCTCCAGCACCACCTTGAGGCCGGGGAAGTCCTCGAGCAGCGGCGCGAGCACCCGCTCGATGAACACCGCCTCGCGGTCGAAGATGTCCACCTCGGGGGTGGTGACCTCGCCATGGACCAGCAGCGGCATGCCGATGGCCTGCATCCGCTCGAGCACGCCGTGAAGGTTGCGGACGTCGGTGACGCCGTGGGCGGAGTTGGTGGTGGCGTTGGCCGGATAGAGCTTGCAGGCCGTGAACACGCCGGATTCGAAGCCGCTGGCGATCTCGTCGGCGGCGATGCTGTCGGTGAGGTAGGCGGTCATCAGCGGGGTGAAGTCCCGTCCCGGCGGCAGGGCCGCGAGGATCCGCTCCCGGTAGGCGGCGGCCGCCGCCACGGTGGTCACCGGCGGCGTCAGATTGGGCATGACGATGGCGCGGGCGAACTGGCGTGCCGTCAGGTCCGCCACCAGTTCCAGCATCGAACCGTCGCGCAGGTGCACGTGCCAGTCGTCCGGCCGGCGCAGCACCAGCGTGTCCTCGGTGTTACGGCTTGGCGTCGCGTTGCTCAATGAATCGCTCCCGGGTGTTTTTTCGCCGAGAATGAGGCCCGGCGCCGGGCAAGGATAACGGCGCTGGTCACGGAAAGGGAGGCGGCGGGCCGATGGCGCGGCCCGACGCCGCACAACCAGCCAAGGAGGTGAGCAGATGTTCCTGGCCATGAATCGGTTCCGCATCGCCCGGGGATTCGAGGACGGCTTCGAGAAGGTGTGGCGGGAGCGGGAGAGCCACCTGCAGGGTGTGCCCGGGTTCCAGTCCTTCGCGCTGCTGAAGGGTCCCCAGCGGGAGGATCACACTCTGTACGCGTCCCACAGCGTCTGGGCGTCCCGGGCGGCCTTCGAGGCGTGGACGGAGTCGGAGGCGTTCCGTCGGGCGCACGCCCAGGCCAGCGCCCCCAAGGGAACCTATCTCGGCCACCCCGAGCTCGAGACCTTCGAGGCGGTGCTGTCGGAATGACGTCGGGCGCGCCCGGCCGGCGGATGGCGCCGGAGCGGCTGGCGGAGCTGATTCCCGCCTTCGCCGCGGACGACGCGCTGCTGGCCCTGCTGCACGACGCCGGCCGCACGGTCACCGTGCCGGCGGGCCAGTACGTGTTCCGGGCCGGCGACGCCTGCCAGGCGTTCCTGCTGCTGCTCGACGGCCGGGTCCGGGTGCAGATCACCGCCGAGAACGGCCGGGAGGTGACGCTGTACCGGCTCGGCTCCGGGGGATCCTGTCTGCTCACCACGTCCTGCCTGCTGGGCGGTGATCACTATCCCGCCGAGGCGGTCGTCGAGCAGGACGCGGCGGCCCTGGTGCTGCCCTGGGCCAGCTTCCAGACCGCGCTGGATCGCTCGCCGGCGTTCCGGCGCTTCGTCTTCGACGGCTTCGCGTCGCGTCTGACCCACGTGATCCGCAAGCTGGAGCAGATCACCTTCACCGGCGTCGACGCACGCCTGGCGGCGGCGCTGCTCGAGCACTCGGAGGGCGGCGCCGGCGCGCTCACCCACCAG
>MDTD01144812.1_pt1 | contig 10666 bp, 12 predicted proteins | sample 811221 | NCBI WGS metagenome assembly MDTD01 (sample SAMN05326646, study PRJNA326480) | marine metagenome | isolation source: seawater | place: Pacific Ocean: South West | collected 2011
GCTAGTTCAGAGAAACTATAATTTTCTGATAAGTTTGTTAAATTTAAAATTTCCTCACCTGATATTTGTTTTCTACTTTTTGTGTAACTTTCTATTTTTATTAATTCATTTTTCAAGTTAAATCTATCTCCTCTACATCTCTCAACTAATAAATTTAAAATTTCTCTTGAAACCGATAATTTTTTTTTTTGAAAAAAATCATTCGCAAAATTTAAAAGTATATTTTTATCATCATCATAAAAAGGTACACATACTAAATCCTTGTGTTTTTCAAAGTTTGATCGAAGTTTAGATTTTTTATCTAAAGTACCACTATTTAAAATAACTTTAATATCTTCTAATTTTTTTAAACGCGCTTCCTCAATTACAGAATTAATTTTCTCTGAAACCCTAGAAATAATAATTAATTTTTCATCTTCAAATAATGATCTATTTGAAATTTCATTAAAAAAAATTTCAAAATTTTTAATTATCTCACTTTCTTCGTATTTTAAAATTTTTCCTGAAAAATTTTTTTTAAATAAATTATTAATTGCTTCTAATTTTAAACCTTCATTCTCTCCATAAAATAAAAAAAAATTTGCATCATTTTGTTTTAACTTTTCAAGTTGGTAAGATTTTATTATCATTTGCTAATCTAAATTTTGTATAAATAGTATAATATCAGAGATTATTTTTTCTGACATGTTTTGTACTAGATTATCTTCGTAATTTTTCAAATCAAATTTATTCTCATTATTTTTATAAGAGCTACTCTCTCTAAATATTTGCTGTTCTATTTGATTAAAAGAATCATTAACAGAAACAGCAACAATTAATTTAAGAGAAAACTGAGTCGGGTTTCCTTTTTTGTCCTTTGTGGTTATTTTTTTTTCTAAACTTGATGTAATCCCAATATCATAAATATTTTTAGCTTGATTATTTTTTGAATAATTTTTTAATCTTTGATTAATAATTTTATTTATATTTCTTTCCCCTTCTAGATTAATTTTATTTATTACGAAATTAAGTTCTTTTGTAGAATAAATCGGTGTATATCCGCACCCATAAGTAAGAATTAGAATCAAAACAAAAATGATGTTAAATTTATTCATGTAATAAAATATTTATTAATCTATTTTTAACAAAAAAAACTTTATTAATTTTTTTATTTTCTAGGTTTTTTTTAATCCTATCTTCTTTAGATATAAGTTCCATAACTGTTTTCTCTCCAGCATCCTTATTAGTTTCAATAATACCCTTCTTTTTTCCCCCAATTTGAACCACTATAGAAACTATTTTATTTTCAATATATTTTTTATCGATATTCGGCCATTTTTGAGAAAATTCGTATCCATTTATTTCTAAACATTCTTGAATTAAGTGAGGCATTATAGGAGACATTACGGATAAGATTTTTTTATAATTTTCTAAAAGAATATTTTTATTAAAATCTTTATTTAATATTTTTGATAAATAATTATACGTTTCATGTAAGTTTGCAATGATTACATTATAATTAAACTTCTCTAAATTATTATTCATTTTATTTATAAGCTGATTTGTAAATCTAATTATTTCATCGTCTATTTTTTGAATTTTGTTTTGTTTTGAATTTTTTATCTTTTCATTTAATTGATTGTTTAAGATCCAAAATTTTTGTACAAATTTAAATGCAGCGATCATGCCTTGCTCAGACCATTGTACATCTTTTTCTGGAGGACTGTCAGATAGTATAAAAAATCTTACTGCGTCAGCTCCATAATTTTCAATCATGATGCCAGGATCAATAGTGTTTTTCTTTGACTTGGACATCGACTCTGGTGGACCTACTTTTACTTTAACATTAAAATCCTTTTTGAGATGAAAATTTTTCCCATCTGTTGTCTCAACTTCGTCAGGGCTTAACCAATTATTATTTTCATCTTGATAAGTTTCATGACAAACCATGCCTTGAGTGAAAAGACTTTCAAAAGGTTCAGCTATAGAAAAATCTTTATTTTTGTAACTAATTGCTCTCATAAAAAACCTTGAATAAAGCAAGTGTAAAATTGCATGTTCCCCCCCGCCAATGTATTGGTCAACAGGCATCCAATATTTTATCTCTTTAAGATCAAATCCATAGTTTTCAAATTTAGGCGAGCAAAATCTTAAAAAATACCAGGAAGAGTCAACAAAAGTATCAAGTGTATCTGTTTCTTTAAAACACTTCTTTCCATTAATTTCTATTTCTTTCCATTCATTTTGATCGTTTAGGGGGTTTCCTTTTGACTGAAGATCAATTTTTTCAGGGAGTTTAATAGGAAGATTCTTTTCGGGTATTGGATAAACATTTCCATCTTTATCATAAGCCATGGGGATAGGACAGCCCCAATATCTTTGTCTAGAAACTCCCCAATCTTTTAATCTAAAATTTATTGTTTTTTTACCCAATTTCTTTTTCTCAATTATCTTAATTGTTTCCGGTATTGAAGCTTCAGGAGCTGTCAAGCCGTTTAAAAATTTAGAATTAATCATTAAACCTGATCCAGTATATGCCTCTTTTTTTACTTTAAAGTTGTCACTTTCATCTGAGGGTTTGACAACGGTTTTAATTGGAAGTTTATACTTTAAAGCAAAATCCAAATCTCTTTGGTCGTGGCCAGGACAACCAAAAACTGCTCCAAATCCATAATCCATCAAAACAAAATTAGCAAAAAATACTGGAACTTCTTCACTTTCATCAAAAGGATTCACTGCCTTCAATTTTGTTTTAAAACCAATTTTTTCTCCTTGCGCAATTGACTCTTCAGTTGTTCCAGTTTTTGAGCAAGCTTTCTTAAATTTAATAAATTCTTCATCTTTTTCATAAAACTTTGAGATAGGGTGATCTATGGAGACTGCTAAGAAAGAAAACCCAAATAAAGTATCAGGACGTGTAGTAAAACACTTAATTTTCTTGATAGACAAATCTCCTTTAATTTTAAAATCTATTTCACAGCCAAAAGATTTTCCTATCCAATTTTTTTGCATCGTTTTAACTTTATTTGGCCAATTATCTAGTTTATTCAAACTTTCCAAAAGATCTTCGGAAAATTTTGAGATATTAAAAAACCATTGATTTAATTTCTTTCTCTCAACAGTAGCGCCAGATCGCCATCCTTTTCCATCTATAACCTGCTCATTTGCAAGAACTGTCTTATCGACAGGATCCCAGTTTACATAATTCTCTTTACGATAAACTAATCCTTTTTTGTAAAGTTCTATAAAAAAAAGCTGTTGATGTTTGTAGTATTCTTCTGAACAGGTTGAAATTTCTCTATCCCAATCAATTGAAAGACCCAGACTTTTTAGCTGATTTTTCATTACTAAGATATTCTTTTCTGTCCAAATTTTGGGATGTAAATTGTTTTGTCGTGCTGCGTTTTCGGCAGGCATTCCAAAAGAATCCCAACCCATAGGATGAAGTACATTATAACCTTGCATTATTTTATATCTAGAAAGGACATCTCCTATTGTATAATTTCTAACATGTCCCATATGTATTTTCCCAGATGGATATGGAAACATTTCTAAGCAATAAAACTTCTTTTTTTTTGCATCTAGCTTTGATTTAAAAGACTTATTTTTGATCCAATGGTCTTGCCATTTTTTTTCTACTTTTTTAAAATTATATCTTTCCATAATTTCTTTAAGAAAGATCTGAAATTAATTTTTATTTGATTTATTTTCAGACTCTTTTTTCAAAATAGCTGCTTTTTTTAAAATTGCTAATTTAATTTCATTACCAATTTTACTTTCTATTTTGTTAATATTACAATCAACTTTACTTTGATCTGAGCATACTTTTTCATGAATAATAATTTTTATTCCATCAGCTCTTATCTCATTACTCAGAAATCTTACTGTTATTTTAAGTTCTCTTTGTGAGTTGTTTCCTTCGTTATTAGTATTACCAGAAAACCAATCAGTAATTAAAATACCTCCAGAATAACTTGCGTTAGTGAAGCTTACAAAATCTAAAACTTCTATGGAAGCTCTCCAAAGCTCATTTGATGATGCAAAATCAAATACACCACCCTGCTTTTTACCACCCAAAATTTTGATCCCTCGACCTTCTTCAATATTTTTTCTTACCCTTTCCTCTCCGCTTACTGGAACTTCTCTAGCGTCTGTATATCTAAAAGGATTTTTACAACCCGTTAAAAAGAGCATAAAAATTATTAAAATGTTTATTATAAATTTATTGCTTTTCATGTTCTAATACTGTTGTTTTTAAAGATATTATTGCAAAAAACACATCAAAAAGTTCCAATAAAATTAAAAAACACCAAAATGACACAATAAATAAAAAATTATTGATAAATAGTGGCTTATTGAGTGATATATTTGCAACATATTTTAAATTAATTAGGTTTTATGCCATTGATATAGGGCTTAGTAGATGAATTTTTTGTATAAAGTATTCATTCATATGAATAATTAAAACAAAAGGAGTATTTATTATGAATACATTAAAAAAAATTGGACTTACAGCTTTAGGAACATCTTTAGTTGCAGGTTCAGCTTATGCGGGTGAAATAACAGCATCAGGAGATGCTGGTTATACATTCTCATCTGAGTCAATAGGCGTAAGATCTGACGAAGGTTATGGTTTTAACCATGATATTACGTTCTCTGGTTCAGGTGAACTAGACAATGGGTTCACAGTTTCAACAACTATGATCCTAACAGAAGACTCAAGTCTTTCATCTTCAAACGTAGCTTTGACTATGGGAGGAATGGGAACAATAACTATCGGTAATGGTTTAGGTAGCGTTGGTGGCGGTTTTGATGCCGTAACACCTTTTGCTTACGAAGAAAACCACGACGGTATGGCAACAACTACAGCTATTGATAGTATGGGTTCATTAACTGACGGAAACGCAGTATTATACTCTTCTCCATCATTTGACCTAGGTGGTGCTTCAGCATCATTTACTTTTGGATATACTCCAGAAGCTGGAGATGCAGCGACAGGCGAAGGTGGTGTTGCAGCTCAGTCAATTAACTACGGTTCAGGTATGGCTGCAGGTGTTAAAGTATCTATGGGCGGACTAACTGCTGGAATCATGGGCGAAGAAGTTGAAAACGACCAAGGTGACAATTCAGTTAGTGGTGCAACAAGAAGAGCAAATGCAATGAGCGCAACTTGGTTTGCAAACTACACAGTAGGACCAGTATCATTTGGTTACCAAGTAGCTGGTGTAGACCATGGAATCAACGCTGCCGCAACTTCAGCAAATGCTGTTAAAACAGTTGCTGCTGCTGGTGGTTTCTTTGAATCTGAAATGATGTCAATTGCATTCAACGTAAACGAAAATTTATCAATTTCTTACGGTGAATTAACAGAGACATACAATGCCCAAGACCATGGAGAAAACATTGCAAATGTAGATATGGAATCTGATTCAATTCAGTTTGCATACACTATGGGATCAATGTCAATCAGAGGTTATCAAACAGAAACTGATAATCCAGGTTGGGATGCTAACGCAGACTCTGACGAAGTAACAGAATTAGCAGTTAACTTTGCGTTCTAATTATTTCGAAGTTTAAAAAATTTAAAACGGCCTAAATTTTATTTAGGCCGTTTTTTTTTATCCAAGATATACTGGCAAAACCATAGCTTCTGGTTAATTTTACTTTAGCAATATTGCTTGAGTTAATGCCTCCAAGGGCTACTACTTTTTTATTTTTAGCATTTAACGATAACAAATTGAATTTTATAGTATCCAAATACTTCAATTGTTTTGAAGTTTTAAAAATAGGGGATAAAAAAATCTCTGCACATCCTTGTATTTTCTTATTATTTATTTCGCTCAAATTGTGAGCAGAGCCAATTAATTTAAAACCCTTTCTATGAGAAATATTTTTATATTTTAACATTTTATTAAAAGATGGTAAATAAAGACCATCTAAATTTAGTTTAAGTGCTAATTTGAGATTATTAGATACAAATAACTTTAATCTTTTTTTTTTACAAATATTTTTTAGTTTTATTAAATTATTAAGGTTATCTTTTTTATTGTAATTCCTATAAATTATATTTATTCGCCTGTTAATATTTGATAAATCTTCCAAATTATAACTATCTATGAAATAATAAATTTCGTAATTAATATGCATAATATTGTAAACAATATAACCACAATTACTAAAGAGTTAAGTGCTATTAACAGCAATACAAAAATTATTGCTGTATCTAAAACATTTAACATGGATTTTATAAAGCCTTTAGTTGATCATGGACATGTTGATTTTGGTGAAAACAAGGTACAAGAGGCAATTAATAAATGGACAGAGATCAAGGAAAAAAATTCAAAAATTAAACTTCATTTAATTGGAAAACTTCAAACAAACAAAGTTAAGTTTTGTCTACCTTTGTTTGATTATATTCATTCACTAGATAACTTTAAGCTAGCAGACAAAATTGCTAATGAACAAGTAAAAAAAAATTTTAAGCCGAAAATATTTATTCAAGTAAACGTAGGAGATGAAGCTCAAAAAAGTGGTGTAGCATTGAAAGAATTTGAAAGCTTTTATAAAAAAATTACTGAAAATTTTGAGCTTAACATTATTGGATTAATGTGCATCCCTCCTTTTGTAGAAGATACTAAAAAGTATTTTGAAAAAATGATCGAACTTAAAAGTAAAACAAATTTAAAAGAATTAAGTATGGGTATGTCTAATGATTATATTGAGGCTGCAAAATGTTCAGCAACTTATGTTAGAGTTGGATCAAAAATATTTGGCATACGAAGCTAAGTCAGTTTTATCATAGTTTTTTTATCTATTAATTTTAAAAGAATTAATAAATCTTTTTGATTTAGAGATATGCATCCGTTTGTTGTTTTATAATTCTTTGTTACATGAATAAATATCGCACTACCTTTGTACGGAATTGGTTTTTTTAAATTATAATCTAGCACAATTATAATGTTATATTTACAATCTTTCCTGAACATTTTTTCGTGGTGGACATTATTTTTAATGTTAATTAATGAATTATAGCTTTTACTTAATGGGTCGTCACACCAGCCCATATTTGGACTAATTTTTTTTGAATTCAATTTTGTTTTTAAATTTTTGATCCTATCAGCTCTATAATAAACCTCTTTTAATAAAAAAATTCCTTTTGGAGTACACTTGTCACCTTCAATTTTATTTGTTTTTATTCCATTTTTTCCTACTGAGCATTGAAATAGGAAATCGTCCAAAATTAATGTATCTTTATTTTTAAGTTTTATTAACATAAATTAAATATGATGAACAAATCATCTTTAAGTATATTAAATTTTAAGGCTTTATATAATATTTTTTTTGAAACAAAAGATTTCCATAATTTTAATTTGCACGAGTATCAAAATGAAAAAGACTTGATTGAAGGTCTAAAAAAGCAGGAAAATTCTGTTATAATTTCTAGAGCTCAGATTAATAATCGATCTATAAACTCAAAACAGATAATCATAATAGAAGATTATCCATTAAATTTTTTTTCTCTTATTGATAAAATAAATTCAATAGTATTGATGCAGCAGTATGATTTTCAGTCGAACTATGAAATTAAAAATTATAAAGTGAACCTAAATTCAAAAATAATTTCCAATAAAGATAAGGAATTAAAACTTACACAGCGGGAGATAGAGGTAATTTTATATTTAAAAAAAAGTGATCAACCTGTAAATGTTAATGCTCTTCAAAAAAAAGTGTGGGGATATTCCGAAAATCTTGAGACACATACAGTTGAAACTCATATTTATAGACTTAGAAAAAAACTTAAAAAAACATTTGATGATGAGAATTTTATAGAAAGCTTAAAGGAAGGATATATAATTAAATGAAAAAAAAAAATTTTATCGCTAAAGATTTAATGAGCTCTAAGTATAAACCCAGAGTTATTAAACCAAAAAAAGGAAAAGGCAGCTTTAAAAGAAAAAAAAAAATAAATTCAATATTTTATAGTCTTGCACCAATTTGTTGAATTATTTTTGAGGACATTTCAGTACCTTTGTTCAAACTCTCTTTTAATGACATATTATTTACGTGACCATGTAAAAACCCTGCTGCAAAAAGATCTCCAGCACCCGTTAGATCAACAATTTTAAGATCTTGTTTGACCCCACATTCAAAAACTTCATCTTTATTTATCGCTACAGCACCTTTTTCACCTCTTGTTAAAACAATTATCTTACCGAGAGACCTAGAGAAATTTATTACTTCATCGAAAGATTTAGCATCTATCAAAGACATTATTTCTTGCTCATTTGCAAAAGTGATATCTAATTTTGTTTTTACCAATTCTAGAAAATGAGATTTATGTCTATCAACACAAAACTGATCTGACAAAGACATAGCAACCTTATTTGCACTTTGAATAGCTTTATCAAATGCTTTTTTAGGATCACCCTCATCCCATAGATATCCCTCTAAAAGAATAATATCACTTTGCTTTATTGCTTCGGTGCTTAGATCATTTTGGTTTATTTTACCTGCTGTGCCTAAAAAAGTGCACATCGTCCTCTCAGAGTCAGGAGTTACTAATATTAAGCAGGTTCCAGTTGGCAGGTCTTCTTTTTTCTTTGAATAAAAATATTTTACATTTTCTTTTTTTAGTCCTTCTTCATATTTACCACCAAGATCATCATCTGAAACTTTCCCAATAAAACCGACATCATTTCCTAGCTGAGACAAACCAACTATAGAATTAGCCACAGATCCACCTGATACAGTTTTCTCTATTTTAAGACTGGATAATAAATTATTGAACTCTTTCTCATTAAAAATTAATTTCATTGTGCTTTTAGTTAAATTATTTTTTATTAAAAAATCATCTTTAACTTTACAAATAACGTCAACGATTGCATTTCCTATACCTAGAATTTTCATATCAAGCTTTCTTTGTTTGAATTGGTTTTTTTCTTTTAGGATAACAAGTGGTACAAATTTTACAAGATATTCCGTAGCATTCTCTTGCTTTACAAAATTCTCTACCATAATAAATTATTTGTAGATGCAATTTATTCCAATATTTCTTAGGGAATAATCTTTTTAAGTCTTTCTCAGTTTGAACAACGCTTTTTCCATTTGTTAAGCCCCATCTTTGAGCTAGTCGGTGAATATGAGTATCTACTGGAAAAGCAGGATATCCAAATCCTTGAGACATAACTACACTTGCAGTTTTATGTCCCACACCAGGTAGTGCCTCAAGTTTTTCGAATGTTCTAGGTACATTTCCATTATATTTTTCCTCTAATATTTTTGAGAGGTTATAAATACTCTTCGCTTTAATTCTGAATATGCCAATTTTTTTAATTAGCTTTTCAATTTTTTTTCTACCTAGTTTCAAAAAATGCTTGGGTCTATAGTATTGTGGATATATACTTTTAGTAACATTATTAACATTAACATCAGTGCATTGAGCCGATAGTAAAACAGATATAAGTAAGGTAAAAATATTTCTACTTTTTAATGGCACAGAAATCTTAGGGTATGTTTTGTTCAAAATCTTTAGAATAATTCTAGCTCGATCTGTCTCTTTCATTAACTAAAATTAAGGACATCTCTCATAGAATAAAGACCAGGTCTTTTTTTATTTAACCACTTAGCTGCAGCTAAAGCTCCCTCAGAATAAAGTGCTCTATCAAATGCTTCGTGATTAAGTGTAATTATTTCTTTTCCACTTGAAAAAGCTACTTCATGTTCACCTATAATTTCTCCTTTTCTTATAGAATTAAAGTTAATTTTTTTTCCATAAGGGAAAGTTTTCTTATTTATATATTTTTTACCAATTAATTTATAAAACTCTTTTTTTTTACCTATTGCAATACCTTTGCCAAGCATCAATGCAGTTCCTGATGGATGGTCCTTTTTGTGTTTATGATGAACCTCTAAAACTTTACTTAAAAATTTATTACTAAGAGATTTTGATGCAATTTCTGTTAAATACATTAATAAATTAATTCCTAAACTCATGTTCCCTGCCTTAAGAATAGGTATTTTTCTTGAGTATTTTTTTATTAATTTTTCTTCTTTTTTTGTAAATCCTGTTGTTCCAATTACCACTTTTTTTTTAAGTTTGCTTGAAATTTTAAGAATTTCAAAGGTACATTTTGGAACACTAAAATCTATTATTAAATTTGCTTTTTTGATAGCTTCATTGGTATTTAAACAAGGTTTTACTCCATTAATCTTTTTTTTAATAATTCTATTTTCTGTGAGGGTAACAATTTTGAAATTTTTATCAGATCTTGCTGACTTAATAATTTGCTTGCCCATTCGCCCCATACAACCAGTTATAGCTAAATTTATTTTTTTCATTTAGTCAAAGAAATATAAAACTATCATAACAACTAAAACAATTACAGTCCAAATAGATATATTTTTAAGAAAAATTCTTAAATTTGAATTAGATGATAAAAATCCAGGAAGCACTAAAATTAATATTAATATCATTGCTATTGCTGGCATTATTTGATCAAAATTCATATTTATAATTTTTTGAATTTAGTTTAATTTTTCCAGAAGTTTTTGGCTTTTTGAAAGAACTTTTTAATACTTGGATTTGATTTTTCGTTTTCAATTTCTCTAAATTTTTCTAATAATTCTTTCTGTTCTTTGTTTAAAGATATTGGAACCTCTGTGTTTACTTGAATATAGAGATCTCCCA
>MDTD01165341.1_pt1 | contig 10666 bp, 8 predicted proteins | sample 811221 | NCBI WGS metagenome assembly MDTD01 (sample SAMN05326646, study PRJNA326480) | marine metagenome | isolation source: seawater | place: Pacific Ocean: South West | collected 2011
CATTCAGCTCCTCTTGTGGACCGTGAGTGGCATCTACTTTGCCTTTGTTGATATCACGATGGTGCGAGGTGAACCGCATCGGCTAGCGCCGCCAACTCAGTCCATCGACCTCGCCAAATTTGATTTCCCGGTCGCTGCGACAAGCCAAGTACTCATAAAACCCCGACTGCCAGGCGAGCTTGTGGTTGGTGTAACAGACCCGGAGTCAGGTCTTACGGAGTGGTTGGGCCCTGACGGTCAGCCTGTGAGGCCGTTGACGGCAGAGCAGGCGATTTCAGCTGTGTCGAGCAAAACGGACATTACCGTGGATGTTACTGAGTGGGTGACAACCGCCGCGGAAGCGGCCGAATACAGGGGCCGCCAACTTCCTTTGTGGCGCGCCTACAGCACAGAACATCCGTCCCTGCGGGTATACGTCGATCCTCGCTCGGGCGATATTGTCGCCATTAGGAATTTGGCATGGCGAGCTTGGGACTTCTTGTGGATGCTCCATATCATGGATTATGACGATCGCGATGATATTGGCACCTGGCTGCTCAAGCTATTTTCCGTGATGGCGCTACTCACGGCCATCGCTGGCATTGCCCTTTACGTGATGATTCCCTGGAGACGCGCCTCTAAGGGCTAGTTTAGTGGGTGCTCGTGGATCACGGATGCATAGCCACCGCGATGTATCGACAGCTCAACAGCCAGATCTACTGAAAAACTACAGATAGATCAGTGGCCAGAGGTAGGCAAAGAACACGCCGGTCGCATACACCCCAACGGATACTCCTAGAAGGCGACGACTTAGAGCGCGCAGTCGCATGCATGCCGCCGCTTGCTCTGGATCGACAGGGCAAGGTGCATTTCTGGACTGCCATTGCATGAAGGCTGACAAAGCCAACAAAAGACCCGACGCGATAAACAGTAGTCCCTTATTGGCGGATAGCCACATGATGCCTGGAAACGTAGCCGTCAGACCCGCCATCACTGCGCCCGCACCCAGGGTAATCAAGAGCGCGGGCAAGGCACAGCAAAGCAAGGTCGATGTGCTTGCAAACAGTGATAGCGTGGGCCCGATCAGCGTCCGGCGATCAATGGGATTCATCCGCCCAGTGCCTCGTTATCTCGGCGGATGGCTGCGATGCGGTAACCCGCCCGCTTGGCAAGCTTCTCAATTTGCTCGTCTGAAAGATCCGAGCCGTCGTTAATAACGAGACTGAGCGTTTTCTTGTCCAGGTCGACGTAAATAGCGGCGACTTCATCGCGCTTGCTAAAAATCTTGTTCATGGCTGTTGCGCAGAAGTCGCAAACCACACCCAGTACGTCTACCACGACAGGCGCGCCGCCACTGGCGAGTGCCGCAGAGATTTCCTCGGTATGGGTAATGGTGGCGGCCTTCATTGCCATACCACCATGATCATGGCCCATTGCACTGTGGTCATGGGCTCCGTGCTCATCACTGGTGCCGTGGTCGTGTTCAGCGCCATGATCATGATTCACATCGCCATGGTTCATCTGAGCACTACCGTGATGCTTCATGTCGTGCTTGCTGCCATCTGCAAAAGCAGATGTTGATAGAGCCGCTACGATTAAAAGTGGAATTGTCTTATTCATAAACCCTCCGTCAAAAACGGTAAGTAAAGTTAACGAGCGGGCTAGGATCCGAGAGGTTATAACCCACCTCCAGGAGTGCCGGACCCTTAAAAAATCTTAATAACGGTGTCACCGATGTTCTTTCATCCATGTGTTCACGGTGGTCAACTTCTAACATGAGCCATGTGTGCAACGCGCCTGTATCACCTTCGTAGGGTGCCCATCCCACGCGCGCGGCATGCATGGTTTGATTGCCTAGTTGACCGAGATGCATTCTCCGCCCTTCATAACTGACAAAGAGAGATCGTGTCTCCCAGTCGGCCATGACGCCAACAAATTTCGCTGTCTCCGAGTTTTCGATGCCACCAACGTCGCGCTCAGCCGTCCCAATCCCACCAGAAAAATAGAGGTTGGCTTGGTAGTCGCGACCAAACCAGCGCTTGGCTAAAAACGTTGGTTGTATGGCAGTGACGCGCGTATCGGAGCCGCGTTGCCATTCATAACGAGCGCCGACAGAAAGGTTATAGCTCACCGTGTAATGCAGTAGCCCAGCAGACGATGCTCGGTTAGACGTTTCTATTAGCGTCCAGCCACCTGCATAAGATACCGGGCGCGCAATCGCCGTCGCGCAGGCTATGAGCGACATCGAAACCAAAGCGAACCTGAGGCTCGTCTTTATCACTTCTTGCCTCGCATCACTTTAATTAGCTCTTCAATCTTGGCTTCCCGCTCGCCGAGGTTGTCGCCTTCCAGTGCATGTTGGACGCAGGTCGCAATGTGATCGTCCAAGATGATCGACTCGAGACTGGATAGCGCTGCTCTGGCGGCCTGTACCTGCTGAGCGATATCAATGCAGTAACGGTCGTCACTTACCATTCGGCGCAGTGCTTTGACCTGTCCCTCGATACGTGCCAGGCGCCTATCAACATTGTCACGGGTTTCTTGTTTCACGCGTCACCTCCAGTTTGAGGGCACGATACCCCCAGGGGGTATTCATCGTCAAATACCCCTGGGGGGTATTAATTTATAAGGGCAATTGGTTGTCTGAGCGGGTGGTAAAGGATTTCAAAGGGCATGAGCAATTGATCAGGAATCGAGCTACATTAGTGGCAGACGAGGAAGTGACAGATGAGGAGGTGGCGAGATGACTAGTTACAAGACAGAAGGACGTGGCCGGCTTTACAACGACATCGTGGAGACCGTGGGTGACACTCCCTGTGTTCGCCTTAATCGGACCGGACCTGATCATGTGTCGATTTTTGTAAAAGTGGAGTCATTCAATCCACTGTCGTCGGTTAAAGATCGACTCGCTTTGAATATTATTGAATCCGCAGAGCGCGATGGAGTTCTAAAACCCGGACAGACGGTCGTGGAAGCAACATCGGGGAATACCGGTATTGGTCTTGCAATGGTCTGTGCTGCTAAAGGCTACCCTCTTGTCATTACCATGGCTGAGAGTTTCTCCATCGAGCGTCGTCGCCTAATGCGATTTTTGGGCGCAAAGGTTGTGCTGACACCAAAAGAGGAGCGTGGCATCGGCATGTACAACACGGCCAAAAAGTTGGCAGAGGACAATGGGTGGTTCTTTGCGCGCCAATTCGAGAACGCAGCGAACGCGGATATTCACGAATCCACAACAGCCCAGGAAATTCTTTCTGACTTTAAAGATGCAGCACTCGATTACTGGGTTACCGGCTACGGCACGGGCGGCACTGTTACCGGTGTTGCCAGAGCCCTTAGGAGAGAGCGCCCTAACTGCAAAATTATCTTATCGGAACCGCATAACGCGACGCTGGTTGGCTCCGGTGTCACGCAGGATCGTAATGAGGATGACTCACCAAAAGGGAGTCATCCGGCCTGGGAGCCTCATGTCATACAGGGTTGGACGCCTGACTTCATACCCAAGGTACTTCAGGAAGGTATCGATAGCGCCTTTTTTGACGAGGTTCGTCCAGTCGATGGCATGAAGGGCATGGCAATGGCTCAGCACCTGGCGGCCAATGAGGGCATTCTTACCGGGGTGTCTGGGGGTTCGACGTTGACCACAGCGCTAGAGGTTGCCGAGACCGCGCCCGAGGGGTCGGTGATACTGGTTATGCTCCCAGATACGGGCGAGCGCTACTTATCGACGCCGTTATTTGAATCGATTCCTGCCGAAATGAGTGATGAAGAGGCGGCGCTGTTTGCATCAACTCGCTAGCGTCGGACAGGCATAAAAAACCCGCGATGAACGCGGGTTGATACTGGTTTAGGCGATTACTCAGTAGCCACGTAGGCTCGCAAATCTATCGGCATGGAAGTGATAGTCGCCGTAGGCTTGTCTACAGACGGCCGCCCGTTTCATGAAGAAGCCAATATCGAACTCATCCGTCATACCGATACCGCCATGCATTTGGACGCCTTCCTCAGTGGCATTACGCACCACTTTTGCGCATTTTGCTTTTGCCATGCTTGCGAGCACAGAGCGCTTTTCACTGTTGTCGTCTAGCGCTTGAAGAGCGGCCAAGACGGCTGACTTACTGACTTCAATTTCTGCAAATAATTGTGCGGCTCGATGTTGAAGCCCCTGGAAGGTGCCAATTTTTTCGCCGAACTGTTCGCGTTCTTTGAGGTAACCGACGGTGCGCTCGAAGGTTTCAATGGAAATCCCGAGCATCTCGGCAGCTGAGCACGCAGCTGCCACATCAATGGTAAATTCCATAGCCTCTGAAGCACCACCGAGACTGCCAAGGAGCGCATCTTCACTCACCTTCACGTTGTTAAGTGTGATGTCTGCAGCACGCTGACTATCGACAATCAGCCGGGTATCGCTCGATACACCCTCGGCGCCACTTTCGACTGCAAAGACGCTCATCCCCTGGTTTCCACCGGTCACAACGAGGAGCAAATCTGCATTGTGGCCGTCGATCACGCCGCGCTTGTTGCCAGAGAGTACATAGTCATCACCGGATGCGGTGGCTGTCGTCTCAACGGAAGAGAGATCAAAGTAGCCGGTCTCATCGGCCGCCAACACCGCAGTTAGCTCGCCAGAAGCGATACCCGGTAAATACTTTTCCTTTTGTTGTTCTGACCCCAACTGGTTAATCAAGCTTGCGGCGACGACTGCTGAACTAAGGAAGGGGGACAGCGCAAGCGTACGTCCCATCTCTTCAAGCACAACGCCTGCGCCAACATAGCCGAACTCGAGACCTGAATAGGCGTCGGGAATAACAATGCCGGGCCAGCCCATTTCACTCATTTTTGTCCAGAGCTCAGGCATGTGGTCCTCGCCTGCGTCGCGCATGGCGCGCAGCGCAGAAATCGGAGCACTCTCTGACAGAAATGCTTTTGCCGAGTCTTTGAGGAGCTGCTGCTCCTCACTTAAGATCATTACCACGTTGTTTCCCCCTAGGCTGGCAAGCCAAGAATGCGCTTGGCAATAATGTTCAGCTGCACTTCAGTGGTGCCGCCTTCAATTGAGTTGGCTTTACTTCGGAGCCAGCTTCTTACCAATGCGCCTTTGCTATCGGTATCAAAATTCAGGGCATCCGCAGAGCCGATCGCCATGTAAAGCTCTTGCCGGAGCTTGTTGAGCTCTGTGCCATACATTTTAAGGATGGAGGACGACGCCCCCGTTCCCTGGCCCGCTTTGGTTTCGTCGGTAATGCGCTCGATGGTTAGACCAAATGCCATCTCATCGATTTCAAAAGCGCTGGCTTCAGCCCGCAGCGATGCATCGCGCAACCGACCGTCTTTCGTGCCACGCTTTGCTGCGGCCATTTGCCCCATGCCTTTCATACCACCACCCGCCAAGCCAAAGCCACCGATCATGGTTCTTTCATGGGTGAGTAGATATTTAGCGATTTCCCAACCTTTATTTAGCGTGCCGACAAGCTGACCTTTTGGGACTTTCACATTGTCGAAAAAGGTTTCGCAAAAAGGCGATGTACCACTGATTAGTTTGATGGGTTTGGTACTGACACCCTCTGAGGCCATGTCGAACAGTAGGAAGCTAATACCCTCGTGTTTTGGGCAGTCAAAGTCAGTTCTCACAAGACAGAAAATCCAATCCGCTTTGTCGGCATACGAGGTCCAGACCTTGGAACCATTGATAAGGTAGTGGTCACCCATGTCTTCCGCCTTGGTTCGAAGGCTGGCCAAATCAGATCCTGCGTTAGGTTCGCTATAGCCTTGGCACCATCGGATTTTTCCATTGATGATGTCGGGAATGTATTGTTGTTTCTGCTCTTCAGTGGCGTAAAGGAGGAGTGCGGGACCCAACATGTCTAGACCAAAACTGCTCAACGGTCGGCGGGCGCCAATGCGAGACATTTCCTCGCCCAGAATCTTTGCTTCCTCGCCGGAGAGTCCACCACCGCCATATTCAGATGGCCAACGGGGAGCGGTCCAGCCTTTTGCCGCCATTCGCTCCATCCAGAGCTGCTGGCCCTCGCTAGCAAACACCCACTTGCGTCCACCCCAGCACTGATCTTCATCAGACCGCATGGGTTGACGCATATCTTCTGGGCAATTGGCTTCCAGCCACTCGCGCGTGTCCTGCCGAAATTGTTCGAGATGTTCCATGAAGTACCCTTTCTTACCTTGTTATTTGGCATTAATGGTAACGCAAGCAACACCGATTCGGTGCGCCGGACACGGTTTTTACTGACTTTGTTAGACGGCTATTTCGATCCTATGCGTATGACGTCACTATCGGCGGTCTTGAAGTACCAGCGCCAACGATAAAGAGTCCGACACGGCAGGGGTATTAGCACAACCAATTTATGACATATATACTGCCAATAGATTCTGCTTGTTTAGGCCTCGCGTGTTTACCGCTTAATCTATTTCGGCCATCTAGCGTGGCGTTAGTTGTCTCGACTTGGAGTGTAAGAATGAAAAAATTAGCACTAATCGCGGTACTGGTTGTTATTGCTGGCATCTATACCCAGCGTGCGGCCGTTTTGGAAGCAGTGATGGAGCGTGGTATCAATGCAAGGATAAATGGAAACATCCTCACGTCACTCGACGACGGACTCCATGTTGCGCTCTGTGGTGCTGGTGGGCCGATGCCGGCGCCAAACGCTTCCGGACCCTGCGTTGCGGTGGTTGCGGGCGATCAACTTTATGTTGTGGACGCGGGCACTGACGGTGTTCGAAATTTGGGGCGAATGGGTTATCAGGTCGGTGATGTGGCTGCTGTGTTCATCACCCATTTCCATTCTGATCACATCGATACCCTGGGAGAAATGGCAACGCTCCGATGGGCCGCCGGGTCACATCCATCGCCACTCCCTGTGTATGGTCCGACGGGTATAGAAACTGTCGTGGATGGTTTCAACAAGGCCTATTCACATGATTTTGTGCATCGCCATGAGCACCACGGAGACTTGGTGGCACCTTACCGTTCAGCAGGCATGACGGCATTTCCTTTCCAGCTTCCAGCCGATGCTAACCTGACTCGTGTTTTTGAAGGCGGTGGTCTGACAGTTGATGCTTTAGCTGTCGACCACATGCCGGTAGATCCTGCGGTCGGCTACTTGTTTTCCTACAAGGGTCGCACTGCATTAATAACGGGTGATACTGATAAGTCCGCAGTGATTGAGCAGCACGCGAAGGGTGTCGATCTTTTGGTGCATGAAGCTTTAGCACCCAATCTGGTTACGATGATGAACGCTGCGGCTGCCAAAAATGGCAATGCGGTGATGGAAAAAATTACGTTTGATATTCTGGATTACCATGCAAGCCCCAAAGAAGCCGCGGAGACAGCGAGAGATGCAGGTGTCGGACATTTGCTCTATTACCACATCGTACCGCCGTTGGTGTTTCCAGGGCAGGAGCTTCTGTTTTTGGATGGGGCCGAGGATATTTTTCCCGACTACACGGTGGGGCAAGATGGCGTAAGTTTCTCATTGCCAGCCAACTCGGATGAGATTGTCAAAACAAGAAGCGGGCTTTAATCAAAAGCTAATCCATAAGAACTTGTAGCTTATGCCTTATTTTAGGCTGGTATCGTCTGATAGTCTCGAACACTGAAGAGCTGCCAAGCGCCATTATGCTTGCGCGCATAGAAGCTTGAGTCCTGACTTTAGTGGTATCGCGCTTGCTCGTTAATTACGCAAGCCAAGCGGCATAGCATTCGATCCGGATGAGCTTCGTACAAATGATCAACACCGGAAACAAAAAAGGCGGCCAATGGCCGCCTTTCAGTATTGCTATGTCTGATTACTCAGCAGGAATGTAGCTCGAAACCACGACATTCGTAATGGTAACGGGGCTATCTCTCTCCACTAGGTAGAGGAGGAATGACGAGAAGGTGTTTTCGCCTTGTGACGGTACCTCAATCGTGTACTCCATAGCCTCAGTGCTATCGACCAAAACGCTGGCTGTGTCATACGCCGGATCCACATTCGGGTACGGCTGGAACTCAAAGCGGAAGCGAACATTGGTTGCTACAGCGGCCGATGCAGTAAACGTGATGTAACCACCCTCTGGGAAGCTCAGTGGGTAGATCTCTGCGTTGTTAGCAAAGCCACCCCAAGGCTGAGCGCCTGCTGGGAAAGTGTAGGTTTCCGTTTCTGCATCAACAACAGTGTCACCGAAAGCACCTGTGGTGAAATCAGCCGTAGCATCATTCGTTGGTGCTTCCATCGCCTCAGCTGATGCAACCATGACATCTTTCACCATCACTGCTTGATCACGCTCTACGATGTACAGCAGGAATGAGGAGAATGTGTTCTCACCCTGAGATGGGATATCAATGCTGTACTGAGTGGGCTCGGCGCTGTCGATCAATACGTTAGCAGTGTTGTACGCGGGATCTACGTTCGGATAGGGCTGGAACTCAAATCGGAAGTAAATCTGCGTAGGTACCTCTGCCGCTGCAGTAAAGGTCAACGTACCGCCGTCAGTGAAGGTCAGCGGGTAGATGTCCGCATTGTTCGCGAAACCTGCCCATGGCTGAGCGCCGGCGGGGAAGGTGTAGGTCTGAGTTTCAGCATCTACAACCGCATCACCAAACGCGCCTGTTGTGAAGTCAGCCATCACACCATTCGCTGGTGGCTCAGGTTCTGGCTCGGGCTCAACACCACTTGTCACGACAATATTACTCACGGTGACAGCCTGGTCACGCTCCACGAGGTATAGGAGGAACGACGAGAACGTGTTCTCACCCTGAGATGGGATCTCAATGGTGTACTCCATGGGCTCAGTACTATCGATCAGCACTTGCTCGGTATCGTAGGCCGGATCCACATTGGGGTAGGGCTGATACTCGAAGCGGAAGCGGATGTTAGTTGCGACCGCTGCTGATGCCGTGAAGGTAATAGAGCCGCCTTCTGGGAACGACAGTGGGTAAATGTCCGCATTGTTAGCAAACCCTCCCCATGGCTGCGCACCCGCTGGGAACGTATAGGTCTCTGTCTCAGCGTCTACGACAGCATCACCAAAGGCACCTGTCGTAAAGTCGGCGACAACAGACGTCGGACCACCGGGCAAGGTCAGGACCTTGTTGATGGCGTGAATGACACCGTTGCCCGCTGCGATATCCGCAGTCGTCACGCGTGCATCATTGATGAACAAATTGCCATCCATCACAGAGATGTCTGCCATTTCACCGTTCAGCATCTCAATCGAGTTGCCGTCCAGAGCAATCGCGTCTCCCGAGTAAACCGTGTCGCCGTACACGTGATACGACAGCAGGTTGACGAGGTCTGCATCAGGCTCGGGTGGTGGTGTTGTGTCATTGCTGACAACGACATTGGTCACCATGACGGGCTGGTCGCGCTCAACAATGTAGAGCAGGAACGAGGAGAAGGTGTTCTCACCCTGAGATGGAATCTCAATGGTGTACTCCATTGGCTCAGTACTATCGATCAGCACTTGCTCGGTATCGTAGGCCGGGTCCACGTTGGGGTAGGGCTGATACTCGAAGCGGAAGCGTACGTTAGTAGCTACCGCTGCTGATGCCGTGAAGGTAATAGAGCCGCCTTCTGGGAAGTCGAGTGGGTAAATGTCTGCGTTGTTCGCAAATCCAGCCCATGGCTGTGCAGCTGCTGGGAACGTATAGGTTTCAGTTTCTGGATCAACAACTGCATCGCCGAACGATCCGGTAGTGAAGTCGGCGAGGTGCTCGCCAGTTTCTTTGCCGAGGACCTTGGTGAACATGCCAGCTGCCTTCATTTGAGCGAATGCATCGTCAGTAGGGGCAAAGATGGTAACGTTGGCGTTGGGATCCATTAGCTCGTCAGTGAGGCCAGCTTCTTCGATCAGCCCTGACAGAGTTGAGAAAGAACCGTCTGCCGCCAGAGTCACAGCCAGTGGAGCTCCAGTGGCGCTGGGCGCTTCAAGAACAACGTCAATGACGTGGATGATGCCGTTTGAAGCGACAATGTCGGTAGTGACAATGTTGGCGCCTTCAATCATCAGGCCTGATTCGCCGAGAGAAATCATGGCTTCGTCACCATTGGCCATTTCGAGCGATGTGCCCGTTGCAGCAATAGCGTCGATTGATGTCAGCTCAGCACCTGCAACAACGTGATAAAGCAGCGTGCTCTCGAGGATATCGAGGTTGTTGAGCAGGTAGTTAACGGCTGCTTCGCCAAGCTCTTCAAACGCCGCATCGGTTGGTGCGAAGACGGTTAGCGATGCATCGGGATCATTGACAGTTCCGACGAGGTTGGCAGCCGTCAGTGCAGCAACCAATGTATCGAAGTTGCCATCTGCTTGAGCGATTTCAGCAATCGTCATTGTAGAAGGCGTCAGATCGGGTGGCAGTAGCACAGAGTCGATAACGTGGATGACACCGTTAGATGCTTCGATATCGTAATCAACGACTTGCGAGAGGTTGACGTAAAGATAGTCATCATCCCGCTTGGTCAGCGCAACGTCGCCGCCTTGCAGCGTAGCTACAGTGGTGGGCGCGAGATCAAGCGCCGCACCAACACCCACTTCGCTATCAAGCACGTGGTATGTCAGGACGTTAGCCAGCGCTTCTGGGTCTGCCAGCAGCGCATCAAGCGTGCCTGCAGGTAACGCCGCAAACGCTTCCTCGGTCGGTGCAAATACAGTCAGTGAAGCACCGTCGTCTGACAGTGCATCCACCAGTCCA
>MDTD01010389.1_pt1 | contig 10665 bp, 10 predicted proteins | sample 811221 | NCBI WGS metagenome assembly MDTD01 (sample SAMN05326646, study PRJNA326480) | marine metagenome | isolation source: seawater | place: Pacific Ocean: South West | collected 2011
AGCATGTCTAGCTTGCTCTTCGGCTACAGCTTGATTCTTTTCAGCAGTAGCTTTCGTCGCAGCTTCTTCAAGAACTTTAGCGTGTCTAGCTTGCTCTTCGGCTACAGCGTTATCCATTTCTTGTGTATGTTTCGTTTCAGCGGCACTCATTTCTTGTGTATGTTTCGTTTCAGCGGCAGCCACATCAGCCTTCAATACTCGAATTTTTTCCGCCTGTTCTGCAACCGTGGCTTCTAGCTCCTCTATTCTCTTCTCATCCTCCTCGAGTTTTTTTTGCAGTCCTCCGCCGCCGCCCAACAAGGCACCGGCAAGAAATGTGGCGACTTCATCACCTTCGGGATCTTGACCCGACACGCCTCCAGGCATTTTATGCAGAGGGGGATTGGTACTTATAGGCGGATTATTTATACTTGGGATTTCTCGGAAATGTCGCACGTGAGGGTAGAGGAGATACAGCAGAGCATGGAGATACCATGGATGGATATATTCATTTGTGGTGTGATTATTACCTTAATTGTACTTAAATTTAAAACCTAGATACTTTGAAGACGTTTCCATTTCTCTTTCAACCCTTTGCGTATCACCTTAACGTCCAGCACCGACGACGCGTTCCTTATCCAAGGTTTATGGCAGGATTTGCACAAGTAAATCGACTCCTTCTCTCCGCTCACCTGAATGTTCTCCAGGTGCTGTCTCGAACGGCACCACTCGCACCGAATCGTGCGGAACAAGTGTCCGTTCTGCATGCAACATCCACAATAGAACCCATTATACATATGCTTTGGATCGTATTTCATGAAATTGCCGCACTGAGGGCAGATCGTGTACAGATTACCGTAGAACTGCAGTACGTTACCTATCAACGAAATTTTCTGCAGTTCGATGGAAGCACAAAGAGAATTCATCTCCTCCTTTCGCCTCTCCTTGGCAGTTTTGCGCATCTCCTTCTCACAAGCGTCCACTGCTGCCTCCCACTCGTACGTCTCTGTATGTCGCTTCTTGTCCACCTTGTCGCATCTCTTGCCGCAGTACATCTTGCCGTCGTTATCGTCCACGAGCACGCGCGTCTGTCCGTACGCGTAAATATTATGAATTTTCTTGGCAGTGCGATGCGCCACAAACCCCTTGAACTGCTGGCACTCCATGCACACCAGCGTGGTGCCTATCGTGGGATGCAACTCCTCGCCGTTCTTCACGTTGTGCATCTGCCTCAGCGCCTGGATCTGTCTCACCGTAATATGCACCGGCAGCGTAAACATCCTTACGTTAATCTTCCTATCGTACGCTCTTGCCAGCGCGCGCACGATCTCAAACTCCTCGCGCTTCAACCCCCCTATGAAGGAACGCAGCGTACTGCGGGACCCAGTAGTGTTGTACGTCTTTTGGAACTGCAACATTGTCGTAATCGTAGTCTTTGACACGTTGAAAAGCGCTAACCAATCGATGGGCATGGGGTTGAGCGGTTCGCGGATGAGCATCTGGTACATGAGATCAAAATGCTTGTACCTTCCCGACGCCAATCCCTGCAGATCGTCGTGATGCTCGCACTCGTGCATGAGCACCCTGCAGAAAGAGTGCTTGCGTGGGCGGTACAGATGCGGCTGCATGCGGTTTATGGATGTCAAAAACCTCTCCACACCGACAAACCCCATCACATCGTCTTCCGTCAACATATTGCGCACAGCGTCCATCGTCTCGGTAACACGCTGCTCGAAATCAAGCCACTTGTAGCGCACCACCAACTCCCTGCGCAGCGCTGGAATGTGTTTCGCAGCAAAAATCAGGTACTCTTTAATCGTGAAAAAAAGTAATTGCTGGTGCCGGCTCTGCATGAACACAAGGAACCTTTTGCGCGTCATTTTCGAAAAGACTTTGTAAATCTTCTTTCGAATGCATAGTGCAGGGCGTTTGCAGCCTCTGTATGCCCCGAGCATCGAACATTTAAGCGCGTTCAGCACAAACTCAAATACGTGATCGTGCACCTTGCAGTAATTCAGCATAATCATTGTGAGACTGCGAATCTGACATCTCTGCGGCGTGCTCTTGCTCAGAAGATGCACAATCGGCGTCATCTTCCCATTGTCCGACCAGAAGGAACACTTCATGAGATCCACAACATGATCCGGCAACATGCCCTCGTGGTATGCCAGCTTGGGCGAAGGCATGAGCTGCTCGATGGGCGCCCCAAACCCCGCATCCTCACAGAGATGCTCGTCCGAAGTGTGATGCTCCTCCATGTACATCATCAGAGGAATGTACATGTCCTGCTGCAGTCCCAACAGGTATTTGATTTCACCCGACTCGCTGTGCATCAGCGTATCCAGCTTGTCCACAATAAACCCCACCGCGTTGTAGATGCGCCCACCCGAAGAGGGATTCCAGAGGCGAGACGCGTGCTCTCCTATCTTGAACGCCACGTGCGAGAAATGATCCGTGAACAGGTACGAGTCAGCATGACCTGTAAAGTGCTGTTTCAGCAATTCGAACCCGATGAAGGGGTAGTGTCCTGTGCAGTGCCCAGGCATTGCCTGGGCGGAAGCGTTAAAAAAGGCATTTTCCACTGTTTGTACGTACGTTTGCCATTTGCAAGCTCGAATTTGTATGCGTTTCGCACGTGTAATGCCACAGGTGCCACCACCCCTTCCCAAACGGTGCGCTTGGATAACAAGCAGTCTTCAAGTCTGTACTCGCCGTCGATATTCACGAAATTGTAGTAATCCTGTACCAAACAATCCTCGCGCATGCCTGTCCCTGCAGCTCGCGCACTCACCACCATACGCGCAATCTGGAGTCGTTTGCACAAGATACAAGGCGCACGTTGCAGGGGGTAGCGCTTTGTTTCCTCGTACATTTTCTGCTGCGAAGGAAGCAGAAACTCACGAAGAGTAAAACCATTCGTACCGGCTTGGGGAATAAAGTTTCCCTCGCAGCTCTCCTCCATCGAACACGCGCGCTGATCTCCAGTGGGTTCACACATGAAGGATTCTTCGTACTTGCGAGGAACTCCCTCAATAGAATCGCGCATCTTGTCCACTCCCTGGAATGCGTTCATGTCAAAGTTGGAAATGGGTGTTTTCTGCATCTGTTTGCGCACAAACTCGGTATCCCACGGCGACACGTACTTGTACGGCTCGTTCTCGTTCTGCCGATTGAAAAAGTGCGTGGCAACTGCTGTTTTAGGCACCTCGCTGTCGAACTCACCCGACATTTCAAGGATTTCAGGGTGCGTGTCGACGCTCACTTTTTGTCGCTTGGCTTTACGAGTAATCTGAAACGCATGCTGCACGTCTGGCATGGTAGCATTGAACTGTTCCTCGAAACTCATTTTGAAGTTCTATGTTGCCCACGAATACACCATATTTATAGTCGCTCAGGATGGTAAGATGCTGCACGTGCAGCTGCTGGTGATGCTCGCCGCCAGAGTATGCGCAAAACGGAAATTAAAAGTAAGGGGAAAAGTCAAGTGGTTCAGTCTCGTAGATATTCTGCTGGTACAGAACACCTACGACCCGATCTACTGGGCGGCGTGGATTCTCTGGTGTTTTTGGTGGGATATTTTTGACAGGAAATGGTACAAGATCGCGGCAGGAATGGGATGGACCATTGCGGCGCTGCGTACCGTATTCATATTGAAAACACATATATGGATTTACATACCGACTGTACTCTCTTCTATGGGAATGACCTACTTTGCGTTGTACACCAAACTGTTCAAAACTTAATTGCCACGCCATTGCGCGGACAATCGGGGGTTGTCATGTCACGAATATGATTATATAGCTTGTGAGGGTGCAAAGACACGGGAACATCCTTTCCCGCAGCACGCAAAGCACCCGCCACAATCTCGCTGCAAAACCACGTGCTCTTTCCATCCGTAGAAGACGCGCCGCTCGAAAAAGGCTGGAGGTAATACCCTGTCTTGTTGAAACCATCACCCACGTGCTCCTGGCAGAACTTAAACGCCGCCTTGACCTGTTCCTTTGTGGCGCTCACCGAACGGAACTGCCACTGTTTGCGGCTGAACCGCTTCTGGTCCAGAAACACCTTGCCGCCGTAGTGAATGCTGCAGGATCGACCCACAATATCCTGCGCGCTCTCCCTATCTACAAACACCACCTCGGTATGAATCATCGGGTTGGCGGCACCCGCCACCCAGGACGCTGCTTTGTTGAGTATATGAGACTCCAGAAGCTCGGAATCCGCCGGCAAAAACGCTACGTACATCCGCATTATTCGGACACCTCTGCGGCTTTATACCCCCTAGACCCATACGCCAGATCCTGCTGCATCAACGCCAAATCGGGGTCGGCGAAGTTATTGTAATTTCTGTATACGGATCGAGGTACTCCCTCACCCTGTGCTTTATCTTTAAGATCAGTTAAAATTATTTTAAGTTCATCATTCGTAGCCTCTCGTAGTTTTATTCTGTATTTTGATTTATTAACTGAATTATCTGTGAGAGGATATTCTTTAGGCTCCAAACCAGGCATAGGCATGGTTGTTTCTTCTTTTAAAATAGCCTCTATTTTTACTATTCGAACCATTCTAGTGTAAATATATTGTAATGCTTTGTTCAAGCGTGATTTCTGAGATTCCTTTGATTCGCCACCACTTATAACATTAACATCGTACCACTGTTCACAATTAGCTAGCAATTCTTTTTGTTGAGCATTGGTAAGTTGTTTGAATGTTTTGTTTTGTTTGATGCCAGCATCTGTAGTAACTTTATTATTTCTATCTTTAAGTAAAAATATGCTGTCATTACCTAACCTCAAATATAGATTCAGAATCCTTCTTCTTTGTTTAGCTTCGTCGTCGTTCCCCCAATAGAAGTTGTACATTTTACCAAATAATTCTTCATCGAATACTACACCGGTAAGCTGACTTGTTTTTTGTTTATCAATTAGTTGTCTCATGTTTTCTTCGTGCTTTTCTGGATAATTCCAATAATCTTTATATTTTTGCTCCGACTCTGAAAAATTACGTACACTCTCTAAAAGTTCAGCTCGTTCTTTCTCTGCCTCGTCCATTAATCTTTGTCTTGCAGCTCTGTACGTGTCCAGTACTGTTTGTGATTGTTCTTTCTTTTCCAAAACATTTTTATAAAATATTTTCGTGGTACTAATTTTTATATCAGCTGTTTCCAATTTAGCTAGATTATTCTCTATGACTTGCCTCTCAGAATTTGTTAAATCATTTTTATCCACACCACCAAAATCTGGCAGCACGAAGACTTCAAAGGTGATAGAGTCATCGGCGGCGTCTTCACCTGGTTGAATGCGCACTCTTCGCATTTCGTTCATAAGTGCAAAGTTCGCCTCGCTCCACAGTTTCTGTTTGTTCAGAAACGGCGGACGCTCACAGTAGTAGCCACTCTTCTTATCCTCCCTGTACTGCGCCCACAAGGCGTCTGATTCCCGAATGAGATTCACGTTCTTGGCGTACACCTCCCGCACCCAGTGCACGAAAAAAGACTCCTGCGCCTTGCGATACCCTTTCTGGTAAGACTCTGTTCTGAAGTGTCCCGGAAAGGGTGAACACTTGTCTCCCTCCAAAAACAAGATACCAGCACCCACTGCACGCTTCTCGTCGTGAAGCTCGTTCTCGCGCTGCTTGCGCTCTTCTTCACTTTCTGGTTTTGCTGCCGATGTCTTGGACTCCCCACCGCCACTACCCATCAATGTTGCCGCTGCTGGTGCCTCAAGACGTGCCAACTGAGGTATCTCTGGCGTCTCATCAATCACCCCAGTAAACTCTTGCGGCAGTTTTACAAAAACCGAATCGTTTGTGTTCTCCCATTGTACTTTAAAAAATTCATTTACACCCTTGTTTCCAAGTCGAACCTGTTGCTTCAATAGACGAAAAGGACGCCCTTCTGTAGACATTGAACCTACATCTTCTCCGATCAGTTTATTCACCTTGTCACGCCAATCATCTGCATCCAGCAGTTTGTCGTAAATGGCACAGAGCTCTCTGTGAAAGAGCTCGTCCAGCGTGGTGATCTGCGCGGCGAACGGCGTGCGTTTTTTGAAGAGTTTCGGAGGACGGCTTGGTTTTTTCGTTCGAACCCTATTGTTCTTTGCAGCTTCATACTCTTTCATTCCAATATGATACAATCTCAAATTGTCCAACATGTGCGCATTCAGCACGGGGTATACTGTGCCAAAGTACTTCATTAAATACTGTTTCTTCACTGGGACAAAGCCTAATGTCTCACACTCGGATGTATTATTCACTCTGCGCAGATGTCCGTTATCGAACACCGCAGTGCCTTTATTGTTTGATTCTGGCAACTCGGCAGTAATGCACGAAGGGTCCACGCGCACGCTTTCGTCGAGCGCTGTCATTGCCTCGCACACTTGTTTGGCTGTCAACATTTCCAACGCGGGCAGATTGTATTTATAGGGGTCAGATTACTAGAATGGACTTTCTGAAATCTCGCCGCCCGCGAAGGCTCAAGCCGCTGCACTGGGCAATCATCTTCATTTTCTTTGTGCTCACGCTCGCCTGGATGCTCATGGACACCACATCGGGTGTGCTCTACAGGCACTCAGTGCGCCACTCGGACGCCGCCGACAGGGTACTGCATCTCGACGACGCCTACCGCCACAAACTCCAGTCTCTTGAACCCTACATGAAGCAGTTCTGCGATAGGGGCAGCGATATTGTGTACGGACACAACCTGCTGGTCAACGACATTATCTTCAACGACTACGTGTTCCACGTCTGCGGCGGACAAACGTGGCTCAACGCCAAAATCACTGTCAAGACGGAGGAGATGGTTGGCTGCCAAGAAGAGTACGCGAGCATTTACCGCTCAGTGCCCCGCGCCAAGAAGATCAGCATGAAGGCAATCGACGTCACCACGTGGGCGGAAAGAGAAGTGTACGCCGAGGGAAAGGACGCCTGCATGTGGCAGCACGCGGTAGACATACTCGATCACAAATGGGTAGGACTTTAATCATTATTTATATGCAAAGGGTATACTACAAGATGGATTTAGAGAAACAGTTTATTTGCCACAGGTGCAAGCGCTACACCAACGGCGTGCTCTGTATCGGTAGGTGGCAGTGCCGCTACCACCCGGGTGAAGAAGAGTTTGTCACCATTAACGGCAAGGACATCTGCCGTTTTTCGTGCTGCCACCAGAGGGTCCGAGATCTCAAGTACAACGATCTTGCTGTGCTCATGGGACAGCAAGAGCACTGCGTCAGACGCCCCAAAGGATGCACGCCCTGCGATTGCGGAGACGATTTTGCACCCGTGCACGTTCACGAGCTCACCGAATTCATACGAGACATCGATCACACCAAATGGAAAGGATTCGACACAAAAACTATGATTCTGCACCGCACAAAAAAGAGCTTTACAGAGGCACGTGGCGGTACGCAGCGTGCTTGAGCTTGCCTATGCGAGACTGCCACAGACTCGCAAGCACCAGATGCCCGATCCACGAGCACGCAAGAATGACAAGCCACGCGATATCAGGCACCCACGTGTCCAGCAGCCAGTAGGAGGACGCCAAACTCGCCAGAAACGCCACGAAAAACTCGTAGATAGAGAACTTGTCCGCCACAGTACTATCCTCTCCCACGGCGTGCAGTCGGTTGTGCCATATAGGGTACATACTGTTCGCGTAGTCACACCCCCCCATAATACCATAGAGAAAAAACGCCACCGTGTCCATATTGCGGTTCGGCACGATAAAGTACTTTTGCATCCACCTGTAGACCCACAGCACATGTATCCAATGAGAGTAAAACCTCCGAAACGACTCTGCTCGCATTTCTATACGCATTTTCGTGTAAATACTACCTTAAGTTGGCATCTAACCACGTGAACGCCTCGTCAATCCCCTGCCCCGTTTTCACAGACACGTCGAACATGCGCCACATTCCCTCACATACCTCTGCCTTCAACTCCTCCGATCGCACCGCGTTCTCGTCCTGTTTGTTCACCAAAATCAAAAAAGGTTTGTCCTCCAGCATGGGATATCCCTGCACTCTGTTTAGCTCAGTCAGTGCTAGCGGCAGACGCTCTCTATCCGTTCCGTCCAGCACAAAAACAATGCCGTCCGCAGAGTGGTACATGCACCCCCACAAATCTCTCACTTTGTCCTGCCCACAAGTATCCGCAATCTGCATGTTCCTGTTGTGTAGAAGCACGTTATGGATTAGAAACCCCATTGTCGGCAGAGGCTCGTTCGCCTCGCCAAAGCGCAAACGATGCACCAACGCCGTTTTGCCAGCACCGTCCAAGCCAAGCACCACCACAAATTTTTCCTCCTCAAAATACTGCTGAACCCAGGAGAGCACGCCTCCCATTCTCTCGACGCTCGTGAGACTAAATACATTTAATTTGTGCACATATATAAGCACGGAAAATTATCATAAACATGGCTCATGGCGCACCACTCTTCCAGAACCAATTCGGATCCGTCGGCGACGCGCAGGACGGAAACATCTTTCACCCCTTTTTCGGAACCCCCAACGGCTACCACGCCGAGGTAAGGGCAGACGATCAGCTCTCGCACGAGACGTACAACCTCCCCAAGGCGTACGAGGGAAAGAACAAAAGGCTCGAGGACGTACTCGACTTTTTGATCAGAAAAGAGGACGAGTTCTATACGCGCGATTTGCTTCCCTGGGAATTTACGGAAGATTTGCACATCACATGGGACGTATGGAAGTTTAACCGCACTTTAGCTGACGTGGTTCCAGAGCAAGGCATTTCGCGCTTAGTGACTCAGGAGTCAGAACGTCACACCGATAATCTGATTCGGCGCGGTTTGGGGTTCCAATTGGAGCACGGATTTATGACGACAGAGAAAGGGCGCAAAAACTACGCGCTCAATTTGCAGCAAATTACCGATGCGGTTCATACGACATGTTACTTTGGAGTCATGCACGCACTTTTCGCGGGACACAATTACTACAAAGAGTACCGTCGCAAGTTTGCGCGTTATGTGAAATCCCCTCGGACGCTTTTCAAGCACGAGCGCCAGATGTGGGCATGTCTGCAAAAGGACGTGAAGGGACTGTATGTCATGGACGCAGAGGTCAAACATTTCATGAAAACGCAGGGGGTTACTCCGGACGTGATGGTGCTACCGCCAAAGGCTGGCATCTACGTGAGCATGGTGCCGCCTACCGAAACGACGTACTCGGAGCGGGGTCCTGGCGCACACGAAGCATTGACAGACGGACGCACTGGAATTACCACTTTCCGCGGATCCAAGGTCTTTGAGGCGCAGGCGTTCGACGTCGATTTCCGCAACGAGTTTATCGATCTTACCGGACGCCCACGCATGATCGGTGAGTACTTTGTGATCCCCGGATGCGAAGGTCCTCGCGACATGCACAACATTATCGCCAACGGCGTGCGCCACCTCCGCGACAGAAACAAATCAGGCGGTATTCCGAAGCGTCAACCTGAACTCAAAAATGTCCCGCCAGCAAGCCACGGAAAGTTCGAAGCAGGTGAAGACGCACTCAAAGATCTTGCTGCGAGTCTCGCCGTGCCCAACGATCCCTACATTCACATTTACAGCGCGGACACCGATAACTGGGAGAAAATCTGCTTCGCCGAAGCCAACATGCACGCCTTCAACAACGATAAGCTTGCCGAAGACACTGCGAAGAAACTCGATGATCTGCACAAAAAACTTCTCAATCTTTCCAAAGAGTTTGACAGAAAGGCAGAAGAACTGGTTTCCGAAGCAGCCAACCCCCGTGCCAAGAAAGATATGGCAGCTCACTTTACCGGGCATGTCGATGATACAGCGAACAATGCCGCCAAGGTAGCACTTGCGAAAACGCCGGGCAACGGCGAATCTGCAGTAGATGCGATGATCAAGGTTATTAAAGACATATGCCCTACTGAAGACAAAATTAAGGCGCTTAACAAAGACAATGCTAAGGATGATGCTCCAGGGATCTGCAAAGCACTTGGTCTTCTTAACGAGTACCTGCACTTTGCCAAGTACCTCTTTGACGCGGATGCCGATCAGCACAGGTATGATATCCTCCTGCTGCGTCCATTCGCCACCTATACCATGCATAGTGCCATCCTTGCAAAAGGCGGAAAAGAGCTCGGGTCAACTTTTCACGGACATCACGATTTTCAGCTGAGCGATAATGTGGCTACAAAGACGCACTTTGGCAATTACACGTTTTACAGTAAAGCTGTCGTGAAAACTCCGCGCAATTACACGATCATCCCCGATTGCTTTGCACAGGGATACATTGCTGGAGAGGGCACGGAATTCTTCTCCAGTGGTGCAGAACAAGGTAAAGACAAATGGACGGGTACCCTTGGGGAAGCCATCGCAGAGGGCACGCTCGGCAGTCCCGAATGCAAGCAGTCGCTCATTGCCTGGCGCATTCCCCGCGGCGAGGGAAAGAAGCTCGCCGAAGCCATCGATATCATGGGACGCTTCTCCCACTTCCACCGCGACTACGAATCCAGCGGCAAGCAGCACTTTACGGGTGCCAACATTCTTGGTCAGATGGAGGGCATCGAGGAGCTCGATCAGAACCGCCACGACGAGCACTACCTGCACCAGGTGCAGCAGGTGAACACCGTCTGCTTCCGCGGCGCGCAGTGGACCAACGGCGTCTTCTCCCACCGCAACAGGGGTCATTGGGGAAATCATGTGTACCCGGG
>MDTD01135189.1_pt1 | contig 10665 bp, 13 predicted proteins | sample 811221 | NCBI WGS metagenome assembly MDTD01 (sample SAMN05326646, study PRJNA326480) | marine metagenome | isolation source: seawater | place: Pacific Ocean: South West | collected 2011
AGAATCGCACTTACGACACATACCTTTTCAGGGTACTGCTCTACTACTGAGCTACAAGGCCTAAAATCTAAAAGTAATTCTACCTTTAGTTAAATCGTACGGTGTCATTTCAACCATTACATTATCGCCAGCAAGAACTCTTATTCTATTCTTTCTTAATTTTCCAGCAGTGTGTGCTAAAATTTCATGATTATTCTCTAATTTTACTCTAAACATTGCGTTAGGAAGTAGTTCTGTTACTTTTCCCTTAAATTCTAAAGTTTCTTGTTTAGCCAATTATTTATCCTTTTTTAATCTAATTTTTACCGAATTAGCATGACCCTCTAAATCTTCATGCTTTGCTAAATTTATAACTAATGGACCTAATCTTTCAATACCTGATTTAGATATTTTTATCATTGATTGACGTTTTAAAAAATCACTAATTGATAAGCCTGATGAAAACTTTGCTGATCCGGATGTAGGTAATACGTGGTTAGGCCCCGCTATATAGTCCCCCATAGCCTCTGGAGAAAATTTTCCTATAAATATTGAACCAACATTTTTAATTTTACTTATTAATCTAGTATGATTATTAAAATAAATTTCAAGGTGCTCTGGTGCTATAATGTTCGCTGACTCTATGATTTTTTTTTGATTATTTGCAAAAATTGCTAATCCATAATTTTTTAAACTTTTTGATGCAATATTTTTTTTTGGTAAATCAACTAATTGAGATTTTAAACTCGAATTAACTGATTTAATCAAATCTTTACTATTTGTAATTAGAATCGATTGGGCAAAAACATCGTGTTCTGCTTGAGCAATTAAATCTGCGGCTATCCATTCAGGGTTGGAATATTTATCTGCAATTACACTAACCTCAGAAGGACCCGCAACCATATCGATTCCAACTTCACCAAAAACTTCTTTTTTTGCAGACGCGACAAACATATTTCCAGGTCCAACTATTTTGTCGACTTTTTTAAATGTCTTGGTGCCATAGGTCAGAGCTGCGATAGAATGAGGTCCTCCAGTTTTATAAATCTCTTTAACACCACATTTTTTAGCAGCATAAATAATTGCAGGATTAACTGATGATCCTAAAGCAGGTGTTGTCATATAAATATCTCTTACCCCTGCAACTAAAGCAGGAATACAATTCATAAGAACGGTGCTAGGATAACTTGCAGTGCCTCCTGGAACATATACTCCTACTCTATCGATTGGAGAATATCTATATGATAATTCGTTTTTGAATTTATCTTTATATTTAAACGAAGAAAATTTTTGTTTTAAATGAAATTTTTTAATTCTAGAGTAAGCAATATCGATTGATTTCTTCAAATTTTTATTTATTTTTTTTGAAATTTTATTTATCTCTTTGGTAGTAAATTTAATTTTCTTTTTTTTAGATTTGATATTAGAAAATTTTCTTTCATATTTAATAACAGCTGTATCTCCCTGCTTTTTTACATCTAATAAAATTTTTTTAACATAAGTTGATTGAATTTGTTGCCTTTGTTTCCTCAAGTTAAGAAGACGTTCTAATTTTCTTGCAAAATTTTTTTGGTTAGTATTAAAAAATTGAAGCATTATATTTCCTTATGTTTAGGCATATTTTTGGTATCCCATGCAGAGCCTTGATCATCTAGCGTGACCTCTATAACCTCTGAAATAATTTTTATTACAGAGTCTCCAGCAAAAACTAGTTTCATTTCATAGTTATTATCAGGCATTTTAATAGTTTCAATAGTAAGAAAGTCCAAAAATTTATCCTTTTTTGATTGATTTATATTTTTAGAGTGTACTTTAAAAACGTTTTCAAATTTGAGAATTGTCCTTATTCTTTTATTTTTTCTAAAAACTCCCCTCTCTACATCTTCCCACATGAATCTATTTAATTGCATTATAAAAATCTTATTTTTTTTTAGATTAGCTATATCGGATACATTGGCTATAGAGTCTTGTAAATGAGCAGAGACAACTTTTAGATCCTCTTCTGTTTTTGCAATTAATTTTAAATTTTTAACCTCCATATCAAATTCTTTTTATTTGAGCTTTACATTTCTTAAGTTTTTTTTCTAAAAATTCATAACCTCTATCTAAGTGATAAATTCTATTTACTATTGTTCTATTTTTGGCGATCAATCCTGCTAAAACAAGACTGACTGAAGCCCTCAAATCTGTTGCCATTACCTCTGCACCATTTAATTTGGATGGACCGCTTATGTAAGCTATTTTATCCTTAATTTTTATTTTTGCTCCCATCCTTCTTAATTCAGGAACATGCATAAATCTATTTTCGAATATACTTTCTTTTATTTTTGACAAACCCTCTGCCTGTGTCATTAACACCATAAATTGAGCCTGTAAGTCTGTTGGAAACCCTGGGTATGGTTTAGTAATTAGACTAATTTTTTTTAGTTTATTTGATTTTAATACTGTTATTGAATTTTTTGATGTAAGTAACTTAACTCCCATTTTTTTTAACGTTTCAATTTCACACTTCAAAAATTTGGGATCTATTTGTTTAATATTAATTTTTTTACTCAATAATGAGCCTGCAATTAAATAAGTGCCCGCTTCGATTCTGTCAAAAATGACTTTATGATTTGTTCTTTCAAAAGTTAAACTTCTACCACTTATTATTATTTTTCTTCCAGAAATTTTAATTTGACAACCTAATTTTTTTAAAAATAGTATTAAGTCTAATATTTCTGGTTCAATTGCACAGTTAGATAATATTGTTTTACCTTTTGCGCAACACGCTGCTAGTAAAGCATTTTCAGTTGCTCCAACTGAGATTGTCGGAAATTTAATTTTGGTACCCTTAAGTCCATTAGCTGCATTAGCAATTATATAGCCATTTTTTATTTTTATTTTTGCTCCTAACTTTTTAAGAGCAAATAAATGTAAATCTACCGGTCTAGTTCCTATCGCACATCCACCTGGTAAAGAAACTTTTGCTTTTTTATATTTTGTTAATAATGGACCTAAAACTAAAACTCCGGCTCGCATTGTTTTTACTAATTTATACGGAGCTAAAGTTTTAATTTTTTTACTGTTTTTTAATTCAATAATTTTATCATTTCTCTTAATTTTGACAGTTGTTCCAATAAACCTTAACAACTCTAACATCGTAAAAATGTCTTTAACTAAAGGTACATTGGATAATTTAACATTAGTAGCAAGTAATGATGCTGCGAGTATTGGTAAAGTTGCATTTTTGGAACCAGATATTGAAATGTTTCCGGATAATTCTTTTTTACCTGTGATTAAAAGTTTTTCCATTAAAGAAATTTATACTTTTGGAAGTGTCACGCCTTTTTGCTTCATATATTTTCCTTTTCTTTTGGCGTATGAAACTTTTGGTTTTTCGTTTCCTTTAATAAAAACAAATTGCGCTACTCCCTCATTAGCATATATTTTAGCGGGCAATGGAGTTGTATTTGAAAACTCAAGTGTGACATGACCCTCCCAACCCGGTTCTAATGGAGTTACATTGACAATTATCCCGCATCTTGCATATGTTGATTTACCTAAACAAATAACTAAAACATCTTCGGGAATTTTAAAATATTCAATTGTCCGTGCTAATGCGAATGAATTTGGTGGAATAATACAATCTTTACCTTTCTTAGTAACAAAACTATCTCTCTTAAAAATTTTTGGGTCCACTATTCCTGAATTTACATTTGTAAATATTTTAAACTCATTAGAAACTCGTGCATCGTAACCGTAAGAAGATAAACCAAATGAAATTTTTCCTTTTCTTACTTGTTTACTCACAAAAGGCTTAATCATTCCTTTAGTGCGAGCTGTTTTTTTAATCCACTTATCTGATAATACTGTCATTTTTTTCCTTAATAGGTATTTTATTTTTTTTTCTCTTTTTTAAATTTTTTTTTAGCGCAGCTTCGCGTTTTTTTATCAATGAATCTTTCTTAACAAAAGATTTCATTAAGACTTTAGTTTTTATCTGGATTTGTTAAATCCTCAAGAGTAATTGGTTTATTGATATCGTGCATTGTATCTTGCTCTGACTCTTTTGGATTAGCGCTGGATCTCTTTGCTCTTCTTTGCTCAATACGTGCTTTTCTCTTAGCCTCTTTTTTCATAGCCTTGTCCCCACGTGTTGATTTATAATCGTAGTGAATTCCCATATTAAGCGCTCCTTCATTATTGATTGAATTTACTTCTTGAGCTCCTTTTTTTCAAGTACATTGATTGAAGCCTCTGAATAATTATAAACAAAACTGACAAAAATACGGCAGCTACTACATCTTGAAAAGGTGAAGCTTGTGGAAATCTATAATTCCACAAAATTATGAGGATTATCCAAATCGTCCAATTAATTTTTTTAAACATCTAATTTACAACCTTGCTCATTACAATTTTTTCCTGCACTAATATTATTATAGTAATCAATTGCTCTTAACGAAGTCATCATATGATTTTTATAAATATTGAGATACCCATTTAAACTATCAGATAATTTTTTAGCCTCACTCATCATTCCTAACCTTGTTAAATTTATAAGCATAATAGCATTACCATTTGGGATAGTATTATCTCCAATATCAACAGGTTTAAAAAATACATCATTAGTGTTCTTTGGATTTTTTTGAAAAATATTCTTATCAACTAAAAAAAATTTTTCTATTACCTCTAAAGTTAATTTTCTTGCTATATCTTTGTATTTGAAATTCATTGTTTTGTCAGATAGATCATTTAAAGCATAAATCAAGAATGCATAATCCTCAACAAAAACTGTTTGCTTAGAATAGCTATGGTAAATAATATCTTTTATATATTTTTTTTCAATTTTATAAAAAAATTCTTCAGCCAAATTTAAGTATCCTTTGTCTGGCAAAATATCGCTTGCAGCAACTAAAGCACTTATCCATAAACAGTTTAAATCTAATTGTGTTTTGTCATCGAAAAATGGTTTGTTTCTTTTTGATCTAATTTGTAAAAGTTTTTTAATGACTTCTTCTTCTGGTTTCTCTTTCTCAATTAGGATGATTTTTTTTTCCCAATTTCCCTCAGGTTTTATTTCAAAATACTTTTCAATATTGTCTATATCTTTTATTTCATCATAACTATAAACGTAGTATTTTCCTTCTATTCCGTCACTATCGGCGTCGTACGCAGATCCTAAAAAACCATCTTTATTTAAAAAATTTTTTTTTAAATATTCAATTGTTTGAAATAATTTATCCTTAATATATTTATCAGACTCAATTTTACAGTATTTTGATAATAGAATGACGAATTGAACATTATCATAAAGCATCTTTTCAAAATGAGGAATTACCCAATTTTCATCAATTGTATAACGAGCAATTCCACCCTCGACATGATCGTAGATACCCTTTGAGCAAAGTTGTTTAATTATAAGTTTAGTTGGCTCTAAATACTTTTTATTTTTTGATTTATTGTAAAAATAAATCAGGGTCTCATAAAGATTAAATGTTGGAAATTTAGGTGCACCTTTATAACCACCTTTTAATTTATCTAAGTGATTTAAAGATATTTCTAAAATAGGTTCAAGGTTTTGATTTAAAACTGAATTTTTTTTCAAGTTTAAATTTTTTATAATTAAATCCTTTTGTTTAATTATATTTTCTCTTTGATCTTTATAAGCTCCAGAGACTTTCTGAAGGACATCTTTAAATGAAGGGAGTCCATTCTTAGACTCTTTAGGAAAATACGTTCCTCCCATAAAAGGTACCCCATTCTCATCTAAGAACATCGTCAAAGGCCATCCTCCACTAGATTGATTAAATAACTGAAATGAGCTTTGAAAAATAAAATCTAAATCTGGTCTTTCCTCTCTATCAACTTTAATATTAATGAATAATTGATTCATAATTTTTGCAGTTTCCTCATCTGCAAAACTTTCATGAGCCATGACATGGCACCAATGGCAACTTGCATAACCTATACTTAATAAAATAGGTTTTCTTTTTTGTTTAGCAAATTCTAAAGTTTCCTCTCTCCAGGTTTGCCAATTAACAGGGTTATCTTTGTGTTGTCTAAGATAAGGGCTCAAATCTTCAGATAAAATGTTTTTGTCAATTTGTATCATTAAAAAATTTCTTTTTTATAACCAAAGAAAAGAGCATTAAACCAAAAAACATTAATATTGGTAAATAAATTTCAGGTGTAAATATAAACTCAATCATATTAAAATTATTTGCTTGCTCTACATAGGAGTTTAATCCAGCTCCTATCGTATTCATTATAAACATACTTGGTATAAATCCAAATAAACTTGCAAGAAAATAGTTTATTTTTTTCATATCAAATAAAATTGGAATTAAATTTTGTAGACCAAAAGGAATACCCAAACCACCAACTAATCTATACAAAAAAAAATAAAAAAATTCTTTTTTTTGAAATAGATGTATATATTTTTCAATTTTTTTTTGCAGAAGATTTTTTACAAGATCTCTAAAAAAGAATATACCTATCATATATAATGCTAATGCTCCTAGTGAGGTTGAAATTACAGAAATCAATGTTCCCAACCACTGACCAAATAGTATTCCTGATATTATTAAAATGGGTGATCCAAAACCAAGAAGCGCAACCCAGATGATGGTAAAAATAACAAAATAAATTAAATTAAGTAAAATATTGGCACTTATATAATTATCTAGATCTGTTTGAAGATCTTTATAATATGAAAAATCATTAATTCTTTCTACCTCGATAATTGTGAAAACAAAATACAAGAAAGTGAATAGAATAATTAAATAAGCCCCCCCTAAAAAAATTTTTAAATTTTTACTCATAATTTACCTGTACAATACACATCAATTAAAATATATACCTTTAAATATTTATGAAAAGAACTTATCAACCCAGCAATTTAGTAAGAAAGCGAAGACATGGTTTTAGAGCGAGAATGGCTACTAAGACTGGAAGACAACTTATCGCTCGAAGACGAGCTAAAGGTAGAAAAACTCTATCAACTTAGACTTAAATGGTTAGGCTTGAAAGTTTAAAAAAAAGCAACCAGTTCATAAAAGCTCTTAAAGAAAAAAAAATTCACACTGATTATTTTTCTATTTTTGCAGCCAAAAACTTTTTTAAACCAAAATATAAAACAAACTTACTTATTAGTTTTGTTATGAAAAAAAAAATTGGAAATGCAGTAAAAAGAAACAAAATAAGAAGGAAATTAAAAGCAATCGTGCAGAAATTATTAAAAAAAAGAGGTGCAATTGATAAAGATTACACTTATATAGTTTTCGGTAAGTCTAATGCTTATGTTCAAAAACATGATGTGCTTTTACTATCTATGGAGAAGAGTTTTAGTAAATTAAAAAAAATAAAATGAAAAAAATTCTAATTTTTATAATTAAAATCTATAAATACTTTATTTCACCATTATTAGGAAATAAATGTAGATTTTTACCAACTTGCTCGGATTATTTAATTGAAGCGATTGAAATTCATGGTTTGATTACAGGATCGAAATTAGGAATAAAAAGAATTTTTAAATGTCATCCATTTAAATACCTGGGAGGCAGAAGTGGAATAGACTTTGTTCCATCGGTAAATAATAAGAGGAAAAGAAATGGATAATAGAAATGTTTTTGTAGCGATAGCTCTTTCAATGTCTGTTTTACTTTTTTGGGGCGCTTTTTTTGAAACACCGAGAAAATCAACCGGTCAACAAACTAATCAAAAAATAGAAAAGCAAGCTGACCAAGAATCGATTGCCCCAACTATTAGTCAACCGCAAATAATTACAAAACTGACAAGAGAAGAGTCTATTGGTAAGAGTGATAGAATAAAAATAGAAAATAAAAATGTTGTTGGCTCAATAAATTTAAAAGGTGCTTTAATTGATGATATTTCTTTTAAAAAACACAAACAGAAAGTTGAAGGTGATAAAAATATAATTTTTTTAAATCCTTCAAATACTGAGAATGGTTTTTATATAGAGTCTGGATGGACGAGTATTGGGAATAAAATCAAGGTACCAACTAAAGATTCGAATTGGACTGTAAAAGGCAATAAGGTTCTAACTGATAGTTCTCCGGTAATATTACAATGGGATAATAAAGAGGGTGTTTTATTCGAGAAACAAATAGAACTTGATGACAAATACTTATTTAAAATAACTCAACAAGTAAAAAATAACTCAAACTTACCAATAAATTTATTCCCTTATGCCCAGATGACAAGAAATAAAATTCCAGATGATATACAAAATTTTTATATACAGCACGAAGGATTCATAGGTGTATTTGATGATGAGTTAAAAGAAGACGACTATGATGATGTGAAAGAGAAAAAAATAGTTAGAGAGTCAAATGAAGGGTGGCTTGGAATAACTGATAAATATTGGATGACTGCATTCGTTCCGGAGTCAGGTAAAAACTTTAAATCATCATTTCTTTACGATAATGGATTTAAAGCAAATTATATAATAAATGAACCAGTTAACATTAGCCAATCCTCAACAGGATCTAATCAATTAAGATTATTCATAGCAGCTAAGGAAGTTGAAACGATTGATGGGTATGCAGCTGACCAAAATATAAACAAATTTGATTTAGTAATAGACTGGGGATGGTTCTATTTTTTTACTAAACCTCTATTTTTCGTAATAGATTACTTATTTAAAATTTCAGGAAATTTTGGTACAGCAATTGTACTTTTAACTATAGCAATAAGACTTATCTTCTTCCCGCTAGCTAACTTTTCTTTCAGATCAATGGCAAAAATGAAAGCTGTGCAACCTGAAATGATGAGACTTAAGGAACTACACAAAGATGATAAGGTTAAATTACAACAAGAGATGATGGCTTTATATAGAAAAGAAAAGATAAATCCTGCATCAGGTTGCTTACCAGTATTAATTCAAATTCCGTTCTTTTTCGCAATATATAAAATGCTTTTTATCTCTTTGGAAATGAGGCATCAGCCTTTTTTTGGATGGATAAAAGATTTATCTGCACAAGATCCAACAACGTTATTCAACTTATTTGGGCTGATCCCTTGGGACCCTCCCGGGTTTATGATTATAGGTATTTGGCCAATCTTGATGGGTGCTTCTATGTGGATTCAACAAAAATTAAATCCTGCGCCTGCTGATCCTATACAAGCAAAAATATTTGCCTTCTTTCCATTATTTCTAACAATTATACTTGCATCTTTTCCATCTGGATTGGTTGTTTATTGGACTATAAATAACATTCTTACAATTGCTCAACAGTATGTAATTGTAAAAAAAACGACTGTGAAAACAAATTAAATGTCAAAAAACATTTCTCTAGATGAGATAAAAAAATTTTGGCCTGAAAAAGCTCCAGATATAAATATTGTTCAAAAATACGTAAGAAAATATGAAAAAGAAAAAATTGTAATTAAGTATGGAGGAAATGTTTTAATAGATAGAAGCGTTTTTAATAATTTTATATCTGATATAAATGTCCTTAACAGACTAGGTTTATCTATAATAGTTGTTCATGGCGGAGGTCCTAGGATTAAAAGAGAGTTGGACAAAAAAAAAATTGTCTCAAAATTTATCAATGGTTTAAGAGTTACTGATAAGAACATAATTGAAACTGTGGAGGAAGTGTTAATTGATTTCAATACAGACATAGTTAGTTCTCTTAAAAAATTAGGTACTGAAGCAGCTTCATTTCATACTAAGACTGACAACGTGATAGAAGTTAATCCTGAAAGAGAGGAACTTGGATTTGTGGGAATACCAAGTAAGATAAATACTAGTTTAATTCAAAATGCATTAAATGAAAATAAAATTCCAATTATTGCTCCTTTAGGTCTAGGAAGGAATGACCAGACATATAATATTAATGGTGATACTGCCGCGAGCGCTATTGCAAAAAAACTAAAATCTAGAAGACTAATTTTGATGACAAATGTGGAGGGAGTTTATGATGATAAAAAAAATTTAATATCAGAAATTAAACCTTTCGATCTTGAAAATCTTATTAAGTGGAAGGTTGTTCAAGGTGGAATGATACCTAAGATAGAAAATTGTGTTGATGCCGTACAAAATGGAGTTAGGGGTGTGGTTATTCTAGATGGAAGAAAGCCCCACTCGATTTTACATGAAATTTTTTCCGATAAAGGATCTGGAACATTAATTAGAGAATGAAAGATTTAACAAATATAAAATTTTGGTTATTTGACTTGGATAATACACTCTATGATGGAGCTACTAAAGTTTTTGACCAGGTAGATAAAAAAATGTCAAAATTTATCTCAGAAAAATTAAATATTAATATTGAAGAGGCTAAGAAAATTCAAAAAAATTATTTTCAAGAATATAATACAACTTTAAACGGTATGATAAAGAATCATAAAATTGATGCTGATGAATTTTTAGAGTTCGTTCATGACGTAGATCTCAGTTTTTTGAATAAAAATAAAGATTTAAAAGATGAAATTAAGAAATTAGATGGAAAAAAAATAATTTTTACTAATGGCTCTAGAGCTCATGCTCTCAATGTTACAAAAAGAATTGGAATAGATAAGCTTTTTGATGGAATTTTTGACATTAGAGATTGTGAATTTATTCCAAAGCCATCCAAAGAACCTTATAAAAAATTAGTGGAAAATTACAAAATTGAGCCACAATATTGTATATTCTTTGAAGATATTGCAAGAAATTTAAAACCAGCATACGAATTGGGA
>MDTD01133318.1_pt1 | contig 10664 bp, 8 predicted proteins | sample 811221 | NCBI WGS metagenome assembly MDTD01 (sample SAMN05326646, study PRJNA326480) | marine metagenome | isolation source: seawater | place: Pacific Ocean: South West | collected 2011
CGCTTTGCAGAGCCTTACACTCAATCGTACGCCCAAAAATACGGTATCCCCGAAAGTCAGGTGGGCAAGCCCAAGCACATATGTGATGCATTGGCTGATGCCATGGAAGAAACCGTACAGCGGCTAGCTTCCCAGAAGGAGCCATTTTATCTGCAACTGCATGCCTATGCCGTTCATGGACCTGTCCAATCCAGACCGGACCTCAAGGAAAAAGCCCTCAAGCGGCTCTCTCCCCAAAACTCAAGAAAAGCAAACCTAGCCGGATTCATTTCAGGTATGGATGCAGTCCTTGGCCGGCTTCTTCTTTCTCTGGAAGACCCCAACGGAGATGGCGACAAAAGTGACAGCGTCGCCCGAGATACCTTGGTTTTATTCACTTCCGATAACGGAGGCACTCATGGGGACAACCTCCCTCTGCGGGGCGTAAAGGGAATGTTCACCGAAGGTGGAATTCGGGTTCCCCTGATTGCCTACTGGCCGGGCGTAATTCCAGCCAATACAGTCACCAAGCGGATGGTTCATGGAATTGATTTTTATCCGACCCTAATCGAATTGGCTGGAAATCAATGGACTCCGCCGAAAAAAAACCACCCGCTGGACGGGGAATCCTTTGCCGGGATTCTTAATGATCCAACTTCCAATTCGAAGCGTTCTCCGATTTTTTATTTGTTCCCCGGATACATGGACGTTCGGGCCCAACCCTGCGTTGTCATAATTGACGAGTTCGAAGGGAAGCGATTCAAATTGCTCTATTTTTACGAGGCTGATCAGTGGGAACTCTATGACCTGAGCAAGGACGTGGGTGAAGAACGCAACGTCCTCAAAAAGCATCCGAAGCTTGCCGCTGAACTGTCGAAGAAAATCAAAGACTGGCTCGGGCAAAAACATCCTACTTGGAAACCCAAATTCCCTCTTTCCCAAAAAGACGGAAAACCCGTGTATCCGAGGTTTTTGTAGCGCAGGTTTCTGCTGTTCCATCATTTGGGTAAAAGGAGTTTGTTGGCGTGAACGCAATCAGACTTTCATTTGTTTTGCTTATCCTTTCCTGGGCTGAAAGCTCGGCAGTAAAACGGCATAATATCCTGTGGTTTGTCGTTGATGATATGTCCGCTAACTTCTCCTGCTATGGTGAAAAGCTCATCGAGACGCCGAATGTGGATAGAATGGCTAGGAACGGGGTGCTCTTTACCCAAGCCTATGCGACCTCTCCGGTCTGCTCGACCTTTCGCTCCGCCTTGATAACCGGCATGTACCAAAATTCGATCGGCGCTCATCATCATCGTAGCGGGCGTGGAGAACATCGTGTCCGTTTGCCTGATGGAGTCTCACCCATTGCGGAGCTTTTTCAAAAAGCGGGCTACTTCACCTGCATCGGAAGCGGACTCAAAGGCTATGACTTTCGAAGTTTGCCTACGACAACGCAAAAACGGGGGAAGACCGATTACAATTTCGATTGGAGAAGCAACATGTATGACAGTCACGATTGGTCGGGAAGGAAGAACGATCAACCTTTCTTCATGCAGGTTCAGCTCCATGGCGGAAAGTTGCGGGGGGCTTCCGAAAGTGGATATCTCGCCTTGGAATCGCGAGTTAGGGAACAATTTGCGATGGAACCAACCCGACATGAGGAAATCGTACTCCCCACCTACTACCCAAGAGATTCGGTTCTCCTTCGTGACTGGGCCAACTACCTAGACACTGTCCGCATTACGGACTGGCACGTCGGCCAAGTCATGAACCGACTTAAAAAGGAAAATCTGCTTGATCACACTCTGGTAGTCTTTTTCTCCGATCATGGTATTAGTCATGCCCGTGGGAAACAGTTTCTTTATGACGAGGGCACGCACATACCTCTTATAATTCGGGGTCCCGGGATCCGCAAAGGTAGCGTAAGAAACGATTTGGTCGAACATATTGACGTTGCAGCCCTTTCACTTGCCGCAGCTAATATTCAAATACCCGTAGGGATGGACGGCACTAACGTCCTCGATTCAAATCATCGGGAAAAGAAGGTGGTTTTTGCAGCCCGGGACCGATGCGGTGAAGCCGCTGACCAAATTCGTTCGGTCAGAACCAAAGATTTTCTCTATATAAAAAACTATTTTCCAGATAGACCACACATGATGCCCAGTAATTACAAGGACTCTAAATTAATCATTAGTCGTTTGCGTGAAATGAATACTGAAAGAAACGCAGTATGTAATAAGATGTTGTTTTCGCCAACCCGTCCCAAAGAAGAGCTCTATCTCTATAACCAGGATAAATGGCAGATCAACAATCTTGCGAAAGACAAAAAGTATGCAGGAACTCTCAATGAAATGAGAAAAGATCTTGAGCAATGGATCATACGGACGGGAGATCCTGGTCCTGAGACCATGGAGGTGTATCGACTGGAGATTGAGGATCAGTTGAAAACGATACGAAACGATGCCTCTCGGTCCAATTACTTCAACAATTCGAAACTTTATCTGCGCTGGTTTGAGGAGGGGAAATAACCGGTGGTTACCAAATGATGGATATTGGATACTTTTGAATTTCAGGTGTATCGGAAAGTAAAGGCATCTCCTCTTCCAATGCCGTAGCAACAAGCATTCGGTCTATCGCATCATCATGATGGTAAGGCATTTCCGATATGCGGAAGCAGCACTCCCGAGTGATGCCAATGGAATTGAAGTTCCATAATTTAACTTGTTCCTTGATCCAACTTCGAGGATTTGAAGGCATTTCAAGAGAACCGTCATTGTATTTAAGAGACAATTCAAGCACGGATGCATCACTAAGAAAAAATTCGTTGGTATCATCGCCAAAGGTTTCCTTGGCTTTTCGGCTTAGTTTCGTAGGTTCCGAAACCAACCAAATAAAAGGAAAGGTATCCACCAACACTTTCATTAAAAATAGACTACGGTATCTCCCACCCTTCCGGCAATCTCACGCTTCTCTCTAATCTTCAATGCTTTGGAAGTTACTGTCCCAACTTCCGGTTTATTTTCATTGGGTAACTGAGAACAAGGAACCAGTCGAACGATCGGCTTCTTTCCTCTGGCAATAACCACTTGTTTCCCATCTTCTGCAAATTGCAGTAATTTGGATAGATGAGTTTTGGAAAAATGAATGGAATACATATTGCTAAGCTAATTTTTTATTGAGCTAAGTCAAGTCTAATCATGCAAGATATGCCTTTTCTGTCCGTAAGATTTTGATCGCTGGAACTCTTCTTTTTATTGCGTATTCGAGCCATTCTCTCCTACTTCTTGAAGATGAACTTATTCCGCCCTTTCTTCCTCTCATTCCTTTCCTGCCTCCCCTTGCTGACTCTCCTAATGGCCAAGCCAACGGAGTGGAATCAATTCCGAGGACCTCGCGGGGACGGGGACGCCAAGGACTCGGATCTTCCCATTTCGTTCTCGGAAAGAAAAAATCTTACCTGGAAAGTCCCATTCGAAGGCAAGGCATGGTCTTCCCCAGTCGTAAGTGAAGGAATCATATGGGCTACCAACGCCTCGGAGGAAGGAAAACGCCTATGGGCGCACCAATTTGACTGGAATACGGGTCGTCAACTTAAGAAAATCCTTGTTTTCAAAAATCCTGATCCGCAGTTTTGTCATCCCATGAACAGCTATGCCACCCCCACCCCCGTCCTTGCAAACGGCATCGTATTTTTACATTTCGGAGCTCATGGCACCGCAGCGCTCAACGCCACCACCGGAAAAAAACTCTGGGAACGGCGAGACTTCAAGTGCGATCACTGGCGAGGAGCCGCAGCTTCTCCCATTCCTTACAACAATACTCTGATCGTACATTTCGACGGCTATGACGTTCAGTACGTAGTCTGCTTGGATCAAAAGACCGGTGAAACCCTTTGGAAAACCAATCGAGCCTTCGATTTCCGTACAAACAACGGAGACAACAAGAAGGCCTACTGCACACCCAGCGTAATTAACCACGAGGGCCGGTTTGAGTTAATCAGCCCAGCCGCCGTGGCAACGGAGGCTTTTGATCCTTCCACCGGGAAACTTCTTTGGACAGCCAGAACCGGTGGCATGAACGCTTCCTCACGTCCCATTTATCGTCACGGGCATGTCTTTGTCTTCAGCGGTATGGGTTCGATGTCGGCAATTCGACCTGGCGGAAACGGGAACGTCGATGATTCTCACATTACCTGGTCCCGTAGAAAAGTGGTGCCAAAAAAATCATCTCCACTCCTGCTCGGCGATTTTCTGTATATGGTTTCGGACGAAGGAATCGCGTCCTGTTCCGATCCTCTGACCGGAGAAGTGATCTGGGCCGAACGACTGAAAATCAAAGGTCAATGCGCATCCTCTCCAATTCATGCAAGCGGACGAATCTACAGTTTTTCCAGCGGAGGAGATTGCCTTGTTTTCAAAGCCCAAAGGGAAGGTCTGGAGATCCTGGCCCATAATCATCTTCCAGATGGATGCATGGCTTCCCCTGCAGTGATCGGAGACTCTCTACTTGTTAGAACCAAGGACTCCCTCTATCGATTCGAAAAATCCTGAACCATGAATAAAACACTCCTTTCCCTCGCATTCCTTCTTAACGCCTTCAACGGATCCGCAGAGGATACCTGGAAGTCGAATCCCAATTGGCTTGTTCTGCCTTCGGGCAAGGAAAAACTTGGAAACATGCACGGCGACGTTGCGACAAGTTCAAATGGCGATCTTTACCTCAGTGTAGGCGATGCCAAAGCCGGACTTCAAGTTTATGGTGATGACGGGACTTGGAAGAGAAACCTTCCCAACGCTCCCAGTGATCTTCACGGTTTCGTCATTCGCACCGAAGGCGAAGAGGAATTCATTTATGGCGCCCGGGCTAACGCCGGAGAGGTCCTTAAGATGACCCTTGAAGGTAAAACGGTCCTTAAGATTACAGCATCCTCCATACCCGATGAATTCAAACGCAAAGGCAAGAACGGGAAGCCTTTGGTTCGGCTAACCGGAGCGGACGTGGCTCAAAATGGTGACGTATTCGTAACGGACGGATACTCCTCAGACCACATCCACCGTTTTGACAAGAATGGAAAATACCTCAATTCCTTCGGAGGGAAAGATGCTCCCTATGGTTTTAGGACCCTGCACAAACTTGTTCTTGATCATCGCTTCGAGCCGGCCCGAATCCTGGGCATGGACCGGGCCAACAACCGTGTGGTTCATATGAGCCTGTCCGGAGACTTCATTGGGGTCGTCCGAGAAGGGCTTTTGCTTCCGGCTTGCGTGCACGTTCATGAAAATTGGGCTGTGATAGGAGAATTACGGGGACGGGTCACCATTCTCGATAAAAAAGGCGAGGTTTTCAGACAAATCGGAGCGAATGCCCAAAAGAATGAGATTGGCACCAACCGAACTCCCCCTTCAAAATGGAGAAATGGTATCGTGACCGCGCCCCACGGCATTACCTGCAACGCCAAAGGCGATATTTTTGTTGCCGAATGGAGCACCACCGGCAGAGTTCATCGGTTCGATCGCATTCTCTCCCCCGACGTAACCACGGAAAGGAAAGAGTTGTTCAATGGAAAGAATTTGGATGGATGGAAAATCCCTTCCGGCAACGACCAAGTGGGTTGGTACAAGGCGGAAAGGGGGACTCTTGCCTTGCGGAGCGGTCCGAAGAAAAAAGGATCGGTGCTCTGGACCCAAAGAGATTATGCGGACTTTGAGGTAGATTTCGAATTCCGCTTCGTCGACGGGGTCATTGACTCGGGCATCCATCTTCGAAATTCGGATCAGATACAAATTGGCATATCCGGTTCCCTGAAGAGGGATATGACCTGCTCCCCCTACATACCGGGAAAGGGATACCCCGTTGAGGCCAAAAACGTTTCCCAGCTCTTGAAGGAAAAGGATTGGAATCAAATGAAGATTCGGGCAGTTGGCCCCAACTACACCACTTGGCTGCAAGGTCAGGAAGTCATGAACTACAAATCCGGTTCGGCCAAGAAAAAAGGACCGATAGGGATTCAACTGCATGGAAACCGGAACATGAAGATTGATTTCAGGAAGATCACGGTTACGGAACTGTAACCCTTGTCTCGTTCTTCCTAACGGCAAATCCGAACCACCCGTCGACGCGACCACTTTGCTTATGACGTCTTTGGGGCTTGCCGTTTTGTTCGTTCGCTAAAGCCTAGGGCGTATGCCACGCCTTTCCCCCGTCCATCGTCTGCTTTGCGAGCTCGTCGAGATACCGAGTGTAAATCCTTTGCTCTTACCGGACGAAGAGGAGCTGACGGGAGAGGCCGAGGTGGTTGACTTCCTTGCCGAAGAGGCTAAAAAGCTTGGCATTTCGGCTCGTAAGATGAGAGTGCTTCCAGGCAGAAGCAACCTTCTCCTGCACTTGCGTCCGGCCGGGAAGGTGAGGCAAAGGGTGCTTTTGACCCCACATCTTGACGTGGTGCCAGCCGAGAAACGAGCCTTCAAACCCAAAATCAGGAAGGGAAACCTACACGGACGGGGTTCTTGCGATACCAAAGGTTCCGTGGCCTCATTTTTCAGCGCCTTTGCCATGCTTGCTCAAGGCGGACCACGACCGAAGAATACGGAGATTGTGTTCGTTGGCCTCGTGGATGAGGAATTTGGGCAGGCGGGCTCCCGAGCGCTTGCTCAAAAAGGCCCTCAGGGAGATCTGGCGATTGCCGGAGAACCCACCAAACTTCAAGTCGTTTCGGCCCACAAGGGAAACCTGTGGATTAGACTTGGAACCAAAGGAAAAGCCGCCCACGGATCCACTCCCGAAAATGGAAAGAATGCGATAGAGTCAATGACGAAAGTTCTGCAATGCCTGTTTGGAGAATACTCAAAAATGCTAGCCAAAAAAAGTCATCCGCTCTTGGGTTCTCCTACCCTCAGCATTGGAAGAATCACTGGGGGCAGTCAGCCAAACGTCATACCCAACCATTGCGAAATCGATTTGGACCGACGGACTCTTCCTGATGAAACTCCGGCATCGGTCAAAAAAGAATTAACCGAGCTTCTTGCTTTTAATGGACTGTTCCCGAGCTACACAGGAGCTCGGGAAGCATCATGTCCTGCGTTGGAAACCGATCCCAAGCTCCCTTTGGTTCGCTCTTTTCTCAAGGCAGCGCGAAGAAGGCAGACTTACGGGGTTCCTTATTTCACTGATGCTTCTCCCATTGCCATGGGTGGGACTCCCGCAGTGGTTTACGGCCCCGGTGACATTGCCCAAGCGCATGCCAAAGACGAATGGGTTTCCCTGAAAGAGGTGGAAAAATGCCGGGACGCAATCCATCGCTTTTTAATCGGTTTGGAGTAACGAAAACACCTGTTCGCTTGCCTTGAAATTTACCTTTCGGGGAAAGCTCGCTTCCAAAAGCGATGATTCTTGGAGAATGTGCTTTGCCTGACGCCCGAGTTTTTGTTCAATAGGGGATGCGAATTCACAGCTTTTTTTCCTTTTTTCTTCTCGTGAGCTTGGCAAACGCCGAGGAATGGTCTTCCTTTCGAGGTCCGAGCGGCATGGGTACCACTGACCAAAATATCCCCTTGCAATGGGATACCAGTTCGATCGTATGGAAAACCCAATTACCCGGGACAGGCCAATCATCCGCCGTTGGAGCAGGGTCCAAAATCTTTGTCACTTCCGGAGAAACCGATGGCGCTCGTAGACATCTCCTATGCGTTGACCAAGATAACGGAAAACTTCTTTGGCAACGAACCGTTCGTTCCTCCAACCCGGAGAGTGTTCACCGGATGAACGGATGGGGAACGCCGACTCCCGCAACCGATGGGAAACGGGTCGTTGCCTTTTTCGGACCGGCAGGCTTACACTGCTTTGATTTGAACGGTAAATCTCTCTGGTCCTTGAATCTTGGGGATTTCCCGGGCAGTTGGGGAGTCGCCGCTTCTCCCATCATCCTCAATGGAATCGTCTACCATAACTGTGACTCGATGGGACCTTCCCGACTGATCGCAGTCAACCTTGAGACAGGAAAGATCATATGGGAAAGCCCTCGAGCTGAAAAGCCACGAGGCGGATGGAGCACGCCCGTTCCAATTGAAGTCAATGGAAAGAGCCAGCTTGTGCTCAACGGTGAATATGGAGTGCGGGGGTATGACCTTTCCAGTGGTTCCGAGTTGTGGTTCAGCAAGGGTTTCAACGGCCGAGGTTCTCCCATTCCCTTCTTTGGAGACGGACTGCTTTACGTCGTAAATGGAAAGCCCGGTGATCTCTATGCGGTGAAACCTGCCCTTGGGGATGGACAAAAATCCAAAATGATATGGAATGCGAAACGAAACGGAGGAAGAGACCTTCCTTCGCCTGCAATGCTGGAAAGCATGGTTTTTGTCACGAGTATGGGCGGAGTCATTACCTGTTACGATGCGCCTACGGGAAAGACCCTGTGGATTGACCGGTTGGAAGGAGCCTTTTCCGGATCTCCACTGGTTTCAAAATCTCATTATTATATTCAAAACGAAAGCGGAGTCACCTTCGTGATCGAACCTGACCGAAAGCATTTGAAGGTTATTGCCAGGAACCGACTGTCTCAAAGTCAGGAGGAAATCTTTCGATCAACCCTCTCTCCAATCTCCGGAAAACTTTACACTCGATCGCTCGATCAGTTGTATTGCTTCGCTGGAAATTAATCTTCGTTTCAAGGAATTACCCATACCCTCTCCACGCGTCAATCACGCCAAATCCCGTAGGCAAGACAATCTTGTCTCCAAACCATAATAAAATGAATAAATATACCACTCCGACATCCTCCGGAATCTCTCGAAGACAGTTCTTCTCTCACTCAGGAAAGTTTGCCGGCGGGGGAGCTCTCGCAGGTTTGGCCCTACCCACCGTTCATGGCCAAAGTTCCGACCTCACCAAACTCGCATTGGTAGGCTGCGGAGGCAGAGGAACGGGAGCCGCCAGCAACGCTCTTTCCGTTTCTCACACGAATGGCCCAACCAAGTTGGTGGCAATGGCTGACGTTTACCAAAGCAAATTGGAGCGGAGTTACAATGGGTTGGTCAACAAGCACAAGGAGAAGGTCGACGTACCGGAAGAACGCCGTTTCGTCGGCTTTGACGGCTACCGAAAAGCCATGGACGTCCTCGATCCCGGCGATGTCGTGATCTTCACCTCTCCCTGTGCCTTTCGCTGGGTGCACTATGAATATGCCATCCGTCGTGGACTGAACGTTTTCATGGAAAAACCAGTCACTCCGGATGGATTCTCCTCCAGGAAAATGTTGGAGCTCAATGAGGAGGCCAAAAAAATAAACCTCAAGGTAGGTGTGGGCCTGATGTGCAGACACAGCCAAGCTCGGCAGGAGCTCAAAGCTAGAATCGAAGACGGCGAACTGGGACAAATCCTCAATCTGCGAGCCTACCGCATGCAAAGCGCAATCGCCTCCTGCTTTTCGGAAAAGAAACCCGCAGGCGAGAAGGAGTTGATGTTTCAGATTAGCCGTTTCCATAGTTTTCTGTGGCTCAGCGGCGGCTCATTCAGCGATTTCTTTATTCATAACATCGACGAATGCTGCTGGATGAAGGGCATGTGGCCCGTCAAATGCCAGGCTCAGGGGGGGAGACATTACCGCGGTGACAAAATCGACCAGAATTTCGACAACTACACCGTTGAATACACTTTTCCTGACGAAACCAAATTCTATTTCCATGGGCGAAACATGGCTGGGTGCCATCAGGAATTCTCCAGTCACGCGCACGGAACCAAGGGATATGCGCTGATCTCCGGTCCCGGCGGACATCGCTCACAGGCAAGAATTCACAAAGGCCAAGGACCGAATGGCGAGCTCGGATGGATGTTCGGGCAAAAAGGCGGTTCGCGTCCGACCCGAGAGAACAGTCCCTATCAGGAGGAATGGGAATCGTTGATGGACGCCATCAAAAACGACAAACCATACAACGAAGTCGAACGCGGAGTCCAGGCCAGTGTCGTAACCTCAATGGGCAGAATGTCCGCCCATCTTGGCACCGAAGTCACCTATGATCAGATGCTCCATTCCGATCACGTTTTCGGACCAGGCGTGGCAAACCTAACCCTCGATTCGGAATCTCCACTTCTTGCAAGAGCGGATGGAACCTATCCGGTTCCCGAACCCGGGATCAAAAACCGAGAGTATTAGGGAATTCCTCGGTCAAGAGGCTCATTGCTCACAATGAATCCGCTGCTCGGTGAATAACTTTTTGGCATTTGTATAGTTCCGCTTCCTTCTTTACATCAATAGTTTATGGGATTTCCTGCTCAATCTTAAGGAGTTTTCTGGCAAATCAGTTGACCCGACCCGTGGCATATTTCTAAATCTATTCAACCAAGGAAGTTTTGGGGTAGGCTTTCTTGGCTTTAGGCCCGTTCTCGGTTACCGAGAACGGGCCGCTTTCTTTTAGGCAAAAAATGGAGTTAATTTCAATTGCCCCTTAAAGCACGAACCTTCAGTCTCTAAGGGTTTCTATTCGTTATGGGCCATCATTCAGTTTCAGGAAGCAGAACCGTTTGCTCTGGGAGAGTCATGACGCGCGCACTTGTTCATTGGGCTCTAATTCTTGCTTTGGTATGGACGATTCAAAAGGCAAATTTGTCGGCCCAATCCATTCGTCAGGGGCCCCGAACGCTACCCTTGGAGATGCAGCGCGCCGGCCGTTGGGTACCGGACTTATCCTTCGTATCCATTGACGGAG
>MDTD01191141.1_pt1 | contig 10663 bp, 12 predicted proteins | sample 811221 | NCBI WGS metagenome assembly MDTD01 (sample SAMN05326646, study PRJNA326480) | marine metagenome | isolation source: seawater | place: Pacific Ocean: South West | collected 2011
AATACAGGATTTCTAGCGATATACGATATTTTAGCTTTTAATCCCAAGTCATTAACAATTCATGGATTTACTTTTTATTTAGACGGATTTATTAAAGGTTCAAAAGAAGGAGTTGAAAAAGAAAAGGGCTGCTCTGAAGAAGAATTTGCAAATCTAGCTTTTAAGTCAAAGCGTCATAATCAAAAAAACATGTGGGAATTTGCTAAGAAGACATTACCCAATCAGACAAATGTTATTCTCGATGATACGATGAAAAAAATTCTATCTCTTGAAACTTTTGGAAGAGATGAGTTTTATAAAAATGACTAATTTTTTCGGCTGGCAACAAATACCCAGCCCACTAATAACTGAAATTCTATGCTTCAACCACTATGGAATTGTTCTTGATACAGAACATTCTTTTTGGAATTACGAGACAATACAAAACTGCATCCAAGTTGGAAAATTGTCAAATTCAAAAGTTTATGTTAGAATACACAAAAAAGATACAGGTATTATTTCAAAGATACTTGACGCCGGCGCCGACGGAATTATATTGTCGACTGTGGAGACTTTGGAAGAGGCTGTGAATTTTAAGAGTCTGTCACTTCACCCGTTACAGTCTGGTAAACGAGGTTTAGGTTTAGTTCGACAAAACATGTGGGGTCAAGAAGGTTTAGAATCACCCATGCCTTCTTTAATTCCACAAATAGAGACGAAAACCGGAATAGATAATTTACAAAGCATTAAAGACTTAGGTTTTGACTTTTATCTTATTGGACCTTATGACTTAAGCTCAAGCTTAGGTTCTCCAGGTAGTTTTGATGATAAAAAATTCTTAGATAGTATTGAAAGATTTAAGAGTCTAATACCAGAAGAAAAGAGAGCAGTTCACGTTCCAAACGACGTTGCAGATCAAATATACAAGTACTCTTCGTTTGGTATGATTTGTTTGGGTATGGACACAATTAGCTTAGTCGATACGAGCAGAAATAATGTCAATGTTGCGCAAAGAAATATCAATATTCGTACCGATAAAAGCAGTCTCCCAGAGAGTTCCCAATAAGAACTATAGAATCTTTGACGGTGTCCCTTTATGGAAACACACTTTTGATAAGTTGGTAAATTACAATGTCTACGTTGACACTGATGATCCTGTATTAGTATCAACACTAAGAGAAGAATACAGTAATGTGACTTCATATCTTAGAGAAGACTCTATGTTAGGGCACGAAGTTTCTGTTTGTAACTTAATAAAAAACTGGGTAGAAACTTTTGATCCAAAAGGTTTTCTCTTTCAGGTCCACGTAACTAGCCCATTTTTAAAAGTAAAAACTTTGGAACAGGCTTTAAGTGAAATGACCGAGAAAAACGATAGTGTTTTTTCATGCACAGAGTATCAAACTAGGTTTTGGCATCAAAACAAGTCTGTAAACCACGACCCAAAAGTATTAATCCAGACTCAAGACTTAGAACCTCTTTATGAAGAGAATTCTTTGTTTTATGGATTCAATAAAGAAACTGCTCTTTTAGGAATGAGAATAGGAAAAAGTCCACTACTTTATAAAACTTCTAAGATAGAAAGTATGGATATTGACATAGAAGAAGACTGGGACGCATGTGTAGCCCAACAAATAAGGATGAAATCAAATGCTGAATTTTGAAAATATTGATGAAAAGTTTGTAAGAATTGTCAATAGTGACGAATGGTCCGACTTACAAGAAAAATTTAATGCATCAAATGATGTTTATGTTTTAGGGCATGGAGGAAATCTAGCAGTGGCTGACCATGCTGCTGTTGATATTACTCGCCTATCTAATGGAACTAAAAATGCAATGTGTCCGGGCAGTGCAGTTGTAGCAACTTCTCTCATAAATGATACAAGCTTCGAGCAATGGATGGTTAGCTGGTTATCGAGCGTGACATCCACAAGAACAAAAACACAGATGAAAAAGTCCTTAGTTCTGGGTGTGTCTTCTTCCGGCGGATCTACTGATGTTTTAAAAGCACTTCAGTGGGCCAATGATCACGGCATGAAGGTCGCAATGATAACTTCTCGGGACATACCGGTAGAAATTGAAAATTTGACAAAAGTTATTCTAGGCGCTGAGTATTACCACACGTCTGAAGTATTGACACTTCTTTTGACATATCAGCTCACACACGGTTCAGGTAATGTCTGCCCACCGATTGGAAAAAACACACCTGAGGAATTAGAAAAGCTTAATTGGAAGGGTGGCAAGATTAGAGAGCATAGCTATCCTGACGAGAAGATTAATGTAGGGATTGACTTTGACGGAGTGATTCACAAGTGTTCAAAAGGTTACTACGATGGAACAATTTACGATGAACCAGTAGAAGGATCATATGAAGCGCTAGAGAGGCTTTCTGCAGATTACACTATCATTATCAACACGTGCAAGGCCAAACCAGACCGCGGCTTGGTTAACGGTAAAACAGGTACAGAACTTGTATGGGAATGGTTGATTAAGCACGATATGGCAAAGTTTATAAGCAAAGTAACATCAGAAAAGCCGCGCGCCCGATTTTACATTGATGATAAAGGTGTCAGATTTACTAACTGGAATAGCACTCTAACTTCTATGGAGTCTTTAGGAATTATCGATAAAAAATGAAAAATGGTTTTTTTACAGACTGGGTCCCGAGGTATGCCCCTGGAAATAAAAGATACTATGAAAAAGATCCAGAGTTGGATGGCAGAAAACTTGCTGGAAAATACAAAGTACCTTCAGCCACAGATCTGCCCAATAGTAGAATTCTAGTAGATGTTGGTGCAGCTCAAGGCTATTTTTCAACGAAAAACCACGATAAATTTGACAGAATATATTGTTTTGAGCCTTGCTATCCTAATTTTAGAAAACTAGCTAGAAACATTCAAGAAAATTCAGAATTTTTAAACAAAATAGCTTTTTTCAATTATGCAGCAGGAAAGCCAGAAGACTCTTATAATTTTATAGACTTTTGTTTTGTCCCTTCATTATCACCGTATGGATCTAGTTTATACAGAGACAAAACCGATAAAGAAAACAAAAAAGCCCAAAAAGCCCACCACAGAGTTCCAATAATTTCTTTTGAAGACATTCTTTTGCTGATAAACGAGAAAAAAATAGATGTTTTAAAGTGTGACACAGAAGGCGCGGAGTATGACTTTCTATTTGGTCAAGACTTGTCTCTTGTAGATATTCTAGTATTAGAAACTCACAGAAATATATTAGGCCACAAAAAGATGTCTGACTTGATTGAATTTATTGTTAGTCAAGGTTTTAGTGAGGATTTAATACCACCTAGCAAAAAAACTAGATGGGCAAAAAATTTTAGAAATAATGCTCTCGAACGTTCAGTTGAAGAGTTTACTCTTTACAACACAAATAACGCAGAAGAAATTCGAAAAAAATGGGTAATTTAATATGAAATTTATGAAAGTTTACATCGTCACTTATAAAAGGTCAGATGTCTTAAATGATACACTCAAAAAACTTTTTGATTCTGATTTTGCTATGTTGAAAAACACAGAAGTAAATGTGATAAACAACCATTCTGAATTTTATCTAAATGATGAGTTTAAAGACAGGGTTAATGTTTTGAATAATACATTAAGACCAGACTGGTCAAATGGTAATCTAGCAGAAAACTGGAATCAAGCACTTTTAGATGGCTTTAGAGACTTAAGGAACCCAGACTCAAAGTACGTCGTAACACTTCAGAACGATACAAGTTTACACCCAGCTTGGTCCTCTAATCTGCTCAAGATGCATGAAAAATTTAACTTTATTGTAGGAAAGTTTGGAGACAATATTGTCAGCTATACTCCAGAAGCCGTTAAGAAGATAGGAATTTGGGATGAGAACTTTTTTGGTGTTCAATACAAAGAGGCTGACTACTGGCTTAGAGCTCTAATATTCAATAAGGAAAAATCTTGCATAGATGACTCTCTTCACGGCATTGAACTTAATAATGAAAATGCATTAGAGTTAGACACAACCATAGACCGAAATTTTGTTGAAGAAGACGGCTTTGCCGGAGACAATACTTTGAAAAGGCGCGCTGACGACACAGAACATCAGGAAATTTGGATGACTAGAGGTGGTTTCTACAAAGAATACGTGTGGAAATACTTTCAGTTAAAGTGGTCCGGAACATGGAAAACAGAACCAACTAAGAATGGTTGGATAAAACAGTGGTCAGATGATATAAAAAACAACCCACCAGACTTATCAAAGTCTAAGTTGAAAACTGTGGTAAAATACATCTATTTCGAAAAAGATGTTGAGAACCTGAGAGAAAAGAATTATCTTATTTAGAATTTTATGATTGAACTAGAAATAAATGACATCTGCAATTTAAGCAAGATCCCAATTCCTGTCAAAGGAAATCCTTGCTATACAACATGTGTGCAAATATCTAGAAATCCGGAAATTCCTTTTAAGGAAACTGCGTTGTTTAAGTGGTATGTATTTGCCGGGCAGTTTCAAGATAAGTCTCTAGCTGAATTTTATGGACTTGGAATTAAGTCTCTGCAAGACGTAAGCTACAAATCCATATTTTTGCCATGGATTCACTCAAAGCCTGTAACAAATTACATTGACATAGCGTTTTTAAATGTATATCAAATGAGTGAAATAGAGAAAAAAGTCGACAAGATGAAAAGCTTAATAGTTTCACTCCAGACAAATGGCTATATCCCTAGAAAGTTTATCGACAAACGAAACGGACATATCTCAGGTTATTTTCTGGAGTTTTTTGGAGAAAGAAAATTTTATGTTGTAAGCGGAAATCATAGAGTATCAGCTTTCTTTTCTCTTTGGCCAAATGAAAAAATACCAGCTCAGTACGAAAAGTATGAGTTCTTAAAAACAAGAGACTTAGTTAACAATCAAGCCGTAAAAGAAAAGAAAATGCCGGAACTTTTTTCTTCTGATAATGTAAACGATTGGCCTTCTGTCAAGAGTGGTTTTTTAAAGTCCGATGAGGCCCTTGACATAATGAAAAGATACTTCTCAAATTTTCAAAATTTACAAAAATCTTAACCCCCTGATATACCATGAATAAAAAAGAGCTTAAAGAAAAAATAAAAATACTTGGTCAAGAACAAGAATGGAACCACCAGTACGAGTTAGCGGAAGGCGTTTTTACGAGATCTTCTAATGTCGATAGTCCTGGATACAACACCCACAAATGGAAAAGGCTCGAGCCTATTTTTAGTGATTTAGGAATTGAAGGCAAGACAATTTTAGATGTTGGTTCAAGTGACGGTTTTTACGCAATTGAGTGTGCCAAAATGGGGGCTAGAGTAATGGGAATAGAAATAGACAAAATAAGAGTTGAAAGAGCAGAGTTTGTAAAAAATTACTTAAAACAAGACAATGTCGAATTCAGCTCAGAAGATCTATACGACTTTGATCATGAAAAATTTGATATTATAATGGCGCTTGGTCTTCTTCATAGAATTCCTGATATGCTTACATTTTTAGGTAAAGCATCTCAGATGTCAGATGTACTTGTTTTGGAGTATAAAACTTTCGAGTCAAATGAAGACACTATTTACGACGGACAAAAAGAAACAAAACTGAACTCTTACAACACACTTCACGGCATTCCTACAAATGTATTCGTCCAAAATAGACTTAGCGAGTTAGGTTACCAAAATAATCACTTCTATCTCGACGACCAAAGTAATTTAAAATTCAAAAGATCTATCTGTGTGGCAAAGAGGTCTTTATAATGAAATGCTTTTTTGTTCACATACCGAAAACAGCAGGAAACAGTGTCAGAAATATTTTAAGGTCTGGCAATCTTTTGACAAACCCTGGATGGGAAAAAAAAGAAAGGGTTCATCACTTCGGTGTTAGTAAGTCAAAAAGAGTCGTAGGATCTCACCTTTCTTTCACCACAGATAGCTTTCCTTGTTACCTAAGTCTAGACGCATATAAAACAGCCAGCATGTCCTTTACAGTTATCAGAAATCCATTTGATATGCTTGTAAGTTACTATTCTCACTATGTCGACAACTCAGCAAAGAAAAACTGGATTGATCGAGGTTGGGCTAACGTAAACGGACACCATGGGTTTAATAGTTTCGAAGATTTCATACAATTTTACTGTAGCCAAAGTCCAGAAAAGTGGCACGTTCCAGAGCTTAGTAAGAACTTGTTCGGTCAAATATTTGACGATAAAAAAAATCTAAGGGTTGACTATGCCATTTACTTGGAAAACTTAGAGGAGGGGTTAAAAGAATTGATAGAAGTGTTAACAGGTCGAACTGTAAACTTAAACATACCCAAACTAAACAAGTCTTCTCATCGAAAAGGTTCGTACCAAGAATACTATAATGACGATTTAATAGAAATGGTCACTAGTAAGTGTGAGTGGGAGCTTGAAAAATTTGATTATGGCTTTAATAAAGAGACAAAACAAACAATGATTAAAATAAGTGATGTGATATGAGTAACGAAGTATTTCAGAAATATAAAGACAAGCACAAAGGCGAGAGGGTTTTCCTAATAGGAAACGGACCGTCACTAGCAGATACAAATCTAGACCTGATTAAAGATGAGTATTCAATTGCAATGAATAGAATATCTTTGATTTACGATAAAAATCCCGAATGGCGACCCACCTACTATCTTTTTTCATCAACAAATTGCAAAAATCCTGTTTGGGGAAGAGACTGGTCTAAGTCTGTAGAAGATGCAGCAACAGACCCAAAAACAACCCCTTTCATAGCCAGCGTTTTCAAGGACTTTATCGACCCATGGGACGAATTTTCTCAGATAAACTACTTTGAAAGCATGTCCGAGACAAAACCTGACATTCAAGGAAATATTTCTGAAAACTGCTTCTCTAGAAATGTTATTGAAAGAATAGACAAATCGGGAACGACTATGAATTTAGCACTTCAGTTAGTTTATCATATGGGATTTTCGGAAGTTGTATTTTTAGGAACTGATTTAGGGTGGTCATTTGATCAAGGGTCAGAGGCAGACCCAAACCATTTTGATAAGTCCTATAGAGCTAATATTTCTAATCCTGAAAAAGCCAATTATCAAATGAGAAACATACATTCTCTGGCATTAAAAAACTTCTCTGAAAGAAGCGAAGAAGTAAAATTTTACAATGCTACTCTAAGGTCTGTTTTGGATGTGTATCCAATGATAGACTATGAAAAGTACATTTTAGAAAATGAAGTTAAAATATTAGAAGACTCTCAAGATAGAGCAAAAAATTACTGGAGTCGACCACCTCAATACGGTTCATTAATATGAGTGTAGAATTAATAATTTTTGACATGGATGGTGTCTTAGTAGATGCAAGAGAGTTGCACTACAATGCACTCAACAGAGCAATTGAGAAAATTGACAAAAGTTTAAAAATAACAAGATCTGAGCATCTGTCAACTTATGATGGACTTCCTACATCTAAGAAGCTAATGATGCTCACAAAAAATAAAGGACTTAGTAAAGACCTTCATCACACAGTGTGGCAATTAAAACAAGATGCCACCAGAGAGATCATAACCAACGAATTTTCGTATGATGAAAGAATGAGATCAGTCTTAAGAACACTCAAGACCGAGGGATATAAAATAGCTGTCGCTTCTAATTCAATTAGAGAAACAGTAAAAATGATGCTTTTAAGAAAGGGTCTGCTGGAGTATATTGACTTCTTTTATAGTAATCAAGACGTTAAAAATCCAAAACCCTCCGTAGAAATGTATCTTAAGTGTATGATAAAGGCAAATGTTCCACCAACCAAGACTGTTATAATTGAAGACTCACACGTGGGAAGAAAAGCCGCTCTAGACAGCGGAGCTCACCTTTGTGCTGTAAGAGATCCAGATGACGTGACTTTAGAGCATATTAGAGAGCACATAGAAATAGTAAGCAAAAATTCAGAAAATCGTCCCAAGTGGCAAGGAGGTAAAATGAATGTATTAATACCCATGGCAGGTGCCGGAAGTAGATTTGAAAAAGCCGGATATACTTTTCCAAAACCGCTCATTGAAGTTAACGGTCAGCCCATGATTCAGACTGTAACAGAAAATCTTAACATAGACGCAACACACGTTTTTGTTGCCCAAAGCGAGCACTACGAAAAATATAACCTTAAGAACTTGCTAAGTCTTATTTCACCTGGTTGTAAAATAGTACAAGTTAATGAACTAACAGAAGGAGCAGCATGCACTACACTTCTGGCATCCGAGTTTATTGATAATGACGAGCCTCTTCTAATAGCAAACTCAGATCAGTTTTTAGATTGGGACAGTAATGAGTTTATGTATGCAATGACAGCCGATGAAATAGATGCAGGTATGGTAACTTTTGAAGCAACTCATCCAAAGTGGAGTTTTGCAAAATTAGATGACCAAGGGTTTGTATCTGAAGTTGCTGAAAAGAAACCAATCAGCAACATCGCAACAGCAGGTATTTATTACTGGAAAAAAGGTTCGGACTATGTCAAGTATGCTAATCAGATGATACAAAAAAATGTTCGGACTAATAATGAATTTTACGTATGTCCCGTTTTTAACGAGGCAATTCAGGATGGACTAAAAGTAAAGACATTTGATATAACAAAAATGTGGGGTCTCGGCACACCAGAAGACTTAAAAACTTTTCTTGACAGAAAGGAGTAAAAGTTTTGAACTTTTCAGAGAAGATAAAAAACTTTAAAAGCTCTGGAAAGGGTCTTATGACCCTAAATCAGTATCTTGCAATCGGATCACTGCTTGACAGTCTAGCACCTTGCAATTTTTTAGTATTTGGGCTTGGAGAAGACTCTTATCTTTGGGAAGACATCAACAAAGATGGGAAATGTGTTTTTTTAGAAGACGACAAAGACTGGATAAAAAAATTCAAAGATAGTAATTTAGATATTAGAAAAGTCAACTACACCACCCGGGTCCAAGATTTTGAGTTACTAGTTGAAAATACCGAAGCCCTTTCATTAAGCCTTCCAGAAGATATTAGGCAAACAGAGTGGGATATCATTCTGGTCGACGCACCTCTTGGTCACGGGCCTATGAACACATTTTTATCAAATACAAAGGGAAGGCCTTTCAAGGGTCCTGGTCGAATGTCATCAATTTATGAGGCATCAAGGCTTGTAAAAAAACAAGGAATTGTGATAGTTGATGATTTGTGGAGAGTAGCAGAGTCAACTTACGCTATTAAATACCTGGGTGACAGACCCATCAATTTAGTCGAAAACAAGGTGGGATTTTTTAGAAGATGATTTTTATATCACACCGAGGAAACATCATGGGGCCGAATCCTTTAAGAGAAAATTCTCCGGACTACATTGAGAAAGCACTCAAGCTGGGCTTTGATGTCGAGATTGACGTTTGGCATCGCAATGGTCAATTCTACCTTGGTCATGACAAACCTCAATACAAGGTAGAATCCAGCTTTTTAAAAAACAGAAATTTTTGGTGCCACGCTAAAAACCTCGAGGCGCTTGATGAGATGCTTAAGAAAAAAATTCATTGTTTTTGGCATCAAAATGATGAATATACACTAACCTCAAAGGGGATAGTTTGGGCCTTTCCGGGGAAGATGACGTCTTCTCAGTCTATCTGTGTTATGCCTGAAAATTTTAACTACACTCCCTTAAAAGAGAACTATGTGGGTGTGTGTTCTGACTTTATAGAAAAAATTAGGAAAGGAATATGAGAGTAGTAAGTGTTGTAGGAATGCCTCAATCTGGATCGACAATGTTTTTTAACATTGTTAGAGTCATCATAGAAGAAGTGATTAAAAAGAAAACATTGCCGACTCTGTACGCATCAGGTCAAACTCCCAATATAGGTGGGTTTAGTAAAGCAATGAATGTTATGGGTATCATGTCTGAAGTAGAAATAAATGCTCATTCAAAAAACCTAGATATGAAAAACACCCTAATTGGTGAAAGAGTTATTGACTTAGAAAAAGAAAAAGATTCAGTGTACTTGGTGAAGGAACACCACTTTGACGAACCACTTTTCGAAAACTCAGACCTTATTTTTTTATGCAAAAGAGACATGAGGGACTGTATTCTTTCAAGGATGCGACGAGGAAAGAAATTAAACTCAAAAGGACAGATCAATGCCGGAGTATATTGGCCAGACGACAAAGACGCTATGTTTGTCAAGTACTGCGAGTATCTGGCAAATGATTGTTATACTAAGTGGCTCTCTTCCAAGACAGTTGTTTTAGACTACGATGATTTTTGCAAAAACTACAAAGATGTCATCTTAAGCGTAGGAAATGCCTTGGGAGTAAACTTAACAGATGATCAAGTATCACATGTAGTTGATAAAATATCTTCATTCTATGATTACGATTGTTACAGAACAGGCTTTACGCCTAGTAAAATAACCGACAAAAGTTTAGAAGTATCTTTTTCTAAAAGAGAACTTAATTTTATAGAGAAGAAATACAGTGAGTTTACTACGGAAGACAAGAAGAAAAATCCTATAGTTCCAAAGTACATAAAAACTCAATACAAGCCTCACGTGTTCGATGGACGCGTCCACGACGGTGCGCTTTCTAAAATTTGTCCTGCTTTTCTAGAAAAACTGATAGGCTTAAGTTTAATTTGGTCCGAAACTTATGAGAAAGATTCTAATAAAGTTGAGAAAATTGATATTCATTCACTGCAAGTAATGACATCTGAGCCAATCGCATG
>MDTD01119777.1_pt1 | contig 10661 bp, 5 predicted proteins | sample 811221 | NCBI WGS metagenome assembly MDTD01 (sample SAMN05326646, study PRJNA326480) | marine metagenome | isolation source: seawater | place: Pacific Ocean: South West | collected 2011
TGGAACGCTGCTTGAAAGAAGCTGACGAAAAAGGCTGTAGATTTAAAGTTATCGCTACCGACGGTGTATTTTCGATGGATGGCGACATTGCCAACCTGGAAGGTATTTGCGATTTGGCAGAAAAATACGATGCACTTGTAATGGTCGATGATTCTCATTCTTCGGGATTTATGGGTAAGACTGGTCGCGGTACTCACGAATATCGCGGTGTAATGGACAGAATAGACATCATTACTACGACTTTTGGCAAGGCGCTAGGCGGAGCATCCGGTGGTTGCATTTCAGCGCGCAAAGAGATCATCGATTGGATGAGAAACAAAGCTCGTCCTTATTTATTCTCGAATACAGTGGCTCCTGCAGTTGTTGGTGCGACTATCAAGTGTTTGGATATTCTGATGAGTTCAACTGAACTTCGCGATAAATTGGAAAAAAACACTAAGCAATTCAGAGAAAGAATGACTGAAGCAGGATTTGACATTATTCCCGGCGATCACCCTATCGTACCTATAATGTTTGGTAAATATGACAACTGTTCGGAATTAGCAGTAAAGTTTGCAGATCGAATGTTGGAAGAAGGAATTTATGTAATAGCATTCTCATTCCCGGTTGTGCCACGAGGCAAAGACAGAATTCGCGTACAAATCTCGGCAGCACACGATCAAGAGCACCTGGACAAAGCGATTAATGCATTCATCAAAGTGGGAAAAGAATTGAAAATGATATAAGGAAGTATCAAGTATTTAGTATCAAGTAGTAAGATTTATGAGGTAGGGACACGGTGGGTCGTGTCCTTATCAGTATTCAGTAGGCAGTAACTAGTATGCAGTATTCTGTGTAGGGGCAAACGGCCGTTTGCCCTTACGATTCTTAAAATTCTCATTTTTTGACAATAATTACCAAAAATCATTTGGTTTTTAACACAGTTCATTCAGAGGAGTCCGAAGGACGACGAAGATTCCCCGTGCAACTGTTCATTGTAGTAGGGATCGGTGCTGCCCCGCCCTAGATTCTTCGCTACGCTCAGAATGACTACTAAATGATAGTCGTCATTGCGAGGAGCGAAGTGACGCGGCTATCTCAGTTCATTTAACCGTAGGGTTAACCCTACGGTTAAAACCCTATGACTGCACTTGGCAAGGGGTTAAAACCCCTTGTTCACTTCTGCGTTATTTTCTCGTCATCCCAATCTCTTTAACATGTCATCCCAGCGAAGGCTGGGATCTAATCCACGTAGTGGATAAGTCCGAAGGACTTTAGACCTTCCCCTTGTTCTGTCTCAAGAGCTGAATCTAAATTTTGTGCTAGATAAATTGCTTTTCCAATTAGCAGTAAAAACGTATTTTTGATCAATTGATAAAAGTGTAATTTTTAAAACTTTTACGAGTGAAATTATGATAGTAAGAGAATTATTAAGTCCCGACAGTATTGTTGTAATCGGTGCTTCAAATGAACTTGCCAAGCCAGGCGGTCGTGTGCTAAAAAACATCTTAGACGGAGGCTATGACGGCAAGTTATACGCTTTGAATCCTAAAGAAACTGAAGTGCAGGGCATTGCCTGTGCGCAAAATCCGAACGATCTGCCGAACGTCGAACTGGCTATTCTCGCTATCGCTTCTAAATACATACCCGATACTATCGAACTTCTTGCAAAAGAAAAAGGTACAAAAGCTTTCATCGTTTTATCAGCAGGATTCTCTGAAATCGGTGGCGAAGGTACTTTGCTTGAAAATCGCATAGTAGAAACTGTCAATAACGTAGGCGGATCACTGATCGGCCCGAATTGCATCGGCATGTTAACTCCTCGCTACAAAGGCTCTTTCGCCGGTCCTATACCTAAACTGGACAGCAAAGGTATCGACTTCGCTTCCGGTTCCGGGGCTACGGCTTGTTTCATATTGGAAGCAGCTATTCCAATGGGGCTAACTTTTGCAAGTCTTTATTCAGTTGGTAATTCGGCTCAGATAGGCGTGGAAGATGTACTAAAACACTGGGATGAAACATACGATCCTGAAACTAGCTCTTCAGTGAAAATGCTTTATCTCGAGCAAATTGAAAATCCAAAGACATTCCTTAAGCATGCTTCTTCTTTAATCAGGAAAGGTTGTCGCATTTGTGCAATTAAATCCGGTACTACTGACGCCGGATCACGTGCGGTTTCTTCTCACACCGGTGCTTTGGCGGGCTCAGACAAAGCTGTAGATGCTCTTTTCCGCAAGGCCGGTATTGTTCGCTGCTATGGCAAAGAAGAACTGGTCTATACAGCTGGGATTTTCCTACATAAGAAACTTACAGGCAAGAATATCGCAGTTATTACTCATGCAGGCGGTCCGGGGGTAATGCTGACTGATACTTTATCCAAAGGCGGCCTGGATGTGCCATATATAGAAGGCCCGAAAGCAGACGAACTACTCAGTCAGCTTTTCCATGGCTCTTCAGTTGCGAATCCAATCGATTTCCTTGCTACAGGTACTGCCGAGCAGCTGGGAACTATACTTGATTACTGCGACAATGAATTTGATAATATCGATGCAAGCGTAGTGATATTCGGAACCCCAGGTTTGTTCGACATCACTGATGTATACAACGTTTTAGATGAAAAAATGAGAACTTGTACAAAGCCTATTTATCCGGTTCTTCCTTCGATCGTAATGGCAAAAGACGAAGTTGCTCATTTTATTTCCTTGGGCAGAAATAATTTCCAGGACGAAGTAGTTCTTGGTGATAATCTAACGAAAGTATACAACACACCAGAACCTGCTGCGGATTTCGAAATGCCTGATATCGACTCAGAAACTATCCGCGGAATTATCGAAAAAGCAGACAATGGTTATTTATCTCCTGAAAGTGTACAAGGACTTCTGGATGCAGTGGGTATTGCTCGAGCAAAAGAAGAAGTTGTTTCATCCGAAGAAGATGCAGTTGCTTTTGCGGAAGACACCGGCTATCCGGTAGTAATGAAGGTTGTCGGGCCTATTCACAAGACTGATGTTGGCGGTATTTCTCTGGGAGTAATGAGCCAAAGCGAAGTAAAAATGGAATTTGAAAGATTGATGAGTATAGATGAGGCAACCGGCGTTTTGATCCAGCCAATGCTTTCCGGTACTGAGATCTTCCTAGGCGGCAAGCGAGAAGAAAGTTATGGTCATTTAGTTCTAGCGGGACTTGGCGGTATTTTTGTAGAAGCACTGAAAGATGTAGCGTATGGATTATCTCCGCTGAATAAATCGGAAGCTGGCGATATGATTAAATCTCTTCGTTCTTATAAACTACTGGAAGGTGTTCGAGGACAGCAAGGAGTTAATCTCGATGAATTCGCTAATATTATCTCCAGGCTTTCTGCGCTACTTGAAACAGCACCCGAGATTTTCGAAATGGATCTTAATCCTCTGCTGGGGACTCCGAAAGAAATAGTAGCAGTAGATGCAAGAATCAGAATCGAGAAATAGAAAAAATTCTTCCGAATGATTTTTCAGTAGGGACACGGCTCGCCGTGTCCCTACGCAGTTTGGTAACGTCATCGTATCGCTTCGCTATTGCGAGATCCAAGATCCGCGAACCCACTCGGGGCGAAAGCTGGAATCTTACTATACAATTCCTCAAACTCATTTTTTTGCTGTCATTCTGAGGAGTCCGCAGGACGACGAAGAATCTCCCAACAGATCCGACCCCTTTTGTCCGTCGGACATTTTCCCCTTTTTTCATTTTCGTCATTCCAGCGAAAGCTGGAATCTTATTGTACATGTATCACCAAGCTATGATCCCAGATCAAGTCCGGGATGACGAGGAAAATAACGCAGAAGTGAACAAGGGGTTTTATCCCATTGCCCGGAAAGAAGTGGACGATGATTGTATCCCATTGCCCGGAAAGAAGTGAACAAGGGGTTTTAACCCCTTGCCTAGAGTAGTCATTGGTTATTCACCGTAGGGTTAACCCTACGGTTAAAATCTCCCTGATTTTCCTGTAGAATATTCTTTCCTACTTAATCGCTGCCATTAATCCAATTTAATTTCTTCGTCGATCACTCGAGTTTTATCTTCATCTATATTCAGAGCTCTTGCCACTGCATCGTATGATTTAAGATCCACACCTTTTAGTTGATCCCATGTAGAGTAATAATCGCCAATGATTATCGCTTTTATTCTCAGGTCATAATCGAGTAGCAATGGCTCGATCGGATGTGAATCCACATATTGAATCTCAATTGTCTGATGTGAGTGCCAGGCCTGGAATTCCTGAACATACTGAATACCGTTATCTTCATAATACATAGTAGTTGGCAGCAGCAGCCACGAATCATTCTGGTTAGCAGCTTCCATATATACCAAAACTGCACCGTAATCCACGATATCCCAATTGATCCAGCTGTCTTTCAGTTTATGATACCAAATATTATTACCGTCTCGCACCCAGTTGTATGGGTGGATAGTATATCTGATAGTTTTGATATACGCCTGATCCTCAGATTCGAAAGGACTGTCTTCATTATAAACACATGAATTAAAAATTGCACCCGAGGCAATTACCAATACCAAGATCATCGTCGTTCGTAGTACATTTAACTTTTTCATCTCATCACCTTAAAAAAATTATATCATATTACTTTTCTACTAAGAACGTAAAAAAAGCAATAAGGTTTCTTCTTAAGTATAAGTATATATATTACTTTACCTATTACTTTCTTTTCTAGTGCCGACCTGATATTTTATTTCTTTACAAATTTTAGGGTGCGATTTCCCACCTGAACAAAGTATACTCCAGGCGATAAATTGGATATATCGAATGTATTGTTTACATTACCTATTGGTTTGAGATCAAGAATTTCTCCTCTTAGGTCAACTATCAAAATTCTTTCTCCAGGAATAGAATTATCAATCTTTATTATATCATAAGCAGGATTAGGTTTTAGCATAAGTTTTCTATCCTCTTCCTCTTCTATGCCAACCGGAGCAATACCATGAGGTCCATTTTTATCTGGAGTAATTCCATGGCAAACGCTGCATTCTCTCAAGACACCTATATAACCCTGAAGTGCAATGTTCTGTAAATTGTCATTCGATTCTTTTGATGGCAGAATTGCATGAGGAGATCCATGGCATGCATTGCAATAAATGCCTTCATGACCTTTTGAATCCTTGAATAATTTACCATGATTTGGAGCATACTTCGAATTATGGCAACCTGACTGACCGCACGAAGGTTCTTCTTCCCAGGGAATTCTTCCATTTCGGATAGAATTAGCCATTTCTGATAGTGTTCCGTGGCATGACTGGCAACTTAAATTTTGCGAATGTACTCCACGAAGACACTTAGCGTTATGTCCGGGATGGCAGGAGTAGCAATTGTCAGTCTTCTCGGCATGTTCTTTATGAATTCGATATGAGAGTGATTTTGCTTCAGCATTACCGGCACCGGGCAATGAAATTGATTCGTGGCATTTACCGCACATCACGGGAGTATCGTTAGGATTAAAACCATCTTCATCCTCGTGGTGATTTAGTATGCTTTGCTGGCTTGAGTGGCAACCGGAAGATACGCAACCAATTTCACCTGAAACAGGAATGACCGGTTGAGACATAGCTAGCAAATTACCTTCAAGATCGAATACCTTAACTAATGCCAGCTGATAAGGATTTTCATTATCCAGGTCATCATCAGTAAATGCAGTTATCGGAATTCCATCTGCCTTGAAGTAATTGTCTTCTGCAACCATATCTCCGCTCATTCCAAATCCATTTAAACCGATATTATCATCGAGTTTAGTTCCATATAATCTCTCTGCGAAATCCCAGAAATTGGTTTTTCCGGCAGAATATGTATTTCCGGGTACTTCGTAGGTAACCCGAACTCCTTGTGTAATTATTTCAGGATCATCGGATTCACTACCAACTTTAATCACTTGTGCACGTAGATTATTTGCAGGTGGTAATATGGCAATAGTACTGAAATCATTCCCATTGCAATGCATTCCAAGATCGTTCCAGGCAATGACTATATAACCTGTAGATTCATCAGAAGTTGTATCAATGAAAGGTAAGCAGAGCATTCCGCCCAGTAGAGCAAAGACTAAAATCTTATTCATTATTCACCAAAGCAAAAAGAAACTGAAATTTTGTAAATAGCTAATTAGAAAAAAAATACCTATTATACAATGTTAATAATAGTTTTGTATTGCTATAGTTGCTGCTACAATCCTAACCTATTAAATATATCCTGACCTAGCTTTCCGCCCTTAGCCATATAAGAGTTTGCATGTCTTTTTGCTATTTCTTTATTGCCGGTATCCAAATAGAATTTTATCAATTGTGTATTGAATTTAGGATCGGCCGGATAAAGGGTCACCGCTCGCTCTAGCGTATTACCTGCCATCTGAGCATTACCCAACGCGAAATAAGCCTGATATAGAGGCATATATACCTTTGGCAAGTTGGGTTGAATCTTCAAAGCTCTTTCGAAAGGACCAATGGCCTTTTCGTATTTCTTATTCTGAAGATAAGCCAATCCAAGATTATAGTACCAATCATGGTTGTAGTGTTCCCGCTTATTTACTATCTCGAAATATTTCTCCGCCTTTTGCCAATCGCCACCCACCGCATAAATTGCACCCAAGTTATTAGCAGCAGTTACATTGCTTGGATCAAGCTCGATGGCTTTCAGCCCGTATTTCTCAGATTTTGCGTAGTCTTTCTTGATATAATATAGTGCCGCCATGTCTACATTCATACCGATATTGTCGGGATCAATTTTTTCTGCCTCAAGATAATTTTCTTCAGCTTCATCTAGTTTCTGCTGCTCGTAACGCAGCTTAGCTATGTTAACATACCCGACAGCTTTGTCGGGATATACTTTTTTAGAATGAGACCAAAACTCCTCTCTACCTTCGAAATTACCCAGATATGAATATGCTCTTACGCCAAAAACTACGATCAATATCCCGGCAACTACTGTGAATTTCTGTCCTCTTCCGTTAATCTTATAAGATATTAGAGTTGATAGGATCAAAATCAAAACGCCAATCAGAGGCAGATAAGCACGGTGCTCAAGATAGTCGAAATCTGCCTGAGTAAACAATACAGCAAATGTAGGAGCCAGAAATAGGAAGTACCAGATTAGTCCAAAAAAAGCATTGTTACGAAATTCATTCTTAGTTAGAAATGCTAATGCAAACATCACAAGAGTTGCAGCTACGCCTGTGTAGGTTGAGAAATCGTCGAACTGTGCGCAGCCATTCATCTTGACAGGTAGAAAGATCTTACCGGCAATAGCAAAAAATGCTGGAATATTAGCAAAGAAAGCTCCAATGCCGACTTCACCCGATGCTTTCAATCCCTCCAAGGCGGATGATCTCATCAATAGGAACATTACTATCAATACAGCCCATGCAGCATAAACAAGATAGTTGCCGGACTTCAGTGGATTTTCTCTTCTCACGAGCATAAGATAAAGAACAAGGAGTACCGGCTGCAGCAGTGCAGTTTCCTTAGTGAAAATACTAATCGTAAAGAAGATCAAATGCAAAATCAGGAACATTCCTTTTTTAGATTTATCTGCTTCGACCCAAGAGATAAATGTTATTATTGTAAGTAGGGCAAAGAGAGTTAGCAAGGGATCATTCCGTCCGGGTATCCAGGCTATTGCAGGAGTTAGTATTGGCGACACTGCATAAAACAAAGTCGCAGCCAACGCCAGGAATTTTTCAAATTTCAGCTTATGCAGCAAAACAAAAACAAAGAAGCAACAGAATGCATGAAGAAGCACATTTGTTGTGTGGTAAGCCGAAGGCTCGGAGCCAATGATATTTGTATCCAGAATATATGAAATGCTCAGCACCGGACGATATAGTATGCCGAATGTCGGCTTGGTAAACGTCTCTGAGATGTTCGATATGTCTTCATTGAATGTTTTGTATTGGATTAAGTGCTTTTGGTCGTCGAAGTAGACCAAACCATAGTTGATGCTAGTTGAATAAAGGATAAAGCCTACAGCAGCGGCAATCAATGCAAACAATAATATGTTCTTGCTCTTTGCCTTGACAGAAGTTTTTTGGGCTTCTTGCTTCTTCTGAAGTTTTTTAGCTCTCTTAGCTTTTTTACTACTCATATTTGGATTGATAATTATTAGTCGGAATGGAATTTACTAATAATCAATATAAGGATAATTTGTCAATTCTTTTTCAAAATCTAAACGCCTATTCTCCAAACAAATTTTGCTTGCAAAGAAGCCCTTGGTTCGACTTGTCCTTCGAGCAAATGAAAGTCATTAACATACTGATTATAAGCCACATAGAGGAAACTCCCCGGCATTGCTTCCCATTTCAATCTAAAGTTTAATACTACTTCGTCGTCGTGCGGAAGCCATTGAGTAAAAATTGAAGTATATAGTTTAGGGCTGAAAGAGTATTCTAAATGACCACCAAAATTGTGCGTAGTAAAGTCGTATTCACCAAATTCACCATAGTTAATATTATAATCTGCTTTAATGTTAATATGAGCACTTAAATTAAGGTAGGTTTCTATATAGAAGCTGGATAGCTTACCACTATAATAATCACCAAACTCGAAACTAGCATTGCCGGCTATTTGCCTGCCCCGGAAAGTAGAAACACCGACTGAATATCTATTAAACCAATACTCGCCAGGTAGAATTTTGCTGTTGCCAGGCAAATTAATAGTATCTAAAGTCTTGTCATAGTTATGTTCAAACTCAGTGGCATATTGATCGCCACTATTTGTGTGAATACCAAGGGGTTTTATCTCGAATTCATAAGATTCCAGCTCGCCGGTGTCGTCGGTAATATAAATATCAAACTCATAAGGGCGAAACTCAAACTTCTTAAGCCATGTTAGTTCTTCGAACCGGGGCATCAGGATTAATTTGGAAGAGTATTTCTGATAGTTTTGTCTTCTCATGAATCCAAGTGAAGGATCGAAATTTTCCAGAACTCTGGCTACCTTAGCCGATGCCTTAATGTCATCATTAGGGTATTCTACATCCAGGAAATATGCGTAGTTGTCGTTGTTCTCCTCACCGACAAATGACTGAGTAAACATTCCGGTAATCTGTAAATTTTTATTATCGAATACATCAGAAGTCCTGTAATCGAAATCTACTCCATAAACTGTATTCGGATTTTCCTCGGAAGCTTTAGAGGTCATAATCATACCGATTGAAGATTTTTCGAGTACATTCTGCCTGATTCTAACTATCGAATTTACAGCACTCTTGATATTACCTTTTTCACCTGTCATTATCGACATAGCACCAATATTAGTCCTACCTGCAGTACCGGTTAGCCTTGCACCACCCAGCAGAGGGATCTCTACATTCTCGCCATTTTCGTCCCTGTCGATGCCGATCCGCCGCGAATAAAATATTCTCGAATCACTGTTTATCTCATATTCAAAGAAATCTTTACCCTCGAGGAAGAAATTCCTTTTCTCCGGATAAGAAATCGAGAACCTGGTAAGATTTATCTGAACCCTATCCGATTCAACCTGAGCAAAGTCAGTATTTGCAGTTAGTTGTAGCTTCAGGGTTGGAGTGACAAGATAGTTTATATCACCGCCGACTTTGGCAAGTTCCTCGGTAGAATTATCACTATTGAATTCAATACCGCCCAGGGCATATGGTTTTAATTCGAGAAGTTCCGAGCCTCGGATATTTTCCAGTCCTGCCAGAGTACCGGCGTGCGATACATGCTCGAAATCATAATCGATTGACCAGCCTTGCCAGAATAGCTGTTCTTGCTTGCGGCGGATATTCCTCTCGAAATTCACCCCCCAGTCCTGAATATCTTTCTTCTGGAATTTCAGCGATGAAAAAGGAATAGAAATCTCGCCGAACCAACCTTCTTCGTTGACTACGACTGCGGCATCCCAAATCGTATTCCAGTCCTTATTGAAATCTTCTCCATCGCGGCCGGTTTGCACATCTGCCATTGCTCCGTTAGGATTAACCACGAAAACGTAACCATTTTGCTTATCCTGGAAAGTATCGAAGATCACCTCGAAATTATCATCTACCCAATACATGAAATCGCGTTTCATCTCCTTGGCAACGATTTTATCCGGTTCTCGGTCGTAGCACCAAAATCCTATAGATATGGTTTCTTCAGTATAAACAACTGCACATAAGGTTTTCTCGGTGGCAGGCTGCCCGGTATTGAGCTCTCGTTGGGTGAAATTGGAGATAATCTGTGCATTTTTCCAGCATTCTTCGTCGAGCACACCATCTAGCTTAATATCTTGTTCTATTTTGAGCGGATAACATACACTGGGTTCGGATGTTTGTGCCACCGCAAAAAATGGAAGCAAAGTAACGATAGAAGCGATAATATATATGGAGTAGAAGTATTTCATAATTGCGTATGTAATAAAAAATAAATTTAGCTAAATTTCTGAATACTGGAAAGAATAAAAGATCCGTATAAGCAACTATTCAGATTCAGTAATCAAAAAAAATTTTCTTTTTTTTGATGTATTTTTTTTCTAACTTCGCTATTAACTAAATGGTTAAATAAAATGGTTAATCGATGGCGGCAATTATTGCTGATAAAATATCGAAGAAATTTGCAGAAGTAGAGGCACTCGGTAGCATCTCGTTCCGAATAGAGGAAGGAGAGCTATTCGGCTTTATTGGCCCCGATGGTGCCGGCAAAACCACA
>MDTD01053932.1_pt1 | contig 10660 bp, 9 predicted proteins | sample 811221 | NCBI WGS metagenome assembly MDTD01 (sample SAMN05326646, study PRJNA326480) | marine metagenome | isolation source: seawater | place: Pacific Ocean: South West | collected 2011
CCAGATCACCTAAATTAAAAGGTGGTAAACAAGCATTACTATCACCTGAGTGTATACCACAAGGTTCAATGTGCTCCATAATTCCGATAATATATACATCTTTTCCGTCACAAATAGCATCTGCTTCTGCCTCAATAGCACCGTCTAAATAGTGATCAAGTAATAACTTATTATCTGGTATTTTTCTTAAGAGATTTACAACATGTTCTTCAAGTTCCTCTTTATTAATAACTATTTTCATTCCTTGACCTCCAAGAACATAAGAAGGTCTTACAAGTATAGGAAAATCTAATTTTTCAGCAACTGCTAGTGCCTCATCTGCAGTGGAGGCAGTATCAAACATTGGATATGGGATATTATTTTTCTTTAATAAAGATGAAAAAGAGCCCCTATCTTCAGCTAAATCAAGAGACTTAAAATTAGTTCCAATAATTTTTACCCCATACCTCTCTAGTTTTTCCGCTAGTTTTAAGGCTGTTTGACCTCCAAGTTGAACAATTACACCAATTGGCTTTTCTAACTGGATAATATCATATATATGTTCCCAAAAAACAGGCTCAAAATATAATTTATCAGCTATATCAAAATCGGTTGAAACAGTTTCCGGATTGCAATTTATCATAATGGTTTCGTATCCACACTCAGAACTTGCAAGAATACCATGAACACAGCAATAGTCAAACTCAATTCCCTGACCGATTCTATTAGGTCCAGATCCTAAAACAATTACTTTCTTTTTATCTGAAACCTTACTTTCATTCTCTGAATACTTAGTGCCATTATTTAGGCTGATTTCATTTTCAAAAGTTGAATAATAATAGGGAGTAAAAGCTTTAAACTCAGCTGCACATGTATCAACTAACTTGTAGACTCTATTTATATTCATCTCAGCTCTTTTCTTATAAACTTCACTTTCATAACAACCCAAAATGTGTGCAATTTGACGATCTCCATAGCCTTTTTGTTTTGCTTCCAAGAGCAATTCACGTGGTAATTTATCTATTGTGTATTTTGAAATCTCAATTTTTAAAAAGTGAAGTTCCTCATATTGCTTTAAAAACCACATATCAATTTTAGTTAGCTCATAAATTCTGCTAAGAGGTATACCAATTTCAATTGCATCATATATGACAAATACTCTGTCCCAAGAGGGAATAGATAATTTTGAAATTATGGTTTCATAATCAGAAATACCCTTACCATCGCAACCTAATCCATTTCTTTTAATTTCTAATGATTGTGTTGCCTTGTGTAATGCTTCTTGAAAAGATCTTCCAATACCCATAACTTCACCAACAGCCTTCATTTGTAAGCCAAGTCTTCTATCGCTTCCCTCAAACTTATCAAAATTCCATCTTGGAATTTTAACTATGACATAATCAAGGGTTGGCTCAAACAAGGCAGAGGTTGATTTGGTGATTTGGTTTTGAAGTTCATCTAAATTGTAACCAATAGCTAGCTTTGCAGCAATTTTTGCAATTGGATAACCTGTAGCTTTACTTGCTAATGCTGAAGACCTTGAAACTCTAGGGTTAATTTCAATAGCAATTATATCTTCTTTTTCATCTGGACTAACCGCGAATTGTACATTACAACCACCTGCAAAATCTCCTATACTTCTCATCATTTTAATTGCCATATCACGCATTTTTTGATAGCAAGTGTCGCTTAAGGTCATTGCTGGGGCGACGGTAATTGAATCTCCTGTATGAATTCCCATAGGATCCATATTCTCGATTGAGCATATAATTACAACATTGTCATTTGCATCCCTTAGAAGCTCCAACTCATATTCTTTCCAACCAATTAAGGCTTTGTCTATCATAACTTCATGAATTGGTGAAGTTTCTAGACCCCTAGTCAATAGTGTATCAAAATCTTTTTCTTCAAAAACAAACGAAGCGCCAGTTCCTCCAAGTGTAAAAGAGGCACGAATTACAAGCGGAAAACCAAATTCTTGCGCAATTTCCTTTCCCTTAAGATAAGAAGTCGCAGTTAATTGAGGAGCCATTGGTATTCCAATATCAAGCATTAAATTTCTAAATTTCTCCCGATCTTCTGTGATATTAATAGCATTAATGTCAACTCCAATGATATTTACATTGTAATCATCCCATATCCCTCTGTCGTCCGCTTCAATGCATAAATTTAAAGCTGTTTGACCGCCCATTGTAGGAAGTACAGCATCGATTTGAGGATGTTCTTTTAGAATTTTAATAATAGAAGATGTATTTAGAGGTAATAAATACACATGATCAGCCATTACTGGATCAGTCATTATAGTCGCTGGGTTAGAATTAATTAAAATTGTTTCAATACCATCCTCGCGCAGAGATCGTAAAGCTTGTGAGCCTGAATAGTCAAATTCGCATGCCTGACCTATAACAATTGGCCCAGAACCTATAATTAGAAGTGATTTGAGCTTAGGGTCTTTGGGCATATTAAAAATTTTTTAAATGTACTAATCAAAAAAATAAAAAAAAAGGTGTTACATAATGTAACACCAGGATTTATATTAACAATTGTTAATCATTTTATTTTGGGCTTAGTTCAGATGAAACCGAGAGCTTCTTTCTCCCCTTTGCTCGCCTTCTTGAGAGCACCTTTCTTCCTGATGGGGTTGACATTCTCTCTCTAAAGCCGTGCTTATTTTTTCTTTTTCTCTTTGATGGTTGATAAGTTCTTTTACTCATCGTGAATTAATTAAAATTTTTCTATAGTTTTTAATCTGCGGGCAAATATACAAAGACTTTTTTCTTAAACAAATGAAATTATTTAATTATGAAATAAAATTGTTTATTTTTAATTTTTTAAAAAATATTTCTAATGATTAATAAATACTTTAAACTAGCTATTTCCGTATGTTTATTTATATTTTCAATTCAACAATTTTTTGATGGATCTGTTGGAAGCACCGGTAATGGAATTCTTTTATTAATAATATCATTGATAATTTTATTTCTTTATTTCAAAAATGAGTTTTTATTACTAGCATTTTTCCAACTTAGGAAACAAAATATGAATTCAGCAAAAAAATGGCTTGAAAGAGTAAAAAAACCCAAATCAGCTTTAACAAAAAAACAACAGGGATACTACAATTACTTGTTTGGATTGATATATTCTCAAGAGAACATAAATATTTCAGAAAAATATTTTAGAAATGCAATTCAATTAGGCTTAAATATGAATCATGATTTAGCTATGGCGAAACTAAATTTAGCTGGCATAATGTTTACTAAGAGAAGAAAGCTTGAAGCTCAAAAACTACTTAAAGAGGCAAGAGATTTAGACACAAACGGCATGCTTGAAGATCAAATAAAAATGATGAAGAATCAAATGAAAAAAACAAATATTCCCAATCAGCATTTTGGTGGAAATAGATTTAGAAGAAGATAAATTTTTATTGACTTCTCTCTATCAAATCAATTAAATTTTGATTAAACCATTTTGCTTTCAAAATTATCATCTCATGACCCCCACCCTTTAATGTGATACAGTTTTGTATATTATTGATTGGAAATACGTGATCATTATCGCCGTGAATATGTATAATATCTTTTCTATAATTTTCCTGCTCCCATGATAAAATATTTTTGACCGACCATTCCAGGTATTGCTGATCTCTTTCGGTAAGATATCTTTCAGCAAGCTTAATCCTTTTATAAATTTTATCAATATTGAATTTCATTGAAAGTTTTATGAAATTATCAAACATACCAAAAGGAATTGCCTTAATCAACTCAAAATCTTTAGCGTATTTAAAAATCTTGGGAAATTCTTTATGAGATTTTACACTGGAAATAATTATAACTTTTTTTGCATCAATTAATTTGTCTATTTCTTGAACAATAATACCCCCAAAAGAAACTCCAAGTAGAACGGGACTTTTATGTTTAATTTTTTTAGAAAATCTTCGACAATAATCCTGTAAAGATTCGTTCTTTATCGGATTTATCCAATCTAGTCTGTGTAAAAGATAATTGTCATTTTGGATATTTATGTGTTCAAATATTTTTGAGCTTGCTGCTAAGCCTGGCATTAAGTATATATTTTCTTTGGGTTGTAAAGACATAAGATGTAATTAGGATAAATTTATTATTTTTGTATTGTATCTCAAAGAAATAATTTGATATGGAAATAAGTGACAATCAATTTCTTAGACAATTTGAGGCTAAAATTAATGGAAATTTAGCCATAATAGAGTATTCTCTACAGGAGAGAAAAATATTTCTAACAAAAATTAAATTTAAGGATATTGATAATAATCTTGATTCTCTAAACATATTTATTGAAAAAGTATTAGATACTTTGCTTGAAAGAAATATTCGTGTGGTCCCTACTGCAGCAATTATTACAAAATTCATCAGAAAAAATAGGAGATATAAATCGCTTTTACCGGTTGGAATTAGGATTTAATTTTTAATTAGACCTCTAATCTAACGTAACCTTCATTATCAATTTTTTGTAATCTACCTTTAACAATTTGATTGGATAATGAAGGATTCCAAGGCATTCTAACTTTAATATAGTTTTCAGTATATCCATTTATATATCCTTGCTTGTTTTCAGATTCAAATAAAATATTTTTCATTTTATTTAACTGAGATTGATAAAAGAATCGTCTTTTTTTTTTCAGAAAGTACTCTTAACATCATACTTCTTTTATTTTTAACTTCTCTTGGGACTTTATTAGACATCTTTATAGCATGAGTATTATCTCTTTCTGAAAAAGGGAATACATGTAAATATGCAATATTCAAATCTAAAAGAAAATTATATGTTTCAAGAAAATCATCATCAGTTTCTCCAGGAAATCCAACAATCACATCAACACCTATGCAGGCATCTTTTATTTTTTTGTGAATATAATTAACTCTTTCTCGATAAAGTTCTCTATTATACCGCCTTCTCATGAGACCTAAAACTTTATTTGAGCCACTTTGCAGAGGAATGTGAAAATGAGGTGCAAATCTATCACTATTAGCGATGAATTCAATTATTTCATTTTTTAATAGATTTGGTTCAATTGATGAAATTCTGTAGCGATCAATATTGCCATATATTTCTAGCTCATTTAATAACTCGTAAAAAGTGTTTTTATGATTTTTATTACCAAATTCACCTTTGCCATAGTCACCAATATTTATCCCAGTTAATACAACTTCTTTAACTTTACTTGACTCAATTTTTGAAATATTTTTTTTTATATTTTTTATAGAATCACTTCTTGAAATACCTCGAGCTAATGGAATAGTACAGTAAGAACATTTATAATCACATCCATCTTGTATTTTTAAAAAAGACCTGGTTCGGTTATCAATTGAAAAACTGCCAACATAATTATTAACTTTTTCAATATCACATGAATGAAATTGAATTTTTTTACCGGAAGTTAAATCTGGTAAAAAATCAACTATATTAAACTTTTCATTCGCTCCAAGTACTAAATCAACACCTGGAATATTTGATATTTCTTCAGGTTTTAACTGCGCGTAACAACCAACAACAATTTTAATAGAATTAGGATTTAATTTAATAGCTCTATTTAGTATATTTCTAAATTTTTTATCAGCTTTTTCAGTTACAGAACAAGTATTAATAACATAAAAATCTGCTTTATTATTAAAGTTTGTTATTTGAAAACCATTTTTTACAAATGATCTCGCTATTGTTGAGGTCTCAGTAAAATTTAATTTACAACCCAAAGTATGAAATGCTACTTTATTGTTACTAACCATGAATATGTACTAAAAGGTTGTAAATTTACAACATAAAATAAACCAATAAAACATAATATTATTTAATATGAAAAAAAAGATTTTCAAATTATTAATATTTACAATTATATGTTCAAGTTGTGAAAAATCCTATAAAATTGATACTAACACTGTTTTTCGATACAACGAACACAAAAATATCAACTCATTGGATCCCATTTTTGCCAAGGATATTGCCAATATCTGGGCAGTAAATCAATTATATAATGGACTTGTTGAAATGGATAAAAATCTGAATGTTATTCCTTCAATCGCAAAAAAATGGGAAATCTCTGAAGATGCAAAAACGTATACATTTATCATTGACACGACAATAAAATTTCATGCACATAAACTATTAAAACATAGAAATGTTACTGCACATGATTTTGAATATAGTTTTAATAGGCTTATTAATCCAGAACTAGCTTCACCAGGGGGATGGGTATTAGAAAATGTTAAAAAATTTTATGCTCAAAATGATACTGTTTTTAAAATTGAGCTGAATAATCCATTTAACTCATTTCTTGGAATACTTACCATGAAATATTGCTCAGTAGTTCCAAAAAAAATTGTTGAATTTTATGGAAATGACTTTCGCTCAAATCCAGTCGGAACAGGTCCTTTCAAATTTAAACGATGGGAGGAAAATATTAAGCTAGTCTTAAGAAAAAATTTAGATTATTTCGAAAAAGACAGCATAGGGAATAAACTTCCATACTTTGAATCTGTTTCTGTTACATTTTTGCCTGAAAAACAGTCTGAATTTTTACAATTGGTTAAGGGGAATATTGACTTTATTTCTGGTCTTGATAACTCATATAAAGATAATATATTAAATAATAATGGAGGTTTAAATAAAAGTTATCAGGACAGAATCAATATGTTAAGAGGCCCCTTTCTAAACACAGAGTACCTTGCATTTTTTAGTGGCTCAAATCAAAAAGAAATAAAATCTCCATTAATCAGAAAGGCGATCAACATAGGTTTTGATAAAGAAAAAATGGTAAAATTCTTGAGAAATGGAATAGGAAAAGCTGGTAATGGTGGTTTTATTCCTAAAGGAATGATTGGACACAACAGTAAAAGTTTAAATGTTTATAATCCAGAAAATGCAAGAAAATTAGTTGATATTTATAAAAGAACAAACGGAACTCCAAAAATTGAATTAACTACATCATCAAATTATTTGATTCTGTGTGAATTTATTCAAAAAGAACTAGAAAATATTGGAATTCAAATATCAATTAATGTAATTCCTGGATCTTCATTAAAACAAGCAAAGGCCAATGGAAAACTAGATTTCTTCAGGGCTAGTTGGATTGCAGATTATCCAGATGCAGAAAACTATATGGCTCTTTTTTATAGTAAGAACTTTTCGCCAAATGGACCAAACTACACTCATTTTAAAAATGAAAATTTTGATAAACTTTATGAAAAAATGATAAAGGAAACTGACCAAATTGAAAGGGTGAAAATGTATAAAAAAATGGACTCAATCATTATTTCAAAATCAATAATTGTTCCTCTATACTATGATGAAGTGACAAGATTCGTTTCAAAAAATATAAAAGGGATGGAGATAACAGCAACCAACTTATTAGATTTAAGGAGAGTTTATAAAGAAGATTAGAGATATCTTTTCATAGAAACACTATTTACCTTAAAACCACTCCTAGAATAAAAATTTATTAGATTTTCTTTGCAGAAAAGAGTAATTCTGTAACAATTATTTTTTTTGCCAATTTCAATCAATTCATTAATCAATTTTACTCCAATCATTTTTCCTCTAACCTCCGCATCAACAACAATATCCTCTATGTGACCTGCTACTTCTCCCCTAATTTTATTTTCGATAATAATACTTCCATATGCAATAATTTTATTGTCTAAAATACCAACAATTGAGTTAGAGCTATTATTTTGAATAAATTTATCCCATGAATGATCCAAATTAAGATCAGAGATGTCAATTTTTTTTAATTGATTCAACAATACAAAGACATCATTTAAATCAGATTTTTTTATTTTTCTAAATGACACTTTGGACATAATCATAACAGCTTAAGTTTAAATTTATGAAAAACTTATGTTAAGAATGAAAAAAAAAAAATAAAACTTAATTATTTCTTGCTAAACTTCGCATATTTGGTTTTGAACTTATCGATTCTTCCTGCGGTGTCAACAAGTTTAGCTTTTCCTGTATAATATGGGTGAGAAGTTCTCGAAATCTCTAATTTAATTAGAGGGTAATCTGTGCCTTCAACAGATATTGTTTCATTAGATTGTGCAGTAGATTTTGCTAAAAATATGTCATTGTTAGACATATCCTTGAATGCAACTAATCTATAATTATCTGGATGAATTCCTTTTTTCATATTCAAAAATTGATGTGCAAATTTATTGTTTTTTTAATACTTTGCAATGAATGTAGCTTATTTTTTTAGAGCAACGTTTTTGTATATTTGAATAAAAACAAATTTATGGACAGTGAAATAAAGAAAATTTCAATTGACTATGGAATAAAACTTGGGACTGTTCTTTTTATAATTACAGTATTTTCATATCTATACGATATAAGTTTTTTTTATACTGGTGTTAAGGGAGTTTTCTTTGCAATTTCAATACTTTCCTTTGGAATAATTTCTATATTAAAAGCTAGAAAGATTCAAAATCAGATCATTTCCTTCAAATATGTTTTCACTGCATATTTTTTTTGCATCGCAATAGGATGTTTAATTTCATCAATTGGAGATATTTTTATTTTCAAATTTCTGGACAATGATGCAGGAAATTTAATTAACGAAGAGACAATGATTCTTTACAAAGAAATGAGGGAGATGATGAATATTGATGCCGAGAAAATTCAGCAGGAACTCAGAACAATGATTGATTATCCGGTTTATTCCTATCTAACAATATTTAATAACTATATTTATTTGCTACTAATGAATTCAATTATTGGATTAATTTTAGCTTTTATTCTAAAAAAAAATTAAGTCTACTTTGAAAATTTCAGTTGTTATACCATTACTTAATGAAAGTGAATCTCTTGCAGAATTAGTTGATTCTATTAAAGAAATAATGATTTTACACAGTTTTACACATGAAATTATTTTAATTGACGATGGAAGCGATGACAATTCATGGAATGTAATAGAAAGTTTAGCAAAAAATAACAAATCAATAAAAGGGATAAAATTTGAAAAAAACTATGGAAAATCTCAGGCACTTCATGCTGGATTCAATAAAGCCTTAGGTGAAGTTGTTTTTACAATGGATGCTGACTTGCAAGATGACCCAAGTGAGATTCCTGAAATGTATAAAATGATTATGATTGATGGATTTGATATGGTTTCAGGCTGGAAAAGAAAGAGATATGACTCATTAATATTTAAAAATATTCCCTCCAAAATTTTCAATTTTGCAGCTAGACTAACCTCAGGTATTAGATTAAATGATTTTAATTGTGGTTTAAAAGCTTACAAAAAAGAATTAATTAAGTCAATCAATGTTTATGGTGAAATGCATAGGTATATTCCTATTCTTGCCAAAAATGAAGGGTTTAATAAAATTGGTGAAAAAATTGTTAATCACAGACCAAGGGCTTATGGTTTAACAAAATTTGGACCAAGCAGATTTTTACATGGTTTTTTAGATTTATTGACTATTTGGTTCATATCAAAATTTGGTAAAAGGCCAATGCATTTATTCGGAAGTTTGGGTCTTTTAATGCTTTTTACAGGGCTAGTATTTGCTGCATATATCGGATATGACAAACTCTATCTTAATCCTAAAGGAATTTTAATAACTGACAGGGCTGAATTCTACATTAGTCTCGCAACAATGATTATAGGAAGTCAATTCTTTTCCATGGGATTTATTGGTGAATTACTGTTAAAAAATATAAATAAAAAATCTAATTATGTGATTCGCAAAAAAATAAATTTGTGAATTATTTAACAGCAATCTTTAACCTGTATTGTGCTTTAAATATAATTTTATGTTCTATTTGCTAAAATGGATAAATTTATTTTAAAAAATATTGAGAAATGGTCAAAACCCCCTTTTTCAGCTGAAATCATTGCTGAAATTGATAAGTTGAAAAAGAATAAAAACGAGTTATTTGACTCATTTTATAAAAATCTTGAATTCGGCACTGGTGGAATGAGAGGTTTGATGGGTGTTGGAACAAATAGACTAAATAAATATACTATTGGAAAAAATGCACAAGGGATATGCAATTATATTAATGAAAACTTCAACAAAATAAGTAATAAAGTTGTAATTGCTTATGATTGCAGAAATAATAGTAAGTTTTTTGCAAATATTGTAACTAACGTATTCTCTGCAAATAATATTAAAGCATATTTATTTCCCTCAATTTGCCCTACCCCAATTCTCTCTTTTGCAGTCAAAAAAATAGGCTGTATATGTGGAATAGTAATAACTGCATCTCATAATCCTCCAGAATATAATGGTTTTAAGGTTTATTGGAAAAACGGAGGACAAATCGTACCTCCTGAAGATAGATTATTATCAAATTACATTAATCGAATTGACTACAGTGAAATTAAATTTGAAAAAAAATCAAACTTAATTGAGAAGGTCGATGAAGAAGTTAACAATGAATTTATCTCGTTATGCTTGAAAAATGGATTAAATAAAAAGATAAATAATAGATCCAATGTTAAAATTATCTTTACGGCTCTACATGGAACAGCAGCTAAAATTGTCCCCAAATTATTAAACAAAGCCGGTTATAATAGTGCATTATATGTTAAATCACAAATGAATCCAGATGGAAATTTTAGTACTGTAAAATCACCAAATCCTGAAGATGTTGAGTCATTAAATTTAGCCATTAAACTTGCAAACAAAGAGGATGCAAAAATGGTAATAGG
>MDTD01158883.1_pt1 | contig 10660 bp, 11 predicted proteins | sample 811221 | NCBI WGS metagenome assembly MDTD01 (sample SAMN05326646, study PRJNA326480) | marine metagenome | isolation source: seawater | place: Pacific Ocean: South West | collected 2011
CCACCACGTTGATAGGCTGGATGTGGAAGCGCAGTAATGCGTGCAGCTGACCAGTACTAATAGCTCAATTGGCTTGATTTATGCACTGAAAAAAATTTAGATATAGAAGTGATATTCACTAATGTAAGAGTTTAATATACTTAAACTTATGAGCAAAAATTTTTGGTTCAATCTTTTTAATAAAAAGAAATTTCATTATAATAAATTATCTCTTAAGACTTTTCAGAAGAATAATTTAAATAATTTAATAATTGATTTACAAAAAGTTATTACACCACTTAACAATAAAGCAATTAAGCATTATTATTCATATCTAACTGCCCTGTTAAGACCAATAAAAAGTGAAAATATTTTAGATTTCGGATCAGGTAATGGAGCTTTTGCACTTCATCTTAAAAACAATTTCTATGCAGAAATTGTTTGTATTGAAGTAAGTAAGCCTTTAATTGAATTTCAAAAAAAAAAGTTAGGTTTGAATGTTTTCAAATTAAAAAAAAATAATTTTAAATTAAATTTTCCTGATAATTATTTTCATAAATTAATAGCTAATAATGTTACTCAGTATTTTAAAAGCAAAAAATTTTTTGAACAACAATTAAATGAAATGATAAGAGTAACAAAATCTAAAATAGTATTAAGTGGTATACTTAATGTTAAATATCAAAAAAAATTTGAAAAAAAACAAATGAAAAGTGAAAATCTTTCAGAAAAAAAATACAAAAATAAATTTAAAAATTATCAAAAACTCTACTTTGAAAGGAAAAACTTTCATTTTTTATTAAAAAATCAAAAAGTAGAAAAATATTTTTTTAAGGAGATGCCAAGAAATTTTTTATACCCTGGATGTGGAATATTTTCCTTAGTAATTAATTTGTCTAAAAAAAATTTTTTTAGTTAATCATTTTTGCTTTTAATTTTCTAAAATCAAAATTTAATTTTTTACAAACTTTATAAACACTTTCGGCATCACTTAAAGGGCAATGGGGTTTTTTATTATTAAATCCAAAATAGGAACTTATATAGGAAGATGAAAGGTAGTTATCAGGAATATTATACTTTCTTTTAAAAATTATTTTAATATTTTTAATTTTAAATTTGTTTTGATAATTTAATTTAAAATTTTTATTAATAATTTTTTCATCGGTTCCGTTTGCAAAAATAATGCAGTCCCTGAAAGTTTTTCTTAATAGGGTTAAATTATAACTTAAATTTTTACCTTTTTTAAAAACTTCAACTTCATTAATTCTTGTTAATTTTTTAGTATGCAAGGGAATTAATTTTTTTATTTGTTGAAAATAAACCTTATTTTTTTCAATAATATTAAAATTATAATCAAATTTTATGTAACCTAAACAAATCAAATAGGGAAATTGATTTTTTTTTCTAGATTCATATTTAAGATTATTTCCCCAATAATTTCCTTTCCAAGAGTGCCACTCTGCATCTAAAATTACTATTTTTTTATTCACTTAAAATTTTTTAAAAGGGCTTCACAAATATTTTTTATTACATATTCAAAATTTTTTTTTGAAATTTGAAATGGAATAAAAAGTATTCCGTTTTCAGGATAATATATTTTCTTTTTTCTTAAAAAAATTTTAAATTTTTTAATCTTTTTTGATTGATCGATTTCAAAAAAATCCCTCTCTGATCTGTCTTTGATTTTTTTCTTACTAAATATAATTCTTAAAATAGACTTATAATTTAAAATTTGAGCATCTATTTTATTTAAAGTTATGAAGGTATTAACTCTATTTGAAAAATTTTCTGCTAGACTATTAATTCTTTTAAATATTTTTTTTTTATTACTAAGTATACTACTTGTATAATAAAAAGCCGCAATCATTGATAAGGAATTTGCTGAATATGTGCCCCCAAAAAAAATATTTTTAGTATATTTTCTGAGATTTTTCTTAACAGCAATTATGCCAATTGGAAAACCTCCTGCAAATGCCTTACCAAGAGTTATAACTTCGGGAGACATTTTATTATTTATTGAATAAGATTTTCCATCATCTCTTAATCCTGTAATTATTTCGTCAAAAAATAAAGGAATTTTATATTTTTTAGACATTTCACTCAAAAATAGATTGTATCCCTTTGCGTTTAGTGGAAACCCAGCTTGAATTGGCTCAGTAATTATACAAAATGAATTTTTTTTATATTTTTTTATAATTTTTTCGGTTTGCTTAAAGTTGTTAAATTCTAAAAATTTTATCTTACTTAAATGATATTTATCTATTCCATCTGATATATATTTCTTATTATTTTTTTCTTTTTTAATTAAAAAATCATCAAGTGAACCATGCCATCCCCCTGATACTTTTAAGATAAATTTACCTTTTTTTAAAGTTCTACAAATTCTAAGAGCTTTTAAATTTGCCTCCGCTCCAGAACTACAAAAAATAAAATTATAATTTTTAAATATTTTTTTTAGTAATAATGAAAATTTTAAAGCATAAACATTTGGTGCAGAAAAAAAAGAGACTTTATTTTTTTTTACGAGATTGAATATTTTCTCATTAATTTTATTTTGATGACCCAAGATTAAACAACCACCTGAGCTAGATAAATCTATTAATTTTTTATTACCACTTATTAATTTATCAAATTTTGCACCAGATAAAAAAAATTTTTTTTGATAGCCTTCATTTAGAATTAAATTATCTTGATTTCGTATATTTGACATAATATAGCTAACTTAATGTTTTTATCACAATTTGTAAAAGACTTCCCTAGAAAAAATTTTATTTATAATGTTAATAATCCCGATGTCTCAATAAAAAAAATCTGTAATAAAATTGCAAATGTAAGTCACGGAAGCATAATCATTAAATATAAAAAAAATCTTAGACTGTTCAGTGATGGAGATTTAGTGAGATATTATTCACAATCAGTTAACCAATCAATAAATTTTTTTAAGTTAAAAAAAAACTTTAAAAAGATAAATTATAAAGAAACACTATATTCAGCATTCAAAATTATACAAAAAAATAAAATTAATTTTTTACCTATAGAAAAAAATAAAAAAATAATTTCGTTTATAACAAGAGAAAACATTAATAATTTGCTCTCTCCTGAAAGACTCTATGTAGAAAAAAAAAAAATTGATAAATTTAATTTAGATTTATCTAAACACTCGATAAGATATAATTTTGCATCTATGTTTGTTGGAAAAAATTTTACTGTTTTAGATGCCGCTTGTGGGACAGGTTATGGATCATATGTTCTTTCAAAAAAGTCTAAAAAAGTAATAGCTGTAGATTCTTCTAAGCATGCGATTTTTTCTTGCAAAAATAACTTTAAATTAAAAAATGTTGACTTTATCGAAAAAAACATCTTAGATTTAAATTATCGTAATAAATTTGACTTGATAGTATCATTAGAAACAATAGAGCACGTTAAAAAAAGTGATGCAATTAAATGGATAAAAAATTGTAGTTTTATGTTAAAAAAAGATGGCATATTAGTTTGTTCTTCACCACTTCTTAGAATTAGGAATAAAAAACCTTTTATAACTAACCCCCATCATTTACATGAAATGAGAAAGGAAGAATTTTTTAAAACTATAAAAAAATATTTCAAAAAGAAAACTTTTTGTAGTTTTGTTCAAAAAGATAATCAACTTGCTCCAATATTTAATGAAAATGAGGGTTTATCAATTATAGTAATAAGAAAATAATATTATAAATGGAATACATAAAAACACTTAATAATAACATCAAAAGAAAAGCTAATGTAATAGATAAAGAAGTTTATTACTTTCAATCAATACCTTTGATGAGCTGGATAGAGATCAGTCCAATTGATGTATGTAATAGAAAATGTACATTTTGTCCTAAAAGCGATAATAAATTAGCACCGGATACTTTTAACAAAATGAGTGTTTCAACAATTAAAAAATTATCAACTGAATTAGATGAAATTGGTTTTAAAGGTACTATTGTGTTTGCTGGTTACGGTGAGCCCCTGTTAAATAAAAATATTGATGAGATGGTTAATATAATGTCCAAAAATTTTAATGTAGAAATTACTACAAATGGAGATCCATTAACTGAGAAGAGAATTAATAGACTTATTGATGCCGGAATATCTAAAATAGTAGTCAGCTTATATGATGGACCTCATCAAATTCAAAAATTCAAGAATTTATTTTATAAATCAAATGCAAAAACAGATCACTTCATACTTAGAGATAGATGGTACAATGAAGACGAAGGTTATGGGCTCATGTTAACTAATCGTGCAGGAACACTAAATTTGAAAAATAAAAATTTACCAAATAATCTAGAAAAAAAATGTTTTTATGCACATTACTCAATGATGATTGATTGGAATGGTAGCGTTTTTCTGTGTACTCAAGATTGGCAAAGAAAAGTAAGTAGTGGAAATATTAACAATGAAAAAATTATAGATATTTGGAATTCCAATATTTTGAAAAAATATAGAACACAATTATCTTGTGGTAAAAGAACAGAAAATCCATGTAAAAGTTGCAATGCTAATGGTACACTTCATGGTGAAAATTCGAAAAAAGCCTGGGACAAATATTATGCAGGATAGATTTTAATACTTACAATGTTTATTTGGATGACTAATTTTTTGGTCTAATAATTACATCTGCAATATTTAAATTATTTATAAAAAAATATTGTTCAAATTTTTTTTTTACACTAATGTCTATATATTCAATTAGATCGATACAACTTATTAAATTATAGTTTGTATAATCATATTGTTTTATAAAATGATTAAATGATCTAGATGAAACTGGGCATATTATATTTTTATATTCCGGCATATATTTTTCGGCAGGATTATAATCATTAATAATTTTTACTTTTAATTTAAATTTTTCAATTTCTGAGTAATCGAAATTATTTAAGTAACTAGGGTGTAATTTGAGTGTGATAGGCAAATTTAGCTTTTTGAGATAATTAAAAACATTTCTGTATGTTTTATCATAATCAATACCAAAACCATTTTCATCTTCAAATCTTGTATACAAAAATAATATTTCATTTTTTGGTTTATCTACTTTCTTAAAATTGTAACTAGCCTTGATTCTTAATTCTTTAAAGTTATCTTTTACTCCAATACCTGTAACTTTTAAATAATCGTTTTCAATTTCAATTTTTTTTTTTAGATAATTTTCATCAATTATATATTTAGATAATTTTAAGTCACATAAAAATAAAAGTTTAAAAACAAAAAAATTTAGAATTGAATGAAAAATTTTTTTTTTACTAATTTTATGATTAAACTGATTAACATGTTTAAAATTACTCCTTAAATTTACATTTTTTAAAAAAGCATTAGATTGAATAAATTTTATTTTCTTTAAAAGGGGCAATATAGTAAAGGTCAAACTATTATTAAAAGCATTGAAAACGTATGTTCTCTCAATTTCATTTGGAAGGAATTTTTTAATTTTAACTCTATCATAAAAAATCTTTTTCCAAATTTTATATAGATTTTTAAATTTACTATAAATATTTATATTAACAGGTTCGACAAACAAGATATTGTTTTTTTTATTTTTTGTTTGTTCATCTATGAATTTATTATTAATTAAATTTTTTGATATTACAAAATAATAATGATAATTTCTATTTTGTAATTTCTTTAAAATTGTATTTAAAAAAAAAATATCTAAGTTTCCATATAATACAAATACAATATTTTTATTGATCATAATTTTTTAATGGATTATTAAATTTTTAAATTATATTAATACTTTGATGTTTTATAGTCTAATTTTGAAAGAAAAATAATTAAAGTTTTTATATACAAAAAATGTACATATTAGGAATTTCATTTGGTTATCATGACTCTTCTGTAGCATTGATAAAAGATGGAAAGATTGTTTTTGCAGCACAAGAGGAAAGATATTCAAGAATAAAACATGATAATAGTTTTCCTAGACGCTCACTTGAAAAAGCTTTAAAATTTGAAGAAATTGATTTACTTAAAGTTGATTATATAGTTTTTTATGAAAACTCACTTACCAAATACAGTAGAATTTTAAATTCTATCTCTAGAAATATACTAAATAATTTTAAGAAAGGAATTTTTGAATTTTATAATGAAACTTATAATTGGATAGATGATGATAAATTTGATGTTAAAGGAAAAATTTCATCTGAACTAAGTTTTCCAAAAGAAAAAATATCAATTTGCCCCCATCATTTATCACATGCAAGCTCAGTTTTTTATAACTCTCCATTTAAAAGCTCATCTATTATTACTATAGATGGTGTTGGTGAAAAAGAAACTATTACATATTGCTTTGGAAAAGATCAAAATATAAAAAAGTTAAAATCATTTTATTTCCCTTATTCTTTAGGTCTTTTTTATTCAACAATAACTGCTTTCCTTGGTTTTGAAGTAAATGAAGGTGAATATAAAGTTATGGGCATGGCTGCGTATGCAAATCCCAAATATAAAGATAAATTAAGTAAATTAATATCGTTTAATAAAAAAGGTTTTTCGTTGAATTTGGAGTATTTTAATTTTGACAATATAGAATATCCACCATTTACAAAAAAATTTATTTCAGAATTTGGAAAACCAAGAGATCCGGAAAGTGACGAACAAAATGATCCATCAAATAAAAATTTTCTTTATTATGCTGAGTTAGCAGCATCTTTTCAATCAGTTTTAGAGGATATAGTGATGAAAATGATAGATCAAATAATAGAATTAACAGGCGAAAAAAATTTATGTTTTAGCGGTGGTGTAGCTCTTAACGCTGTTTTAAATGGAAAAATTTTAAGTGAAAAAAAAGTAAATTTATATATTTTTCCTGCAGCAGGTGACGCGGGAACTTCTGTGGGTGCGGCTCTTTATCATTATTACTCTGTTTTAAATAAAAAAAGAGTTTTTTATAAACCAAATATTTTACTTGGAAGTGAATATGAGGATAAGATTGTTTTAGATGCACTCGAATTTTACAATGAGAAAAATTTTAAACATTATCATGCAAAAGAAGAGTTAATTAATGAAACTTCTAAAATTTTACAAAAAAATAAAGTTGTAGGTTTTTTCCAAGGTAGATCTGAATTTGGACCACGTGCACTTGGATCTAGAAGTATTTTGGCTAATCCATCTAAATTAGAGATGAGAGACATTATTAATAAAAAAATAAAATTTAGAGAAATTTTTCGGCCATTTGCACCAATTGTCCTTGCAGAAAGAGCAAAAGATTTTTTTGAAATAAATAATATAGATAATCATTATCAACCAGAAAATTATATGCTTAGTGTTTCAAAAGTACTCTCTGATAAATCAAATTTATTTCCATCGGCAATAAGCATAGACAATTCAGCAAGAGTTCAAATTTTATGGAAGGACAATGAAAAACAATCTCTTTTGAGAGGAATTATTGAGAAATTCGATAAAGATATTGGCATACCCATGTTAATTAACACATCTTTTAATAGAAGGGGTGAGCCAATTGTTGAAAATCCTAATGATGCATTAAAAGTGTTTTATTATACTGATTTAGATTATTTGATTATGAATAATTATATTATAAGAAAATGAAAATATTTTTAGATACTAGTAGCTTTGATTTTCAAAAACTTCAATTAAAAGATTATCTAAAATCTATAAAAGAAAATTTTCCTTTCTCTGAAATATTTATAAAAAATGATAAAGAATTTGAACCGTATCTGATAGATGAATTCAAATTAAAAAAGGGTGATGAGTATCTTGAAACTTATATTTATTTTAAAAATGATAATTTTCAAACCAAATCAATTTCTGAAAAATATAAATATGTTTTTTATTTCGATATAAATTATCCATGGTGGTCATACAGACTTCGAACTGATGACGAACAAAGTCATAGGTTGCTCGATAACGAACAAGATCTAACTGTTTTTGGAAGATTAGGAAACAGAAACTCTGATGAAATTTTTTATTTTCCATATAGTTTTTTGTTTAGATGTTCAGGACTCGGGCCAATCGATAAATATGGTTTTAGAAAAAAAGATTTAGTAGATGATTCCTATAATATAATGATTTTAGGTGGTTCAGCATGTTGGGGGTATAATGTTCTTCAATCAGAAAGTTTTTCAGAATTATTACAAGAAAAATTAGACAACAATTTTACAAATAAAAAAATAAAAATTTACAACTTTGCTCAGCATAGTCATTTGTTAAATGATCAATTTATAACATTTTTACTTCACTACCATAAAATAAAACCAAAGATAGTAATTATGCATGATGGATTTAATGATTTACAATTTGGAATGATTACTGACAAAAATATGATGAAAGATAAAATTACATATGCTCTAACTCATGAGTACGTATCAAATAGAATAAACAACAAGCCTTCAAATGTTTATACACATGGTGATGCTGAAAAAATGAGAGTAATTAATACTCCATTAGATGTCATAAATAGTTATTATGATCAGAAGAAAGTAGTTAAGTCCATGATTGAGTCTTTGGGTATAAAGTTTATCTCAAGCTTGCAACCTTTTCTATATAGTAAAAAAAGTCTTTCAAATTACGAGAAAAACTATTTAATCAAATACGATATATCAAATTCAACTTATGGTGAACCATATAATTCACTTAAGTTTTTGTATGATAAAATTTCAGAAGGCAATTACTTTTTTGATATAAATTTTCATAATGAATTTAGCAAATTTGATAAAGATTTATTTATAGATTTTTGTCATCTCAACAGAGATGGTGAAAAAGTATTGAGTGAAATTTATTTTGAATTTATTAATGATAAATTATGAGAACCAAAAAAATTTTAAAAATATTACTTCTTAATTTGAAAGATTTAAAAATTATAAATGTATTTGCTATTATTGTTTTTTTAATGTTATTTATTTTAAATTCATCAAAAGTGGTTAACTTTAGAATTAATAAAAAAAAAAATAAGAGAAATTTTATGCAATATACGTTGAGATAAAATGTTATTCTCATTAAAAAAATTCTTTGATGTTCATCCTATTTTCCAATCCAATGAAATTGACAAAGTTAATTTAAAAAAAATATTTCAAAAAAATAGCTTTTTTATAATTAAAAATTTTTATGATGAAAAAAACAAGAAAAGTTAATTAAAATATAAATAATTTTTAAAATATAGAAAGTGAAATTTGAAAATAAATTATGATTGTTGAGACAGCAACTGTTGTTTGGGGAAAGAATTATATTGAAGATTTTTTCAATTTATCTCTAAGATCTTTAATCATAGAAGAAAATTTATCTTATATAAAAAATCAAAAATTATTAATAAATGTTATTTTTAAAGAAAGTGAAAAAAATTTAGTAGAACCTTTTTTAAAAAATGAAAAAAATAAATTAATTAATGCTATATTTTATTCTGATTATTTTTTTGAAGGAAATAAGTACGAATGTCACTCAAAAGTTATAAAAAATTTAATTAAAAACTTGAGTAAAGAAAGTTATATTTTTTTCTTTTATCCAGATATGATTTTAAGTAAGAACTTCGTTAATAATATTTTTAATTTTGACAAATATGATTTAGTTTTCTTACCTGCTCCTAGAGTTCAAAAAGAGTTATTTATTAATAGTTTTAATAACGGAATTTTATCTAATGGAATAGATGAAAAAACTCTTAATAATTTTATTGTAAACAACTTACATATAAAAATGCATCTAATGAACCTAGAAAGCAAATATTTTAATGGTGCAATAAGCTGGCTTATAAATATTAATAAATTTGGTATGGTCATTAAATCTTTTCATCAAACACCAATAATTATTAAAAATAAATTAATCGATATAAATAATATTGATTCAAAAATTGGAATTGATGATTTTTTTAGTCAAGTTGAACTAAGTTCAAACTTTAAAATAATAGAAGATTCAGAAAAAATTTCTTGGTGTAGTTTAGAAAATGAAGATAAAAATTTATATATAGAAACTAATGTAAAAGTAAAATCTATCTTTGAATGGATTTCATCTCAAACAACTAAGCATCAAAGAGAAAACTTTGTAAATTTTACAAGTTATTTTGCAAATAGCCCGGAAAATATTATTAATTTGAAAAATATAAAATTTAGCAAAAATTATTTAAAAATTATTAAATTAGTTAAATACTTTAAAATTATTCATTTTATTTTCAAAATTATTAAAATGTTAAAAATTAAAATTTAGTATTATTTAATGACAATTAAAAAAGCAATATTTCTTGATCGCGACGGTACCCTTATAAAAGGAATAGTAAAAGAAAATGAAAAAAAATTTAAATTACGTCCACCATATAATTTAGAAGAATTTCATATTTTTGAAGATTTATATTATTTAAAAGCATTTTTGAATAAATATTATTTAATTATTATTACTAATCAACCAGATATTAAAAAAGGATATCAAACAGAGAAATTCAATAACTTTATTAATACTTCGATACTAAAAAAAATAAATGTAAAAAAAATTTATACTTGTTTTTGTTTGGAGACCGACGCAGATTGTAATTGCTATAAACCTTCACCGGGACTAATTTTAAGTGCAATAAAAGAATTTAACATTGACATTAAGTATTCCTATTTTATAGGTGATACATGGCGAGACATAGGACTATGTAAAAATATAAATCTAAAGTCAATATTAATTGACAGAGGATATTTTAAGTATATGAAGAATGACTTTAAAATTAGAAAATTAA
>MDTD01056876.1_pt1 | contig 10659 bp, 10 predicted proteins | sample 811221 | NCBI WGS metagenome assembly MDTD01 (sample SAMN05326646, study PRJNA326480) | marine metagenome | isolation source: seawater | place: Pacific Ocean: South West | collected 2011
GATTTTGCCCCCGACCGGCCAGAGCAGGACGTTCCAGACCCGTATTACGGCGGTCCGAATGGCTTTGAAAATGTGCTCGATATGATCGAGGACGCGGCACGGGGTCTGTTAGCAGACATACGCGCCAACCATCTTTAGGGCCGTTGTTGGCCCGTTTTTGATAGGTTATTTGTGCTGATCTTTATCAGGCCGTTTCCAGGCGGGTGATAGGCGGCAACAGAGTTAGAGGTGGAGCCAACCTGCCTGCTCAGACGGTGCAAACAATGTTGCAAGAGTGTTCGGAGTGGGAGCTATAACTCGACAATCAGCCTCATCCTTATCAGTGCATCCAAGAAAGCTTAAACAAATAACGTGAGCACACCTGTATAGCTGTAGATACGGTTATTGGAAATCTCCCCGTTGGCGTAGAGACCAACAAGGGGAATGCCGCCAAAGATGTCTCGGATAAGCTCAAGCTCGGCGTTTTGACGTCCGAACATATTCGGTCCGCGGGCGATACAGGAAATGTAAAGCCCGCCTTTGATCTGGTCACCTACCCGGCTCTTGAGTTTTTCAAACGATTGTCGGAGATCATTCTCGGCGGCTTGGGCGTCCCGTCGGACAAACATGATGGGATCGCCGTCCTGGACCGGCGCGCCGATTGCGACTACGCCATGATCTTCGTCTACACCTATTAGATTTCGCACCACATAATCGGCTGTATCCGATCCCGCGACGGGAAGAGCGGCATGAACATCTCCTCCGAGACCTCGCAACGCCAAAACCGAGTCAACTCCAAAGGCACCAAGTAACACGTCCAAGGCAGGTCGGTCATCCAACTCAAATATAAGATTATCGGTGGAGCGGGAGACGGTGTGTGTACGGCTCATGGGCTGACAGCCCTGACTGAGAGCCGTGACCACGGGCACTTCGGGCGAGAATATCACGCCGGATACACTTCCGCCGGTCACGGACCCGGAGACGTGATGTTTTGGCGTTGCGCTGGAGGTTAATCCACCGACGATAAAGCCCCCGGTACTCTCTGCTAGGTCTTCGATGAGGAGCAGAGCATTTGGATTAGAGGTGTCCGCATGTGCGACCACGAATGGCAGGCCCGCCGGCCAGTCTTTCTTGGATGTTTCCGAGGCAACATCCTGTCGATCTAAATCGACGCCCGGGTCTCCGCTCGAGTCTGAAGCCGGGAACAGCATAAAACTTCCTGGGGGCACATTGGCGGCCAAGACTACGATGGTGGGGTCGTCAAAAAATTCACCGCAATTCGACTGATTATTAATGAACACACCGAGCCCGGTGCTACCAACCCAATGGGAGATGCCCGAGCGTTTATGAAGGTCGTGAAGAATGAGATCGAGACTGTCCGATAAGGCCTCGGTGATATAAAGAAAACCGAGATTAGCGCCGACGCTTGAAGGCCCTTGCCCGAGTTGCGCCAAGCATGAGTCGACGCCGGTTTTCCAATCTGCGGTGACAGCGTGCGCTGATTTAAACATTAGTGTAATTTCGCTGTAAATTACAGGTTAGCACTAGATTATGGACGGACCCGTTTGAGGGTTGCCATAACCTTGGGCAGGATGCGCTGAACAATTTCATCGACGCCGGCCCGGTTTGGGTGAATACCATCCCGTTGATTGAGGAGAGGTTCACCGGCGACTCCGTCCAGGAAAAAACTATAGAACACGGCATTGTGTTTTCGCGCCAATGCCGGAAATAGGCTGTTGAACTCCACACCATACTCCGTGCCCAAGTTTGGGGGCGCCAGCATGCCCGTCAACAGCACGCTGATATCGCGTTTTCCGAGTTCTGACAAAATTGCATCAAGATTAGCACGGGTTTCGGATGGCTCCAGTCCGCGAAGCCCGTCATTGGCGCCCAACTCTAGAATAACGACGGCCGGTTTGTCAGCGAGCGCCCAGGCCAGGCGCGACCGTCCGCCAGCCGTCGTATCACCTGATACGCCGGCATTGATGAAGTTAACATTGTAACCGGCTTTTTTTAGGGCGGCTTCGAGCACCACCGGAAAAGCGTCTGTCTCCGCCAAGCCGTAACCGGCGCTCAAACTGTCGCCGAGAACAAGAACTTTCACAGGAGTTGCAGATTGTGCGATCCCAGCCGTATGACATATCAACGCCGTGAGAAGAACTAAAAGCCGGGCCGCCTGTTTCGTCCGGGTCGGTAGGTTAAAAATGAGGATGACGTTCGACATTTCCCATTTGCAGTATAAATATAAGAGATAACTTTGACCGTTTTCTATTATTTAGGTTAATCTTTATGGATTCAATGCCTGACACCGAGACGCCGGCAGACCTTCTCGCTGTTCGGCTGGAAAACGTTCAGCTGACCCTGCCGAGCGAAGCGGGTGACGTTCATATTCTTCGGGGCATTGACCTAAGAGTTCCTCAGGGAGAAGCCGTGGGAATTGTCGGGCCGTCCGGTGGCGGCAAGTCCACTATGATGATGGTAATAGCAGGGTTGGAACGGGCCAGCCGGGGGACCGTCGAAACCGCTGGTGTTGATCTAATGCCGTTGAGCGAGGATTCCCTGGCACTCTTTCGACGGGAGACTGTCGGTATAGTGTTCCAGGACTTCCATCTTATCCCGACCATGACGGCCCTTGAGAATGTGGCTGTTCCTCTGGAGTTTAAGGGCGGGGAGAAACGCGATCAGATTTTTGAGAGAGCGCAACAGCAACTCGAAGCTGTCGGGCTCGGTCACCGTTTGTTCCATTATCCTGGGCAGTTGTCGGGTGGAGAGCAACAACGGGTCGCACTTGCCAGGGCCTATGCGGGCGAGCCAAAAATCCTGCTGGCGGACGAGCCCACGGGTAACCTTGATCGCGAGACCGGCGAAGTTGTAATGGATCTCCTGTTCGATCTCCATGGCCGAGCTGGGACGACCATGCTGTTGATCAGTCATGATCCTGTCCTGGCCGAGCGCTGTGACCGAGTGGTGACCCTGGCCGATGGCCGCATCGCATGCGACAGGCAAGCCGTGGAGTAGGCGGCCATGATTCCGGGCTTTTCCCTCGCGGTTACCATTGCGCTTAGAGAGATGCGCGGGGGCCTGAGTGGCTTTCGTATTCTTGTTGCCTGCCTTGCCCTCGGCGTGGCGGCTATTGCCGGTGTTGGAAGTCTCAGCGAGGGTATTACCGGGGGTATAGAGAAGGATGCCCGCAGGTTGCTGGGCGGGGATGTCGCATTTCGGTTGCTACATCGTCCGGCAACTGACCCGCAGCGGGCCTATTTGACCAACTCGGCTGTCGTCTCTGAAGTTATCGAAATGCGCGCCATGGCCCAGGTAGACTCGAAGGTTAATCCCGGGGCTGAGAGCAAGAGGCGACGAACCCTCGTGGAGTTGAAGGCCGTTGATGATCTTTATCCACTGGTGGGCCGCTTGGAACTGGTCTCTGGCGCGGTATTGAGAGGAAGTCTCGCGCGCGACGGTGAGAGTTGGGGCGCTGTGGCGGAGCGGAATCTGCTGACCAAACTTGGACTGAATATAGGCGACCGTTTGCGTGTTGGTGAGGCGTCATTTGTAATCACCGGTATCATTGCCAAGGAGCCTGACCGGGTGGCGACTGTTCTGAGCTTTGGGCCCCGGCTTATGGTGTCGTCGCAGTCTCTTGCAGCTACCAAGCTTGTTCGGCCGGGCAGTCAGATCAGATACTGGTATCGCGCCGTTCTGCCCGATGGTGTCGTGCCAAGCGACTGGATTGATCAGGTCAAAGCTGAATTTCCGACGGCTGGTTGGCGGATCCGAGCTTTGGATCAGGCCGCCCCGGGTCTGCAGCGCTTTATAAACCGGATTACCCTGTTCCTGAGTTTCGTTGGGCTTACTACGCTGCTAGTGGGCGGAGTTGGGGTCAGTAATGCGGTGGAGAGTTATTTGGATGGCAAGGTTCGTACCATCGCGACGCTAAAATGTCTTGGTGCACCGAGCTCTCTTATTTTCCGTGCATACTTTTTCCAAATTCTGGTTTTGGCTGGAGGCGGTATTCTGATTGGCCTTATAGCAGGCGGGGCGCTTCCTGCGGCGGCGGCCTGGGCGCTAAAGGGTCAATTACCCGTCGATATCCAAGGGGGCATCTTTCCTATGTCCTTGATAATCGCCGCAGTATTCGGTTTTTTGGTTGCGTTTACGTTTGCTCTCTGGCCTCTGGCCAGGGCTCGATCAATCCCGGCTGCGAGTCTGTTTCGTGATAAGATCACGCCCGGCAACCACCGTCCCGGCTGGAGTTATGTCCTTCTCATGGTCACCGGGGGTGTGGCCCTCTCGGCGCTTACCATTGGAACGGCGGACGACAGCTGGTTTGCTTTTTGGTTTGTGGTTGGGGCGTCGGCGTCTCTCGCGCTTCTGAGAATTTCGGCGGCGGCGTTGAAACGGCTTGCACGGCGCATTCGTGCCGCTAGGTGGACGGAATTGCGGCTGGCGGTGGCCAATCTCCATCGGCCCGGCGCATCCACTAATTCAGTTGTTTTATCTCTTGGACTCGGCCTCGCGGTTCTTGTGGCGATCAGCCTGATCGAGCGTAATCTCAGCCGACAAGTGGATGAGCGGTTGCCTGAGATGGCACCAGCCTTTTTCTTTATTGATATCCAGTCCCATCAAGTCGCGGCATTCGATAAAATTCTGGCCGGATTCGACGGAACCGGAGCTTACCGCAGGGTCGCGAGTTTGCGCGGCCGAATTGTGAAAATCGCCGGACAGCCGGTCGATCAGGTGACCATTGCATCAGGTTCGCAATGGGCAGTGCGCGGGGATCGGGCGCTGACCTTTGCTGTGGCCCCTTCCGAGGGCACGCGTATCGTGTCTGGTGACTGGTGGCCTGCAGATTACAGCGGACCGCCTCGGATCTCCCTGGATGCCCAGATCGCAAGGGATTTTGGCGTGGGGGTTGGGGATACACTAACCTTAAATATTCTTGGCCGCGAGATAGAAGCGGAAATAGGTAGCCTGCGCGCCATTGACTGGCGCTCCATTCGCATGGATTTTGCCATCATTTTCGCTCCTGGCACGCTCGAGCACGCGCCACATAGTTATATTGCCGCTTTGCAAGCGCCGGAGCCGATGGAAGATAGAATCGAAGATGCCGTGGCTTCCCAATTCAATAACATTTCTATCATTCGGGTGCGCGAGGCCCTGCAGTCTGCATCAAACATTCTTGCGGGGATCGGTGTGGCCGTCCGGGCGACGGCAGCGGTTACGATTACAGGGGGGATTCTCGTGCTCGCGGGCGCCGTTGCGGCAGGCCGTCGCCGTCGTGTGTATGACGCTGTGGTATTCAAGGTATTGGGCGCCACCCGGGCCACGGTTTTGCGGGCGTTTCTGTTGGAGTATGGCCTTTTAGGTGTGGCCACTGGTGTCATTGCGGCGTTGATTGGGTCACTGACTGCCTGGGCGGTGGTTGTGCTTCTGATGGACATGGTTTGGTATTTTGATGTCGTGGCCGTCGGTGGTACTATTTTAGTTTGCCTGGTGGCGACCCTCGTCATTGGTTTTGCTGGTACATGGCACGCCTTGGGCCAAAAAGCGGCGCCGCTTCTCAGAAATGAATAGTCAGCCGGGGTGGAGGGTTTGTTATCGGACGCGCAGATGAACTAATCTTGAGACTGGCCCGAAACCTGCCTGAAACCCTTGATCTAAAACTCAAACCTGCCATATTACAACAGGCTTACCCAAATACGTTATGTCGGGTAACAAACCTAATCGCTTCGCAGCCGGAAAAGGTGTTTGCTAGAGTGTTACACGGAGAAACAAAACATGTCTGACGATCTGAGATATATGACACGGACCCAGGCGAACGCCGCCGACATTGATGTCGGACTTCGCCAGTATATGCTTCGGGTCTACAATTATATGGCATCCGGTGTTGCCCTTACGGGCATCGTTTCGGCCCTGGTATCGAGTAGCCCGCAGCTGATGCAGGCAATTTTTGGTGGGCCCCTCAAATGGGTCTTCTTTATCGGCATTCTAGGACTTGGCTTCATGGCACCGCGGATCATTATGTCAAAGAGTATAGTCGCAGCTCAGGGTGCATTTTGGGTCTATGCTGGCATGTTCGGTGCGCTTATGGCGCCGTACTTTCTTGTTTACACCAGCACCAGCATTGTACGGGTCTTCTTCATCACGGCTGCGGCATTTGCCGGCCTTAGCTTGTTCGGGTACGTGACGAAGAAGAATTTGAGCGGCATGGGTGCATTTATGGTGATGGGTACGTGGGGCCTATTGATCGCCATTGTCGTGAATATTTTCTTGCAGTCGCCCGTTTTGCAGATGACCTATTCGGCGATCGGAGTCCTGATATTCTCTGGTTTGACTGCTTACGAAACCCAGCAGATCAAAAACTTGTATTACGAAGGGGACAGTAGCGATACTGCTACGAGGAAGGCTATAATGGGTGCCCTGCAGCTTTATGGTTCTTTCGTCATGATATTTATTTTCCTGCTCAATTTGCTGGGTAATAGGGATTAGACACAAACATTAATGAAAAAAGGCCCGGAGACTTGCCTCCGGGCTTTTTTTATGCTCGAGGACCAACAATTGACAAAAGGGGCCGTCATGCGTAGCTCTGCCTCGGTTAAAGGGCTCCCATTTTACGGCTATTTCAGCGCCAGTTTTGGGCGCGGCTCATTTATCAGCTGCTCAGTAGGTCCATGGCCGCGTTGAGTTGGCTCATACGCTGATGGTTGCCATAGTTTCCGTCGGGATGATGAATAGCTGCCAGCTTGCGGAACCGGGCACGAACGGTAGCCGTATCGGGCCTGTCCGAGGGTGCAAAACCCATGACGTGTCGGGCATCTTCCCGAGTGGTGACGCCCTCTTCAAGAGGCTCGAACATTAGGGCGGAAACGATGGACTGAAGCCGGTTCACTTCCTCTTGTAATGCTGGGGATTGCTGCGGTGGTTCTGTTGGTTTTTGTGTCTCTCGGGCCCCCGTGTCGGGCCTCGCTTTTTCGAGTTTGGGCGTCAGGTCTCCCTGATTTAATTTTAGTGCTAAATATAGAGCTCTTCGAACTATTGTGGTATTATAACCAGCGCTCAGGCGGACCTGAAGGCGAGGTTTTCGGCGCCAGAGTTTGCCGGCCGATGGACCAGATTTTAGAGTGGTCTCTTCCCGATCCTCTGGTGGAGGGTCTCCTGGATCTGGAATTTCGCGGACTGCGGTTTCTGGGATGACCAGCAAAATAGATCGGGCCAAGTCCGCGACGTTGACCTGTCGGCTCGCCGCAAGCGCGTTGATTGCATCACGGAACGCACTCGAACATGGAATCGTATAAGATGTTTTCGGTGTTTTGATTGTCATCCGCGTAGTCCCACCGCCACAGACAGACGGACCCAATCACCGGCTGAAGCAAGGCAGTGTATAAAAGTGTATCGTGAACTGAAAAACCTTACCAACCCCAGTGCCATCGTCAATTACTATCGTTGATGATGCAAAAAGCAATTTTATCCCTATCGTTTTGAAATTAGTTGAGGTTAATTATCCATTTTATTCCGGTTTCCGCACGGTTAAACCGAATGATTTGACGGATTGTGGTTGGTTCGGTTTCTCAACCTGTCCCCGCCAGACTGTCAGGCAAACTCTCTCCACCTACGTTGTCGTTTGATTTAAAATGATTTGTTAAGATGTTTGTATATAAGCAGTACTTTTTGAGGGTAAACAGTTAAAACTACTCCCAATTTATTAGTCTGTTGAACGGTAAAACTGTCGCACTATGCAGCTGTTCGGTTAATCGTGCAACGTCCTCTAGATCCGATGTGAATCGGTCTTGAAGTGCAGCGTCTTGACGAAAAGGTCCTGGATATAACTTAGCGGGTGATTTGTGTACCGCCAATTTAAGGTTATGCAGGCGCCTTTTCGCCATAAACAATCGTCCACGGAAAACGCCAGAATGGGTTGTTTAGTGGATCGACGTCGTCGGCTTCTTGAAATGGAATAATCTCTATATTGATGAGCCCTTTTTCTGCCATTAGTGCGACGGGGTCGATGTCTGCCCAGGATGACATGAACGGTTCATTATTGCGCCGGGCGTGGCCGTCATGAATAAACCGGGCAAAAGCGTTGGGGACATGGTGAAAGTCTAAATGAGCCATGCGTCCGCCAGGTGCCAGGACACGGGTTGCCTCCTGGAATAGTTGATTGATTTCCGCTGGAGGCAGTTCATGGATGAGCATGGTGGAGGTGACTAAATCAAACGTGTTGTCGTCATAATCCGTCGTCAGAGCATCCATCTGGCGATAGCGCACCGTACTTTTGGTGCAATACCCGGCTTCGTGCGCCCCGACCTTTAGACAGGGAGCCGACAGATCAATGGCATCGACGATGGCCTCCTTGAAAGTCTCGTAGAATGGTCGCGTGCTTTTACCAAAACCGCAACCCATGTCTAGAATATGCGATGGGGTTGTGCCTTGGTTGGCGACAAAACTGGTAAACCGCTGATGCAGGTCCTTATGAGCCTTTCCCATTAGGGGGGTGGTAGATCGGGCACCCCTCTCGTAAACAAAGCCGGCGATTTCGTCTCTCCAGATGCCGCCTGGATGCTGATGGATATCAACTTTCCGGTAGTATTCCGGAATTGGAAGATCGGGGTTGAGTGTCAGGCGATCAGCAGCGATTTCGATCCCGGCGACGGAAGCCATCAGCTCTCTGCGCTTTCCATCATGATAGGGGTAAAGTCCATATCGTCCGGAATATTTTAAGCGCTGCAGGTGGCGTTCAAGCCAGGCATAAAAACGGTACAGTGTGGTACTGCCAATCAACGCTTCGACCTCCTCTGAGGTGTCGGGTACCGATTCAAACGATGCGGTGCGGTTCTCATAGTCGGCTTTCAACGCCGGATAGATCTCCGTTGTCCAAAAGCGTTTGACATCGAGTATAAAATCTTGCGCGGCGATAAAACTGCGATCATCCATTGTTTTGTTCTCCTAGGCCGCGCCTTGGGATTGTTGCTTTCCCAAAAGGCTGATCATGAGCGCGCGTGTGAATTCAGCCCGGTCATCTGCATTGGCGCGGCGTTCCTGATCGGAGGGTTCACCATCAAGGGCGGCGCGGTCAAGCACTCCGGCCTCTTCCAAGAGGCGTTCGAGTGCTTGCTGACGGTTGCGCAGCACATAGACTTCAGTCGCGAGCGCCATGACGACGCCGAAAGCGCGGTCCAGCGCCGGGTCCTCAAAAAAAGTTTGTTCAGCCAAATCAACCAACTCCGGCGCAAGCGACATTTCATTCTCCTTCACGGCAAGGGGCCCCAATTCTTATCAGGATGATATTCCGAGAACCGTGAATTTAACATAAGAATATGGGGCCAGGATTTTTGACCGGATTTTACCTAAAGGGAGAAAATGGAGACGCCCATCATCTCAGAGTATTCTCTCCAAGAACCAGACAAATCCGGTAGTTCCAATTAGAATTGTTAGGGGGCGAACGATGCGGGCCCTATACCAGTCTTTTTGGCTGACCCAAAATCCGAGGGCACCATACGCGATGGCAATGGTGGCCAACTGGCCGAGTTCGACACCTAGATTAAAAAAGACCAAGCTCGTCGCAAAGTCGGCCGGCCCCAAGTTCATTTCTCTTAGCACTCCTGCGAATCCGAACCCGTGAATAAGACCAAATCCAAAAATCACAAATGGTCTCCACGGCTGAAGTCTCTCAGTGAACCAATTCTCCACCGCGACAAATACGATTGAGAGGGCAATCAGAGGTTCTATTATAGCCGATGGTATCGACACCAAACCGAGCATGCTAAGGGCGAGTGTAAGCGTATGCGCCACCGTAAAGCTTGAAACCTGGATGATGAGCGGCCGAAGTCGGCTGGACAGAAAATATAGGCCGAGTACGAATAGGATGTGGTCCAAACCCAGCGGAATAATGTGGGTAAAACCGATCCCCACATACTGATATGCCAACCCGACGAAGCTCTGTGCGGACCTGCCACGTATCTTAATGGGCGGGCTCCGCTCTCCGTTTTTCAGCCAAAATGCAACCCTCTCGCCACCGATGGCGCCCCGAACGCGGAAGACACTATCGCCGAACGCAGGCGCATATCGCCAGGCGAGGACAGGCGCGCCCTCGGGCGCTGTCCCGGTCAGCGTAATTTTGGTGTGACGGGGTAGTGCAAGGTCCCCTACTTGGGGCACCCTTATCTGGGTGAGTTTGAGGTCTGCCCGGCGCTTATCGAAGGTTACATCGATGCCGGAAAGATACGCTGGCATGAAAGAGCGTATACGATTACTCAAAACGGCAGGGGGTAATTGTCGAAGGGCGTCATATATTTGTGATTTTGGAGAATCCTCTGTGTTCTTATGTGAGGCCCCGATACCTGCTATTAATGCCTCCAGATTTGCATTTATTTGGATTGTATAAAGGCCCGTTTCGCTAAATTCAGCGGTGACGATTGTCGGTCTGATTTCATGCGCGTTCACCTGCCGTAATGTTCCAACGAGAAGGACGAGAGTAACCATGCATAAAAATGTTCGGAGATGAAGCATATTTAAAGGATGAACACCGGTTTGAGCGTAAATTCGAGAGGTAACACAGATGAATATACAGGCAGCAAAAATAACGGGCACGCCCTTTATCTTAATTTTATTGCTGATCGCGACGCCGGTACAATCTCATGAATTCTGGCTGGAAACGTCGAATTATCAACCCAGGATCGCTGA
>MDTD01060353.1_pt1 | contig 10659 bp, 11 predicted proteins | sample 811221 | NCBI WGS metagenome assembly MDTD01 (sample SAMN05326646, study PRJNA326480) | marine metagenome | isolation source: seawater | place: Pacific Ocean: South West | collected 2011
CTAATTTTTCATTGTAGAACTAGACTTTTCCTGGCCATTGTTCAACAGCGGGCTTTACTGGGTGGCGCTCCGACTTTACGGTTGCAGGTACAGCCAATGAATTTCGCACTGATTTCCCACCATGCATTTCAGTATTTTCGAATATTATTATAATTTTGCAATAAATCAAGTTTTTAATTTTTTTAATCAAACACTTTATTAAGTTTTTTAATTAGATATTTTCTTGTGTGAAGCCTCTTTAGGTTTCCATTCAAATTAATTTTCTTCAACTTAATTAATTTATCTAAATAATAAAGATTTATAATAGCCTCTATAAAAAAGTTTCGTCTTCTCGGCCCGTATAAATTAGACTGCCCATTTAATAAAGAAATTTCTTTTAACAAATTAAGAAACGTATATTTAGATATATTTTCTCTCAAGTAATGATCGGAACCATAAATATTAATTTTTCCAGCAATTTTTTCTAAAGTAAAAATTGCAGCTAAACCAGAACCAATAGGCAAAGGAAACATATATTTATTAGCAATTCCAAGACTGTTGAATTTTAATGAATTTTTATTTTTATAAGTATTTTTTTTTAACTTTGACCACAAAATTTTATTTTTAACCTTTTTAATTTGTCTAGCAATATAGAAAGTTGGTAGTACTTTTTTTTTAATCATTAAGCTTCTATCATTTTCGCTTGCAGTGATTCCGTAATATTTTTTAAATTTCTTTGGTTTTGAAATTATATTAACAACAAATGTAGGTAGCTTATTATTAATAAGATTTAGATTTCTATCTAAACTTGAACCTCTTAGCAAAATATTAATTTCTTTAATTCTTTTTTTATTTGGAAATTTCACAAACCAGTGAGACAAAATATTTTTTTTATTTAGATCAGATTTTGGTTCTTTATTAATCTTATAAAACGATAATAATTTTTTTGGAAAAAAAAGAAAAATAATAATAGCTAGTAACGTTGAAATAATATCAATTAAATAATAATCAATATATCTCCATATTACCTTTAAAATACCACTAGGGTTTTGTAGGTACCAATCTAGGTTCATTTAACTATAAAAACTCTTAAAATTATATCATAATTAGCTTGACCGTTCAATTTTTGAACAATATATTGTTCAAAATTTGAACATGAAAAAAACTATACCACAAGATAATTTTGAGGTTTTAAGAAAAATAAATAAAAACCCAAAAATTTCTCAGAGAAAACTGGCTAAAGATTTAGGCTTTAGCCTAGGTAAACTTAATTATTGCCTTCAAGCACTTAAGGACAAAGGGTTGGTAAAAATAAAGAACTTTAAGTCAAAAGAAAATAAAATTTCGTACATGAAATACGTGCTAACCCCTAAAGGGATAGATTTAAGAGTAAAGATTACATTGGACTTTATGAAAAGAAAAATGTCCGAGTATGATGAGTTAAAAAAAGAATTAAAGGAATAAAAATGTGGGTAATTCTTAAGTCAAAAAAAAAGAATTTAAATTTTTTAAAAAGAGAAATAGAAAAAAAGTTTAAAAAAACTTCTGAAATTTATTCACCTAAAATGATTATTGAAAATTTTAGAAACAGAAAATTAGTACAAAGAGAGGTGAATATCATGGGGGATTATATTTTTTGTTTTAATTCTGGTTTCAATGACAAAAACACACTGAATCAAGTAAAGTATGTTAAGGGCGTTAATCATATTCTTGAAGGCTGCCAGTTAGCACAAAAAGAGATCGAGTATTTTGTTAAAAAATTTAAATCGTGTGAGGATGAGAAAGGCTATATCAATCAAAATTTTTTGAATACGCAAATAAATAAGTATTATAAATTCTTAAATGGTCCATTTACACAAAAAATATTTAAGATAATTGAAATTCATAGGGATAAAATACAGATTTTGGTTGGCAATATACAAACATCAATTGATAAAAGAAAATTTTTGTTTAGCCCGCTATAAAAAAAGAAGTAATATGAAATTAGTTGCTAAAAAGCGTTATTTGGCAAAATGCGGAGCTATGGAAATTTATTAAAATGACAGTTAGTTTGATTACAGGTGGAGCGGGCTTTATAGGAAGTAATTTAGCTGATGAGTTAATTAATAATAATCATAAAGTAATTGTCATAGATAACCTGAGCACTGGAAGACTAAGTAACCTAGAAAAATCAAAAAATAAGATTATTTTTAAAAAAATTGATCTTTACAAAGATAAAGATAAAATTTCCAAAATATTTAAAAACCATAAAATTGATTATATTTTTCATCTCGCTGGTTTAGCTGATATTGTTCCGAGCATTATTAATCCTAAAAACTATTTTAATTCAAATATAATTGGTACATTAAATATTTTAGAGGAGTCTAAAAAATACAAAATTAAGAAATTTATTTATGCTGCATCAGCAAGCTGTTATGGAATTCCTAAAAACTATCCTACCAATGAAGAGAGTGAAATTAAAACTGAATACCCTTATGCTACAAGTAAATATTTAGGTGAAAAACTAGTTTTAGATTGGGCCAAAATATATAAAATGAAAAATTTATCTTTAAGATTTTTTAATGTTTATGGCCCAAGATCTAGAACAACGGGCGCCTACGGTGCTGTATTTGGAGTATTTCTTGCTCAAAAATTAGCTAATAAACCTTTAACCGTAGTTGGTGATGGAAAACAAACCAGAGATTTTATACATGTTTCTGATTTAGTATCAGCAATTATTAAAGCAGCAAAGAGTAAAAAATTTGGACAAGCTTACAATCTTGGAAGCGGAAAAGAAACTACAATTAATTATGTAGCTAACTTGATAAGTAAGAAAAAAACGTTTATTCCGAAGAGACCAGGAGAACCCAATCGTTCCAAAGCAAATATCTCGAAAGCGCTTAAAGACTTTAATTGGAAGCCAAAAATTCCTCTTAAAGAGGGCGTCAAATCAATGCTGAAAAATATTGACTTGTATAAAGACTCTCCAGTATGGACACCTAAAAAGATTAAAAAAGCCACTAAAGTTTGGTTTAAGTACTTAAAATAGATATGAGCAAAATTTACTCTTTAGAAAATCTTAAAGACATTCTACTTAAGGAAAAAAAAAGAAAAAAAAAAATTGTACTATGTCACGGTGTTTTTGACTTATTACATATAGGCCACATTAAACATTTAGAAAAATCAAAAAGTTTAGGTGATAAATTAGTAGTCACAATAACTGCTGACAAGCATGTTTCTAAAGGACCTAATAGACCAGTTTTCAATGAACATCTTAGAAGCGAAGCGATAGCATCTTTAAAAGCTGTAGATTATGTAGCAATCAACTATTCAGAAAGTGCCGCATTACCTCTAAAATTAATAAAACCAGATTTTTACTGTAAAGGAAAAGATTATAAAAATTTTAAAGATGATATCACTGGCCAGATAAAAAACGAGGTGAAAATTTTAAAAAGTAACAAAGGGAAATTCATTTTAACTGATGAAATCACTTTTAGCTCAAGCTCTCTATTAAATTTAACCAGCAATATTAACAAGTCAAAACATAATAAAACCGTAAAAGATATAAAGAAATTGACAAACTTTTCTCAAATTAAAAATACAATTGATAAAATAAAGAAAAAAAAAATTTTAGTAATTGGTGAAACAATCATTGACCAATATAATTTTTGCGAAGCTATAGGCAAGTCAGGAAAAGAACCTGTTTTAGTTTTAAAGGATTTAAGTCAACAGGAATTTTTAGGTGGTGCAGCATTTATAGCTAAAAATGTTGCATCTTTTTCAGACAATGTTTCTTTATTAAGTATGCTTGGTGAAAAAAAACAGTATATCCAAAAGATAAATAAAGAGTTAAAAAATGTTAATAAACATTTTATATTTAAGAAAAATTCACCAACCATTACAAAGAAAAGATTTGTAGATCACATAAGTAACAATAAAGTTCTAGGTGTATATAGCTTTAACGATGAAATTTTGAATGAAAAAGACGAGAATTTATTTGAAAAAAAAATAAATACGCTTATCAAAAAAAACGATCTAGTAATTATATCAGATTACGGGCATGGTTTAATTTCAAAAAAAATGGCGAAACTCATTTGTAAAAAAACTAAGTATCTTGCTTTAAATACCCAAATTAATGCTTCAAACATAGGTTTTCACACCATAAGAAATTACAATAATTTTTTTATTTTAATTATAAATGAAAAAGAAATTAGGCATGAAATGAGAGATAATGTAAGTGAACTAGAGTTATTAATTAAAAAGTTAGCTAATGAAAAGAAAATTAAATACATAGTTGTTACATCTGGCAGCAAAGGATCAATATTTTTTGATCAAAAAAATAAAAAGTTTTACAAAGCTGATGCCTATGCATCAAAAGTGATTGACAAGGTGGGCGCAGGAGACACTATGCTATCAGTTTTAGGCCCATGTCTTAAAGCAAACTTAAATATTAATGCCTCTCTATTGGTCAGTTCATTATGTGCGGCTCAATCTGTCGAGACAATAGGTAATAAAAATATTATAAATAAATCAAAGATATTAAAAAGCCTTGAGCATATTTTGAAATAAAAATGAAAAAAATTTTTATTACTGGTGGAGCTGGATATGTAGGATCCAGTTTAGTGCCTAAATTATTAGATTTAAATTATGAAGTAACCGTTTTTGATTTATTTATTTATGGAAATAATGTTCTACCCGAACATGAGAATCTAAAAAAAGTGGTAGGAGACATTAGAAATGTTCAACTTTTAAAAGACAACATTCCTGGAAATGATGTTTTAATACATTTAGCATGTATTTCTAATGACCCAAGTTATGAGCTTAATCCAGCTTTAGGAAAAGCAATTAATTATGATGCATTTGAACCTTTAGTAAAAGTAAGTAGTAGCGAAGGTATAAAAAAATTTATATATGCTTCTTCGTCATCTGTTTATGGGATAAAAAATGAGAAAAATGTAACTGAAGATATGTCTTTAGAGCCTTTGACTGATTATTCAAAATTTAAAGCAGAATGTGAAACAATTTTAAATAAATATAGTTCTGATGAATTTATTACTACTATTTTAAGACCTTCAACAGTTTGTGGGTACGCTAAAAGACAAAGACTAGACTTAGTAGTAAATATATTAACTAACCATGCTTTTCATAATAGAGAAATAAAAGTCTTTGGAGGTGAACAACTTCGTCCAAACATTCATATCGATGATATGGTTCAGTCTTATATTTCAGTGATTAATGCCCATAGTTCAAAAATTAACGGTGAGATTTTCAATGTTGGTTTTAAAAATCAAACAGTTACTGAATTAGCGAATGAAGTTAAACAAATTATTGGTTCTGATGTAATTATAAAAAAAACCCATTCAAATGATAATAGATCTTATCATGTAAGCTCTGATAAAATATTAAATAAAATTGGATTTAGTCCAAAAAAAACTGTTAAAGATGCAGTTGATGATTTAAAAAATGCATTTCAAAAAAAAATTCTCGTAAATACTTTTGAAAACGAGTTTTTTTATAATATTAAGAGAATGAATAAAATTAATTTAATATAATGAAAGTAAGATATTCTTATTTAAAAGACCAATTTTCTAATTGTAACGACCTTTGGGCTAATCTTAAAAGGTTTGTAAGCACAGGAGATTTTACTCTTGGAAAAGATCTTAAAAAATTTGAGAAAAATTTTGCAAAACTTATTGGAACAAAATATTCGATCGGAGTAAATTCTGGTACTGACGCTATAAAATTAAGTTTAGTAGCTTTAGGTGTTAAATCTGGAGACGAAGTCATAACAGCTGCAAATACTTTTGTAGCAACAATTGGCGCTATTCAAGAAATTGGAGCAAAACCTGTTTTTGTAGATTGTGATGATACTTTTTGCATGGACCCTAATTTTTTAGAGCAAAAAATCACAAAAAAAACAAAGGCAATTGTTCCAGTACATTTTACTGGATATATGTCCTATATGCCTCAAATTATTAAAATTGCAAAAAAACATAATCTGCCTATCATCGAAGACGCTTGTCAATCAATTCTAGGATCTATTGATGGCAAGAATGCTGGAACTTGGGGAAAATTAGGAGCCTTCTCACTTCATCCATTAAAAAATATAAACGTTTGGTCCGATGGAGGCATTATAACAACTAATGATAAAAAATTGTATGATCAACTATTACTACTTAGAAATCATGGATTAGTAGATAGAGATACTGTAAAAATTCCTGGATTTAATTCAAGATTAGATACTTTTCAAGCTGTCGTTGGCAATTGGTTATTACCAAAAGCAAAAAGTATTGCTAATCAAAGAATTAGTAATGCAAAATATTTAGATAAACATTTATCTAAAATAAAACAAATTAAAATACCTCCAAGACTAAAAAATTATAAAATAGTATTTCATTTATACATAGTCTTTGCAGAAAACAGAGACAAATTACTTAAATATTGTAAACGTAAAGGCATAGAAGCAAAAGTACATTACCCAAAACCTATGTATCTACAAGACTCAGTCCGTTACTTAAAGTATAAAAAAGGCGACTTTCCAATAACAGATAAGCACACAAAAAAAATTATAACTTTTCCATGCGACCAACATTTAGATAAAAATCATTTAGATTATATTATTAAAGTTGTAAAAAAATTTTATAAATCAAAATAAATGAAAATTCCCTATGTAAATCTTAAGAAACAGTGGCAAACTGAAAAAAAAAATATTTTAAAATTAATTGACAAAACTTTGTCCGACGGAGAGTGGGTTAATGGTTCTGAGATTAAAAAATTTGAAAACAATATTAAAAGAATTTGCAAGACAAAATACGCTGTTGCTCTAAATAGTGGAACAGATGCATTGACTTTAGGCATGTATCTTTTAGGAATTAAAAAAGGTGATGAAGTTATAACGATTCCGAATTCCTTTATAGCCTCTGTAGCGACGATTGTTCATTTAGGAGCAAGGCCAGTTTTTGTAGATGTTTTGCCAGACCAAAATATTGATCCTCAAAAAATCAAAGATAAAATTACAAAAAAAACAAAAGCAATTATGCCCGTTCACTTGACTGGGCGAGTATCTCAAATGGATGAAATTTTGAAAATTGCAAAAAAATTTAATTTAAAAATAATAGAGGACGCTGCTCAATCGGTTGGCGCAAAATATAAAGGCAAACCAGCTGGTTCTTTCGGAGACGTAGGATGCTTTTCTGCTCACCCTTTAAAAAATTTAAATGCAATAGGGGACTCAGGTTTTTTAGTGACAAATAATAAAAAATTATCTGAGAGGGCTAAAGATTTAAGAAATCATGGTATGTCAGATAGAAATAAAGTAAATTATTTTGGACACGTATCTCGTATGGATAATATCCAAGCCGCTATTCTTAATTATAGGATAAAAAATTTGGATAAAATAATTTCAATTAGAAGAAAAAATGCAAAATTTTATTTTAAAAATCTAAATCATAAATTTATCAAATTACCTTATGAAAAAAAATATCAATTTAACACATTTCACACTTTTGTAATACAGGTCAAAAATAGAGACAAACTTCAAGAATACTTGAGAAGAAACAATATAAAAACTGCAATTCATTATCCAATACCTATTCATTTACAACCAGCTTGTAAAAAATTTAAGTATTCTAAAGGTGATTTCAAGATTACAGAAAATCAATCAAAACAAATCTTAACTTTACCTGTCAATGAACACTTAAGTGAAAGAGAATTGAGATACATATCTAATAAGATAAATAAATTTTATGAATAAAAAAAAAATAAAAGTGACAGACTATATTGCTAAATATTTGGGCAGATATACAAAACATGTCTTTGTAGGTCAAGGGGGAAGTGTTGTTCATCTTTTAGATAGTATTGACAAAAAAAAAAAATTTAAAAAATATTCCTTCTCAAAATGAACAAGGAGCATCATTAGCAGCAGATGCTTATGCAAGGCTAACTGGAAAAATTGGCTTTTGTGTGGGTACTAGTGGACCAGGTATTATAAACTTACTTCAAGGTATTGCGTGCTCCTATTATGACTCAATTCCTACAATATCTTTTAGCGGTGCAGTAACTCTTGAAGCAATGAAAGATAGAAAAAAAATTAGACAAGCTGGATTTCAACAAATGGATGTAGTCACGATGGTTAAGCCTTTCACAAAATACGCAGTTTTATTAAAAGATCCAAAAAAGATAAAATTTGAACTTGAAAAAGCTATTTATTTAGCTGTCTCCGGTAGACCTGGACCTGTGGTTCTTGATTTACCAGATGACGTACAAAGAGCATATATTTCAACGAAAAATTTAAAATCGTTTAAGCCAAAAAATGTCAAAAACAGTAAAATAAATATAAAATCATTTCAAAATTTATTAAACAAATCAAAGAGACCAATTTTAATTGCTGGCAATGGAATTAATTTGTCTAAAACCGGAAATCAATTAATCTCATTCTTAAAAAAATATAATATTCCCTTTGTGCCTACTTGGGCTACAGTAGATCTTTTTTACGATAAAAAAATAAATTTTCTAAATGCGGGAATTTTTGGAGTTGCAGCGTCTAGGCACGGAAACTTTGCAGTTCAAAACGCTGATTTACTAATTTGCCTTGGTACAAGACTTAATACTCAATTGACCGGCAGTGATCCTAAATCTTTCGCACCAAAAGCAAAAAAAATTATCGTTGATATTGACAAATCTGAGTTTCAAAAAACTAATAAATTAAAAATTGACCTCAAAATAAACTCATGCTTAAAAAACTTTTTTAAAAATATTTCTAAAGTTAAAGTTGATAAATCACAAAAATACTCTAATTGGCTAGATAAAATAAATTTATGGAAAAAAACTTATCCTGTTCTCAAGGAAAATAAACTTAAAAAATTTAAGTTTATTAACCCATACGAATTTATGGATAACCTTTCTAAAGTAACTAAAAAAAATGATATAATAATCCCAGATGCTAGTGCAAATTTGATCTGGACTTATCAGGGTTATAATTTCACAAAAAAACAAACCATGTTTACAGCTTTAAATCACTCACCAATGGGCTACTCTGTAGCAGCATCTATAGGCGCTCAATTAGCTAAAAAAAATTCAAATGTTATTGCCATTATAGGAGATGGCTCCATGCCTATGAATATTCAGGAATTACAAACAATTAAAAACTTTAATATTCCCGTTAAAGTTTTCATTATGAATAATTCTGGCTACGGATTGATAAAACAAACACAGGAAACATGGTTGAAGGGAAACCATGTAGGCGTGGATGCTAAATCTGGTTTGGGTCTGCCAGATTTTAAAAAAGTTGCAAAATCTTATGGTTTGGAAACAAGTCTCATAAAAAACTCAAAAAACCTTAAGAATCAAATAAAAAAAATACTTTCGTCAAAAAAAACTAATATTTGTGATGTAATTGTAGACTCGAAGTTTAGAGTAAGACCAAAACTTGAATCTGGAAAGCCAATAGATGATATGAGTCCTATGTTAAAAAGAAGTGAGTTTAAGAAAAATCAACTATTATAGTTATGAAATCATCAATAGATTTTAAAGAAATATTTGAAAATTATAATTTAAATTTGCTGAACAAATTAAGAGGTTTCGGTGAAAATAAAGAATATGAATTTTTAAAATTTTGGGTTCCAGAGGAAAATAAATTTAAAAGCTTACTAAACTTATTAATAGTAATTTCTGAACAAAAGATTTTCAATATTCAATTTAAAATAGATCAAAACTTTGTAAAAGAGGACCAAATTCTTTTTAATCAAACTTTAAATAAAAAATTTTTAGGATTAAAATTATTTTTAGATAAAAATTATTATTTCGTTGAATGTAAAGAAATTTCGAAAAATGATATTAAAATTTTACAAGATATTTATTTAGAAAATCATCAAGATAAAAAAGTAAAATTAAATTTTGAGAAAAAAATTGACTTTAAAGAGACAGGCTTAAAACTTAGTAAAAGGTTATTATCTGTTGAAAAATCAAAAGATTTTATATCATTCAAACAAAAAAAAAATTTCTGCGTAGGTAACATTAGCCAGGTAAAATCAAATTCTAATCAGATTCAAATAATAGAAAATATCGATGAGTTTAAATTTCTTTTTTTGATTAATAAAAATGATTTAACTATTGAACATTGTTGTTATGAAAAAACAAAAGATAGCTATTTAGAAAAATATATTGATCTATTTTTCTCTAAGATTATTGGTGAAAACCTAATTGAAGCAAGAGAACATGGTGTTCTTAAAATAGAGGATGATATTTTTAAAAAAGAAAGCTCAAACGGGATAAGAATATCCCAATTTATATTTAGAGAAATTTCATTTTTAAAAAAGGTAATTCAAAAAATGTTCTTAAAATTACAAATTAGTAATAATGATAATACCATAAATAAAACGTATAGAGGCATATCAAATGAATGGAAAAAAAAGAATGATAATGAAAAAAAAGAATTAATATCGAGAGAAATAAGAAAATTTATGAAAACTTTAGATATAAATTTTAATTTTATACTAAGAAACATTGAAGATCACCACAGGATTTACTTAAATATAGAATTAGATGAAAAAAATGATAGCTTAAAGCCCTCTATTTTTTTTGAGTTAGAAAAATTTCTAAAAAAAAATATAGAATTTTCTATTGAAATATTTAATATTGAAAAAATTGATGGAAATAAATTAAGATTAAAAAATTCTCCTCAAACACAATAATGAAAACTTA
>MDTD01106618.1_pt1 | contig 10658 bp, 8 predicted proteins | sample 811221 | NCBI WGS metagenome assembly MDTD01 (sample SAMN05326646, study PRJNA326480) | marine metagenome | isolation source: seawater | place: Pacific Ocean: South West | collected 2011
CACCCTCCCCGCCGAAGCGACGCTTCGTCGGGTCCTCTCCCTCTCCCCCGCAAGCGGCGGAGAGGGCGAATTCACCCCCTCTCTGCCCCCGGGGGCGGAGAGGGCCGGGGTGCGGTGGAGGGGGGGAGCCACCGTCCCGACGGGCCTAAGATAGGGCCGCGCCGTCGCCGATGCGACCTTTGCCTTGGGCCGGCTTCAGCGATCCAGGCCGCAATGGGTGCGGATGAAGGCGGCGATCGCGTCGGTGTCGTTCAGATCCAGGCGCGGGCGGTCGAGGTCGGGAAGCGCGGCGTCGGTCGCGACGGCGACGATGTGCGGGTCGTGGGGATGGAGGGGATCGCGGCCGGTAACCGGCCGGAACACCTCGATCTTGTCGTGGGCCTCGGTCTTGAAGCCTTCGATCAGCAGAAGGTCGACCGGGGTCATCCGCGCGATCAGGGCGTCGAGGGACAGCTCCGGCTCGTCGCGCAGTTCGTGCATCAGCGCCCAGCGGCGGCCGGACGAGATCATCACCTCGGCGGCCCCGGCGTGGCGGTGGGCATGGCTGTCCTTGCCCGGCTGGTCGACGTCGAAGTCGTGATGGGCGTGCTTCAGCGTCGAGACCTCGAGGCCGCGGGCGATGAGGACGGGGATCAGGCGGGTGACGAGGCTGGTCTTGCCGCTGCCGCTCCAGCCGACGATGCCGAGAATCTTCACCGGCTAGCCCGCGTCGCGCGACGGCTTGGCGAGCATCGGCCCCAGCCCGGCCCGGAGATAGTCCCAGCCGGTGATGACGCTGAGCAGCGCGGCCAGCCAGAACAGCCCGGCCCCGGCCCAGGCCAGCAGCGCGGCGATGTCGGGCTCCGGCGCCATCGCGGCGGCCACCAGGAGGACCGAGAGCGCGGCAAGCTGCACCGCCGTCTTCCATTTGGCGAGCCGGCTGACCGGCAGGCCGATCCCGCTTTCGGCGAGGAATTCGCGGAGGCCCGACACCAGCAGCTCGCGGCAGAGGATGACCACCGCCGCGACGGCCGGCGCGAGGCCGGACGCGACCAGCATCACCACCGCCGCGGCGACCAGCAGCTTGTCGGCGATGGGATCGAGGAAGCGGCCGAAATCGGACACCGTCTTCTGCCGGCGGGCGAGCCAGCCGTCGAACCAGTCGGTGACCGCCGCGACGACGAACAGGGCGAAGGCGAGCCAGCTCGCCCACGTCTCGCCGACCAGCAGCAGGCCGACGAAGACCGGAATGATCACGATCCGCGACAGGGTCAGGAGATTTGGCAGGCTGGTGAGCATTCGCGAGACAGGCTGGCGTTCATGGGGTGTCCTAAGTCATGGCATGGCTGCGCCCGTCGATCCACCTAAAGGCGTCATTCCCGCGAAGGCGGGAATCCATAGGCCGTGCCGCGTGCATAGACCCCCGCCACCCGCCTTCGCGGGCGCAGGCTTCGCGGGGGTGACGGCTCTAATGACTGCCAACTTCTCAGATATGCCGATTGCCATCCCGCCGATCAGCCGCCGGTGTGGAAGTGGTCGTAGATCACCCGAGCTACCCGCTTGTTGATGCCCTCCGCCGATTCGAGATCGGTGAGGCCGGCTTCGCGCACCGCCTTGGCCGAGCCGAAATGGTGGAGGAGGGCGCGCTTCCGCTTGGCGCCGATGCCGGGGATCTCGTCGAGGTCGGAGCGGGTGATTCCCTTCGAGCGCCGGGCGCGGTGGGTGCCGATGGCGAAGCGGTGCGCCTCGTCCCGCAGCCGCTGGAGGAAATAGAGCACCGGGTCGCCCGGCCGCAGCATGAAGGTCGGCCGTCCGGGCATGAAGAACTTCTCGCGGCCGGCGTCGCGGTCGGGCCCCTTGGCGATCGCCACCAGCGGCACGCCCTCGATGCCGAGATCGGCCAGCGTCTCCTCGGCCGAGGAGAGCTGGCCGGCGCCGCCGTCGATCAGCACCAGGTCCGGCCATTGCCCGCGTTCCCTGTCCGGGTCCTCCTTCAAGAGCCGGCCGAAGCGGCGCGACAGCACCTGGCGCATCATGCCGTAGTCGTCACCAGGGGCGAGGTCGCCCTCGCGGCCCTTGCGGATGTTGAACTTGCGATAGGCGTTCTTCATGAAGCCGTCGGGGCCGGCGACGATCATCCCGCCGACCGCGTCGGTGCCGGAGATGTGGCTGTTGTCGTAGACCTCGATCCGCTGCGGCGCGCCCTCCAGCCCGAACGCCTCGGCCACCGCGTCGAGCAGGCGACGCTGGGTGGCGCTTTCCGACAGGCGCCTGGCCAGCGCTTCGCGGGCGTTGGCGACGGCGTGGTCGACCAGCTTCTTCTTGTCGCCGCGCCGGGGCGTGGTCAGGGTCACCTTGCGGTCGGCGACCAGCGACAGCGCGCTCGCGATCAGCGCCTCGCCTTCGGGCGTTTCGCTGACCAGCACCAGGGGCGGCGGCTGCTTCCCTTCATAGAACTGGCTTAAGAACGCGCTCAGCACCTCCGGCAGCGGCTCCCCGCGGGTGTGGGTGGGGAAGAAGCTGCGGTTGCCGTAATTGCGCCCGCCGCGGAAGAAGAACACCTGGACGCAGGTCGCGTCGCCTTCCTGGGCAGCGCCGATGACGTCGGCGTCGCCGACCGAGGCGAGGTTGATGTCCTGGTGCGACTGGACCTGGGTCAGCGCACGGATGCGGTCGCGGAGCACGGCGGCGCGCTCGAACTCCATTCGGTCGCTCGCCTCCTGCATCTGCTGGGCGAGCGTCCGCTGCACCGCCTGGCTCTTGCCGGCGAGGAAGGCGCCGGCCTGGTCGGCCAGCTCGTCATAGTCCTCGCGCCCGATATAGTTCACGCAGGGCGCGGTGCAGCGCTTGATCTGGTACTGGAGGCAGGGGCGGGTGCGGTTCTCGAAATTGGCGTCGGAGCAGGTGCGGAGCGGGAACGCCCGCTGCAGCGCGTTGAGCGTCCGGTTGACCGCCCCGGCCGAGGCGAACGGGCCGAAATAGCGTCCGGCCTTGCCCTGGGCGCCGCGATGCTTGACCAGTTGCGGCCAGGGGTGATCGCCCCGCAGCAGGATGTAGGGGTAGGACTTGTCGTCGCGGAGGATGATGTTGTAGCGGGGCTTGAAGCGCTTGATCAGGTTCGCTTCGAGGAGCAGCGCTTCCGCCTCGGTATGGGTGACGACGATCTCCATGCTCGCCGTCTGGGCGATCATGCGCAGCAGCCGCACCGGCTGGCGGCCGAGATTGGTGTAGCTGGTGACGCGCTTCTTCAGGTTGCGCGCCTTGCCGACGTAGAGCACACCGCCCTTGGAATCGATCATGCGGTAGACGCCGGGCGTCTGCGGCATCGTGCGGACGGCATCGCGAATCACGTCGACGCCCCGGACCGTCGGCCGTGGTGCGGCCGATTCCGCGGCGGCGGTCTCGTGCTTCGCTCCCGCCTGCTCCTCTCTATCCGGTTCCGAACCCATTCTGCTCATGATATCGCCGTCCTCTCGACGGCATTGCGGCGGGTGCCCACCGCCTCCGAAAAGCTATCCACCGAATCTGTGGATAACCCTGTGGTAAAACTTTTGTGACACGCCTCAAAGCCGCGGAATCCAAGGGTGGGGTCGTGCTTGCCCAAAAATTGGGCAACTGGCTAAGTTGTTGATTTTTATGACTTTGAGGCTTGTCAAGGGAGCGCGTGACGGCTTTCTGCAATAAATTCCTAGGTGTTGCCGCTATTCCGCTCAAATGTGCACAACTCGTCCGAATCAGCCCTCTGAGCCCCGGTTTCCAGCCGTTTTTCGGGTGACCTCGGTCTCCGCTCCGACGACCGTATCGCCGGTCAGGACATCCAGCTTCTCGACCACTACCCGAGCCTGTGTGACGCGGGGGTCGACCAGGCACATATCGGCGATCCGATCCGCCAGGGTCTCCGCGAGGTTGATGTGTCCGGCGCGGACAATACCGCCGATACCTTCGGTCAGCGTGTCGTAACTCAGGACATTGGCGATATCGTCCTCGAGATTCGCGTCGCCGTAGTCGACCGACAGGTCGACATGGATACGGACGCGCTGCTGCCGCCCCTTCTCGTGGACATGCACGCCGATATTGCATGGTAAGACCAGCCCGTGGATGTGCAGGCGGCGACGCAGGGTCCCGGCCGTCTGTGGCTTCGGTATTGCGGTGATGGTCATTCCGGTCGAGGAACCTTCTTCCGTGTCGTCGGCCCCGCCGGGGCCATGGGTCTCTTTCATTCGCCGGCCGCGCCTCGGCGGAACGCCCAGCCCAGATGCTGCCCGCCGTCGAGCGCGATCATCTGGCCGGTGACGGCGGGGGCCGACAGAAGGAACAGCACGGCGGCGGCGATCTCCTCCGGATCGGTCGGCCGGCGGAGCGGTGTCGCCCGGTACTGCGCCTCGAACTGCGCGTCGGTCTGGCGTGCGCTCGGCAAGGTCGGACCGGGGCCGATCCCGTTCACCCTGATGCGCGGAGCGAGGTCGAGGGCCAACGTGCGGGTCAGCGTCCACAGCGCCGTTTTCGTCACCGTATAGGATAGGAAATGCGGCGTCAGGTTCCACACCCGCTCGTCCAGCAGGTTGATGATGTTGCCTTCCGCGTCATCGGGAAGTTGGGCCGCGAAGTCCTGGATCAGCACCAGCGGCGCGCGCAGATTGCACTCCAGATGGCGGTCCCAGCTCTCCCGTGTCGCGGTGCGGCTGTCGTCATGCTCGAACACCGAGGCGTTGTTGACGAGGCAGGTGACCGGCCCGAGCGCCTCGCGGGCACGAGGGATGACGGTCAGAACCTCGCTTTCCCGGGTCAGATCCGCCGGAATCGCGGCCGCGCGACCGTCTGCGGTTTCGATCTCCGCGACGACCGCGTCGGCTTCCTCCCGGGAGCGACCGTAATGGACGCCAACGTTCCATCCGTTACGGGCGAGCGCCAGCGCGATGGACTTGCCGATGCGCCGCGCCGCGCCGGTGACCACAGCGACGGGTCTTTGAAATTCAGACATGGCGGTGAAGATGTATTAAGTTTCGGCGCCGAAGCAACCGCCGCGGCGGTGCCGGGCCGGCCCATGGGTCCGGAGACGGCCGCCGGAGGGGCGGCCGGCCGCGCCCTGCATGACGAATAGCGCGCGATGCCCGACTCCCACGGACTGACCTATCTCGTCGATGCTCTGATCATGCTCGCCGCTGCGGTGGCGATCGTGTCGGCCTTTGCCCGCGTCCGTATCAGCCCGGTGCTCGGCTATATCGTCGCCGGCGCACTGATCGGCCCGAACGGCTTTTCGGTCATTCCCGATCCCGACCAGGTGGCGCTGCTCGGCGAGCTCGGGGTGATGTTCCTGTTGTTCACCATCGGGCTCGAACTCTCGGTCCAGCGGTTGTGGGCCATGCGCCGCTATGTGTTCGGCCTCGGCAGTCTGCAGGTACTGGTGACGGGGTCGGTGATCGCGGTACTGGCCGCCGCGGCCGGGGCGGCGACGGACGCAGCGATCGTGATCGGCGCCGGGCTCGCCCTGTCCTCGACGGCGATCGTCATCCGCATGCTGGTCGACCGGGGCGAGCACACCGGCCATGTCGGCCGGGGATCGATCTCCATCCTGCTGTTCCAGGATCTCGCCGTCGTACCGCTGCTGGTGATGGTGCCGCTGCTCGGTGACGACTCGGGCACGCTCTGGAGCGACCTCGGCTGGGCGATGGTGCGGGCGGTGGCGGCCGTGGCGATGATCATCGTCATCGGCCGGCTGATTTTGCGTCCCGCGTTCCACGTGATTGCCCGCGGCACCAATGCGGACGTGGTATTGGCGGCAGCCCTGCTGGTCATCCTCGGGACCGCGCTCGCCACCTACTACGCCGGCCTGTCCCTGGCGTTGGGTGCGTTCCTCGCCGGGCTGCTGGTAGCGGAGACCGAGTACCGCCATCAGATCGAAGCCGACGTGACACCGTTCCGCGCGATCCTGCTGGCGCTGTTCTTCATGTCTATCGGCATGTCGGTGGACCTCGGCGTGGTCGCGGCCGAGATCCTGCCGATCGTCGCCATCGTTCTCGGCCTGCTTCTCACGAAGGCGGTGATCATCACAGGCCTGGCGCGGCTGTTCTCCCTGCCGCTCGACATGGCGCTCAGGATCGGGCTCCTGCTCGCGCAGGGCGGTGAGTTCGGGCTGCTGCTGTTCGACCTTGCTGCCGGCCAGGGTGTGCTCGGCGAGCGGACCGCCCAGCTTCTCCTTGCGGTCGTCACGCTGACGATGGCGGTTACGCCGATGCTTGCCGTCGCCGGATTGGCCGCCGCCCGGCGGGTTGGGCGGACCGACGAGGGGATGGCCGGTCTGGCGCACGAGACAGCGGATCTGTCGGACCATGTGGTCATCGCCGGTTTCGGGCGGGTCGGCCAGACCATCGGCCGCATGCTGTCGGCGCAGAAGGTGCATTGGGTGGCGCTCGATCTCGACGCGCATCGGGTTCGGGAAGGCCGCGCCGCCGGCCTGCCGGTCTTCTATGGCGACGCCAGCCGTCCCAAGGTGCTGGAAGCCGCCGGCGCCAGCCGTGCCCGGGCGGCCGCGATCACCCTGAACGACCCCGCGGCGGCATTGCGCGCGGTGGTCTCTCTTCACCACGCCTATCCGTCGTTGGAAATCCTGGTGCGTGCCAGGGACGACAGTGCGACCGAGGCTCTGGAAGCGCAGGGGGCCAGCGTCGTGGTGCCGGAGACCTTGGAAGCGAGCCTCCAGCTCGGTGGTCAGGTCCTGCGTCGGGCGGGAGCGGCCGAACACGACGTGGCGCGGGTCATCGGCGACTTCCGCGGCGAGGGGTACGCCGAGGCAATGGAGATCATCAAGGCCGCGGGGTCGGGCGACCGTCCCTCGGACTCCGAGCCGCCATCACGGTCATGATCGCCGCCACCAGCCACATCGCTCCCTGCCACCAGCTCTGCCAGAATCCGTAGCTGAACGCCGAGACCAGGATGGTCGCCACCGTGACGCCGCGGATGACGGCTATATCCGCCCGGTCGCAGGAAGGCACGGCGACAGCGATCAGCGATGCCGCGAGGACGGCCAATGCCAGTGCGCCGGGGGCGCCGAGCTCCAGCCAGACCTGCAGCACGGCGTTGTGGGGATGGAGCGGCATGACCGTCATGGCGCCATAGACTTCCCCCGGCAGGTCGGGCGCGATTTCGGTCACCGGCATGTCGCGGCCGGGGAACCGGCGGGCGGCTTCGATCCCCCAGCCGAGCCAGGGCTTTTCGGCAATGCCGCGTGCCGTAAATTGCCAGATGTAAAGCCTGTGGACGGCGGGAGAGGCGAGGCCGGGCGCCGCCGCCAGCACGCGGTCGGGTGCGAGCACCGTGGTCGGCGCCAGCGGGGCGGCGAGGATGGCGACGAATGTCGCCGCGGCGAGACCCCAGGTGGTGAGCCGCGGTGCGATGGCGGCGACTGCGGTGGCGACGAGGCCGGCTGCGAATGCGAAATGGGCGGAGTCGCTTTCGAGCAGAGCCACCGAACCCGCCCCGGCTGCGAGCAGCAGCAGGGCGAGCGGCCACCGACGCCGATAGAGCACCAGGCAAGCCGGCCAGATCATCAATGCCGCGAGGGTCGCGCCGCGATTGAGCGTGGCGAGCCCGACGCTTGCGGTGTGGGCCATGTCGCCGCGGACCAGCCGTCTCAGCCAGGCCTGCGTCAGCGCGTCCTGGACAAGAAGGACGAGCCCGAGGACGACGCCGGCGACAAGGGCCGTTTCGACCCGCCGCCTATCCTGCGGATCGAGGCGTCTGGCGAGCCCGAAAAGACAAAGCCCCCCGAGCGCCGTGAGCGCCAGCCGCAGCCATTTGACGGCGCTTGCCGATGGATCGATGGCCCAGACGACGGAAGCCAGCGACCAAGCGAGCAGAGCCAGAACCGCCGCCACGGGGATCGGGATATCTCCGACAGCGATCGTGCGGTGGACGTGGGCCTTGAGCAGCACTGCGAGGGCGAACAGGCCGGCGACCGCCATCAGCGGCGCGAGGCCCAGGGGCGCCATAACGGCGAGCGGCAGGATCAGGAAGGCGGATGTCGCCAGAACCGCGGTGCTAACCCGCTTGAGCCCCGCTGTCAGCGTGATCTCGTTCCGGGAGGAAGAGATAGTCTCCGTCGCCATCGAATCCTTCAACCGGAACCAGTGTGTTGTCGACCGTCAGTCGATGGGCTCGGTAGCCTATCGGTGACAGTAATGTCCAGGCTTCAGACGGCTGCGATCCCGCGCGGCGCAGGTGATCGCCCACCACTTCCAGAAAAAGCGCGGGGCGGTAGCGGGCGATGGAGGCCAGCCCGCCGCGCAGAAAACGAACCTCCCAGCCTTCGATATCGGCTTTGATCAGATCGATGCGCGGCAACGGGTTGGCGGCGACGAAGGCATCCAGAGTGGTCGTCGCCACGGTTTCATGGCGGGCCGGGCGTCCATCGTCCGCCTCTCCCATGTGGGCGAGGCCGAACCCGATGCTGCCGCTCGCTTTCAGCGGCATGGCCAGATCGACCTCCCCATCGGCGTCGGACAGACCCATCGGCACGACCCGGACGTTGTCGAGGCTTCGCAGACGAACGACGCGAGTCAGGATAGCGCGCGCATAGCCCCCCGGCTCGAAAGCATAGACCCGTCCCCGAGGGCAAAGTCCGGCGAACAGCTTGGCGAACTGGCCGGCATGCGCTCCGATGTCCAGGACGACGGCTTCGGCGTCCAACCGCCCCCGCAGCACCGGCAGCAGCTCGCGATGGTGGTCGCGGGTCACCGCCTTGAACAGATGGGCGAGGAAAGTGAGTTTCTGGCGGAAGGTCAGTCGTTCCGACGTCTGCATCGAAACGGTCAAAGTCGGACGAGCCGTTCCGGTGGCAATCGAACCGTGGCCACGGTGCCCTTGCCCGGCGTGCTTTCCAGATCGACCGTTCCGTCGTGGAGTTCGGCGAGCTTGCGGGTGAGCGGCAGGCCGAGGCCGGTTCCCTGATATTGACGGCTCAGCCTGTTGTCGATCTGGCTGAAGGCGACAAAGGCTTTCGGAATGTCTTCCGACGCGATGCCGATCCCGGTGTCGCTGACCTGAAGCAGCACGCTGTCGTCATCGGTGACGTTCAGGCTCACCGCTACATGGCCGCCGGCCGAAGTGAACTTGACCGCGTTGGACAACAGGTTGAGCAGAATCTGCCTCAGCTTGCGCGGATCGCCCTGGACCAGAACCGGGTGGTCGGGAAGGACGACCTGGAGATCGACGCCGCCATTGTCGGCGCGCGCCTGCATGACCTGGACGGCCTCGGCGACCACGGCTGCGGCGTCCACGGTCTGCTCGTCCAGCTTAAGGAGACCGGCGCCCGCCTTGGAGAAGTCGAGGATGTCGTTGATCAGCCCCAGGAGATGGCTGCCGCTTTCGTGGATGCCCTTGGCGTATTGCCGGTAGCGATCGGCGCCCAGCGGGCCGAAGGTCTCTTCCATCATCACCTCGGAGAAGCCGATGATGGCGTTGAGCGGCGTCCTCAGCTCGTGGCTCATATTGGCGAGGAAGGTGCTCTTGGCGCTGCTCGCACGCTCGGCCTCGTCGCGCGCGTCTGCGAGCGCCTGGTTTGCCTGCTGCTGGCGGGTGATGTCGCGGGAGATCGTCAGCCACTTGATCACGGCACCATTGGCGTCGCGAATAGGGGTCGCCGAAAGGTGGAGCCATATGGGGCTGCCGTCCTTCCGGAAGTTCAGCGCTTCCACATCGTAGGAGCGGCCCTCGGCGCGCGCGGTCTTCAACGCCGTAACGCTTTCATGGTCCGTCTGCGCGCCCTGGAAGAACGTTTCGAACGGCGTCTTCCCGCGGACGTCTTCCAGCGTATAGCCGGTCATGCGGGTCAGGGCTTCGTTGATCCAGGTGATCGCGCCGTCGCGGTCGGTGGTGAGGATGCCGTTGTCGCTGCGCTCGGCGATCATCGCGAGTTCGGCCAGGCGTTCCTCGTTGTGCTTGATGTCCGAAATGTCGGTGTAGACGCAGACGGTGGAGCCGTCCCGGCTTCGGTAATCGGACACGATCAGCCAGCGCCCGTCGGAGAACTGGCGGATGATCTTGGTGCCGTCGCGCCGTACCTCGCGGCAGCGCCACCGGATCCACTCTTCCTCCCGGCCCATGGCATCCGGGATCATTCCGGCACGAACGGAGAGCGTGACGTGCTCCTCGAAGCTCAGCCCCGGTCGGATCTGTTCGTCGATCACCTGATAGATCTGACGCCACTTGGTATTGACCAGCACCAGACGGTCGTCACGATCGAAGATCGCGAAAGCCTCTTCCAGGCTCTCGATCGCCGCTTCGAGCTGCGCTCTGGCGGAGGCAGCCGACTGCTCCGCGTCGACGCGGTCGGTGACTTCGGTTCCCGTCCCGCGATAACCGGCGAAGTTGCCGTCTGCGTCGTAGAAGGGCTCCCCGCTGATCTCGTAGTGCCGGAGGCGGTCTCCGGCCCGCAGCCGGGCGAACCGAAACTGGCGGAACGGGCGCCGGGCCTCCAGATCGGCGATATGCTGGTCCCACGACGCCGGGTCGGTCGCATCGTCGTGCATCTCCCAGCGGCGCCGGCCGATGATGTGGTCGATCCGGGCGAGCCCGAACAGCTTGGTGCCGCGCTCGACCAGGGCAAATCGGTGCTCCGTGTCCGTCTCCCAGAACCAGTCCGACGACACTTCCAGGAGCGCCCGGAACCGCTCCTGGCTGGC
>MDTD01097998.1_pt1 | contig 10657 bp, 9 predicted proteins | sample 811221 | NCBI WGS metagenome assembly MDTD01 (sample SAMN05326646, study PRJNA326480) | marine metagenome | isolation source: seawater | place: Pacific Ocean: South West | collected 2011
TCTTAAAAATCTTTTTATCAAATGAATTTAAATATTTTAAAAGATTTGCTATTTGCCAAATAGGAGCAAAACTTACTATTACTGATTTTCTATTAAATTTTTCTACAATTAAAGAATTTGGTTTCTCCAAATCATACTTTATATATGGTGGACCATTCCTAGAGTAGAGAAAAATATTATTTTTTAGAGAAAGCTTGCAAAATATTTCTCTGAAAGATTGTCCAACAGGAGTGGTAATTCCAAATAAATGTATATCTTTCATTTTTTAACCAATGTTAGCAATCTATAAATATATCTAAAAACAAACGGAACTATCCATAAAAAAGAGAATCTTTTTTTATATATTATATATACTTCTCTAAATCTTAATTTTGAATTTTTCTGACTGACTCCTCCAGTTCCTATTCTTACAAAGTTAAAATCCGATTTTTTAATATTTAAATTTTTAAATTTTGCAATTTTAGTGAAATAATCTAAATCTGCAGCTAATTTATATTCCACATCATAATTATTCAACACTCTTCTGACACCTTTCCCAAAGATAGCTGCTTGATGGGGAGGACTACTGCCTAAAAAAATGGAAAGTGAATAATTTATTAAGTAATTAAATTTGGTTGATCTAATAATTATATTTTTTTGATTTACGTAAATACCATCACATAATACTAAATCTGGAATCGAATTTTCAGATAAAATTTTAATCCTATTAAATAAACTTTCCAAAGAATTTATAGAAAAGGCCCAATCATCTGAGCCCCAAAAAATAGTCCATTCATTATCTTTGGTTTCACTAAAACCTTCATTCATAGCTCCATAAATACCCTCATGAATATTACTTTGTATTTTCCAATTGAATTTTTCATGATTATTACAATAGGCTTTAATAATATTTAAATTATATTGATTGGATCCTCCATCTATAAAAAGAACGCGCCATTTTTGATAGGTTTGTTTTTTAAGTGAGATAACTAATCTAGATAAATTATCAGAGGAATTTAAAGTTGGTACAACAAAAAAAAACATCATTATAATATTTTATATGCTTTCTTATTTTTAAAAACTATTATACAATTCTGTTACTTGTAAAACAAATAAATTCCTAATCTATAAAAAAATTGATTAATTACCTTTATCACAAAAATTTAGAATTATATTTTTTTTAAACTATCTTTTTTTTATAAAAATAGCAGGACATCCTGAATAAATTGACCCCTCTAAAGTTTTTCCAGTAAAAGTTGATCCTGCTTTTATTACTGAGCCTGGCATTATTATAGAGCCTGGTCCAATTAAGCATTTAGCACAAATCCATGATTGTTCTCTTATTAATATAGGTTTCTTTATGAGATTAAATTCTGATCTTTTATAATTATGGTTACCAGTGCATAAATATACTCCTTGAGATAAACAAACATTATCTTCAATTGTAACTTTATCAATGTTATCTATCCATACTGATTCTCCCAGCCAACTGTTTTTGCCAATATGTAAATTCCAAGGTTTTGTTATTCTTAAATTTGGTTTAAAAATACATCCTTGACCAATCTTTGCTCCAAATATTATTAATATAGCTTTTCGCCATCTACTGCCAGGTACGTAACTTTTTACTATAGGAAAAAAGAAAATATACCACATAAACCTTTTTAACTTAATCTTTAAGTTATTTTCACTTTCTTTTACATATAAGTTTAATTTTTGATAATTTTTTTTCATGTATGTAAGACAAATTTTGGTTTTTCAGAATATCCTGCGATCCATTCGTATAGTTGCTTGCTCATTGAAGAAATCTTTTCCCAAGAATAATTAGCTTTAGCGAATTGAAATGCATTTTCTCCAATAAAATCAAGTTGATCTTGAGATTGGAGAAATAAATCATTTAATTTATTTACTATATCTTCCTCTTCAGTTTTAATTTCAATAGCGGCTTTTTTTAAAAAAGCCTCATTTAAATTGCAAGCTTTTGTTATCAAGGTAGCTTTTCTAAAAGACATAGCCTCTAACACTGACATAGGAAGACCCTCAGAAAATGAAGGTAAAATAAATGCATTTGAATTAATATAAGTAGATGCCTTTATTTTTTCATCAAAGACAGGATCTAATACAATACAGTTATTTAATTGCAGCTTTTCAATTATAAATTTTGGATTTATATCATCACCATAACCCACAAGAACTAACCACCAATTATTAATTTGAGCTGCATGAAAAACTTTTTTCCAGGAATATAAAAGCTCTTTAATCCCTTTTTTTCTATGAAATCTACCAAAAAAGAGTAAGATTTTAGAGTTTTTTGGAATAATATTATTCCAAGGTGGATTAGGTAATAAATTAAGTTCCTTTTTTTTATAAATCTTAACTCCATTAGGTATTAAAGCCACATCATTTTGTAAACCAAGATCTTTAATTGAATTATATTCTGACTTGCATAGAGCATGAATACAATTACAGGAGTTAAGTGACCATTTTTCAATTATTGACCAATATATTTGTTTTTTAATTTTTGATTGATTCATTGCCCATGCATCCAACATTCCATGCGGTGAGATTATAAAGGGCAAATTTTCCTTTAAATATAATTTATATGCTCTAGTGGGAGATCTCCAAATTCCGTGTATATGTAGAATTTCAGGATCAAATTCTTTAAATTTTTTCTTTAAGTTATTTTTTAAAAAGGAGTTATTACTCTTTTGAGTTGTTATCCAATAAGGTATAATACCTTTAATTTTTTGGGAAGAGCATAATTCATGAACAGATGTAGTTATACCTCCATCTGTAAAATCTTTCGAATATGACAAGTGAATTGTTCTTATAACATTAATTAATAATTACCTCTTAGAATAACAGATCATAAAAACTATATAAATTTAATAAAAATTTAGATTATTAAGCCTCAAATTTTTGTGAATCAGTAAATCTTAAATTTTTTATAAATAATAATATTAGTATAAAAATAAATCCTGTTATTTTCTTAATCCTGATTTTATTGGAGGCATTACTAGCCTCATAACATGCTTTAGCGAAATTGATTGTACTTATATCTCTTATTGAATTTCTACATTTTAATTTTGTCCCTTTTCTATCTGCTAATTGAATTAAATCTTTTATTCTAGAAGATATTTCTAGTTGATTATTTTCATTTACTATAAATCCATTTATATTTTCCTTAATCAATTCTCTTGATCCACATTTTTCAGAAATCAACACAGGTATTCCACAATTAAGTGCTTCATTAGTTACTAGTCCCCATTGTTCTGAGGTACTTAGCAGAATTAATCCTTTTGATTTAGCATAAAATTTTGGAAGATCATTATAATTAATTGGACCAACAAATTCAATATCTTTAATTTTTAAACTTTTTACGTAAAACTTAAGTTCATTTTCCAAAGGTCCTGATCCCGCTATCTTCAACTTAGTTTCATTAGAAATAGCAAGATTTTTTTTAAAGTTTCTAAAAGATTTTATAAGAGTGAATAAGTTTTTTTTCTCCACAAATCTGCATACACAACATACATAAATTTCTTCATTATTTTTGCAATTTTCCTTTTTTGAATTTAAAGTAAAAAAATTATTATCAACACAATCATAACCCTTAAAAATTATGTTTTCTCTCATACCCAATTTCATAAGGTATTTTTTATGACATTCTCCGCCAACTACAGCTCCATCAAAGACTTTAAGTATTATTCTTTTATAAATTTCTTTAAATAAATTTCTATTATTTAAATCTATTTCTTGACTTTCAGAAAAAAGTATTATTTTATTTCCTTTTAAAAGAGTACCAACAATAGTTGATAATGAAGATAATTCTAGATAGCCTGTTACAAAAACAACATTAAAATTATTACTGATTATATAGTGAATAATTTCATAAGTTTTATAAATTCTATTACCTTTTGATATTACTTTCGTATCTAAATTATCATTAGAAATTGAAAGTGGTTTAAATAGGTCAGTTTTATAATTTAATAAACATTTACATTTAAAACCATATTTTATAAGACCTAAGACCCTAGCCTTATTGTATGGAACTAAATTTATTAGTTGTACGCATATATTATCATTTTTAGAAATTAATTCCTCCCTCCTAATATTTAAAAGAACAAATTTAGATATTTTTTTCATTTTAAATTTAAATCAGAAGCTATTAATTTTGGATCAATAATATTAAATTCAATTGGTAAATTAGAAAACTGATAATGAAGCTCTTCAGGATAAATTACCGTATGAGGACTGCCTAAAATCGCTGCCAACCCAGAAAAAGTACTCCATGGAGACATAACAATAATATCTGCATTACAAATCTTAAAAAAATCATCAAAGGGATCATTGCTAACAATAGATATATTTTGAAATGATTGTGTTATTTCATTTTTAACTAAATTTGGTTGATCTGTGTAAATAGTAAAATTTGCCTTAGTATTATTTTTGCTAAAAAGTTTTTTTAGATCATCTATAATTTTTATAAAATAATTTATGTTAGTTCTTGTATTACTTATAAAACGATCTCTAGGAGAATCCTTTTTGAAATCTCCTCTTCTTACATGTAAAGCTACTTCTAAAACATTATTTTTTACTTTAGAAAAATCTATCCTATGTCTTAAATAAACTTTTGATTCTTCATAAAATAGTTCAAAATCTGAAAAGGGATATTTATTGGGGTATGAGGGAAAATTTTTAACTAGAAATAAATCTTTATCTGTTTTTAATTTTTTTAATGAAGTAACTTCAAAATAATTACCAATCATACATTTGATTCTTTGATAAATTGTTATATAATTCCTAGATTTTCTTAATTTATTATTTAAGTAAATTCTCTTGTCTACATTATTCCTAAAAGTACTTAATAAAGGTATTTGTGAAAAATTTGTTTCATAAAGCGGAATAGACAATATCCTAGATACATTATAAGACCTTAGTAAAACCAATAATTTATTTCCAATACCAGATCTTGGATATTTACATATACATACTTTCATTTTTATTCTTTTATAAAAATAATTTAACAACATATTTTAAAATAGGTTAGCTTAACGTAAGAAAAATAATCAATTCTTAATTAGCATAATATTTTAAATTTCGTAAAATCTATAATTAAATAAACTTGTTATAGAAAATAAATTTCTAAATGGTATTTTCATAATTATTATTTATAAATTTTTTTTATTATTTTACTGAAATACCATTATTAATGAAAATAAATCTCCTAGAAAGTAAAGAAAGAATTGCAATAAGAGGCATTAAATAAGAAAAAATTCCTTCACTAAGCCCTAACAAAAATTCGTAAGATATTATGAAAGCTAATAATATATCTAGGGGAGATTTAGATCTAAGTAGAAAAAACAATAAATTTAAATACAAAAAACAACTTGAAAATGTAAAAATAAAAGGGTTAAAAATTGAATCTGAAAACTGTAATGATGCTCCTATATAAGAAGGGGCAAAAGCAGCTGTATCAACACTAATTTGAGCAACCTCTGAGTAAAATAAACTTCCTGCTTGTCTTAGAGATGTTATGGACTCAAAAAAACCAAATAAATCGGGGAAGCTAAATATAGGATTATTTTGATAGTGACTCATTATCATAATTACGCATCCTGCACCTTGAGCTCTAAATAATGTTCCAAAAAGAACAATATTAAATAAATTTATATTCTGAGTATTAATATCTCCAGTCAAATCCCAAAGTGCATCAAAACCTCCATTCTTAACTAAAAAATTAAACAAATAAAAAATAGTTTCAATTCCTCCACAATCAGTACATAAAGTTGTATTTCTAATAACTCTTGCTTGAACTGAAAAAAGTATTAAAAAGCTTGATAAAAGAAAAGTAAAAATTAAGGCTATAGATTTTATTATTAATTTAGTCTTTTTACTTTTTAAATTTTTAAACTTAAAAAATATTATTTCAGAAATTGATGCTATAAAAATAAATACTATGTATTGTTTGCTAGTAGTAACAATAGCTGTAAATATAATATAGGTATATAAAGTTATCTTAGTAATAAGAGAAAGATTAGTATTTTCATTTCTTATTTTGTTTAAGTAGACCAAAGCAAAGCCATATATAACTAATATATATTTCTGGATAATTATTAATATTAACCCTAGGCGAAATGGGACCACATAGTTGCTAGCATCGACTAAACTAATTATGCCAATCCTTAATTTTGTAAAAACAACTGTAAAAAATAATGTTAAAAACAAATATAGATAAATTGAGATCTTATTAACGAAAAATAAATTCAAAATTTTATTATTAGCCAAATTCTGTAATGCAATCCTATAATTTTGCAAACTTATTTCTTTTGTAAAAAAGGAAACAGAAAATAACCCTAAGAATGCACTAATAACATAAGTTATAAATGATATATGTTGTTCACTAGAAATTAATAAATAATTTGTTTCCTGAAGATCAAAAAGAGCATTAATTACAAACATATTATCTACAGAAATTAAATAATATATATATGCATATTTAAGTGGATAACATATCAACAATATCGAAATTATTGCTATAAATATTAATTTATTTTTTTTAATCCAACTTTTCGTAAAATAAAAAACCAAAATACACATTAAAATTACAATTGAAAATATCTCAAAGTTAAACCAGCCCTCTAAATACATTGGTAATAAATTAAATCCAAAGAAAATACTGTACAAATAAGGTAAAAATTTATATTTTTCTAATGCCGTGTTTTTATTCATAAATAAGCTAAAAATAATGACCTAGATACATCTTTTCAACAATTAAGCTTAAATCTGTTTTTGCTTTCCAACCTAAATCAGTTTCTATTAATTTCGGATCGAGAAATATACTTTCTAAATCAGATGGCCTTTTTAAAGATTTATCAAAAACAATAAATTTATCTGGAATTAAAGAAGCCATTTCAAAAGCTTTGCTTATAAATTCAGTTAATCCATGAGAATTGCCTGAAGCTATTACATAATCTTTTGGAATATTATTATTCATCATTAAGATAATTGCATCAACATATTCAGGAGCCCATCCCCAATCTCTTTTTACATTAATATTGCCTAACTTAAGAATTTCTGAATTATCTAATTCTATTCTTTTGACTGACTTAATTATTTTCTGAGTTACAAAGTTATCATTCCTAAACGGTGATTCATGATTAGCTAAAATACCAGTTACTGCAAAAATATCATAAGATTCTCTATAATTCACAACGTTCCAAAAAGCCGCAGCCTTAGCGCATCCATATGGACTTCTTGGCATAAAGGGCGTTTTCTCATTAGCATAATCATCCTTAACATTACCAAAGCATTCACTACTTCCAGCGGAAAACAATTTAATATTTTTATTGATAATCCTTATTGACTCAAGGATATTAAGAGTCACTGTTGATATTGAATTTATACATCTTTGAGGATTAATAAATGATGTAGCTACACTTGTTTCACCAGACATATTGAATATCTCATCTGGATTTATACTCTTAATTAAATTAAAAATCTCCTCAAAGTTACTTGGTTCTATCTCATAAAACTTGATATATTTTTCAATTTTTAACTTAAAAATGCCGCTATTAATATTTATTATTCTATTTCTTGAAGTACCTAAAATTTTATAACCTTTCTTTAAAAGCTTATAAGCTAAGTATGAACCATCCTGGCCAGTAATACCAATTATCAAGGCAGATTTAGACATTTATTTTAAAATTGCTAACCAGTAATTCTGAGGTCTTATTATTCTAATAAAACTAAATCTAATAAAGAGAATTTAATTTTTTTTACAATTCTTATTGGAAAAAATCTTTTTATTTACAAAAAACTTGTACTAATATAGGATTTTATTAGTATTTTCTTACTGATCATATTTTAAAACATGTCGATTTGTAGTTATAAAAAATATATTATTTTATTAATATTTTCTGTATTTTCAATTTTTCCTATTTCATCTCTTAAATCACAATCTCAAACTTTTTCTACTGAAGAAAATAAAATCGATTTAATTAATCATAGTATTAACCAAAACTACTATATATTAGATTCGGGTGACATTTTAAATATAAATTTTGAAGATTTCCCAGAGTATAATTCAACTATAAAAATCCAATCTGATGGTAGGTTAAACCTCCCTAAGATTGGTAATATTTATGTAAAAAATTTAATACTTGAAGAAGTATATTCTATTGCTTTAAATAAATACAATAAAATAATGATAAATCCTATTATTGATATTTCTTTAATTAAGCAGAGACCTATAAAAGTTTTTTTTACTGGAGAAGTGGCAAGGCCTGGTTTATATAAGTTGACACAAAATGATACAGATTTCAATAATTATTTTAATCCTGCCTCAGGAGGAAAATTACAAGTTATGGAGCGCTTCTCATTAGACAATTCTCCAACTCTTTATGAAGGCATTAAAAGAGCGCAGGGGATTACGGATGAAACAGATCTCGAAAATATTGAATTGAGACGAAAAATTCCTCAAAAGTATGGGGGAGGATATAAAAAAACATCTCTAAATTTATTATCAATATTTATTGATGGAGATGATAGAAACAATATAGATTTAATGGATGGAGATGTAATTATTTTTAAGAAAAGTAAAACAAAAATTGCCAGTCAAATAATACGGGCTTCAAGAAATAACCTTAACCCATCAACTATTTCTGTCTATGTAACTGGAAGAGTGCGCTCACCAGGTCTTAAATCCCTCAAATATGGTTCTACTTTAAATCAAGCAATAGCAGTAGCGGGCGGGCCTAAAGCTTTAAGAGGAAAAATTCAACTTATCTCAAGCAAAAATGAAAAACTTAATTTTAGAACCTATAGATATAAACCAAATGCACTAAATTCAAAAGATAATCCAACCCTGAAAACTGGTGATATAGTAAAAATCGGTAACTCTACTTTAAGCGCTGGCACTGAATTATTCTCGGAAATTCTGCCACCTATAATAGGTATTGGAACAGTTAATAATCTTTTAAATTGATGAATAATACTTCTCAAACAAATAATGATGATATTAATTTTTCTGCGATTTTTTCATCAATCAAAAGAAGAAAAAAATCTTTTTTGATAATTGCCTTTTCTTTAACAATTCTTTCAGGAATTTATGCATTTAAGAAAAAATCAACATGGGAAGGTACTTTTCAAATCGTACTTAGGCAAAATCAACAAATTAGAAGTATGTCCTCATTACTAAGTACTTCCAACCCAATATCATTATTACGCGATCGATCATCTCAAAAAAAGTTAAATACCGAAATATTGATTCTTCAAAGTCCTTCAGTATTAAAGCCTATTTATGATTATGTTAAATCAGAATATAATCAATTAGGCTTTGATACATCAAGTTTTAAGTTTAGAGAATGGAAGAAAAATCTTTTAGTAAAAGTAGAGAAAAAGAGTAATGTGCTATCAATATATTATAGAGATAATCAAAAAAAACTTATAATTCCTGTTCTTAATCAAATTTCTGAAAAATATCAAGAGTATTCTGGAAGAGATAGACTAAAAAGTCTTAAAAAAACACAAGAATACCTAAATACACAAATCTATAATTATAAAGATAAAACAGAAGAATCTTCACGCCAACTCCAGGCTTTTAGCAAATTGCATAATATAGGTATTCTACCTATTGAAGTTATAAAGGATGAAAGGGAAGATGGGAAAAGCAATAAAAAAAGTTCTGTTAGCAATGAACTAATGTTGGATTTAGAAAGTAAATTTATTGGGGCTAAGAACGAAGTCGAATTAACTGATCAAAAACTTGCACAGCTCGCAAATATTGATAAAAACGCCAGTTTAAATGAAAAAATAGCTATATTCTCTAAGTTAGATAATTCTTATGGACAAAGTAGTGAAATTAAAAAACAAATTTCAGAAATAGATGAGGAACTTGTTAGATATGAAACTGGTTTTAATAATGAATATCCAAAAATTAAGAATCTTGAATTATTAAAAAAAGAAACATTTAAACTTTTACAAGAAGCAGTAATCGGTTCATTAAAAGGTAAAAGAAAAGAGGCAATAGCTATTCAAAATGCTTCAAAAAGGTCAGAGAAAGTTATCGCTAAATACAAAGAACTTTATAGACAGGCCAAATTGGATCTTCAAACTTTGAGCAATTTAGAAATAGAGAGAAATATTAATGCATTATCACTTGCCAAAAAAAATGACCCATGGCAATTAATATCTAATCCACTATTGTTTGATAAGCCAGTCTTACCAAATAAGCCAAGAATTATTTTAACAGGAATACTTTTTGGAATTATATTTGGTACTTTATTTGCAAAATATAAAGATAAAAAATCAGGGTTAATTTATGAAAAAAATGATTTAGATAATTTTCTAAATTATAAGAAATTATTTGATTTTTCCAACATTGAAGAGGATAAATTAGACAGCATAGTAGAGATTTTTATAGAAAAATATATTATTAAAGAAAATCTGGTAGTTTTAACTTTAGGAGATTTTTCTAGTAAAGTTTCTAGTAATATTTTAGAATTAATCAAAGAAAATAAGAAAAAAATACAAATATTTGATGATTTAAAAGATATTGAAGATTTCTCTAAAGTTTTAATATTGATTAGTTTGAATAATCTAAGTAAAAAGGATTTAATATATTTACAAAAGTTCTTTATTCTAAAAAGTCAATCAGATTTATTCACAGCTTATATTTAATAAA
>MDTD01129455.1_pt1 | contig 10657 bp, 8 predicted proteins | sample 811221 | NCBI WGS metagenome assembly MDTD01 (sample SAMN05326646, study PRJNA326480) | marine metagenome | isolation source: seawater | place: Pacific Ocean: South West | collected 2011
GGCGAGATGGTCGACTACGCGAAGATCAACTACCTGATGCTGATGATGGTGGACCCGGACGTCCACTACCACGTCATTCCCCGCTACGAGCAGGCCCTGACATTCGATGGCCTGTCATTCCCGGATCACGGCTGGCCGGGGCCACCGGCGCTGGGCCAGAGCACGGCCACCGACGAAGCGCAGAACGGGGCGATCATCGCGCGCCTGAAGCAGCTCTGGCCGGCCGGCTGACCGGCACCGTCCAGCTCTCCTCGTCCAGGCAGGCGACCGCGCCCGCCGCCGACACCCCCATGAGGCGCATCGTCACCCGGATCGCATCGCCGGCGCCGTCCGTGTCGAGCTCGAAGACCCGATAGGACGCACCCCGGTCGCCGGACCGGCCCGGCTCGACGTGGGACGCCGAGGCCGTGCCGAAGATCCGGCCGCCGCCGGGGGCCGGGCGCCGGACGTTGCGATGGACATGGCCGTGCAGCACCAGCTCCGCACCGGTGTCCTCCAGCACCTTCGCCAGCGCCGCGGCATCCCGCAGGCCCTTGCGGCGGGACGTCATGCCCGGCAGCGGCGGATGGTGGATCAGCAGACAGCGCAGCCCGCCGACGCCTTCCAGCGCGCCCTGAACGGCCTCGAGCTGAGCCCGGCCGAGCCCGCCCGACGCCATGAACAGCGGCGTCGGCTGGGCGCTCGACGCGCCGACCAGATGCACCTCGACGCCGTTGCGCGCCAGCCGCCGGACCACGGGGAAGCCCTCGTGCCCGTCCGCCCCGCCGAGGTAGGGACCCCAGGCGGCGGCCACCGCCGGCCAGGAATCGCCGGCGTAGGCATCGTGGTTGCCGGGCACCAGCATGACCCGCTCCGCGGGGCCGAGCGCTTCCAGCCAGCGTGCCGCGGCCTCGATCTCGCCGGGCAGGCCGATGTGCACCAGATCGCCGGTGACAAGAATCTGCACGGGATCTTCCGCCAGCACGGCCGCGGTCAGCGCGTCGAGCGCCTCCGGGCGATGGGCGAACCGGCGCCGCCGCCGCCAGGACAGGTAGCCGGACCAGCGTTTGCCGCCCAGCGCCGACAGGGGGACGTCCTCCAGGGACGTGAGGTGGGGATCGGTGAGGTGGATCAGGCGGATGACGCGCGCTCCCGGCCGTTTGCCGGCCCGTTCCGCCGGACACTATAATCGCGGGCTTTTCAAACGCGGGCTTCCCGTTCGCAGGCGTTCCGCAGCGGACGAGGCCCTCCCGGCGCGCAGGCACTATAGCATGAGGTATTTCGCACACGTAGTCGGACACTGTGACGTCCGTCTGTGGAGCCTGTCGGCGGACGAACGCATCCGCCGACAGCTCGCCCAGGCCGGCGACGTGACCCTGGCCGAGCGCCTCGACGAGGTGCCCGGCGACGCCCACGTGCTGCTGCTGCGGGCGGACTTCCTCTACGAGGTGCGGACCCTCAAGTCGCTGCTCGAGCGCCCGGGCGCGGTGCTGACCCACGGGGACGGCACGCCGGCGGCGGCCCACGCTAAGCCGGGCCAGGCGGAGAGCCTGCGCGCCGCGCTGGCCGGCGAGGCCAGCATCCCCGGGGACGTCGACGTGGTGGTGCCGGATCAGCTCGGCGCCTTCGACCATCAGCTCCGCAAGGCCAAGCCGCCGCTGCTCGAGCCGGTGACCGCGGACCGCCGCGGCGCGCTGGAGTCGCTGCTCTACGGCACCTCCTACAAGGGCATCACCGATCTGGTGACGAAATTTCTGTGGCCCCGGCCCGCCCGGGTGGTGGTGGGCTGGTGCGCCCGGCTCGGCCTGACGCCGAACATGGTCACCGGCTTCTCGTTCTTCCTCATGCTCGCCGTGTGCTGGCTGTTCGCCAACGGCCACTTCGGCCTCGGCCTGGCGGCGGGCTGGCTGATGACGTTTCTGGACACCGTGGACGGCAAGCTCGCCCGGGTGACCATCATGTCCAGCCGCTTCGGCCACGTGCTCGACCACGGCATGGATCTGATCCACCCGCCGTTCTGGTACTACTACTGGGGCGTGGGGCTCGCCGCCTACCAGCCGCTGCTGGGCCTGGAGCTCACCGACCTGTACTGGCTGATCATCGCCGGCTACATCGGCGGCCGCGCGTTCGAGGGCATGTTTCACGGCCTGGGCGACGCCAGCATCTTCTCCTGGCGGCCCTTCGACGCCTACTTCCGCCTGATCACCGGGCGACGCAACCCGTGCATGATCCTGCTGACCGCCGGCGTGCTGGCCGGACGGCCGGACTGGGGCCTGGTGGGCGTGGCGCTGTGGACCGCCGGCACCACGGCGGTGCTCGCCGCGCGGCTGCTGCACGGGGCGGCGGTACGGATCGTCTCCGGCCCGCTCACCTCCTGGCTGGCGGACCCGGAGACCGCCGCCACCCGACACGCCCGGGCGTACCGGACGTTCTCCGGCACCCAAAGCGCCTATGTCGACCGGGGATGAGCTCGAGGCGCTGATCCGCCGCGAGCTGCACGCCCTCGCCCACGCCGACGACCCCGACGTCGCCCGTCTGACGGAGGAGATCCGCCGCCGCCACGACGGCGTCCTGGCGGTCCTGCTGTACGGCTCCTATCTGCGCGGCAAGCGCGACACCCTGCTGGACTTCTACGTGCTGGTGGACGACCTGCGGGCCGCCTTGCCCCGGGGCCACGCGCCGGGCAACCGGCTGCTGCCGCCGAACGTCTACTACGTGGCGCTGCCCGCGGCCGACGGCCGCGACGCGGTGCGGGCCAAATACGCCACCATGACCCTCGCCCAGTTCGAGGACGCCATGGACGACTTCCACGGCTACTTCTGGTCGCGCTTCACCCAGCCGGCGGGACTGGTGTCCGCCCGCAGCGACGAGGTGGCCGACCGTGTCGTCCGGGCCGTGGCCCGGGCCGTGCATACCTTCGTCGCCCGCACCGTGCCGATGCTCCAGCCGCCGTTTTCGAGCGAGTCGCTGTGGCAGCGCGGCTTCGCCCTGACCTACGCGAGCGAGCTGCGCTCCGAGCAGGCGGAAGGGGTCGGATCGCTGTACGCGGCGCAGCCCCAACGCTTCGACGCGCTGCTCGCCGCCTACGCGCAGCGCGCGGACGCGGCGGCCGCGCCGGCGGCGGCCCCGCCGGCCGGGTCCGGAGCGTATCGGCCCCGCGGGCCGCAGCCGTCGCGGGGGCGGTCGCGGATGGCCTGGGGCGCCCGGCGCGTGGCCGGCAAGCTGCTCAGCGTGGCCCGGCTGGTGAAGGCCGCGGGGACCTTCGACGACCCGTTGGACTACCTGTTGTGGAAGATCGAGCGCCACTCGGGCATCTACATCGAGCCGAGCGAGCGGGCGAGGAAGCATCCGCTGCTGTTCGCCTGGCCGCTGCTGTGGCGGCTGTACCGGCGGGGGGCGTTCAGGTAGACCAGATGGGTTCGACACGCTTGTAGGAGCGGTCTCCAGACCGCGATCCCGGTTGGCCTGGCAATCGCGGTCTGGAGACCGCTCCTACAGGGAACGGGGCTCGTCGGTGTCGGCGACGGCGCGGCGGAAGGCTTCGACGATGGCGGCGATCTGCTCGGGGGTGTGGGCGGCGCTGGCGCTGCAGCGCAGCAGGCTGCTGCCGTCGGGGGAAGCCGGCGGCATCATGAGGTTGGTGTAAACGCCGAGAGCGAGCAGGCGCCGCCAGGTGGCCAGGGCCCGCTCCTTCTGCTTGAAGCGCACCGCCACCACCGGGCTGGTGTCGGCGCCGAGCTCCAGACCCAGGGCGCCGAGGCCGTCGTGCAGGCCGCGGGCGTTGTCCCAGAGGCGCCGGCGCAGCTCGTCGCCGCGCTCGCGGACGTGGCGCAGGGCCGTCCGCGTGGTGGCGATCACCGAGGGGCACGGCGAGGCGGTGAAGATGTAGGCGCGGCTGGCGAAGCGGAACAGGGTGAGCACGTCGTGGCGGCTGACGCAGTAGCCGCCGGTAGCGCCCAGGCTCTTGGAGAACGTGCCGACGATGAAGTCGCAGCGATCGAGCACGCCGGCCTGCTCGGCGAAGCCGCGGCCGTGCTCACCGTACACGCCGAGGGAGTGGGCCTCGTCGACGAACAGATAGGCGCCGTAGCGGTCCTTGATGTCGGCGATCTCTTCCAGGGGCGCCTCGTCGCCGAGCACGCTGAACAGCCCTTCCGTGACCACCAGCGCCCGGGACGCCCGCTCGCCGAGCCGGCGCAGGCGCTTGCCGAGGCTCTCCGGGTCGTTGTGCTTGAAACGGTAGACGTCCGCCCCAGTCATGCGGCAGCCGTCGTACAGGCTGGCGTGGGCATCGGCGTCGAGCAGCACCGCGTCGCCGGGCTCGAGCAGGGCGCCGAGGGTGCCGACGTTGGCGGCATAGCCGGTGGAGAACACCATGGCGTGGGGCACGCCGTAGAACTCGGCGAGCTCCCGCTCCAGCGCGCCGTGGCCGGCGTAGTTGCCGTTGGCCATGCGCGAGCCGGTAGTGCCGGTGCCGGACTCGGCGAGCGCCGCCTGCCCGGCGGCGATGCACTCCGGGTCGAAGGTGAGGCCGAGGTAGTTGTTGGTGCCGGCGAGAATGGTCGGCTTGCCGGCGATCACCGCTTCGGTGGCGGAGATCATCTTCTCCATCACCACGTGGGTGGGGTCGATGCCGCCCTCGCCCAGTTCGTGCTGGCGTTCCCGATGAACGGCAAACTTGTCGAGCAGATCCATATCCGTGGCCGAGTCGGTTTTGGGCTTCAGGCGTCGAGGGTGCGGGCGACCACGGCCGCCAGCTCCGCGATGGTATGCACGTTGGACAGGCTCTCCAGGTCGATGGCGATGTCGTAGTGGTCCTCGACCTCCACGACGAACTCCATCACCTGCACGGATTCGAGGTCGAGGTCCGCCACCAGATCCGTCGCGCCGCTGAGCGCCGGCGGATCCTCCAGAAATCCGGCGAGGATCCGGGTGATCTCGGTCTGAATGTCAGCCACATCGGCCTTCACGATGATGGTCTCCCGGCGGTAGGGGATGTCAGGAATACAGGGCCGCGGCGCCGTGCTCCAGATCGACCTCCGGCCGCCAGCCCGTGGCGTGCGTGAAGGCGCGATTATCACACAGCCAGTTCGCCTCATGAAGCTCGCGGGCCTTGCCGGGGGACAGCATGGGCGCGTAGCGGAACAGCCGCGCGCAGGCGAGATTCAGCGCGCCGAGGCCGCGCAGCAGGCGGAACGGCACGCCCAGCTCGCGCACCGGACGCCCGGCCACGTCCCGGGCGATCTCCCCCCAGTCGTAGCCGCCCGGCTTGCCGTCGTCGATGGCGAAGGTCTGGCCGCGGCAGGCCTCCGGCGCGGTCAGGGCCGCCGCCACCGCCCGGACCAGGTCGTCGACGTGCAGCAGCGACAGCCGCTGACCCGGCGGCCCCGGGCGCAGCGCGATGCCGCGCCGGACCAGATCGAACAGCGGCCGCATCTCCTCGTCGCCGGGCCCGTAGACCGCCGGCGGCCGCAGCACGGTCCAGCGCGCCAGGGCGGAATCGGTCAGCGCCCGCTCTCCGGCCCGCTTGCTGCCGGCGTAGTGGGAAAGGTAGGGACGGCTGGCGGCGAGGGAAGACAGGAGCACGACCGGCGGCGGCGCCGCCAGCTCCGCCATGACGGCGGCCATGATGGCGACGCCGGCGACGTTGGCGGGCACGAAGTCCTGGTAGTCGCGCCCGCGTACCGCGCCGGCGCCGTAGACCACCGCGCCGGCGCCATCGAGGGCGCGGCTCCAGGCGGCGGGATCGGTCAGCTCACCGGCGACGACCTCGCAGCGCGGGTCGAGGGCGGCCCGGGCGGCGGACGCAGGGCGCACCAGGGCGCGCACGGCGATTCCGCGGTCGAGCAGAAGCACATGCAGATGCCGGCCGATGAACCCGGTCGCGCCGGTGAGCAGCACCGGCGACGGCACGGCGGCCACGACGGATCAGCCGTTGGCGACCTGGGAGAATCCGGCGCCGTCGGCGACGCTCACCCGGTCGAGGAAGTCCTGCTTGGTGCGGGACCGCGCCAGCTTGCCGGACGACGTCCGCGGCAGCGTGCCCGGTGGTACCAGGTCGATGTAGGAATGGATGCCGAAGTGCGTGCGCACGGCGCCTTCCAACTCGGCCACCAGCGCCCGGCGCTTCTCCGGGTCCCGCTCGCGGCATTCGACCACCAGCACCGCCAGGTCCTCACCGCTCGGCAGCGGCGCGGCGAATGCCGACACGTTGCCCTGGCGCACCCCGGGCATGTCGTCGGCCAGATGCTCGAGATCCTGGGGCCAGATGTTGCGGCCGTTGATGATGATCACGTCCTTGCTGCGGGCGGTGATGAACAGCCGGTTGCCGACCCGATAGCCGATGTCGCCGGTGTCGAGCCAGCCGTCGGGAGACAGCACCTCGCTGGTGGAGGCCGGATCACGATAGTAGCCGCGCATGACGCTGGGCCCGCGCAGGCAGACCCGGCCGCAGTGACGCTCGGGCAGATCGTTGCCGTCCAGGTCGCGGATGGCGAATTCGTAGGTGGGCAGCACGTCGCCGCAGTCGACGAACTCGAGGACGTCCTCGACGCTGACCAGCGGGTCGCTGATCGGCTCGGCGAGCAGCGTCTCTGCCATGGTGTGCTTGTGCACGCGATCGATGTGCAGGCCCTCGCCCAGGGGCGCGAAGCTCACGGCCAGGGCACACTCGGCCATGCCGTAGCAGGGCACGAAGCTCGAGGGATCGAAACCGGTGGAACGCAGCGCCTCGGAGAACTCGCGCATGGGCTTGGGCTGGATGCGCTCGGCGCCGACGCAGGCGGCGCGCCAGCAGGACAGGTCGTAACGCTCGGTGTCGGACGGCCGCAGGCGCTTGGCGCACAGGGCATAGCCGAACGGCGGGCTGGACGACACGGTGCCGCGGTTCTCGGAGATGATCTTCAGCCACAGCCGCGGGCGCATGGCGAAGGTGCGCGGACTGAGCAGATCGCAGGAAAGCTGGGTGGCCAGCGGCAGCAGCACGAAGCCCACCAGACCCATGTCGTGATACAGGGGCAGCCAGGACACGAACCGGTCGGACTCGCCGAGATGCAGCCCGTCCTCGGCGATCTCCCGGAGGTTGTTCATCACCGATGCCTGGGTGATCTCCACGCCGCGGGGAAACCGGGTGCTCCCGGAGGTGTACTGGAGATAGGCCGGCTCGTCGGAATCGAGCGGCACGAGCTCGTGATCCGTCTCGGCGAGGGCCTCGAAGTCCTCGAGCAGGCCGACGTGCACGCCGTCGAGCCCTTCCGCGGCCTCCTTGAGAAACCCGATGTGGGTGGCCGGCGCCACGGCGATGCTGGCGCCGCAGCCTTCGAGCATGCGCCGGAGTTGGGCCACGTAGGCGTCGTGGGCGCCGAGCTGGACGCCGGCCGGCAGCGCCACGGGCAGATGCCCCGCGTACTGCGCCGCGAAGAACACCTTGTGGAACATGGGGTCGGTCTCGGCGACGATGGCGACCCGGCTGCCGCGCTGCGGCGCAACACCGAGGAACTTGCGGCCCAGGACGCGCGCGCCCTCCATCAGCTCGCGATAGCTCAGCACATGCTCCAGCTCGCCCCGGCCATCGTAGAAGTTGATGCCCGTTTCGCCCTTTGCTGCGTATTCGAGGGCTGCCACGAGATTGCCAAAGCCGGAACTCTTGAAGTCCAATGACTGATTAATTCCAGTGCGATGCAATCCTTGATTCTCCAATCCCGTGAGAGACTCGTCACCACCCCCTTCCCAAGGTGACAGCGACGCCGGATTATAACCAACGTTCCAACCCAATGTAGAGTACCCAGACCCCTCTTTAAGGTGCTGATTTTTCCCGAATTTAGGTCGTCACCAACCCTTAGAGAGCAGTTCCGGCGTCAATCTGTCGCCGGCTCTGCGCCCAGGCCGCACCGTGCAAAGGCCCGATGACTGGCCAAGGTGAACACACTCCAGCCACGAAAACGCAAACTCCGTTTGCAATCCACGAACAGGCCGGGCCGCCGATTCGCGTACAAAGTACCCCGTCGTCACCCACGGGAACCCGTCCATGCGCCAGCGCCGCCCGCACCGCCTGCCGAGCCTCGCCGCCGTCCTCGCCTGCCTGTGGCTGCTCGGCGGCTGCCAGAGCCTGCAGATGGACCGCGAGGAGATGACCTGGCAGGCCCTGCACGCCATGGACGTGGCCCAGACCCTCAACGCCGCCAGCGATCCCTGCTACAAGGAGAACGCCTGGCTCACCAAACGTCTCATCGGCGAGCAGCCGAGTGACGCCGAAGTGGTGGCCTGGGGCGTCGGCACCGCGGTCTTCCACGCCTGGGTCAGCAACGCCCTCGACGACCGCGGCGCGCCCGTCTGGGTGCAGAAGCTCTGGGAGCTCGGCACCCTGGGCCACACCACCTACGCCGTCGGCAGCAACCACGAGAACGGCGTGCGCCCGTTCGGCAGCAACCGCGAGGTGGAAGGCTGCTATACCGGCTGAACGCCAGCCCCTCCGGCACCCGGCCCGAGGCCGGCACATCCTGACACCGTCAGCATAGTCCGGATCAGAACAGTCCGAGCTGACGGTCGTCACCAATCACGCGATCGAAGTCCAGCCCCAGGGTCTGCAGCACCGGCTCCGCCACCGGCCGCACCTGGCGCGTGACGTAGTGCTCACGATCCAGCTCCGCGCTGCGGGCGTCGAGGGGCTCGGGACCGGCCAGGGTCATGACATAGGCGATGACCCGACCCGGCGGTTTCGCCGACTTGCGCGCCGCGGCCACGTGGGGCGGCGTGCTCGAGCGGTACTCCTCGAGCCGCTTGCGCAGCCCCTTGCGGTAAACGAGCTGTCCGTCGAGCTCGCCCCGGCGCACCGAGGCGACCACGTCGCGCAGATAGGCCTCCACCGCGGCCCCCGCGAACAGCCGCTGGTACAGCTCGCGCTGAACACGCTTGGCGAGCTCCGTCCAGTCCCGCCGCACCACCTCCATGCCGACGAACTCCACCTCGCCTTCCGCAGCGCCGTAGCGCACGCCGGCATAGCGCTTGCGGGCGCCGCCGGCGCCGTGGCGTACCGATGGCAGCATCAGCCGCACGTAGAGCTTTTCGAACTCGAGCTCGAGCGCGCTGCGCACGCGCCAGCCGCGGGTGATGTAGGCCTCCAGGTCGCCGTTGATCTCGGCCACCAGACGCCGGCCGCGCGCTGCGGCCCGGTCCGGGTCGTCCTCGTCGGCGGCGACGAACAGGCTGTCGGTGTCGCCGTAGAGCACGGCAAGGCCGCGGGCCTCGAACCAGTCCCGGGACCACAGCAGCAGATGCCGCCCCTGACCGGTGATGGCATTCGCGATGGCGGCATTGTGGAACCGGCAGGCGGGCGTGCCGAGCACGCCATAGAAGGAGTTCATGAGGATCTTGATGGCCTGGGACGCCACCTCGTCGCCGCGCTGCTTCGCCGCCGCCCGTCGCGGAAACAGATCGTCGAGCATGGCCGGCAGGATGCCGGGCTCACGGCGGAACGCGGCGCCGCCGGGCAGGCGGATCAGGTCCTCGTCGCCGGGATCCGCCACGAAGCCCAGGGGGTCGATGTTGAAGGTGCGCACGATGCTCGGGTACAGGCTGCGGAAGTCGAACACCCAGACGTTGTCGTGCAGCCCGGGCCTCGGCTCGAGCACGTGGCCGCCGGCCTGGGCGACCCGGGCGCGGCCGGGCTCCGCCCGCACCGACGGCGCGGCGATGCCGCGCTGATGCAGCGCCGCCATATAGAGGAAATCGAACGACGCGATGCTGGCGGAGACCCGGTCCGGCGTCATGCCGGTGAGGCGGCTGCGGGCGAACGCCAGGGTGACCAGATCGAGCCGCTCGAGGATCTCCAGCGGCAGCCGGGCATCGGTGCGCGCGTAGCGGGCGAAGGCGGGCAGATCGTGACGGTAGTTGTGCAGGATCTCGCCGACCCGGTCGGCGGCATCGCCCTCGAGCGCCTTGCCCTCGCCGAGCACTTCCCGGGCCACGGCGTCGAGGCTGTAGTCGTCCATGCGCACGAACGCGCCGCGCAGCAGATCGATGCCGTCCAGCACGAGCCGGCCGGGCACCGACGCGCTGCCGCTGCCGAACCCGCCGTCGGCGGGCCGGATCCGGACCTCGCCATCGCCCCGACCCAGCCGCAGCGGCCGCCGCACGCGCGCGGCCACCCGGGCCAGCACGGCGAGATCGAAGTCGATGACATTCCAGCCCGTGAGCACATCCGGGTCGAGCGCGGCGACCCGATCGCAGAAGGCCTCGAGCAGAGCGGCCTCCGAGGGACAGCCGACGGCCCCCTCGGGCATCGGCCGCCCCCGGGCGTCGACGATGAACACCTCGTCGGCGCCGAGCCCGTAGAGGGAAACGGCGAGCACCCGCTCGGCCCTGGCGTCCGTCTCGATGTCGAAGGACAGCACCCGCGGCGCGGGAGGCACCTCGTCGGCCTCGGGATCCGGGGCGACGAGCGGATCGTCGAACACCACGTCGACGCCCTCCCCGGGCCAACCCTCGCCGCGTATGACGCAGGCGCCCCGAACGTTGCGATCGATCAGATAGCGCACGGCGAAGCGGACGTCGGCCTCGAAAGTAGCGACCCCGGCGGCATGCAGCGCGTCCCGTGCCCGGGCGGCGTCCGCGGGCACCGCGACCTCGACCCGGGCGAGCGCCGCGCCGGACATGGACCGCTCGGCGCAGGCGCCCGCCC
>MDTD01028422.1_pt1 | contig 10656 bp, 6 predicted proteins | sample 811221 | NCBI WGS metagenome assembly MDTD01 (sample SAMN05326646, study PRJNA326480) | marine metagenome | isolation source: seawater | place: Pacific Ocean: South West | collected 2011
ATAGCGAGCAGCCAACAAATAACTCCACATATGATGAGCAATCATATGGTCATCCAAGTAGCATGGTGCTCGACCCGATTGAAGAGCTATTGCAAAACGATCATTTAACTCAAGTGCCTCTGGCAGCCATTTGCCTGCAATTTCAAAGCCGTGTGGAAAATAATTATACGTATTACGGCTTCCATATTCACCACCAAAGCTGCCGTCCGGATGCATAAATTGAGCTGTCATGGCTATCGCACGCTCCAACGGCTCTCGAAGTCCCTCCTCTCTGCTTTCGTCGTAAAGCTGGGCAAGCATCGAAATTGTCAGCGTTTGGTATCCAAGATCACAGCCATTATATTCAACAAACCAACCTTCTTTATGCTGCCACGACAGAAGACGATCTAGACGTTCTCGATAATCGGGCGCAAAAACTGAACCTTCAAACCTCTGAGACAGTAAATAAAGACAGTACACTATCAGCGCCTCGTGATTACTTAGCTTGCCACTTTCTGGGTGCTTAGCCAACCAACGGCCTCGACGAGTAAAAAATTTCTCTAATTGAGCGTCTTTAATTTGAAGTAAATGATACGCCTCTAAACATCCAAAAAGTGAAAAGGCCGCTGCACCAGCCGCCCTTTCGTAAGGATAAAAATCATCACAAGAGCCATCGGAATGTGAGCTTTTGTCTGCAAAATTAATCCCGGCTTTTACCCACTCGCAAATTGCCTGGTCGCCAAAATACGGGTTGTCGGGGAGTTTTGTTGAGTAAGCCAATGCCAATGGATAAACAAACTCTTGAGCCATTCCGGTAGGAAAATCTACCAGTCGGTACTGCCAAAAATTACGATCAAAGCATCCGTATGTCGGGCTGTGTGGATTACGATCTTGCAATGTCAATAATTGGGGGATCTGTTGGAGTGCATTACGCGAAAATATTTCAACAGCAGGTGTTTTTACAACAGACATATTATTCCAGAAAATTCTTTCTTAAAGAGCTTACAGGCCATTTGACTGGTAATCGATGCCATCAATCAGAAACGAATTAAAGTAATTATTCTCTAGAAGGCACTCTGTATCTTTGATTCTCTCTCTGCCATTTCTACATACTGACCGGTAAAGAATCCTTATCTACATCTGCACTTTGGGGTAATTGCGCAAGACGGTTTATGCCATTAAAAGCGGCTGCTTTATAACATTCCGCCAAGGTTGGATAGTTGAACACTGTGTCAATAAAATGATCAATTTTACCACCGGCACCCATCACTGCTTGACCAATATGAACTAATTCACTGGCTCCTTCACCAATTATGTGTACACCGAGCAGCTCGCGCGTCTGCAAGTGAAATAACAACTTAAGAAACCCGAGCTCGTCACCAATTATGTGACCACGTGAAATTTCTTTATAACTAGCTTTACCAATTTCATATGGAACGCCAGCTTCAGTCAATTCTTCCTCCGTTTTCCCACAAACTGAAATTTCTGGAATCGTATAAATGCCATAAGGGAAGAAAGATGAAAGGGGTTCGGTTTCATAACCAAAAGCGTGACAAGCAGCTATCCGTCCTTGTTCTCTCGAAGTAGACGCTAAGCTCGGGAAACCAATGACATCCCCCACCGCAAAAATATGCGAAATGTCCGTCTGATATTCATCATTCACCCTAAGTCTGCCGCGATCGTCAGGAGCTATACCAGCTTTGCCCAAATCCAACGATTCTGTAGCCCCCATACGCCCAACAGAGACCAGCGCCTTTTCAGTTGCAAATTCTTTCCCACTGTCCAAAGAAATTTTCACTTTGGTTTTGTCGCCATCTTTAAAAGTTTCGACTGCCGAAACAGTCTCACCAAGCCTAATAGTAACTCTATCCTGCCGCATTTGATATACTAGCGTATCGATTACTTCCGCATCTATGAAGTCGAGTAATCGCGGACGCGAGTCCACCAGTGTCACTCGAGCACCAATCGCAGCAAAAATAGTTGCATATTCCAGACCAATCACACCCGCGCCAATTACTGTTATCGAGGTTGGCAAATGCTGTATGTCTAAAAGATCATCAGATGTAAAAATATATTCTCCATCAAATATGATTTTTCTATCACGCGCTGTTTTTGTACCAGTGGCAATAAGTATGTTGTCTGCGGTAATTGTTCTGCTGACACTAGAACTACCACCACCTATCTTGAGGGTGTGCGAATCCAGGAATTGGGCCTCACCAGCAATAATATCAATATTGTTTCGCCTTAGCTGATGACAGAGGACATCTTGCTCATGGTTAATGACATAGTGTGCCCGCCGCAGTAAATCGGACATAGTAATGTCTTCTTTAACCGTGTAAGAGGCCCCGTAGATTGAACGCTCTTGATAACCAGTGAGGTGTAATGCGGCCTCTCTCAACGTTTTTGAGGGTATTGTTCCTGTGTGAACGCAAACACCCCCCACCATTGCATTCTTCTCAGCCAGTGCCACTCTCTTACCTAGTTTCGCGGCTTGTATCGCAGCACGGTGCCCGCCGGGACCAGAACCAATAACTAAAAGATCATAATCAAATGAGTGAGGTACACTTTGGTTTTTCTTCCCCCAACCACTTTTTTGTTTTGTGTTGGAGAGCTTCTTGGCCTTCTTTTCCGTTTTTCTTTTCGCCATCTCCGCACCGTCCTGTGATATTATTTAATCCAGATCTATTACGTTACAGGCAAACATGTATTATTCCAATGTCCAAATGGGTTCCATCCAATTCTAAACGGGCAGATAGCCTATTAAACTCCCGGGAATTCAACCATTGATATTTTCTGACATTTCAGAAAAGCGTCATTTTTGCGACGTAACCAAATACAAATTTTAAAAGATTTCTAAAAATCTAGGCCAAAGTTGCTTATCTTCGTGATAACCCTTGTGTGAAAAAAACTTTACCCTCGGCTTTTATGGCATGGTTTGCTTATGTCTTACTACACTACGCTTATAATGGCGGCAGTTGCGGAAATAGGCGGTTGTTTTGCTTTCTGGTCTTGGCTCAGACTCGATAAGTCTGTCTGGTGGGTAGTGCCGGGAACAGGTTTATTGATCCTTTTTGCCTATTTCCTCACACGGATCGATATTAGCTTTGCGGGTAGAGCATTTGCAGCATACGGTGGATTGTACATTGCCACTTCTCTTGTCTGGCTGTGGATTGTAGAAAGACAGACACCTGACCGCTGGGACATTATTGGCGCCGCCATTTGTATCGGAGGGTCTGGTGTCATACTATTTGGTCCGCGACAGTAATGGGCAGAAGCGACATTGAAGTTGTAATTTATTTCTGGCCAAGATTAATTTTATGAAGAGACAAAAATGAACCAGGAAGATCCCTTACCTACCAACTTTATAATGGAGCAGATCCGTAGTGATCTCGAGGAGGGAAAAACTGCAACTGTTGTTACTCGATTTCCACCGGAACCCAATGGTTACCTTCATCTTGGGCACGCGAAAGCCATCTGTCTAAATTTTAGCCTTGCATCACAATTCAACGGCCGATGTCATCTCCGGCTGGATGACACGAATCCATCGAAAGAAGATAAACAATATATCGATGCGATAAAAAGAGATGTTAAATGGCTCGGTTACGATTGGGGGGATCATCTATATTATGCCTCCGATAATTTTGACCAACTCTATCAAATGGCTTTAAGTCTAATTAAAGCAGGCTACGCGTATGTCGATGACTTGAGTGCTGAGGAAATAAGAGAGTATCGCGGTTCCCTTACAGCACCCGGACGCGAAAGCCCAAGCCGTAACCGTACGAAAGAAGAAAACATTTTACTGTTTGAGCGAATGAAGAACGGCAATTTTGCTGATGGTGAAAAAGTTCTTCGTGCAAAAATCGACATGTCTTCGGGTAACATAAACCTAAGAGATCCCGTTTTATTTCGTATTTTACGAACTCCACACCCACGCACCGGTACTCTATGGAAAATTTATCCCACCTACGATTTTGCACACGGTCAGTCGGATGCTATTGAACACGTTACTCATTCTCTATGCACGCTGGAGTTTGAAGATCATCGTCCGTTATATAACTGGCTACTTGAAAAATTACCTATCCCGTCCCGACCTAGGCAGTTCGAATTTGCGCGCCTGAATATGTCACACACAGTTCTTTCGAAGCGTAATTTAATGAGATTGGTTGAAAATGGCCATGTGGCTGGATGGGATGACCCGCGTATGCCCACACTATCAGGCCTTCGACGTCGGGGGGTGCCGCCCGAAGCAATTAGAAACTTTATTTCAAAGCTATCAGTATCCAAAAGAGAGGGAGTTGTAGAGTTAGCAGCCTTTGAATTTGAAATTCGAGAATACCTCAATCAACACGCAGAACGTCGACTAGCGGTTTTGAAACCCCTGAAGGTTACTATTGAAAATTATCCTCCTGGAAAATCGGAACAAGTAACGGCATCAAACAATCCTAAAGATGAAAATGCTGGGACTCGATTATTAACCTTTAGTCGTGAAATTTACATTGAGCGAGACGATTTTATGGAGGACCCGCCAAAAAAATTCTTTAGATTGGGCCCCGGGCGCGAGGTGCGACTTCGTTTCTCTTATTACCTTAAGTGCAAGGAGATCGTAAAAGATCAAAAGGGGAATGTGTCGGAATTACGGTGTAGCTATGACCCCGAAACAAAGGGTGGCCACCCCCCAGATGGGCGGAAGGTCAAAGGTGTTATTCATTGGGTTTCGGCATTGGATGCAGTGGAGGCGGAAGTGCGCTTATATAATCCCCTCTTTTCAGATGAAACACCCGGAAAAGAGGGTAATGTTGAGGATCAGATTGATACTGGATCACTGAAGGTAATTGATGGATGTAAAATGGAACCAAGCCTAGCAAATGCAGCTGTTGGTAATGCAATACAATTTGAGCGCAATGGATATTTCTGTGTTGATGACGATTCCAGACCTGAAAAGCTTGTCTTTAATCGTACAATTGCGCTTCGAGATAGTTGGACAAAAGCCAACGCCAATTGAACGTGCTCCAGCTAAAAAATGGATAATGATCCGCTATTATTATCATTACAAATATAATACGGTAAAACTTCACCGCGTGCCCGCACTAATGCCGCTTTTTTACTCGTTGCTAAGACTTGGAGATTACTTTTGCCCGAGACGAAAAATAGGAAAGAAATCAAACCTCCAGTCGACTCTCAGAAAATCGACACCGGAGCGGCGTGCCTTGTACTCCTGTTGAGGTTTTTTGGTATGCCGGGCGACGTTGAGGCTATACGTCACGAGTTTGGCGAGGCGGAAAAACCGCTTGGAACGCGGGATGTTTTACGAGCAGCACGAAAGTTTGGCCTTAAATCTCGATCTATCAAAACAACTTGGGACCGTCTGCGAAAAACCAGTTTGCCCGCTATAGCGCAAACGCATAACGGTGACTTTATTGTGTTGGGGCAGATTGCAGAAGATAAAATACTCATACAATCTCCCTCATCAAAAGGACCACAAACCCTTTCCCGAACAGAGTTTGAGAATATTTGGAGCGAGGAAGTTATTCTCATTACTCAACGTGCGCCAATACTCGGAAAAGGCGGAAAATTCGATATTTCCTGGTTCATACCAGTTCTCCTTCGATATAAGCGAATTTTCTCAGAGGTGATAGTCGCGTCATTTTTTTTACAAGTATTTGCTTTGGTTTCGCCACTTTTCTTTATGGTCATCATAGATAAAGTGTTGGTGCATCGAGGATTAACTACACTTGATGTATTAGTGTTTGGGCTTTTGGTGGTATCTATTTTCGAAGTTCTTTTGGGCCTTTTGCGTACATATATTTTCTCCCACACCACAAATAGAGTGGACGTAGAGTTGGGTGCTAAGCTGTTTGATCACCTTTTAAAATTACCTCTCTCCTATTTCCAAGCTCGCAGAACTGGTGAATCTATCGCAAGAGTTCGTGAGTTAGAGAACATAAGAAACTTTATTACAGGCTCGTCTTTGACATTGGTTATCGATCTTTTCTTTACCTTTGTCTTTTTTGCCGTGATGTATGTGTTTTCGCCGACACTTACTTGGATCGTTTTATCTTCGATACCATTTTATGTACTTCTTTCAATATTAGTGACTCCGGTCTTACGTCGTCGAATAGAGGAAAAATTCCAACGCGGCGCTGTGAACCAGGCTTTTTTGGTAGAATCAATCAGTGGAGTCGAAACACTGAAGGCTATGGCCGTCGAACCCCAAATGCAAAGGCGATGGGAAGATCAACTTGCAGGATATGTTGGCGCAAGTTTCAAGACAACCCACTTAGGCAATATTTCCGGACAAACAGCGCAATTAATAAGCAAAGTTACTTTAGCATTAACGCTCTATTTCGGTGCTTTGATGGTCGTTGGAGGGGACCTGACTGTCGGCCAGCTTGTCGGCTTCAATATGTTATCGCAACGCGTAATTGGACCAATTTTGCGCCTTGCTAATCTTTGGCAGGACTTCCAACAGGCTCGGATCTCAGTTGACCGGCTTGGCGACATTCTCAATACACCTACGGAACCACGTCAAAACATAAATCGTGCAACCATGCCCCAAATAAAGGGTTTTATCAGCTTCGAAGATGTCATATTTCGATACAAACACGATGGACCAGAAGTGCTGCGACGGGTTAATCTGACTGTGAAAGCCGGTGAAGTTATCGGTATCGTTGGTCCCTCGGGGTCTGGGAAGAGCACACTCACCAAACTGGTGCAAAGACTATACTTGCCTGAAAGTGGTCGCGTGCTCGTTGATGGAACTGACTTAGCAATGATTGATACCTCATGGCTAAGGCGGCAAATAGGGGTCGTTCTTCAGGAAAATGTCCTTTTCAATAGGACAGTTCGCGATAATATCGCACTTTCGGACCCTGGAATGACTATGGAACGTGTCGTAGCAGCAGCTAAGTTAGCAGGTGCGCATGATTTCATTTTAGAGCTTCCTGAAGGTTACGATACAGAAATTGGGGAACGTGGCAATACGGTTTCAGGCGGCCAACGCCAGCGAATTGCAATTGCACGCGCCCTGGTAAGTAATCCACGAATACTTATTTTTGATGAGGCTACGAGCGCGTTGGACTATGAGTCAGAGGTCGCCATTCAACAAAATATGCGTGATATTTGTAAAGGCCGCACGGTAATGATTATAGCACATAGGCTCTCGGCCGTTAGGGACGCAGATCGAATTGTAACGATTGAGTCGGGTGAAATTACAGAGCAAGGAACTCATAAGGAATTGATTTCTCTTGGTGGCCGGTACGCGAAACTGCATGCACTCCAAATGGGTGCTTCTGTTCCCCAAGAGAGCAGCAAAAATTCTGAGAAGAGTTGAAATGAAAAGTGCGGTTGAAAAGATAAAAGCTTCTCTGTTCGAATGGTGGAATGCACGCCGAGAAAATAAAGCCGGTGAAGATGAGCTTGCTTTCATGCCATCAGCCATTGAGGTCATGGAGCGACCTGCATCACCTGCGGCACGGTCAGTAGCATTATCCCTATCAGCCTTCTTTATTATTACCGTAATATGGTCGATCGTGGGCAAGGTGGATATCGTTGCCGTTGCTACGGGTAAGATTATTCCAACCGGTGGTGTACAAACAATACAACCGCTAGAAATTGGGGTTGTGCGTGCAATCCATGTTAAAGACGGACAAGAAGTGAAAAAAGGGGATCTCCTAATAGAGTTAGATCCCACGGAAAGTGAGGTGGATAGAGGACAAGTACTTCGCGAGTTCATAGCTTCGACTGCTGAATTCAGGCGGTTGGAGGCTAACCTGCGTGCACTTGATAAAAACCCCGCTGATTTTATTCCTCCAGAAAACGCACCAGAACACCTAGTGAGTATGCATCGAGAGAAATTAAAATCGGATATGCTTGCTCACGAAGCCAAGACGGCAGCCTATGATGCAGAATATTCCCGAAGAGTAGCCGAACGAGCCGCAATATTAGCAGAAATTGCAAAACTTGAAGGTACGATTCCGTTGGTACGCGAGAGGGAGGCTGCTTTGGCACGGCTAATCCGCACCGGAAACGCTCCGCGCCGCCAATGGCTTGAGGTAAAACAAAGCCTGATTGAGCAAAAACAAAATTTGATAATTCAACGTCATCGCGTGGTTGAAGCAGAAGCAGCGATGATCTCAGCGGCGAAACAGCGGGATCAACTTGCAGCCGATGCTCGACGTGATGCACTCACGCAGATGGTCGAAGCAAGGAATAAAATGAATGCGGCTGAACTGCAAATGAGAACAGCGGAAAAACGAGAAAATATGCAACAACTTTCAGCACCAACTGACGGGACAGTGCAACAACTAAATGTTTACACGGTTGGTGGTGTAGTTCAGCCAGCACAAATACTAATGTTAATTGTGCCAAAAGGAACCCAATTAGAAGCAGAGGCAATGGTGTTGAATAAAGACAAAGGATTTGTACATGCCGGACAGGAGACGGAAGTGAAAGTGGAAAGTTTTCCATTTACAAAATATGGAACAATTAAAGGCGTACTTAAGTTTTTATCCGGTGATGCCATTCAAGATAAAGACCTCGGGCTCGTTTACGCCAGTCGTATTAAACTTAGCAAAGCTACGATCCGAGCAGATGGAAAAGATATACCACTTACACCTGGCATGGCAGTAACTGTCGAAATTAAAACCGGGAAAAGACGCATAATTGAATTTCTAATGGCACCACTTCTGCGCTACCAATCAGAGGCCTTACGAGAGAGGTAGGGATGAACACCACTGAAAGAATAGAACAACTCAAAGACCAAGTTCTTCCTTTTCGTCCTTTTGAAGCAATGGAGGAAGCGGAAAATCTCGTAAATGCAAATCCCAGAGATGCAGAATCTCATTTCTTCCTTGCTAGCATATACAAGTTACTTAACCGGCATCACGAAGCCGCACTGACATTTGAAAAAACTTATGAACTGGAGAACAGTGCTCATCCGGCTTTGTTCAATGCCGGTATTTGCTTCAATGAATTAGGTCAACCCGACCAGGCACTAAAGTTTTTTGATCGAGCGGCAGAAGCGGCAGGAACTAATTCAATTCTACCATCCCTTTTAGGGGCACTTTCACTGCATCGAGCAGGTGACCCAGAAGAAGCTATTCACCGTTATCAAAGGGTGATGGATTTTGCACCTACGAACGCGAGTTTACTGTATGGGCTAATGGCTGCAGAACGTGACCGTGGTGGTGATGCTGCCGCAGAACAGTATGTTAAACAAATTCAAAAAGGATTTAGTAGATATCCAGAGAGTAAAATTGACTTGGTTACGTTTCATCAAAATTATGATTATGCTGGATGGAAAGCATGGGCAGATAAAGATAACTTTATCACTTCAACTCGATCCTGGGCCTCAAAAGCTAAACGCAGCTTGCCTAATTTTTTGCCAAAGAGCTACATAATTCCGCAAGACGCGCACCTATTAAAAGAGGATAGCAAGCTCAAAAAAAATCCCATATGGATCGTCAAATCTACTACTCTTAGCGCTTCAATTGGCACCCACCTCATAAGCGATCTCAGCTTGCTTAAGGCTGACCCAAACTGGATTGTGCAAGAGTATATTGTCAATCCATACCTAATAAAGGGTCGTAAGTTTGCGATGCGCACCTACCTTTTAGTAAGCTCTTATGACCCCGTTCGCGCCTATTTGTTCCGAGGTGGCACGGCAAAGATTGCGCTCCGTAAATATACTACCGACCCTGAAAGTTTTCATTTAACATCAGTTCATACCGAGCATACCCGGCCGGATCGGCATCGAAAAGACCTTAAGGATGCTCTCGCATCGGATATTGGAAAAAAGGGCTGGTGGACAATTGATCAGTTATTTATATACCTTGAAAAAGAGGGACTCCAGCCAACAGAAATATGGAACCAGGCTTGTGTAATAGCTCGGACATTAATTGAAGCAATGGTCGTTACAAACTTTTTTGATCAGCATGCGCCGAAGAACATCCGCCATGGGTATGGGCCAAAGTTTATCGCGCTCGATTTAATTTTAGATGACAATGAAAAGCTTTGGCTTTCTGAGATTGAACGAGGCCCTACGTATAACCGAATTTTTAATAGTGATGGCACCGAAAAAATGACCTTTGACGGTTTAGCCAATATGGCGGTTTGCCCGTTTGGCACAGAGACTGACAGCGAAACTCGAATCTCAATTGCAAAAAAACATGAGGAGCTACACCGCGATAGGTTTACTCTGATATACGGGTAAATCAGCCTTCCGATAATAAACCAAACGCTGATGTCGATTGGTCTGGCGTATCTGGAAGTTCATCTTGGACTACGCTATCGCCAGGGTTGAAACCTGCCATTGCCTCTACAAATTTTTGTACCGCCTTATCTGGGGCCGCGCTTGGAACTGTTTCGTTCTCATTTGATAAGCTTTGTATGACTGTGTCATTTGCATCAACGAAAAGAGCATCAACTTCAACATTGACAGATGGATATGCAACACCATCAGCAATAGCTTCCTCAGCACTCACATGGCTACCGCGTTCTTCCCAACGATGCGAAACATCACCAAAGCGACCATCCTTGGGTGTATATTCTGCATCGTCAATAATCAGTTCGCCCTGATCGACAGCGCGAAACCCTCTGAATGAGCCGAGCGCTACCTCTGAACTTATTATTTCTATCTGACCACTATCTTTTGCCAATATCCGCTCACTTATTCGTGAG
>MDTD01045692.1_pt1 | contig 10656 bp, 8 predicted proteins | sample 811221 | NCBI WGS metagenome assembly MDTD01 (sample SAMN05326646, study PRJNA326480) | marine metagenome | isolation source: seawater | place: Pacific Ocean: South West | collected 2011
AAGAAGGAAAGCATATATTTTGGGGGGGATTGACACTTGCTTCTGAAAATGAAGGTGTTGGTTTATTTAATCAAGAATTATCAGCTTTTTTATCTTTAGGTGGAAAAATATTTTACGAAAGTCCAGTTACCGACTTAATATTTCAAGATAATAAAGTTAGAGGTATTTGTTTAGGTGAAGATAAAATAGAATCTGATACGGTGATATTAGCTTCTGGTGGTTTTGAAGCTAATGATGATTTACGTAAATCATTTATTGGAGATGACTGGCTAAATGCAAAGGTAAGGGGCACGCCCCACAATACAGGTGATGGTCTTATAATGGCTTTAAAAATTGGAGCAAAAAGGCGTGGTTTATATGAGGGTTGTCATGCAACGCCCATGGATCTTTATATGAAAAATTATGGTGGTTTAGATTTAGAACCAAAGGAACGAAAAAACTATCGTAAAATTTGCTATTTTTTAGGTGTTATGATTAATGCAAAAGGAAAAAGATTTTTAGACGAGGGTAAAAATTTTAGGAATTACACTTATGCTCAATATGGGAAAAAAGTTTTAGAACAGCCAGGTCATTTTGCTTGGCAAATTTTTGATAGCAAAGTTTTTGACCTCCTTTATGAAGAATATAGATTTCATGATGCTCATTTTGTTGAAGGCAACTCCATAGATGAACTTATTGAAAAAATGGATGGAATTGACAAGATTGAAACAAGAAAAACAATAGAAGAATTTAATAATGCTGTAGATTTAACAACTTCTTTTGATCCAACTATATTAGATAGTAAATCCACTAAAGATATAGAAATTAAAAAGTCTAATTGGGCTCAAAGAATTGATAAAGGACCATTCAGAGCTTTTCCAGTAACTGGAGGTATAACTTTTACTTATGGTGGATTAAAAATAAATGAGCAAGGTTCAGTTTTGAATGATAACAATGAACCAATAAGTGGTTTGTATGCCTGTGGGGAGCTTGTTGGTGGAGTTTTTTTTAATGGATATCCTGGAGGTTCAGGATTAACATCTGGAGCAGTTTTTGGAAGAATAGCTGGATATGGTGCGGCTAGATGAGAATTAGCGGCACAAAATTAAAAGTTGCTATTCTTGATGATTATCAAAATGTTTCACGTGAGTTTGCAAATTGGGATAAACTTAGTGATAAAATAGAACTCGATGTTTATAACGAGTTTATTGGAAAAAAAGAAATCCTATCAAATATACTATCTAAATATGACGTTTTGTGTCTAATGAGGGAAAGAACACCATTGCCAAAAGAATTAATAAACAAACTTCCAAATTTAAAGTTAGTAATTACAAGTGGTATGTGGAATGCTTCAGTAGATTCGAGTGAACTTAAAAAAAGAAATATAGTTTATTGTGGGACAGATACGAAAATACATTCTACTGCAGAATTAGCCTGGGCTCTCATAATGAATAGTTGGAGAGGATTGCAAACTGAAATCCAAAATATGAAAGATGGTAAATGGCAAACAACAATTGGAAGAAGCCTTAAGGGAAATACACTTGGAATTTTTGGTCTTGGAAAACAGGGTAAACAAGTTGCAAATTTTGGAAAAGCATTTGGTATGAAAATCATTGCCTGGAGTCATAATTTAAAAGAAGAAGAATGCACAAACATTGATATTGAATATGTAAATAGTTCAGATTTATTTAAATTTTCAGATATCTTAACAATTCATACAAGGCTCTCTGAGAGAACTAGAGGTTATATTGATAGAAATAAATTAAAAATGATGAAAAAAGAATCTGTAATAGTAAATACTAGTAGAGGTCCGATAATTAACGAATTAGATCTAATAAGCGCTCTAAACGATGGTACGATTTCTTTCGCTGCTTTGGATGTTTATGATCAAGAGCCTTTACCAAAAGATCACATATTAAGAAGAACCAAAAATACACTACTTACTCCACATATTGGTTATGTGTCGTCCGAAGCATATGAAAAATTTTTTAATGGTTATTTTTTAGCAATAGACGCTTTCATTAGGAAAAATCCTAGAAACATAATTTTATAGATTTATAACCAATTGTCTACAACCCATTTAGGTGTTTTAAGTTGTTTGTATATTTTTTTATAAAATTGTGACTTATGAACAGGCCAATTTCCTTTGATTACATCGTCTGGATCAGGCTTCCCCGTAAAAGCAACTATGCTTGTCTCTCTAGGAAGTTTTGCAGGTTGCCAGATTCTCATTGGCCATTTTGGCAGGAGGTTATGTTTAAAGCTTTTGCACCATTCAGAAGGCCAGAAAACTTGATCTTTAATTTCATGACTTAGATAGATTTGTTCAATGTGATAAAGTTTCCATATTTTGATGGGATCTTTTTGAAATTTATGAAAAACAAAATCATACTTGCCAACTGGAAATCTGAAACAACTTGTATTTCCAATATTTTGACCAATTTGTGTCCAGTTTTCTATGACACAATAATTACCAGGTTTAAAATCAAAGAACTGGTCTAAATTTCCAGTAACTACTAGATCAAGGTCAAGAAACAAAATATCACCTTTCAATTGATCTAGAGGATATTGCCAAATGCTTAGCTTTCTCCATGGTGTATTAGAAATATTTTTTGGCAAGTTAATTTTAGGTAATTGTTTGCAAATTACATTTTTATTAATACCAATATTATTATCTGTGAAACAATAAAATTTAGTTGGTCTTTTCGTGTGTCTTTTTATAGATGAATAAAGTCTGTTTACAAAATCAGGACCATATCTTTTACCCCATTTCATAGATATAATAGTTTGCAATTTTTAATTCCTATTCCACGAAATTATTTTTAAAAATTTATATAAGTTTTTGAAATTTTAATTATATTAATGTGAAATAATAAATTTTACTATGCAAATGAAAATTAACATTTTATTACCTCACAAAGAAAAATTTGATAAAAAGAAACTGTCCTCTGTATCTATTACAGTTCTAAATAATTTCAATCATAGCAGTTTTAAAAAAAAAATAAGGATTTTTGGAAAAAAAGTGCCTGAGCCCGCAACTCCTTATAATTTTATAGGCATAAAAAATCCATTAAACATATTCAAAAGTAAAAACTTTAATTTAGCCAAAAAAATGTGTGTTCTTATTAATCAAGACACAGATAACAATCAATTAATCGAAATACACAATAGGCCATTATTATTGAACTTTATACTAAAAAATTTAAAAAAAAAAATTCCAGTGAACATCTTTTTTCACAATAATCCCCTAGAAATGAAGGGATCTAAAACTTTATTAGAAAGAGAAGATATTGTTAAAAATGCACATACTATATTTTGTGTTAGCAAATATGTTAAAAATAAATTTTTACAAGGCTTTAGTTTTATTCCTGACAACATTCATGTTCTTCACAATGGTGTAGAAAAAAAATTAAAAAAGTTACCCTTAAAAACAAAAGAAATTTTATTCGTAGGAAGGTTAGTTGAAGAAAAAGGTATTAAGCTTTTTATTGACTCATTAGAAAATTTAGCTGACAAGCTTCATGATTGGAAGTTTTGTATAGCTGGCTCATCCCATTTAGGTGGAAATGAAAAAAATTCAAACTTCGCAAAAAATTGTGCCAAAAAGTTTCTAAAAATTGGTAAACAAGCTTATTTCACGGGATATATAACACATTCTGAAGTGCAAAAATTAATGAGAAGTGCCTCTATTGTAGTTGTGCCCTCACTATGGAATGAGCCATATGGGTTGGTTGTAGCTGAAGCAATGAGTAATGGAGCGGCTGTTATTACGACATTATCAGGAGGTATACCTGAAATAATAGGAAGAAATGGTGTAGTAATAAAAAACATCAATCAAAAAAAACTTGAAAAAGCAATTTTGACTCTAGCAAATGACAAAAAGATTTTAGAAAAATATCAAAAACTATCATGGCAAAATTTCGAACACACTGCTTGTGTTTCGTCAAAAAAACTTGATAAACATAGAAGTAAAATCTTCATGGATTATTTTTAAGGTCTATTTTTTTGATGCTTGTAAAGTACTCAAAGCGAATGCCACAGCAAACCAAATAAAAAGATTATTCCATTGTCCAAAGAAACTGCCAAATTGTTGTATTGGAAAGAAAATAGCTAATGGTATTATAAATGAAGTTGCTAACATGGGACAATTCTTATTTAATTTTCTTCCATTAAAGCATGTGATAATAATTGAAAATATCATGCAGGATCCAAAAAACAAACCAATTATTCCAGTTTCTGCAAATAGTTGAACGTAAAAATTATGCGGATGATTAGCGCAGAGATTTCTACCAGGAAGCCATTTTGGGGTTTGATCTGGTAGGCTTGAACAAGTTTTTCTTGTTCCACTAGGACCTATTCCAATGATTGGTGTATCAAGACCTTGTTGGATTCCACTTCTCCATGTTCCCCAATGACCTGAGTTTACACTAACCATAGGCAAACTCTCATAAAATTTTTCGGTAAATCTTTTACTAATATCAGGCTTTGCTATAAATAAAAAAATAATAGATAAGGCTTTAATAATTATTAATATTATTATTGCTATATACTTAGGTCTCCAGACTATTGCTGCTAGCATACCAGAACATACTCTTAAAATAGTATTTGTTCGTTCTCCAGTCAAAAACAGATAACCTAATGGTATCAGTGCAAGTAAGCCGTAATAACCAGATATTTTTGAAGCTTTGTTTACAGCAATTGCAATCAAAATACAAAATAATGGTAAAGAAACTTTTGATAAATAACCTCCTGGAACAAGATCTCCATATGGCCATGTTAATCTTGTTTTAATCCCTCCAAAAATTGGATCAATTGGAGAAAAAATTAGTTCTGCGCTTAAAATTAAACACATAATAATCATTCCCAAACACATTGAAATAAGCATCAAAATTCTAATATCTCTATCTTTTGCTAGCCAGGTTTGTACTGCAACTGCATATAATGGGAATCTTATCCATACAAATCCTTGACTAAAAGTAAAGTATGGATCAGGAGACAATAATGCAGAAATCAAAGCGGTAAGCCAGAGTGCAAAAGCAAATTTAAACCACGTTAATTTAAACCATTTCCATTCATTTAATTTGTATGAACGGAATAAAAAAATTATTGCTAATATACTTAACCACGCATCAGCAGGACTTCTTTCAATAAGGTATATAAATGGGCCAAGTAACCACATTATTATCATTGATTTTTCAAAACGAGACAAAATTTTAATTTTTTTTAATCCGTTTTGATAACTTTCCGAAAAGTTAAGTTCATTAATAGAAAATATCTTTAAGATCATGCTTGCTCATTATAATTTTAAAAAGGTGATGGTAGAAAATTAATATTTATATTTCTTAAACTTTTTAATTCACACTTGAACAGATGTGTATTTAAATATTTTTTTGTCTTTTTCTTCAATTTTAAATGGATAGTCTTCAAATTTCCTAATTTTAACTTTTTGTCCACCATTTTCAGTTGAAATAGAATAATTTATCGTCAACATGGTTCTATAATTCTTGTTTAATTTTTTTCCTTTATGAAATCCAGTTGTATCAGCAATTATAACATCGCCCATTAACGACGTAGCAGAAAAAATTGAATCTTGTCCATATTTTTTTTCAATATATTCATCGTTCCATCTATATTTCCTATTAGATAAAAATGGCCAGTTTTTGTGACTCTTGAGCACATATTGAAAGGGACCTGTATCCTCATCAACATCATTGAGATATATGAAAACTTTTAAAATTTTATATGCATTTCTATCTCTGTGATACATTTGTGTATCAATAGCAGGTAAATCATTAAAGTAACTTCGCCTATAATTAACACCAGTAACATAGACCTCATCAGTATTAAAATAATTTTTGGCAATTTTGATTAAGGTTTTATTAAGGGCTATTTTAAGAAGGTTTGGTGACATAACAAATGGATCTTTAATTTGAATGTTTTTCACTAAATTTTTGAAATAATTTTCACCTTTATCAAAAATTTCTTTTCCTAAAAATTGATCATTTATATCCCCTCCAACTTTTATAGGAGATAAATTTTCAAAATCATTTTTCAAATTATTAAAATCTTTTTCCAAATCTTTTATAAGTAGTGCGTCATAAAAATTTTTTATTTTGATTATTCCAGTAGACTTTAAACTTGTTATTTTTTTTGAAAGATTTAAATCATTATTTTTATCAAGGTTACTATTTTTTGAGTTTTTTAAGAGGTAATTAAAGAAGAGTTTTAAATCAATTAATGTATAATTGATTAGGCTTAATAAATTAAAACTCTTATTATCTATTTTTTTTATTAAATTTTTCAAAATCTTCCCTATATCTAATAAATTGATTACCTTTGAATACATTAAAATATTTTTTTACAAAAATAATCAAAAAAATAACTGGGGTTCCCAACAATGCTGTAATAATAAAAAAATAATTGTACCCAAATGCATCTACTATAGATCCAGAATAACCACTTATAATCTTAGGAATAAACAGCATCATGGAAGTAAATAGAGCGAACTGACTTGCAGTAAATTTTTTCATAGTTAAGCTACTCAAAAATGCAACAAAAGCAGTAGAGGCTAGCCCACCCGACAAATTGTCAGCAACTATTACAGTTAATAATAAAATAGAATCAGGCTCTATAAAAGTAAGGATAGCAAACAGTAAGTTACTTCCAGCTGATAAAATAGCTCCTGTTAACAAGGTATAATAAATATTAGTTTTATATGCCAAAACTCCCCCTAAAAAACCACCAAAGATTGTGGCTAGAAGACCCCAAAATTTTGAGTAAGAAGCAATTTGTACAAGTTTATAACCTAGGTCAGAATAAAATAGATTTGCTACCACACCTAAAACGATATCAGCAATTCGATAAAGACATATTATTAAAAATAGATAAATTATAGCTTTTTTGTGAATTTTGAAAAATTGTTGTAATGGTAAAAAGAAAGTATCAGTTATTGTTTCGTTTTTGACAAACCTAACTTGAATTAAAGCGTAAAAAATAATCGAAGCTGCTGTAACTGCAAGAATTAACTTTAATAATCCAATAAGTGCAATAGTAAAACGGTCATTAATATTTATTTCAGGAAAATTTATGTAAACTAAAACGAAACATACTATACCCATACAAAAAGTTAATAATAACTTAATTTTTTCAGTTGTTTTTTTTACAAGGTTTCTCTTAAAATTGGGTTCAGGAGACATTAAACAAGTAATTATTCCAACTATTTGGATTAGCCCCATTATTATGTAAGTGTACTGCCAAGAAGTAACATTGTAATCTTTAGTATCACCACCCAAAAATGAAACAACAAACAAGGAGCCTGCTCCAGATGTTATCATGCCTACCCTGTAGCCAACTATATAAAAACTACTCATTGCTGTTTGCAGGCGATCAGGAGCAGATTCAATTCTATATGCATCAATAATTGCATCTTGAGTTGCGCTAGCAAAACCTACTAAAGTTATGCTAAAGGCCATTAAAATTAGATTTGAGGATGGATCTACAAACCCAACATTAAAAACAGCAAATATTAAAATTAATTGAGACGTAAATAACCAACTTTTTCTATGCCCATATTTGCTTGAAAAATGAGGAATTGGAACACGGTCAAGTAACGGTGCCCACAAAAATTTAAATCCGTAAGATAATCCTGCCCAGCTAAATAGAGTAATAGTACTTTTGTCTATACCAGCAGATTTCAACCAAAGTGAAAGTGTTGAAAAAATCAATAATATTGGAAGACCTGATGAAAAACCTAAAAATAATAATCTAATAACTCTTACATCCAAATAAATTAAAAATGGACTAAAAATGTTGCTAAGCGGATTATTCAAATTTTTTCCTTATTAATTCTAATTTTTAATATTAGCTTTAATAAAATTATAATTTTAATTATATTTAACCTTATGAATGTTTGGCAAGTAAAGAAAATTTGTGAAAAATACACAATCAAAATTAAAAATAAAGTTATTTCATGCCAAGTTGGAAAAAATGGTATTATAGATCAAACCTTTAAGAGAGAGGGAGATTTATTTACTCCTATTGGAAAATGGAAATTAAGATCTTTATATTATAGAGAAGATAAATGTAGTTTAATCAACGAAAGTCTTAACAAAAAAATTAAAATTAATAAAATCTCTAAAGCATGTGGTTGGTGTGATGATATAAATAGCAAATTTTATAATCAAAGAATTACAATCCCCCAAAATAATAAAAATCAACTTAGTTACGAAAAGCTCTGGAGAGACGATAATGCATATGATATTTTTTTTGAACTAGGTTACAATGATAATCCAGTAGTAAAAGGAATGGGAAGTGCTATATTTCTGCATTGTAGTTTTGACGATGTTAAATATACTGCAGGTTGTGTTGCAATGGAAAAAAGTTTTTTTAAATATGCTTTGGAAAATTTAACTTCTAACACTTACATTGAAATTAAAACAAAATAATTATTTGTAATAATTGCTTTACAGCATCATATAATCTCATTAAAACAGGCTTCAAGAATTACTAATTTTAAGTTTTAATACTGGAGAATAAAATGCTAAATGGAATCTTACCAATTACTATTGGTTTATTAGGTTTGTTGTCAGCTTATGTAGTTTATTTAAGTGTCCGAAAAAACTCCGAAGGTACTGGTAGAGTAAAAGAAATTGGCGATCAAATCCATTTAGGCGCCATGGTATTTATGGCTGCAGAATACAAGCGCTTAGCCGTATTTTGTCTAATATGTATATTAGCACTTTATTTTTCTCTTGGCATCGAAACTGCTGGTTCTTTTTTACTTGGAGCATTATGTTCCGGATTTGCTGGATATATTGGCATGTATACCGCAACAAAGGCTAATGTAAGGACTGCTGTTGCTGCAAATGAGAGTGGTGCTTCATCTGCTCTTAACATTGCTTTTTTTGGTGGCTCGATAATGGGTTTAACTGTAGCTTCAATGGGCTTGTTTGGCATTGGTATCCTTTTTTATTATTTCGCAGACGATAAATCAACAATTCACTACATCGAAGGTTTTGCAATGGGTGCTTCATCAGTTGCACTTTTTTCAAGAGTTGGAGGTGGTATTTTTACAAAAAGTGCAGATGTTGGTGCTGACTTAGTTGGTAAAGTTGAAGCTGGAATTCCTGAAGATGATCCTAGAAACCCTGGTGTAATTGCGGATAATGTTGGAGACAATGTGGGGGATGTTGCAGGTATGGGATCTGATATTTTTGAATCATATTGCGGTTCAATGATAGCATCTATAGCTTTGGCAGCTTCAATGACATCTGCTACAATTAATAATTTGGGTGGTAACCAATTCATGCTTCAATTTATGCCGTTGTTATTAGCTTCATTAGGTTTAATATGTTCAATAGTTGGTATATTAACAGTAAAAGTTTTTTCTGATAAAAGTCCAGAAACTGCATTACGTTACGGCACTATAGGTTCAGCTGCATTGTTCATAATAACGGCTTATTTTTTAGTAAACTTTGTAGGAGTTGCTACTGGAGTATGGGTAGCAGTTTTAGTAGGATCCATCGGAGGAATAATAGTTGGATTAGTCACAGAATATTATACTGGTGGACCCCCGATAAAAAAGATTGCACAAGATGGAGAAACAGGTCCTGCAACTGTTATGATTTCAGGTTTGGCAACAGGTATGCAGTCTGTAGCAATACCAGTTATAACCATAGTTTTGATAATTTTCATATCTAATATATTTGCTGGACTTTACGGTGTTGGAATTGCTGCTGTTGGCATGCTAAGTACTGTTGGGATAACAATGGCAATAGATGCTTACGGTCCAGTAGCTGACAATGCAGGAGGAATTGCAGAAATGTCAGAAATGGGAAAAGAAACTAGAGAAATAACAGATTCTCTTGATGAAGTAGGAAATACTACTGCTGCGATAGGGAAAGGATTTGCCATTAGTGCAGCTGCATTAGCAGCTTTAGCTTTGATAAGCGCATACATAGAAAAAATTTCTAATCAAAATGAAAATTTTGTTTTAGCTATAAATGATCCGCTTGTTTTATGTGGTATGTTTTTGGGTGGTATCTTTCCTTTTATAGTCAGTTCAATGACTATGACTGCAGTTGGCGATGCTGCTTTTGAAATGATTAAAGAAATAAGAAGACAGTTTAAAGAAATCCCAGGATTACTTGAAGGCAGTGCTAATCCTGACACTGCTAGATGTGTTGAAATTGCAACAAATGCTGCTCTAAAAAAAATGATTGGCCCTGGTTCTTTAGCTGTTCTTGCTCCTGTTGTAATTGGTTTTGTTTTAGGTCCAAAAGCGTTGGGGGGAATGTTAGGTGGGGCTTTAATTTGTTGCGTTATGATGGCGCTTATGATGTCAAATGCAGGTGGTGCTTGGGATAATGCAAAGAAGTTTGTTGAAAAAGGAAATTTTGGTGGAAAGGGATCTGAAGTACATAAAGCTGCGGTAGTTGGCGACACAGTTGGAGACCCATTAAAAGATACATCAGGTCCATCTATGAATATACTTATAAATGTAATGGCTATTGTAAGTCTTGTTATTGCTCCTTTGTTAGTTGGCTAACTTTACAATAACAAACCTTACACTGGATTGAGTTTACAATATGAAAATATTGGTCACAGGTGTTGCAGGTTTCATAGGTTATCATTTAGCTAAAAGTTTAATAAATGCAAATTATGATTTAGTTGGCATAG
>MDTD01165061.1_pt1 | contig 10656 bp, 5 predicted proteins | sample 811221 | NCBI WGS metagenome assembly MDTD01 (sample SAMN05326646, study PRJNA326480) | marine metagenome | isolation source: seawater | place: Pacific Ocean: South West | collected 2011
CACAGGCAGCTGTGGCCGTGCCCCCAAAGAAACCTTCGGCTTCGACAATGGCCACGGAACATCCGAGCTGGGCCGCCCGTACCGCGGCAAAGACGCCGGTGCAGCTCCCACCAATGACACATACATCGCATTCATGAACGACTTCAATTTCTCTTGCTTCTTCGTGCAGGGTCGACATCTGGCTATTCTCCTGTTTTGCCAATTCATGATGATTTCACGCCATTAATGTGCCAGTAACAAGTCACGAAGTGTATGTACATTTCAGCTTGAAAGATGCACAATTCGATCATATTGATAGAAATGGACAGCCATACTGAAATCATTTTATCTCATCTGCAGGAATTGAGCGGATGCCATCTGGTCTGGAAGACCTTTCGGCAGGCCAGGGCAAACTCGCCGCTGCCCTGCTTCGGTCTTCACAGCAATCCTTACTGCCTGGCTGTCAAGGAAGACCCAAATCGTCTTCGGCTCTGCAGCCATGAGGATAATGTGCTGATGTACCGAGAAGCCTGCAGACGTCAAGAGCCATTCCCCCGAACCTGCCATGCAGGGGTGGCCGAATATATCGTGCCTATTCACGAACATGGCCTGTTGCAGGAACTGGTCTATGTGGGGGCTTCAAGGGGGGCAGACCAATCGCCTTATCGTGACTGTCAGCAGGCTTATGAGCAGTTGAGCAGCTGGAATGAGAACCAGATACGCATCGCGGCTGAATTGCTCGCTGCGGCTCTGGGGCAGGAAGGCGGGGACCATAGCATCTCTCTGGATCCACGACTGAAGCAGGCAGTGGCCATCATTGAATCGGAATTTGCCAGCAAGCTGACCGTGCCGATACTGGCTGGTCGGTGTCATATCAGCGGGTCGCATCTGGCACGATTATTCCGGCAGCAACTGGATGATACGGTCGGGGGTTATCTGCAGGAAACCCGGTTGCGCCGGGTACGAGCGTTGCTGATGCAGACCGATATGGATGTCGAAAGCATTGCGCTGGAGACTGGCTTCACCAGCGGTTCGCATTTGTCCCGTTGCTTCCTGAAATGCGTGGGTATACGACCGGGGGCATTTCGAAAGAAACAACGGGACAAGACTTAGCCTGCTTTATCCGTGATTACAGGTCAGAAGCCGAGGCGCTTCAGGCGCTGGTCGAGGTAGAGAGATTGGGGTTCCAACTGCTCGCCTTCGGCGATACCTTCGGCATAATCGGTGGTGCGAACTCCGCTGGCATATCCTGAGGTGCCAATGACATAGCCTTCACCGAACTGCTCGGAACGGATAATGTTGAGATGATCGGAACCATCGGTGTTGTTGCCTTTGCCATCTGCATCCAGCGAGTAGGCAAGACCGATTGTGTTCCAGAAGACGGATTGGCTGGAGGTCACGCCCTGGGCGGGATAGCCGTAGGAACTGCGATCACGGGTTTCAAGAAAATCCCGGTCGAGTGTGGTCATGTCGAGCAGATTGGACATGGAGAGATATTGATGGAAATCAGCCGATGACCAACCATGTATACTGGTGAAGCGAAGGAAGACATTCCCGGAGGTATGAGTAAAGTTGAAGCTGATGTTATGACGCCCGTATTCGGCGATGCAGTCACGAATCAGCACTTCTTCTGCCCCACCCAGCGCATAGATATAACCGTTGCCGCCACCTCCTTTGTACTGGGTGAAACGCATATCACAATCCGTAACGGTGATCGCCCGGGAATCGATGATACGAAGTGCATCGGACAGGACATGGATCTCCTGAGTATTGGTAGCGGGTTTGTAGGTCGAAACATTGCGGACCCAGCAGTTTTCCACACCGACGATTTTGATGAGCTGAGACCAGCTGACATCATATCCCACAGTGCCGGGCACGGTATAATCCAGCTCACCCAGACCGGTGCCCGGATGTTCGACCATGCCGATGGAGAGATCTTCGATGCCGATTTCACTGAGGAGAGGCTGAGCCGGCTTCAGGACACGAGCATTGTCACCACCGGACGCGATCGATCCGGAAACCATGGGATATCGGGTCGGCACATCAATGGTAATGATGCCATTGCTACTGTCGATGGCAGTAATACGACGACCGAAAGCCACATAGCGTCCGGGTGAAGTCAACTCCTGGCTGCCCGACGGAATGACCCAGCCATTCTTTCCGGTCATACCGCATTCATCGATAAAACGCTGGGTAAGTGAAGTACGGATAACGACGAAATCACCAACCTGAAAACCGGCTGTACTGGCTACTGGAATATCAAAGACAGGTACGGTGAGGTCAGCCGTCAGCACCGATGAGGCAAGAGCCGTCGCATCACTGAACCAGTCGGTCGGATTGGCACTCTGAACCAGGATGACGTTTTTACTGCGCATGGAGGTCTGGGTATTGAGGATTTTGGTGGAACCTGTTCCAGCCCCTCGGAGCACGACGTTCGATCCATCAATGGTCAGCGCGGCATTGCCGGCCCCAGGGGCAACCTGATAGGTTCCAGCAGGCAGATAGACAACCCCGCCTCCTGCGGCCAGGGCATCATCAATGGCATCCTGAATCGCAGCAGTTGCATCTGAGGAGCCAGTATTGTCGGCATTGTATGGTGAATTGGTGACATTGAATACCGGCCCGGATACAACCGGGGGTTCCTGAGTTCCGAGATGATAACCTGCATAGGAGAAATCATGCAGAAAACGATCCTGGCCGTCAGCAAAACCGGGTGTCCAGTTTGCCGGGTAAAGAGTTGAACGCCAGGTAGAAGTAGCCGGGATGTCATTCAGAATCATCTTCAGGTCGTCCACATAGATCACATCATCCGCGGTGCCACTTGAATATCCCCCAAAGGTGATAGTGGAGATGGCAAATTGGGAATATTCAGCTGCGGGTTTGGTCTGCATGCCAGCATATTCACCGTTGATGTAGAGGGTGGCCTGCTGGGCACTGTCACTGAAAACCAGATCGAATGTATTCCACTCTTCCGGCGTGTAGGTATAGCCATCAGTTGACAACGGCATGCTGAGGTAAAAGGTCAGGTCCGGGATGGTCATCACCAGATTGGTCGATGAGCGACTGAGGGTCATACTGCCCATCGAAATGGTGTAAAGATCAGGATCACCACTGTCCGTGGAGTCTTCACGAATGGCGAATGAAATCACGCCTTCGGTGGCAACTGAGGTCAGGTAACCGGCACTGATCAGATCCAGCTTGGCTCGCGGTTTGTTAACGGTGGACATGTCGGCAATTTTGAGACATTGACTGCCGGTAAAGGCATAGCTGTTGGAGATGACGACCTCGTCTTCCGGCTGAACGCCTTGCGTGGTCCAGGTGCCGGAACCGTCCGGCTGTCCATAAATACTTGAACCTGCGCTGTAGAGTTCAAAGCTGTTTTCGTAGTCATATTCAAGCACGGAACCCATCGTCAGCGAAGGGGCATCAATGTAGATCGCATCGGTGGTATTCCCGCTGGAATATGTGCCAAAGGTTACCCCTTCCACGGAAAAATCCCCAGTTCCGCTGGATAAGGTGCCAGCCACAATATCATTGATGTAGAGAGTCGCAGTCGAAGATGGCTGGTCAAAGTCAAGGCGGAAGTGATTCCAGGTGGAACTGTCGTATTTTCCTGACTTGTAAACACTGGTACCGCCGGTCCCACTGAGAGAAAACCAGAAGGAGCTTCCGCCACTGGTACTGAGTTGCATGCTGCCAATACTGAGCGTGTATGCATCATCATCGCTGCCGTCGTCAGGATCTTCCAGGAGGAAGAATTCAACACTTCCTGAGGGGACAGGACCGGCGGTAATGCCGGCATTGGTAAAGTTCAGAGACGCTCTTGGACGATTGGAGGAGCGGTCCGCAATAAAGAGGGAATTGTTCCCATCATAGGCATGGGAGGAACTGATCTCAGCAGAATCTGCCGCCAGAACACCAGCTGTGGACCAGGAAGTCGTCCCTTCCATCACCGAACTGATCGGCGTTCCGGGCGCAAGGTGATCAAAGTGATTTTCCCAATCATACAGCGATGCATTACCATCTTCAATAACCAGGGAATCCACCCAGAAACAATGCCCGACCATGCCACTGGAATAGGCACCGATGGTCAGGGAAGACATACTGTAGGTACCACTCCCGGACAGCGTAGCAGCTAATTGACCATTAATGGTGAGAGATGCCTGCTGGGCTGCGGCATCAAAGGTAATCACTATCGCATTCCAGCCATCCGTAAGGTAACCTTTGGAGGAGGCATTAAAGTTGTCATAGAGGCCACTGGAATCCTTGAAGGTCAGCTCTGTACTGCTCTTACGTACCAGGGACATGGAACCAAAAGCGAGGTTGAAGTAATCTACCGCCCCGCCATCACCGGCATCTTCATGCAGCATAAAGTGAATTTCGCCCCTGGTCATGGCAGTATTGATGACTCCGGCATTGACCAGATTCAGCATTGCCCGGGGACGATTGCTGTTCAGGTCAGCAATGTAGAGCGACTGGCTACCGGAGTATGCCAAGGATGAGGTAACATGGGCTTCATCAGTACCGACCAGTCCATGATCGGTCCAGGTTGTCTGGCCTGCAGCCTGTCCCTCGATCAACCCCGGTGTCATGCCATCAAACGATTCCGCGAAAATTGGGATGGCAAAGGCTTTCGGCACCACACTGCATGCCAGCATCATGCATAACAGCAGCAGAATCTTTTTTAAGCAGAGAGTCAAGAAATAGTCAGGATGACTGGTGGAGGACACGTACATGGGGGCGTTCCTTTCTATGGTGTGGACTTTTCTCTGATCACCATAATCATAACGTTATGATTTTTGGTCTACTGCCAGTCTACGAAATTCTGCTCATGATTTCAAGGGCAGTTGCCCCACAGCTGAACTCAGGCAGAGAATTCTTGCAATCCGCTCTTGAATCCATCCTGACCAATACATATACTGAAGGCATATCGTTATGATTTATCCTGATTACTGGCTCCAAACAGGGCTTGGACAAAACAGAAAATCATAAGGATATGAACCTGAATCAGAATATCTGACCAGTAATCTCAAATCCGGAATGGTGAATGAGCAGAATAACCTTAAAAAAAGTGGCGGAAGAAGCCGGTGTATCGGTCCAGACAGCCAGCCACATTTTGAATACCACAAACGGGAAGTCGTATAAACCAGCAACCCGGGCCAAGGTGGAGGAGATCGCGCATGTACTGGGATATCGTCCCAACGCGGCGGCCCGTTCCATGATCAATCAACGCAGTCACATCATTGGCGTGATCGTCCAACGGCTGAAAGGCGGTTGGTCGGCTCCCATGGATGTTTTCGAAATGATGCTTGGAGTCAATGATGTCCTTGCCAAGTCGGGGTATGTCACCTCCATCATTCCGGTGTCCGACCTGAAGATGGAAAATGCCGAATCCCGGGTCTTTCGTGAACAGATCCTGGATGGCCTTTTTGTCTGTAACCTGCCGGATGTGGAAGAAGACCTCATCAAGCGGATTGCCCCGGCTTATATCTGGTGCGATACCAACCGGGATCTACCGGAAAAATGCATCCGCCGGGATGAGTTCCAGGCTGGCTACATGGTCTGCAAAGAGTTGGTCTCTCTGGGTTACAGACGCATCGTTCAGGTCACCTACGCATATTGTAGTGGTCACTACAGCATGACCGATCGTTTCAGCGGCATTCGTGCTGCGGCCGCCGAAGCGGGGGTACCTCTGGAGATTGTAGGTTGCACGACGCAGAACATGGAAACGGAATCAGAGCGTGTCTGCAAACTTCTGAACACCGATACAGCAGTGATTGCTGAAAATTATCATTTTGCCATGGCTGTCATGCAACAGGCGATGGCAGACCACATCATTCCAGGTGCGGATTACGGGCTGGCAGCCTGTGATATTTCTTCTGAACGCCACAATCTCTGGCCTGGGCTGGCAGGTGCTGTCGTCGACCGGACAGAAATTGGCGTCGAAGCGGCACAAATGATGCTGGAACTTCTTGATGGCGAGATCCCGGAGTCCGTCACCATCCAACCCAAATGGCAACCAGGAGACACGGTTCGTGCAGTTTCGAGGTAAAACACATCTTTTCAACCGGCATTCCATCTGCATCATCTGGAGTCTGCTGTTGTCAATATTGGTTGCGGGTGCGGAGCCGCTTTTCCAGGATGACTTCGAAAATGGGCTCCAAAACTGGACGGTCGATGCCAGTACGCCTGAAGTTGCAACGATCAGTACAGATGCCGCCTGCATGGGCACAAAGGGCCTGCACCTGAAGGATCTGCCAGACTGTCTGTCATACAACCTTTACAGTCCTTCCTTTGAAGCCACCCCCGGCAAGCAATACCTGCTGAGTGCCTGGGGACGGAACAATGGCAGTCGTTACGGCATTGCGGTCAAACTGCTCTTTACTGATCAGGATAATAAAAGCCTGAAGCCAGTAAAAGTGCCCCGTTCCTGGGATGGGTCTGCTATCCGCGGCAGTACCACTTTTCGCAACATTAAGCTGCAGGCAATTGCCCCGGAAGGCTGCACTCAGGTAAAAGTGAAACTGACCTCATACTCAAAAGATGGCGGCGATGCCTATCTGGATGATCTGCAGTTCCGGGAAGTAGATGGTGAAATGCCAAAGATGGATATCGCGGCAGTGAAAGCAGAATTGAAACAGTATCCAGCCACCGGTCAACCGGTAAAAGTGGTTCTGAAACTGGACGACATCAAGGCGCATCATGGCAAGCTCCATTCGAAGTGGCGCAAGACGATGGATTATCTGATCGAGCGCAAAATCAAAGCCGGCTATGGCATCATTACCAACAGCTTGGATGACGATCTTCCTGCCTATTTTGAAGAGCTGAAAAAGTACCAGCAAACTGGCTTCTGCGAATTCTGGTACCATGGACACACCCATGGGGAGACCAAGGTTGATGGTAAGCGTCGTACAGAATTCAGCGGACCTTCCGTCGAAGAGCAGGCTGCCCTTTTCACCAAAGCCAACCAACTGGCGACAGAAAAGCTTGGTTTTACCCTCACTGCATTCGGGGCGCCTTTTAATCAGACCGATGCCAACACCATCCAGGCCTTTGCTCAAGATCCCCATATGAAAGTCTGGCTTTTTGCCCCCGGCAAGGCTGACCTGGCTGATGGACAACGGGGACTGCTGCGGGTTGTGGAACTGGAGTCACCGACCTTTGTGCCCAATTTTGAGAGCGTCGTCCAGACATTTGTCCATAACCGCAATACAGAATATCTGGTGATGCAGGGGCATCCCACCCATTGGGGCAATGACCGCTGGGATGAGTTTGTCCAGATCATCGACTTTCTCACTGAACAAGGCTGCGAGTTTGTCCTTCCCACCGACATGGCACCCGCAGCTGCCACCACCGCACAAACCCCGTGACCTCTTTTTAACCTGAACCCAACACTGGAGTATGCATGATGAAATCCCGGACAACCTCCTCCTTCACGCTCATTGAGCTTCTGGTCGTCATTGCGATAATAGCCGTTCTGGCTTCCCTGCTTTTACCGGCCTTATCCAAGGCTCGCGAACGGGCCAGAACCACCACCTGTTCCAACAACATGCGCCAGCATGGCATGAGCGTGCAGATGTTCTCAGCTGACAATGACGGTTACCTGCCCAACTGGACAGGACATGAAAAGGTCGCAGGCTACGAAGATGAGCTGTTTCCTGCTGACGATAACATGACCACAAGCCTGTATCGCTGGTATATGAGCAGCAGCAGCAACAATTTCTGGGACTACCACGAACCACTGACCCAGATGCAATGCCCTTCAAATGCACAACATGCCAGTGCTCTTGAGAACATCGGCAGTTGGTCGGGCAATACCTATGTGGTTTCAGATCGATTTTCCAGGTGGCAGAGAAGCACTCACCGGGCAAGAAAACTCGACAATGTTTCGGCTGATAAATACATGATAATGGAAGAGAACGAATTTTCCAACAAGTACTTCTTCAATGCGACCTACAATTTCAATCTCATTCCGGGGTCTATCGGTACTCCGCACGACGGGATGAATATCACCTTCTTCGATGGTCATATGGAGTTCCTGCGCTTTGCCACGCATCCCGCCACCTATGATACGGCTCCTCTCGACGCAGATCTGTACTAAACCTTGTACGGCCATTTTAACGATGCCCTGCTTTCATGCATGGCATCGTTTTCTGAATACAACCCACGCCCCCCAAACTCAACTCCCCAACCGGAGCGCTCACACCCTTATGCTTGCAGGTCGCAACCCAGCTCACATTCTATTTCTGTTTTTCACCCTCTTCATGCACCTGGAATCTGCTGCCGAAAACCCGCAGACGATTTCTGACCGGTTTCAGATTCCAGACGCCATGACAGCGCGTGCAGTTTATTCCCTGAACGGGACCTGGGACATCGCGCCAATCATGCAGGGCTGGCCTCTGCCCGATCATACTCAGAAGCCAGACTACCAGATCAATGCCCTCCGTATTCCCTGCTCATACAACCGCGTTGATGAGCATGCCTTTCCTTCAGAGTGGAAAAAGGCGAATCATGCCTGGTTCCGCAAAATGCTGGTTGCTCCGGCAAACCTGAACGGAAAGCGAATCCGGGTCACCTTCCAGGGCGTAGCGCAAACGGCACGGGTCTTCTGCAATGGTGTATTTCTTACTGAGCATGAAGGTGCCTACATGCCGTTTTCGGTTGACCTGACAGATCAATTGAAGCTGGGCGAGGAAAACAGCCTCGAAGTCCTGGCACTTGGCAAGGAATCGGTCTGGATGCGCGACGAAGCCGGCAACAAGATCGAAATCGGTGGTCGTGACCACTTCCAGGCCAGATTTCCGTACTCGACCGGTTATGATGTGTCCGGCATCTGGGATGATGTCAGCCTGGAAATCCTTTCGCCCACCTATCTCGAACAACCCATAATTACCACCTCAGTCGTCGAGCGGAAAATTTCCATTACGCCGAAACTGAGTCAGGGTGCCCCCACTGGATCATCTTTGGAACTGGAGGTTCTTCAGGATGGCAATGTGGTCCTGACTTTCGGTAGTCGTCCGTTTGCAGGAGTATCCACCTTTACGGTTGCGAAGGCTTGGCAAGATCCCATCCTCTGGAACCCGGATAATCCGCATCTCTACACCCTTCGCCAGCGTCTTTCCATCAATGGAGAGCTTCAGGATGAACGCCTGGATACATTCGGCTTCCGTCAGGTTGAGATGCGCGGCACCGATTTCTACCTCAACGACCGTCCTGTCCGGCCCCTTGGCATCTCACTGGAGCGTGGTTATGGCTCTGACCTGACCCTTTCGCTGGCCTATTTCCGCTCTTATCTGACCATGGTCAAGCAGGCAGGCTTCAATACAGTTCGGGTGCACCGGGCCCCGATCCGTCCGGCATTGCTGGACATGTGCGATGAGATGGGCATCCTGGTGGAAGCGGAGGCCCCGCTTTTCAATAACTCAGCCAGCTCTCTGAAGCACCCGGGCTATCGAGAAGCAGCAAAGGCTTTCATGCGCGAATGGAGCATGCGGGACATCAACCATCCCAGTCTGATCATTCGTGCGGTGACCAATGAACACATCATCAGTGCCGCCAAGCGCCCGCATGTCTATGAATTGGTTCAGGCAGTGGAAGAGACCGACCCAAGCCGCATTGTCATTGCCAGCGGTGACGGAGGTCTGGATGGCAAAGCCGCAGTCTTCTGTCCGCATTACACCGTCACGGATACCGATGTCTACAACACCGCAGAACACGGCCATTTTATCTGGGATCAGAATGAATTCTGGAATGGCAAGATCCCCTATTATCTGGGCGAGATGGGCTATTATGAAGGATTCACCCCGGAGCGGACTGCTGGCTGGATTGGACCGAACGCCTTTGTGGACCTTTTTGAACCTGCTCCCGGCATGGGCAACAGGAAGGGTCCACAGCTGGACCGACAACTTGCCAGGGCCATCGGGCTGGCAGCCAGGCATCATATTCATACGTATCGGGTAGAAGGCAAGCTGACCGGCATGAACCTGTTCAGTTGGTCCCGCCGAGCCTTGATTCCTATTCCGGAGCGGGAAAATCTGCCCCAGTCAGACGACCCGACTATTTCCGGCCCGATGCCCTGCCAGCCATCGCCCCATGCGATCCCGATGCATCGCTACGATCTGACCAAAGCTCCCGGCACCAACTTCAAACCCAATGCCATGTTTTACCTGACCAGAGAGGCGGCCTCCCCGATAGCCGCACTGTGGCACGATTTCAATCAACAGGCATTTGCCCACAAGCCCTACCATACTACCATTCATCTCTTTAATGACTCCTTCAGTGATGAGACCCTGACTCTGGAGTTACGGGCAGGTGACAAGCAGATTCTCAAGAAATCTGCCGCCATTCAGTCGGGCCATCGTCAGGCGATACCTCTGACCATCCCTTCCGAACTGATGCAGTCAGGAACATTGACTGTCACCTCCAAAGTTCTGGACCACCAAGGGACACTTCGCTATGAAGTCGAACGCGAACTACTGGTGCGGGAAGGCAAACAACTCGCGGGTCTTTTCCGCGGGTTCCGTCTGGTTGACCCGGAAGGTACAATCCCCGCGTCTATGGGTGGTAAAAGCGATCTGAAAGCGTCACAGGTCGTGGTCATCGGAGAACAGGCAATCACCCGTGCTTCCTTTGAGGATCAGGCCCAGGAATTGCTGGCATTTGCGGCAGCAGGCGGCG
>MDTD01000990.1_pt1 | contig 10655 bp, 8 predicted proteins | sample 811221 | NCBI WGS metagenome assembly MDTD01 (sample SAMN05326646, study PRJNA326480) | marine metagenome | isolation source: seawater | place: Pacific Ocean: South West | collected 2011
AAACTCTTTAGTCGTGATTTACGAAGTGGTGACTTTATGGTTGCTAGGGGTCGTTGGTATGGGGATTATGGTGACCCTTCAACCTTTCTAGACATCTTCCATTCGGAAAACGGAAACAATGACAGAGGATTTTCAAACCCTGACATTGATGAAAAGTTAACCCAAGCTTCACTAGAACTTGATCCTGTCAAACGTTTTGAGATACTAAGAGATGTTGAGACGCAACTGTTTAACAAAGAAGTGCCTATGCTTGTTGTGTGCCAGTTGCTTCAGTTGTACATGTATGAGCCTGATCAAGTGAGCGGACTTACTTCGCATCCTAGACTTGTTCAGCAGTTATGGAGAGTTAAATCATCCTCGGATCAATCAGGCGATACATCACATCAACGACAAGATTAAATAATACAAGTAGAGTTGCGTATACAAGCACAATACCCATGAGCACAGTAATGTCTTTTCCGAGTACAGCTTCTACAAAATGAACACCCACTCCTGGAACAGCAAAAATCTTTTCAACAACAAATGAGCCCGTCAGAGCTGCTGCGGCTGCAGGACCAATGTAACTTAAGACTGGAAGAATTGCATTTTTCATTGCATGTTTGAGTACAACTGAATACTCTGGCAAACCTTTTGCGCGAGCAGTTCTAATATGATTACTCCGAAGCTGTTCAAGCATCCCGCTACGAGTCAGCTGTGCTATATATGCAGCAAAAGGTAAACTTAGAGTCAATGATGGAAGAACCATGTGCTTCCAAGTACCCCATCCACTGATTGGGAACAAGTGAAGCCACACCGAAAATGTCATGAGTAAACAGACGCCAATGACAAATGTTGGAAGGCTGATGCCAATTATTGAAATGAGAAATGCGAGTGAATCAACCCATGTTTTTGGTTTGAGTGCACTTAATGTGCCCGCACTCAAGCCAATGACAATCGCGGTGATAATGGCAAACATGCCAAGCGTCATGGAGACAGGAAGCCCTGCCAATAGAATTTCGTTGACCGTCCAGTTCTCGTGGCGCAAGCTTGGTCCTAAGTTAAAGATCGGCCCCTCATACTCACTCATAAGCCATGCAAGGCCAGATGCATTCCATAGATACTCAGCATAAAACTCAACCGGATTGTCTAAGTTGTATTGCGCTTGCATAGCTTCCACAACCTCGGGTGGAGGCATCCGCCCTTCACTTTCAAGTGGATTACCAGGAATCTGCCACGCAAGCAAAAATGTCAAAGTATAGATTGCAATCAGAATAAAGGGGAGTTGAACAATTCGCCATGTGATTAGGTGTTGAGTTGTCCCCTTCTTCATTTAACGACCGTACGACGCCTTGTCGCCTAGGGTTTCTGCAATTCGGATGAGCTGGTTGTACTTCGCAGTCCGATCAGAACGGCATGGTGCACCAGTTTTAATCTGGCCACAATTTGTTGCTACTGATAAATCTGCAATCGTAGTGTCTTCGGTTTCGCCACTCCTGTGACTCAGAACTACTGAATATCCATGTTCATGTGCTAATTCAACTGCTCTAAACATCTCAGTTAGCGTTCCGATTTGATTGACTTTCACAAGAATTGAATTTGCACACCCTTCATCAATTCCTTTTTGCAAGAAGAGGGGGTTTGTTACAAACAAATCGTCACCGACAAGCTGAACCTCGCTTCCTAGCCGTTTTGTTAAAGATTTCCATCCTCCCCAATCAGTTTCTCCGAGACCATCTTCAATAGACTTGATTGGATACCGTTTGCACCAGTCTACCCACAAGTCAATCATTTCATCCGACGAAACAATCTTATCTGGCTGACTACTAAAGAAGCAGTATCCTTCCTTGCCAAGTTTTCTTGCTTCACTAACTAACTCACTTGTTGCCGGATCAAGCGCAACGAAAATCTGTTCGCCCCATGTGTAGCCTGATTTATCAACAGCTTCTTCGATGATTTTTAAAGCATCTTCATTATCTTGAAGGTTGGGTGCAAAGCCGCCCTCGTCTCCAACAGCAGTTGATAAGTTTCGATGATGAAGAACATCTTTCAATGTGTGGTAAATTTCAACTGAAGCTCTAAATGCATCATCAAATCGTTCAAAACCCCATGGCTGAATCATAAACTCTTGAAAATCTACTGTATTGTCAGCGTGTTTTCCACCATTCAAAATATTGAACATCGGCACAGGTAAGACGTTTGAGTTGTCATCCCCTAAATATGCGTATAGCGGATTCCCTATCGCTTGTGCTGCTGCATGTGCTGTCGCCATTGAGACAGCAAGAAGTGCATTTGCACCAAGATTTCCTTTGTTTGCAGTGCCATCAAGTTCAATCATCCTCTCATCGACTGCTGCTTGGTCCTCTGCATTCATGCCTAGGATTTCAGGTGCAAGAATATAATTGACATTCTTCACTGCGTTGCCTACACCCTTGCCACACCACTCGTTTCCACCATCACGGAGTTCAACAGCTTCATTTTCACCTGTGCTTGCTCCGCTAGGCACACCTGCCCTTCCCATGATGCCACTTGCAAGCGTTACATCACATTCAAGTGTAGGGTTACCCCTTGAATCGAGTATCTGTCTTGCGAAAATTGATTTGATTGTCGTTGACATGTGTTAACTCAATTTCCTTTACCGAAGAAGTGCTTCAAACTTTGGGGTTTCGTTATCTAATACTGCAATCACATCTTTGACCACCCAACCCATGTTAATTGTAGCCGTTTGGGTCTTACTTGCGATGTGTGGATAAAGTTCACTGTTTGGCAAATTGAGTAACGGATACTCTGTATGGACTGGCTCTGGTTGATGTACATCAATGATTCCAAACGCAGTCGCATCATGACACAGGTGGTTAGCAAGCGCATGTGCATCAACAACAAACCCTCGTGAAGTGTTGATAAACAAACACCCTTGTTTAAGGCCACGAAAGAAGTCCGCACCACACATGTGCTCATTTTCTAATCGTCCGTCAACATGAATAGTGACTGCATCACTATTTTGCAACAATTCTTCTAACGTACACTGTTTGCACGAGCCAGTATTCTGAATGGTTTTAATGTCATGGAATATGACATTGAACCCAAGAGTGCTTGCAAGTTGTCCAAGCCTTGAACCAATTCGGCCAAAACCCACAATGCCAAGTGTCATTTCTGAAAACTGTTTCTCATTCATTGCGCTAACGCGAAGCAACTCCCATTCCTTTTGGGATGATTCCCCTTCAACTAAAGTCACTTTGCGAAGCATCATTAGCATTCTAGATAAGACAAACTCTACAACTGATTCCGTGTTTGCTTCTGGCGTGTGCACAACGCGAATACCATACTCCTTGCATGCCTTTAAATCTATGTTGTCTATACCTACGCCTGCTCGCCCGACAACTCTTAAGTTTGGCGCAGATTCAATCATTGCTCGCGTAACTTCGGTGTATGTTCGAATGACAAGGCCCTCTACCGTAGGAAGCAGCTCTTCAAATCGAAGTGAATCCGCAGAGCAAACATGTAGCTCACACTGATCTGCAAGCCATGTTGAACATTGGTCAGGCAAGTTTTCAGTTTGAATCACTTGGTGTGCCACGTGTCAGTTATGCGTAGGAATGCAATCCCGAAATGGTGAAGTTGATAATAATCCAGTTAAACAACATGACCCCACAGCCAATGATTGCTAGAAGCGCTGTCCATAAACCCTTGTCCCTGACTTTCATTCTCGTGTGAATAAGTACAGCAAACACAATAAATGTATTGAGCGCAAACACTTCTTTTGGATCCCAACCCCAAGGTCTACCCCAAGAGTGGTCTGCCCAGATTGCACCCATCACAATTCCCGCCCAAAGCAAAATGAAGGATAGCTCAACAAGGATCATGGTCGCCCCATCGAGAACCATACCCATGCTCGATTTTGATTCATCCTTCTTCACTGGTCTGAGTTCAACAACCGAAGCAATACCACCAGCTCTTGCAAACTCATGGATTCCGCTTTCACCTTTGAATTGAAGAATCATGCGCCGGAACAGGTAGAGCATCGCAGTCACAGCCGCAACAAAAATGAGGCAGTATGAAAAGATGATGAAGTTCACATGAATATAAAGCCAAATATCATGTAGAACTGGCATTCTGTTTGAGACATGAGGGTTGAGTTCCAATGGATACAAGCGTACTGCAAGAAGTGCAATCATCGATGCGACTGATGCCCCAAGCGCGAACAAGTATTTCATCTGTGTTTTGCGTAACAAGAACTCCATAAGTAAGCCAAACAAACTGCCCATCCACGCAGCTGTTGTTATGGCTTCAAACATGTTTGTGTTTGGATAGCGACCAGACACGTACCATCGCCAAATAACTGCAACAGTGTGGAGTGAGGCTGCAAAGATGAAGAGCCACAAACCAATTGAACCAACTCCCTTGAATTGATAGACAAAAGCCATGAGTAGTAGAACGACTGCAATGAGGTACACAATCCAGATAGCCGTGAAGTTACCGAGTTTGAAATATAAACTTTCAAGTTGCAATTTTTTTGCTGGTGGATATATGCCTTCTCCAGTTGGAAGGAGTGGCAACAATCCAGCTAAGCGAGCAAGTTGTTGATTTGTTTTACTAGCATCCTCAGCGTTCCACGCTTCGACCATTTCAGTCCAAGATGAAATGATTGATTCATCTTTAATGTGCTCCATGGTGAACCACGGTGCATCAAACTGCCCACTTGGTGGAGGAACAACTTGTAAGTTTGCCCACATGTTTCTTGGATTACTTGCATTAAGGGCGACTTCAATTTGTTCAACAGGAGATGCGAACCGCATGACATCTGAGCGAAGAGACTGCAATTTTGCATGGACTTCGGGCTCTTGCAAGTGCTCTTTGGAAATGAGGCCTTTTTGCATAAACAAACTCATTTCATCCGCAAGACTTGGATTCCTCGATTGGAGTACATCATTGATAATCGATCGAACATTCTTGTTCTTGACGTATATGATTGGCCTGCCCTCATAGTGTTCAGGTCTAATCATCATGTCGAGGAATGTAAATGTCGCTGGTTGTCGGTCAATCAACTTTGAGCCAGAAATATACTGCATATAAGAGCGAGCAAAGGTCTCATATGACTTCACTCGCCCTTCTGTAAAGACAGCAACTTGATTACTCCACGGTGCTATATCAATCTGCATTGAAAAGTCGTCACCCTGCGATGTCGCGGAGAACCCTGCAATGCACAAAGTGATAAGTAAAAACACTTGCTTCATTGATTTGCTCCATACACAGCTTGTTGCCGTTTCCGTTTAATCGTTGGCTTCACAAAGAACGCCCACATCATGCCAAGTACCGTTATGCAAGTGCCAAGGAGCATTGTAAATACCGCTTCTCTATTACCTACACCAAGCACAGTGTAATTTAGTCCTTGTGATGTCTGGCTTGGTGGGTCCCACTGAGACTGGAAGAACCAATAGCCGTGGTGGGGTTTTGGATCATTCACGCTTACTGCAACTAGTTCGTCAGATAATTCGGGGAATGAGATGAGTGATCGCCAATTGAGAATCGAGGATGTGCGGCCCGAGAAACCACCAATATGAGTGTCAATCTCAAAATCGTTGAGGGCAACGGGTGTAGGCAGTGGTGCCTTTTCTCTTGAGAACATCAGTTCAATAATCTTGCCGTTTGCTAGACCAACAATCGTTGGTTGATATTTAAAACGATTAACAGTTTGCGTGTTTGATTCAAACGGATAGTGGTGATAAGGAAGCCATGCAATTCGTTCTTGATCACCATCCTTAATAATGACACGAATCATTGACATTGTATTACTGACATTTGGATCGCGTTGTTGTTTTGGAACCACAGTTGGCCTTGTTTCAATCTGTGTATTAGCTTCAAGTCTGTGAACAACTAACTGTACATCATCAATAATGGAAAGTGGTTCGTCAAAACTGACCGCCTGTTGTGTTGGCTTTTCGCTGCCTGTTTGCAATAACAATTGTATGCCTTCAACGTCTTCGCCAGCAACAAGCGTGATTGGTGCTGCCCCGGGGTCGTAACTGAGTTTGATCGCATCATCAACCAAGTTAGATTCAAGGTGGTCGGCAGATTCTGTGATATCCCTATTAAGCGAACTATCTTCAAATACCCAACGAACCCACTGATCTTCACCATTCTTCAATTCAACAATTACAAGGGAAACAATAATGCCTTCAATGTTGAGGTTGTTTTGAATGGATGTTAATCGGTATTCATATGCTGAATCACCAATCTGGGAAAACTCCTCTGAGTTTGTCAGCGGTAACTCATATGTTTGCTCACCTAGACGGGCCTCAAGTGTTGGTAAAAGTGAATCTTGCAATGATGCTAATTCATTTGGCGAGTCAAGCCATTTAAAAACCATGAGGGAGTTGTCTGTTGTGTTGTTTGAGGGGTCAAACGCAAACATTTTAACTGGTTGTTTAATATCACCACGCTCAATCGTTGCCCAAAGCACTGGATTGAGGTCATTCCCCCCAGGGACAATCCTCGCATCCATAAAAGCATATCTCAGATAATCTGTGACCGTGAGCGACAATGCGCCATCGCTTGGTACCTCAAGAGCAATTGGATCCTTTATGATTCGCTCTGCATCCCAAACCTCACTATCAACACTGACATAATCGTTAAACCGGGGTAGATTTGGAATAGGGTGTTCAATCCATCCTGTCTTAGCAACACCATTCTCATCAAGTTCGCGAAGATAGATTGCAGCGCTTTGCGTCACATAGAAATCGCTTTTGACATCTCGTTCAAGTGACATTTTGATAGAGTCATCCACAAGTGCTGTGCCGAGAACTTTAATAGCTCGTGCCATCGGTTGTTTTGGGTTATCTGTACGAATGACATCTTCTGTGTATTCAGGGTAGTCACTGATGAGTTGACGAGTGAAGGATATGTCTTCTGATGTCATCGAGATTGAAACAGCGTATGTACGCTTGCCTTTGTCATCACCGGTTAACAACTCCCAGTTTGGATTGATACTCGAAATTTCGCACGTGTATGGTCCAATGACAATTGAGTTGCCTGGAGCAACAAGCATTGACACTGCTTCTTCACCAGGGATTTGAATACTCACTTGATGGCGAGAAATGACAACATCACCCTCAATCTTCTTAGAAAAATAGACCAAGCAACCGAGAACGAGCACAATGACGCCTGTGTGAATAGACCAAACGCCAATTGTGAGAATATTGAAAGGAATCTTCCGGATAGTCACTATTGACATGTTTAAACAAAGGAGTGCAATCAGCCATTTGAAAGGCCACCAATGGAACCATTCGAACTCTGTTAACTCGAGCCCACGCATCTCGCGCAAACTCACCCATGTTGCGGGCTCCCAGATTGCATAACTCACAGGGACCCCCGAAGAGCCAATAGAACAATAAAAGAAGAGGGCGATTAGAACTGCGATTCCAAACCAAACTTTGGTAAACAAATCAATAAGTGCAAATGCTGTGCAGGTAGGAATGAGAAGGTACCACCACATAGACCCCACAAGGTCGAATTGCATAAGCGTAAACGCGCTTATAGCAAGGGGAAAAAGCCATAAAAGGCTACCCGGCCAACGGAAGATCGGGTGTGTCTTGTTCGCCATAAGTTACTCTTTACGGAAGATCGGGTGTGCCTTGTTCGCCATAAGTTACTCTTTTGTGTAGTCGTAAACTCCCGCACCAGACTTGTCCCCAAGTTTTCCTGCTTCAACAAGCTCTACAAGTTTTTGGTTTGGTAAGTATTTTGGGTTTTCATCAAGACCGTTATACATCACCATCATGATGTCCCTACACACATCTAAGCCAATGTAATCAGCGAGTCGCAGCGGCCCCATTGGAAACGCGCAGCCTAGTTTCATGATTGAGTCAATTGCTTCAGGGTCTGCGACACCGTCTTCCCAAGCGTGAAATGCTTCATTAATCATTGGCATGAGCACCCTATTTGAAACAAAACCAGCAAAATCATTTGCTGGAACTGGAATCTTTCCGAGCGCCTCAGAAAGCTCAACAGTTGCATTTGTAGTTGCTTCACTTGTGTTGTTGCCTTTAATAACCTCAACAAGTTTCATAACTGGAACTGGATTAAAAAAATGCATGCCAATCACTCGGTGTTCTGCCCCCTCTACAGCTGTTGCTAAATCTGTAATCGAAATCGACGATGTGTTTGTTGCAAGCACTACGTTTTCTCTAAACGTTTCTCGCATTAACTGAAACAGTTTTTTCTTCACATCAACATTTTCTGTTGCTGCCTCGATTGCCCAGTCTGCTAATGAAGCATCGCTCATCCCTGTTGTATAAGTCAACAAAGATTGAGCTTGTGCCGCTTCTTCGCTAGTCAATTTCTCTTTCGCTACGAGTTTATGAAGTTGTTTTTCGTGATACACGTGGGCACTAGAAAGTTGAGCGTCTTGAACATCTATGAGCGTACATTGTTTGCCTGCAAGCACTGATGTTAGCGCAATGCCAGAACCCATTGTGCCAGCGCCTATAACTGCAATGTGTGAAATATCACTCATTACCCGTCGTTCCAGTAGCGAAGACCTTCACCTGCATATTCAGCAAGTGGTCGAATAATTCTATTGTTCTGATGTTGCTCCATAATGTGGGCGCACCAACCTGTAATTCGCGATGCAACAAAAATTGGCGTGTATTGTGGAACAGGAATACCCATCGCAAAATAAGTCATGCCACAAGGAAAGTCGACGTTTGGAAAGATGTTCTTATCGCGAAGCATGACAGCTTGGACTTTATCGCCCAAGTCAAACCAACTTTTCGCTTCAGGATTAACTTCAGAGCAGTATTGAAGTCCCCAATCGCGAAGAATGCCGGCTCGATGGTCGCCATTTTTGTAAACGCGATGACCAAAACCCATGAGTTTTTTCTTTGTTTCAAATGCGTGCTGCATGTACTCATCAACAGTTTGCCCTTTAGATGTTGCTTCCATGATTTCACTAAGCATGTCCATCGCTGCTTCATTTGCACCACCGTGCAAGTTGCCTTTGAGTGCTCCAATACCACCGCAGACACATGAGTGCATATCACTATTTGTAGAAGCAATGACTCTGCTTGTAAAAGTTGAGGCATTAAAGTCGTGTTCTGCATAAAGGATGAGTGAAACATCCATCACCTTCGCTGAAATTTCATGTGGTTTTTCACCAGTGATACACCAAAGTAAGTTCGCTGCATGACTTAGTGATGCGTCAGGCTCAATTGGATCTTTCCCATCAAGCGCTCGTTGGTGCGTACCAATGCATGTTGGAATCTTTGCAAGAAGCATTTTGGACTTCAGTAATTCCGCTTCTGCAGAGTTATCCTCACACAAATTGCATGTGTGAGAAAGAAGCGAAACCGCTGTTCTCAGCACGGACATAGGGTGTGCGTTTGGTGTTTGTTTCGCAATATCAACAATTGCATCTCGAACTGAGGTAGGAATTGCTCGATAACTTGCAACTTCTTCGCTAAATACTTTGAGTTCTTCACTTGTTGGCTTATGTCCCACGAGAAGAAGGTGTGCAACCTCTTCAAATGTGGCGTTTGCTGCTAAATCCGCGATTTCATAGCCTCGGTACATCAACTGTGTTTGGTTGACTGCACAGACGGACGTCTCCCCGATGACTTGTCCCGCTAATCCGCGAGAATCTGCTTGTTTCTTTGTTTCTTCTGTTGCTTGAGTCATAAAATTCCTTAGCGATTACAGCCTTCAATTGTGTAGAAGGCGTCCCCTTATTCTATCAAAAATGGCATTCCAGCGCGTCGCGAGGCGTTTATGGTTATCGAGGGAAGTTCCACTCTTCGCCGGGAGTGTATCCAAGCATTTCATAGAGGGAGTCTCTTGTCTGCATGGAATCCACAAACCCATCAACCGATCCCTCGATTTGGAGTTGCTCAAGGCACTTTGTGATTGCACCCATCGCAACACGTTGCATCGTGACTGGATAGATGACAAGTTGATATCCCATTTCTGAAAAGCGATCGAAGTGAATTGAATCTGTCTTTCCAAACTCCGTCATGTTTGCAAGAAGCAGGCCTGGGCAGCCTTTTGCAAACTCAATAAATTCTTTTTCTGAGTGAAGGCCTTCCGGAAAAATCATGTCCGCACCTGCTTCTCGATACGCGTTACCTCTTTCAATTGCCGCATCAAGACTCTCAACGCTTCTGGCATCAGTACGAGCAATCAACAGAAAGTCTGGGTGCACTTTGTTTGTGGAAGCGGCTGAGACTTTTGCCGTCATCTCTTCTGTTGGAATGAGCCGCTTCCCGTCTAAGTGTCCGCACCGTTTTGGAAATTCTTGATCTTCAATATGCATGCCTGCCGCACCATTTCGATCGTACTCAACAACGGTACGTTTCACAGATTCTATTTCACCATACCCTGTATCTGCGTCAACAATCACGGGCAAGCCACTTGCATTTGCAACTTCACGAATGGTCCTGCACATTTCAGTCAACGAGATTAATCCGATATCTGGATATCCAGATGCGTTTGCTGTTGCTCCACCGCTGATGTAACACGACTTGAAACCCGTTGAGGCAATCGCTCTTGCAACAAGTCCATTCCAAGCACCAGGACACATGGTTGAGCCCTCGTTCATTAAGTTCCTTAACAATGTCCCTGGGTGTGTCATGTATCTTATTTTACCAATGAATGGCATCCATTACAAAAACGTCTTGATAGCGGCTACC
>MDTD01044207.1_pt1 | contig 10655 bp, 9 predicted proteins | sample 811221 | NCBI WGS metagenome assembly MDTD01 (sample SAMN05326646, study PRJNA326480) | marine metagenome | isolation source: seawater | place: Pacific Ocean: South West | collected 2011
TGCTCGTTGCGATCCCGGCCAATATTCTTAGCGAGCGGGCCCGCACCCTCGCCATCTCGGAAGAAAATATACCCAAGCCCTGGCTGGCCCTGACTCTGCGCCCAACTGTTCATGCGGTCACAGAATGCCCTACTGCCTCCATTGGGTGCTGGAATGGCCCACACCCGAACGGCGGGATCTCTCTCTATCATTCCCGCAAATATCTTGAACCCGGATCCTCTAAATGTCTCCGTTACATCGCACATTTTAATGGGATTGCGCAGATCCGGTTTGTCATTACCGTACCACTGAATGGAGTCTCTATAGGCAATCCGGGGGAAAGGCGCACGGGTTACCTCCCGGCCATGACTGAACTCCTCAAAGACGCCATTAAGGACCGGCTCTAAAGCGTTAAAAACATCGTCTTGGGTACAAAAAGACATCTCCACGTCAAGTTGGTAAAACTCACCGGGTGACCGGTCAGCCCGTGCATCCTCGTCCCGAAAACACGGCGCGATTTGAAAATACTTATCAAAACCAGACACCATGATGAGCTGTTTAAAAATCTGTGGGGCTTGGGGTAGGGCGTAAAATTTACCAGGATGAATGCGGCTCGGTACCAAGTAATCCCGTGCACCCTCGGGTGAAGAGGCCGTCAAAATAGGCGTCTGAAATTCCAAAAACCCAGCGTCTGTCATGCGGCGCCGAATAGATGAAATCACACTATTTCTCAGAATAATGTTGGTGTGAACATGCTCTCTGCGAAGGTCCAGAAACCGATAACGTAATCTGAGATCTTCTGGGAGCTCGACATCTCCAGCTACTTGTAAAGGCAAAGTATCGGCGGCCGACTCGACTTGGATCTCGCTTATACGGAGCTCAATTTCTCCAGTCTGAAGGTCGGGATTAATCGTTTCATCGCTGCGACGCTCAATCCTTCCAGTAACAGTTACAACGCTCTCGGGTCGAATAGCCTCAGCCGTCTCAAAATTGTCCGCGTCGATCTCGATCACACACTGCGTCAAGCCGTAATGATCCCTAAGATCAATAAAGAGCAGATTTCCGTGATCCCGTTTTCGATGGACCCAGCCGGAGAGGCGCGCCGTAATTCCAGCATTGTCCATGCGGAGTTCTCCGCAAGTGTGGGATCGGTATGGGTGTAGGTCGGACTCGCCGGTCATATCTAACTCAACTTTGCCAAAAAAAAATAGGGATGCTACATGATCAGTGCGCCACGGCTCATTGTGGCGGCGCGTTTACAAGGAAACTTGGCCGAATTCAAGGGCCAAAAGTTACGCTACAGGATTTCACATACCTCTGCAAAGTCAAAGCGTGGCAGTTTCTTAAACACGGTGGTTTCATCGCCATGACCAATGCTACAAATAAAATTTGTTTTGACCTTTGTGCCGGCCCAATAGACATCATCCGCTGCTTTTTTATTCAGCCCCTGCATCGGCCCGGCATCGAGACCGACAGCGCGGACGGCCAAAATAAAATAAGCGGATTGGAGCGTTCCATTCCGCATGGCCCAATCTGGAATCAGCTCTGGATTTTCCGTCATACGCTTTGATATTGCGCCTGGGCGATGCGGTGTAAGAAACACATCATGGTCATAAAAAGCATAATCATTTCCGAAGATTGCCACCGCAGGCGCTTGCATGGTTTTTGCCCTGTTTGGTTCGAATAAGATCGGTTCCAAAATCTTTTTCGCGTTATCAGAGCAAACAAATTTAATTCGGATTGGGCAGGCATTTGAACTAGTAGGGCATAATTTCATGAGATCGTAAATATCGCGCAACTGGGCCGCTGAAACAGGTTTGTCGGTCCAACCGTTAAAAGAACGGGCTTCCCTAAACATCATATCCTTACTGTATTCATCCAAACCGGAGATCTTCGCTCGCGTTTGCCGGATTATTTCCTGGGCTTTCAAATCCATTTGATCTTTAGCATCCATGATCGTGAGAACCTCCATGTGAAATATGAAAATTGAATATGTGGGCCTGGGTACGCGATAGCAAGATTCAGGGCAATCACAGATGTCTCAGATATACCGCCTCTCCTTGAAAGGCAATCAAATCTCTGTTAACGGCGTAAACCCTCCACTCGGACGCGTATGATCGAGATAGAATTACGGTTTACGTTTGTGGCTCCGTGACGTCATTTGCTATATGATAGCCTCGGAAGACATGTCGGTTTTACCGATATTAGCTAATTATTAGCCGGCCAAGGTAGGGCTAGGCAGCGACAGATTGGGACATTTGGAAGGACAATACCATGTCATATAAGTTTTGCCTTTATTCAGACATTCACGGCCAAATCCCGCAATTGGAAGCGGTTGAGGCCGGAGTCGCAAAGGAAAACCCTGATAAAGTGATCGTGATCGGAGACTTGGTCGGATTGGGCCCGGAACCAGGGGACATTGTGCAACGGATGATGGATCGTCCGGAAATTGATGTCATCGTGGGCAACGTTGATCTATGGGTGACCCGGAAAGTATGGGAGACAACAAAACCGAAAAGCCCCCACCAGGAGTGGATGTTTCGCATGATGGAGATGACGCGCGACCGCCTGAACGACAGTCAGATTGAGTGGCTTGACAAGCGTCCCTTCTCCATGACCTACACCCCCGACCTAGGTCATGACTTTCACGTGTTCCATGGAACACCCTACGACATTGGCGATTCAGACGCCTTCCCATTCCGCCTGACGGACGATGAAATTGCTGAAAAACTCAGAGGATATGACTATGACGTTATGTCTCACGGCCACATTCATGGTCCTTCTGTTCGCGATATCCCGCGCGCCGATCGCAAATTTCAACAGTTGGTATGTGCTGCCGCAGTTGGAATGAGTTGGGATGGCGATCCACGCCCCTCTTATGCGGTCGTTGAATATCTCGGTGATGGCAAATGGAACAACCGTGTTAAGCGTGTTGAATTCGACAGTGAGGAACAAGCCGCGTTCAACGAGAACAGCTGGATTGAGCACGGCGAGCGTATCGCCGGCATGATCCGGTCTGGGCAATTCTGGAACCCAGATCATATGCCGCACTAATTCTCGATATGAGTTAATCATTTAGGCTGTTTCCGGAAACCGGGGACAGCCTTTTTTCTTTGCTGAGCAATCATGACCAACAAACCCTCTCTTTGGGAAAAGCAAATCAAAGCTCAGATCAGGCACCGCTATGCACAGCAGGCGGCGGCCGGTGGGTTGCATGAGAATGCCGCAGATAGCATGCGGAACGCCGGTTATCCGCAGGACTGGATCGACCAACTACCCGATACGCTCATCGCGGCATTCTCAGGATGCGGCTGCCCTTTGGCAAATCTGAAACTGATCGGAGAGGAAGTCGTCATGGATCTTGGTGCCGGCGCCGGCATTGACAGCTTCTTAGTCGCCAGTCGTTTACCTGCCGGAATGGTGATCTCTGTAGATTTTACGGCAGAAATGCTGAGCATTGCCGCGAAAAAAACAACTTACCAAAACGTGATCCGTATCGCCGCTGACATTGAACGTCTGCCGTTCCCAGATAAGCTCTCCGATCTGATTTTGGCTAATGCGTCCTTTACCCTCGCTACGGACAAATCTAGGGCTATGGCGGAGGCCCACCGACTACTGAAGCCTGGCGGACGTTTGGCCATATGCGATCTTGTCCATGACGGGGACCTACCGCACGACATCATCGAGGATCCTCTGGCTCATACGACATCTCTGGGGGGAGTAATCAGCCCAAGATATCTGCAGAAAATCGCAGCTGCTGCGGGGTTTCAGGACGTCCACATGTCAAATTACCGCCCGTTCTCTTGCGTTTCGGCTGTAACGCTGACCGCGCGCCGGCCCCTTTAACGCATTAAGATAGCTGGCTACTGTCAGGGGACCTCTTTTAATTCCACCGGCTGTCATTTCAGTACTGAGGCCACTTACGAGCGGCTTTATGACGTTAAATCCTTGGCCTTTTTATGCAATGAAAGATTGTGTAAAACCCTCCCATGACAGTCATCACTGACTCAGAGTCCCTCTCTCTTCTTTGCGGTCGCCTCTCGCAAGCTCCCTACATCACCGTTGACACGGAATTTATGAGGGAAAAAACTTATTGGCCTCAGTTATGCTTGGTGCAGCTCGCGGATGAAAACGAAGCGGCTGCGGTAGACGTTTTAGCTGAAGACATGAATCTACGACCGCTACTGGATTTAATGGCCAATAAAAAAGTCCTCAAAGTGTTCCACGCTGCCAGGCAAGACCTGGAGATTTTTTATCGGCTCATGGGCGCACTTCCAGCACCGCTCTTTGATACGCAGATAGCTGCAATGGTGTGCGGTTTTGGCGACTCTGCAGGCTATGAGACGCTGGTTCGAAACCTAACCGACCACGCCATCGATAAGTCCTCCCGGTTTACAGATTGGGCACAAAGGCCACTCACGGAAAAGCAAATCGATTATGCAGTAGCAGACGTCACCCACCTTCGGGAGGTTTACTCACGATTGGCTCAAAATCTGGAACAGAATGGCCGTAGCGAATGGTTAGAGGAAGAGCTCAGCGATCTGCTCGACAATGGCAATTATACATTTTCACCAGACGCAGCCTGGCGGCGGATCAAGAGCCGGGCGGCAAAACCGCGTTATCTTGCTATTCTGAGAGAAATCGCAGCGTGGCGTGAGCGGGAGGCCCAGTCAAGAGACCTGCCCCGGGGGCGGATACTGCGGGATGAAGCTCTAGTCGAAATCGCCCACCATGCTCCCACCACATCATCTGCGCTAGCACGGGTCCGAGGTCTTGGTCAAAAACTGGCGGACGGCCCGATGGGCAGAGAGCTGATCGTTGCCATTCAGGCGGGCCTCGACGTGCCAGAGAGCAATCTGCCGAAAATAAAAAAGAACAAACCTCTACCCCGGGGTTTTGGCCCCGTGACGGACCTCCTAAAAGTTCTCTTGAAACATAAATGTGAGGAGCATGACGTTGCCCAAAAGCTCATTGCGACGGGTGATGATTTGGAAAAAATCGCAGCCTATGGGGACAAAGCGGACGTCAGGGCGCTACATGGATGGCGGCGGGATATATTCGGTAACGACGCCTTGGCGGTCAGGTCTGGTAGCCTTGCAATGGTCGTAAACGGTCAGGCATTGGAACTCGTGGAATTCGAGGATGGTCAGTAATGACCTCCAGCTCGATCTACCGGATTGTGTAGCTCACACCTATCTCTTTCGCCAGGTCTCGAACAATCGATTCCACGGCGCTGCTGGAGAATAATTGCCGGTCACTAGTCAAATCGAGACTGATCCCGCCTTCCGAAAAACCCAAGCTTGTTCTTGAGAGCAATCCCGGCACGCCGCCCGACAACACATGGGCCAAGCGCAGGGATACCCCGATGGTTGCCGCGCTTTGCCGTTCCTGCTCTGACAAAAGTGAGTGAACCTGCTGCACCTCATACTGATTGCGCCGGCCTTCGTAGCGCACAAAGATGGCGAGTGCGAGAAGAACACGCTCATGATGGGTAATACCGGCAATTGGCAGTCGCAATATCCGAATGAAGGAATGCAATGCCCTGTAATCCGGATGCTCTGTCCACCCAATATCACTTAGAAGCGCGGCGGCATCTAGCATACGGCTCATTTTCGAGCTTAATCCCGGCAACACTGGCTGGACCCAGTCTGCGATCTCTCTACCATGAAGTGAAAAGCGGCCACTTCGCTTGGCAAAGCCAGCACAGGCACTGATTAGGGGATCTTCGTCTCTCATCTTCGGGGGCAACAGATCAAAGAACAATCCCTCGCGAAGCCCATAGCCCGAGAAAATAAGTTTGTGCGGTGATGCGTGTTTAAGGAGCCGATCGAGAACCAGGGCGGCCATTGGCAGGGTCTCCGAACGTCTCCGCGCCGCACGGTAATTGCGCCGGAGCGATACGCTAGACTGGCGGGAAATTACCTCTGTCAGATCGCTCGCCGCTGACACGTCCATACTATAGTTGTCGATCAAATGCAGTGGATATTCGGTCTGCTGAATGTGGATACGGGCAATGGCCCGCCAAATGCCACCGACCGCGTAAAAGCTCTTTCCTCTCACCTGATCGAGCCAGGAAATACTCGATAGTCTCTCATCTATTAATAACCTCGCTGTCCGCACGTCCCCGTCTGAGTCCTCGGTAATGCGAAGGTGACCAAGTGGCAGGGTTATGCTGTCTTGATAGTGCCCCGCACTCAGGTTCGCCAAATCTAGGCTCCCGCCCCCCATATCGCCGAACAACCCGTCGGCGTGAGGAAGCCCCCCTAATATACCGACAGCTCCCAGCCTGGCCTCTTCACGTCCGCTCAACACCTCAACAGGGAAACCGCAGCGGTCCCTGACGAGGTCGGCGAATGTTTGTCCGTCCTCAGAGTCACGCACGGCAGCCGTCGCTACCATCCGAAATTGATCCACCCTCATCTCTCGCGCCAAGGCGCAGAACCTGTCCAAAGCAGAGAGGGCGCGCTCAACACCCTCGGCGTTCAACTTTCCCGATTTACCTATCCCTTTTCCCAGGCCACAGACCACGCGTTCATTGAAAATGGGCACAGGCAGGCGCGCAGGCGCATCATAGACAACCATTCGTACTGTGTTTGATCCGATATCAATGATCGCGATACGATTTGAGGCGCTATCAGTGTTCCGGGTATTATCAACGACAGGCAACGTTAGAGTGGAAGCTGGCGAAGTCATGTAATCATTACGAATTTTTGTCATCTAATGGCTACGAATTATTATCATCCGTATTCTTAGGGGCCTGAAGTTTGATTCCAGCCCGACAATATTCTTCAAGCAATAAAGCAGGCAGTCTATATCTTATGTATGGCCGCTAAATGGATATGCGTCCACTCTAATCTGTCAACGCATTCATTCCACATGACGTCAGAAACTTTGCCAGGAAGTCGGGACTGCCGCTTTGAAATCATATAGTATTTTTTTGCACGTCCTTGCGCCGATAATGAGGCGGTCCAGAAAAACATTAATGAAAGAAACGTGAATCATTTTCCGGACCGGCAATTTTCTGTTACGAGATAACAACAAAGGTGAGAGTATCGCCACCCAACAAGAATTGTAGGACGTACCCTAGTCAATGACCCTGAATTGGAAACGGATATCCCCCTGGCTTTGGGGCGGGTTGTGGCTGGTGCTAATGTCGGGGGCCTTCCTTTTCCGGCCAATTCTACCCGTTGACGAAACGCGCTACCTGAGCGTCGCCTGGGAAATGTGGCTTAGAGATGATTACTTGGTTCCCCATCTGAACGGCGCCACATATAGCCACAAACCGCCTCTGCTGTTTTGGCTGATCAACGCAGGATGGGGTATTTTTGGAGTCTCGGATTGGTGGCCAAGATTGGTTGCCCCCACCTTTGGTCTGGGTTGCCTGTATCTGACCGCACGCCTCGGCAAGAGATTGTGGCCCGACCACCCCATTTATTTGATGACCCCATTTTTATTGATGGGGACGTTTTATTGGGCAATTTATACGACATTGACCATGTTTGATCTCATAATGTGCTTCTGGACACTGCTGGGTCTCCATGGTCTGCTTGATGTTCTAGATGGCAAGAATGTTCGCGGTTGGTGCCTTTTTGCCTTTGCCATCGGAATGGGCGCGCTAAGCAAGGGACCTGTGATCCTGGTGTATTTGTTACCAGCAGGCCTATTCGCACCTTACTGGTGCGCCGCTCCCCTCAACGCTGTGAAGTGGTACGCCGGACTCATCCTTGCCACCGTCAGCGGGGCCCTATTGGCATTAGGGTGGGCGATCCCCGCGGGGTTCTCTGGCGGCGAAGACTACCGGAATGCAATTTTTTGGGGGCAATCAGCGGGCCGGGTCGTCGGTTCCTTTGCCCACGGCAAACCATTTTGGTGGTATCTTGCCGTGCTGCCCGGCCTTGTTCTGCCGTGGGTTTTTTGGCCGACATTATGGAGAACCGCCTGGCAAAAGGCGCGGACCCTCCGCACAGCGGAGTCCGGCGTGGCGCGCTCCGCAGACAGAGGCATTCGTCTTACTCTTATCTGGTCCGTGGCCACGATTGTCATCCTGAGCGCTATCAGCGGCAAACGGCCTCATTACCTGTTGCCCATGTTCCCCGCGCTGGCGCTCCTAATCTCCTACCTAATCGTCATGCACGCACAGGGCCATTTTATTCGTGGACGGCTCGATGTTCTTCCGTTTGCATTAGTGTCGCTGCTGCTCGCAGTAGCGTTGTTATTCGCACCGGAGATTGGGGCGGCGGCGGATAAATCTATTTGGGTGGAGCCCACGACCTGGGTCTGGTCCGGCCCCCTATTTTTGATCACACTTGTGCTGCTCTGGCACCCGCCAAAAGAGGGGATCAGTCGCCTCCTGTCTATTGCCGCAACCAGTGCTGCCACGATTTGGATCATTCACGGAGTAGTCAGCCCGGCGCTGAACAGAGCTTATGACATGCGGTCTGTAGCGGCCTATGTGGCAGACCAACAAAAACAGGGCATTGCCATCGCCAACTTTGGAAAATACCACGGCCAGTTTAACTTTCTAGGGCGCCTGACACAGCCCCTCGCCGTTACCGGCCAGGGAAACGTGGTAAACTGGCTTAAAGACCATCCCAATGCCAAGATCATTTCGTATTACGATAAATTTAAAGCCCAGGATAAGCCCGAGTTCCTGCATCCATTCCGAAGTAAAACAATTGCGGTATGGGATCGGGCGACAATCCTTGCTTACCCTCTTATGGCCACGCGAAATTCAGAGGGACAGCGTCTATCAGCACAAAAATAAACCCGTTTTATCCGGCTGAGCCAATGGCAAGCACGTCTCGGATTAGCGGCATAGTAACCTTGTGTCCTTTCACGAGAGAGAGCTTGTCCGCTCCGTCTACGATGGTGCGAACTTCGGCAAGTGACCTCTCCATCCTTTTTGCGGCGTATGAAATCACCTCCTGATCCACTAGCAGTTGACGATCAGAGAATTGCTTGGCCAAAACGGCTTTTAACAGGTCATCATCGGGTTGCCCAATTGCAACAGACGCTGCAGCCTTTAATCGAGAGTCTAAATCCTTTAACTGGCTGTTCCAACGCGCAGGCGATACTTTCGCGGTCAAAAGAAGCGTTCCCCCGGCAGCGGCGAGACCATTATATAGATGCAATAGATCTTCTTCCTCAAAACCCGAGTCGGCGTCGTCCACAACATAATGCGAAGCACTCTCCAAGATTTCCGGCAACCCGACCTGTTTGAGCAGGGCCGGCGTGACCAAGACGCCCGCGCTCCGGGCCAATTGAACACTGGCAATATGCGACTTTCCGCACCCGGCTGGACCGTGGATGATCAACGCCGGGCCCGACCAATCTGGCCATTTATCGAGCCACGCTACTGCGTCTTGGTTCGAGGGACCGACAAAATAATCCTCGCCGCCCAGCGACGGTCGCGCTGCAAAATCAAATATCTTCTGGTGAAGCTCTGGCACAACTATTCGTCTTCAGCTCCTGGAGTTGGAGTGTTCGTATGACGGCCCAAAAACAGCGGACTGTCCAGATAGCGTATCAGGAAAAATCGTAAGAGTACTCCAATCGTTGCAGCCACGGGTATCGCCAATAAAACGCCGGTAAAACCGAATAATGCGCCGCCGGCCATTAATGCAAAAATCACCCAGAGCGCATGCAGGCCAACACTCTCACCGATGAGCTTTGGCGTCAGGTAAAATGATTCCACAACTTGCCCTAATCCGAAAACTGCAAGAACAAGGACAACCGGTAACCACTCGCCGAATTGAACAACCGCAATAGTCAGGCTGATGGCTAATCCTATCAACATTCCGAAATAGGGGACAAAGGAAATGAGACCAGCCCCCATACCTACCAACAACCCAAAATCAAGCCCCGTCAGGGTTAAGCCTATACCGTAAAATGCGGCTAGAAATAGAATAACAATACCTTGCCCTCTTACAAATCCTGCTATCGTTTTATCAATGTCGCTGATAACTTCGCGAACGGTGTCGGCGTAATCTCTGGGTAGGCATTGATCAATTTTAGCAATAATAACATCCCAGTCCCTGAGCAGGTAAAAAGTGACCAAGGGTGTGATGAATACAAGCGCCAAGAGATTAAAGAATGCCACCCCGCCCTCAACTACGCCCTTAAGCAGCGCTAATGTCCAGCCCACTAACTCGGTTCCAAACGACTTCGTGGCGTCCTTGAGCACGGCCACTCGCTCAGATGATAAATTCTCCCGCAAGGCGTCCTGAAAAGGGGTCAGATACTGCGTCGCCGTCTCGATCAGTGATGGCAGCAACTTTGCAAATCCAACTATTTGGGCCTGCAAAAGTGGTACAATCAAAATAAACACGGAGGCCACAATAGCGAAGAATAGTCCCGTCAGCAGAATTGTCGCCAGCAATCTTGACATACCCTGTCTCACCATTCTATCGAGCGCTGGATCCAGGAAATAGGCGATCACGGCGCCAGCGACAAAAGGCGTTAAGACGGATCTAAACACAAAGATTGATCCGACTAGAACTACGACAATTCCAACCCACGACCAAAATCTTTTTTCCCTAGTCATTCTTTGGGCTCCAGTTCAACAGCCTGCTGTCCCCAACTAATAACATATGCCGCTCCCGACAACAGTGTTGTGGCCGCGACAAGGTAGGCCATCATATCAGTTATCACTGCATTTGAAATGCCCTCCCCGGACA
>MDTD01155326.1_pt1 | contig 10654 bp, 6 predicted proteins | sample 811221 | NCBI WGS metagenome assembly MDTD01 (sample SAMN05326646, study PRJNA326480) | marine metagenome | isolation source: seawater | place: Pacific Ocean: South West | collected 2011
ATCAGTGGTGAAACCGGTGCCGGTAAATCCATCCTGATTGGTGCATTGAACCTGGTGCTGGGCGAACGAGCAGACCGTACCCTGATCCGTGCCGAAGCCGATCAATGTACAGTTGAAGCAGTCTTTGACATTGCTGAGTTAAAAGCTCCCCTTGCTAAATATCTCGAAGAACACGGGCTCGAGCCCTGTGAGGACAAACGGCTACTGCTCAAACGCACCTTTACTGCCGCGGGCAGCAATCGTCAGTTTGTTAACGGAAGCGCAACTACTCTCGCCGTTCTCAAGGAGATTGGAGAATGGCTGGTGGATATGCACGGCCCTCATGATCACCAATCCCTTTTGCATCCCACGCGCCAACTGGCCATTCTTGATGCTTTTGGAGGATTACAAAACCTAGGCAGTGAGTTTACCGCCTTACTCCAACAACGCACCGAGATCGAACAGGCAAAGGCTGATCTTGTTGTTGATGAAGCCACCTACGCGCAACAACTGGATTTACTTCGCTTTCAGGTAAAGGAAATTACTGATGCTGCGCTGGACCCAAAAGAAGAAGAATCTTTGGAATCCGATTACCAACGCTCCAGCAACGGAGCAAGATTATTGGAACTCTGTCAAGGTGCATTGCAAATAGTCAGTGAAAATGAAGACTCATTACTTGACCGTTCAGGTGACCTAGGCCGGCTACTGGCTGATTTAGAAAAGATGGATGATTGTGCTTCAAATCTAGTCGAACTCCATGAAGAGGCGCGCGCCAACTTACAGGAATTGCAAACTGCACTCACCATTTACGCCGATCACGTCGACATCGATCCAGCACAGCTCACGGCACTGGAAGAACGGGTAAATCTTATACAATCACTCAAGCGCAAATACGGGGGAACCATCGAAGCAGTAAACAATTTTGGTGAAGATGCTGCTCATAAACTTAGCATATTAGAGGATAGGGATGAGGAACTGGCTCGACTGAATACCAAACTCGAGAAGCTTGAGGCCAAACTCATTGAAACGGGGAAAAAACTCTCCAGCCAACGTCAAAAACTCATTCCTAAGCTCACCAGGGCAGTCACCACACACTTAAATAACCTCGGCTTTACCCAGAGCCAACTGGATATCGCCATGACATCCACGGTGAGTGCCGCTGAAGCCAAAAATACCGGGCTGGACACGATCGAATTTCAGTTTGCTCCTAATCCGGGTGAGCCAGCACGGCCATTACGAGCCATTGCATCCTCGGGCGAATTGGCCCGGGTGATGTTGGCTCTTAAAACAGTATTGGCTGCTCAGGACTCGATACCAGTGCTTATTTTTGATGAGGTAGATGCGAATGTGGGAGGTGAAACAGCACATGCTGTCGGCGAACGAATGCGGCAGATTGCCGAGCAAAGACAAGTGCTCTGTATTACCCACTTAGCACCCGTAGCCGCAGTAGCACAAACACACTATGTGGTGAGTAAGTCTGTCATTGATGGCCGCACTGAATCCAATATTCAAAAACTGACAAATAACGATCGGGTGGATGAAATTGCGCGGATGTTGGGTGGAAAAGTTGGAGCAGCGCGCCAGCATGCCGAGGAATTGATGAAATAACGCCCAGATTACGGCTAATAGTAACCCACAAGCTTGATTGCCCTGAGATTGGTCCTAAAATGATTACATGATTGGTTTTCGCATGGTGTTAAGCTTGAGCCTAGGAGCAAGCTGGCTTGTTTCTGCTGCGCCAGTCACCTTCAACCGCGATATACGCCCAATTCTGGCAAAGAACTGCTTTTCCTGCCATGGGCAGGATGAAAAGAAACGCAAAGCAAAGCTGCGACTGGATCTACCAGAAGGAGCACTAACCCCCGTAAAAGGAGCAGCGGCAATCGTCCCGGGCAACCTCGACCAGAGCGAGATGTGGATTCGCATCATTACCGACGATCCTGATGAACTAATGCCCCCAGTGGATTCAAGAAAATCCTTAAGCGCCGAAGAAAAAGAAACTTTAAAGCTCTGGATTGAACAGGGCGCAAAGTATGAAAAACATTGGGCCTTTATAAAACCAAAAAAACACAGAGTTCCAAAAGTAGCAGCCAATCCGATAGATGCTTTCTTACAGCAACGATTAACTAAAGAGGGATTAAAACCCGCACCTGTGGCCAACCCAGAAACACTTATACGCCGGATTCACCTAGATCTCACTGGCCTGCCGCCCTCTCTTAAGGAGGTTGATGAATTTCTTTGGGATAAATCGCCCAATGCTGTTGAGAAACTCATTAATCAATTAATGAAACGCCAAACCTACGGTGAGCATATGGCTCGCTATTGGCTAGACTTGGCCCGTTACGCAGACACACATGGCCTGCACCTTGATAATGAACGCTCCATGTGGCCTTACCGAGACTGGGTCATTCGTGCTTTTAACCAGAATCTTCCATTTGACGAATTCACCCGATGGCAACTAGCAGGAGATCTGATACCCAAGCCCACCATGGATCAAAAAATTGCCTCTGGTTTCAACCGCTGCAACGTAAGCACCGGTGAAGGAGGTAGCATTACAGCAGAGTGGATATACCGCAATGCCGTTGACAGGACCTCAACGGCAGTAGAAGTTTGGATGGGCCTAACGGCCGGCTGTGCAGTGTGTCACGACCACAAATTTGATCCACTCTCCGCGAAAGAATATTACTCTATGTATTCCTTTTTTCATAGTGCGGCAGACCCGGCCCTTGATGGCAATAAAATCGACACTCCACCAGTCATAAAAGTACCGCAGCCAGGAGATGAAGAGCGCTTGACTGAATTGACCACTAAAATCAAGAAAGTGGATCAGCGTCTTGTTGAAGCAGTTGCCAAGATTGAATACACCGATCCTGCCGAGCTCAAGAACCCACCCAAACCGACCACCAAGGAAAAGGTATGGATTGAGGACGGTCTCCCCGCCAAAGCCACCCGGCAAGGCAACAAGGAATGGAAAACCGTGAGCAAGCCCGAACCGGTATTAAGCGGCTCTAAAGCATTCGTGCTGGAGGCAAACGGTTTAGAGCAACTGGTCATCGGTGGCGCCAATCCACCGTTGGTTGTCAAGAAAGGCATGAAACTATTCGCCCACGTTTACCTCGACACTCTCAATCCGCCCAAACAGATCATGCTACAGTTTTACTCTGGAAATTGGGAGCAACGTGCTTACTGGGGAGAAAACAAAATCACATGGGGCAAAGAAGGCACTGCCAGCCGCCGCCGCATTGGCGAACTACCTGAAACCGGCAAATGGGTACGACTAGAAGTGGATGTTGCACAAGTTGGATTGAAGCCAGGCGCGAATATCAACGGCTGGGCCTACACCCACTTTGACGGCAAAGCATACTGGGATAAATCGGGAGCTGAGGTCACAACTGATCCAGCCAAAGATCCCGCACTATCTTGGAAAAGCTGGAAAGCTCAAAAGGAGACCGATCGTAACAAGGATCTTACCGATGCCCTGCGCAAGCGATTCAAAAGCAAGGATCCAGTGAAATGGTCTGAAACTGAGGAAGAGGAATTGCGGCAACATTGGCTGTCAAACACATATGCTGGAGCAAAAGAAGCACTCGGACCCATCAACGCTGAAAAAACTAAACTAATAGCTGAACAGGAAACTATCCGCAAGAACACAGCCGTCACCTTTATCATGGCTGATCTACCCAAACCGCGTCAAAGCCACGTAATGATCCGCGGTCAATATAATCTCCCGGGCGAAAAGGTTAACCGAAATGTTCCCGCTTTTTTACCCCCCTTACCAACCAAGCCAAAGAATCGTGATTATAATCGGCTTGATTTTGCCAACTGGCTGGTTGATGGCCAACACCCACTAACGGCACGTGTTGCCGTTAATCGCATCTGGCAGCAATTCTTTGGCGTCGGCCTAGTTAAAACCAGCGCGGACTTCGGCACACAAGGCGAACTACCCAGCCATCCTGAGTTGCTGGATTGGTTAGCCTTACAATTTGCTGAGGATGGATGGGATATACAGCAGTTGATATCTCGCATCATGACCAGCCACGCCTACCAACAAAGCTCAACGGTGAATCGCTCGCTTTTAGAGATAGATCCAGAAAACCGACTCCTTGCTCGCGGCCCACGACACCGTTTGGATGCGGAAATACTCAGGGATCAAGCACTATACTTAAGCGGACTCATGGTCAATAAAGTTGGTGGTCGAGGAGTAATGCCTTATCAGCCTCCCAACATATGGGAACCAGTCGGGTTTGCTTCCAGTAATACTCGTAACTACAAACAAGGCAAGGGTGAGGATCTCTATCGACGCAGTATCTACACTTTTCTCAAACGGACAGCCCCCGCTCCCTTTATGGCTAGCTTTGATGCCCCCAACCGTGAGCAGAGCTGCTCAGTTCGTGGCCGCACCAACACCCCAATGCAGGCTCTACAGTTAATGAACGACATTCAGCACGTGGAAGCAGCTCGAAATTTAGCTCAACGGATAATTGAGGAAAGCGGCAAAAAAGAAAATGAGCGCATTAAATGGGCGTGGCGGGTAGTAACTTCGCGCTGGCCGACAAAAGAAGAGGCTCAGATTCTCCAAACAACATTAAACAAATATTATGCACGTTTTAAACAAGACCAGGAATCGGCCAAAAAGCTAATCGATTTTGGGGAGAGTAAACCTGACCCCAACCTTAGGACTGAAGAACTCGCAGCGTGGACTTTAATAGCCAACCTGCTCCTGAACCTCGACGAAGTGGTAAACAAGAACTGACTAATATGAACCCAGCACTCGAATATCACCAACTTCAAAATCGACGTCAGTTTTTTCGAGGTGCCGGCCTCAAAGTGGGCGGCATTGCCCTCGCACAACTCTTGAGCCAACGGGCCCTAGCCGCCGAGCCTGCAGTCACCGGCAACATACATCCTGCATTACCAGATCTCCCTCACTTTGCTCCCAAAGCAAAGAATCTAATTTATCTGCACATGAATGGAGCCCCGGCTCAACTGGACCTTTTTGACTACAAGCCCGGGCTCACAAAATACTTTGACCAGGAACTACCAGATTCGATTCGTAACGGCCAACGCATCACCACCATGACCAGTGGCCAAAAGCGCTTTCCGGTGGCACCCAGCAAATTTGCCTTTGAACGATGCGGCAAATCCGGCATCGAGATGAGCGAGCTGGTTCCACACATGAAGGGAATCGCCGACAACATAACTATGATTCGCTCAGTGTTTACTGAAGCCATTAATCATGATCCTGCTTGCACTTTTGCTATGACCGGTAGTGAAGTGCCCGGCAAACCCAGCTTGGGCTCCTGGCTTAGCTATGGTTTGGGTAGTGAGAGTCAAAATCTTCCAGCTTTTGTTGTGTTCACCCCAACAGTAAAAAACCCGAGTCAGGCGCTTTTCACGCGCATGTGGACCAGCGGTTTTTTGCCGTCAAAATATGATGGAGTAAAGCTGCGTAGCGCTGGAGATCCGGTTTTATATGTGAAAAATCCACCGGGCGTAAAACCAACTGATCGGCGCAACATGCTTGATGCTCTGGGTAAACTTAACCAAAAAACCTTTGAGCGTTTTGGAGATCCAGAAACCCAAACTCGGATTGCCCAGTATGAAATGGCCTTTCGTATGCAGACCAGTGTTCCGGAACTAACCGACCTCGGAAAAGAAACCAAAGCAACACTGGAAATGTATGGCCCAAACGCACAAAAACCCGGTACCTACGCTAATTCAGCCTTACTGGCCCGTCGCTTAGTAGAAAGAGGTGTGCGAACCGTCCAGATTCTGCACCGTGGTTGGGACCAGCACGGTTCATTGCCCAAACAAATTAGTGAACAATGCACGGATGTAGACCAGCCGACAGCCGCACTCATCAAGGATCTCAAACAACGAGGCATGCTTGATGACACACTGGTTGTCTTTGGAGGTGAATTTGGTCGCACCGTCTATTGCCAAGGAAAGTTAACACGAGAGAATTACGGACGTGACCATCACCCGAGAAACTTTTGCATGTGGCTGGCCGGTGGCGGTATCAAAACTGGTATGACCTATGGTGAAACCGATGATTTTAGTTATAACATTACACGTGACCCAGTTCACTTAAACGAGCTCAACGCTACGATCCTGCGTTGTATGGGCATTGATAACCACCGGTTCACCTTTCCTTTTCAGGGGCTGGATCAAAGGCTCACAGGAGTAGAGGAAGTCAATCCTATAGAGGCAATACTAGCCTAAAGTTCATCCTCACTATCTCCAAAAAATAGCTCGTAAGCCCGATCATAGTCCGATTCAGGCACAAACACTTTCACTGGCCGACTAAATTCATCCTCGCCTTCAGGGATAGGCTCAATCATTTCCTCTTTTGCGTTGATTTCGTGCTTTTCCAGCATCACGACCAATAGCTCCGCATCATTGACCGGGCACGTGTGAAATAACTTCATCCCTTCCATAACAAAATGACTCGACAAACTTTGTCTTAAACGGCGGGATGTGCCAGATGAAATTTGGTATTTGCAACGAAATTTTTGAAGGATGGTCTATGGAGGACACCATGGAATACGTCGCCAGGACCGGTTATGACTGCCTAGAGATTGCCCCTTTCACAATATCCAACTATGTAACTGATATCACTGCCGCCCAGAGGCAGAACGTCAAGGATCTTGCTGCAAAGCATAATATCGAGATTTCCGGCATCCACTGGGTGCTGGTGAAAGCTGAAGGCATGCACATGACCCATACCGATGCCTCCATACGTGAAAAAACCGCCAAATACTTCGTGGACCTGGTCGATTGCTGCGCAGACTTCGGCGGTGCTTCCATCATTGTCGGCTCACCCTATCAGCGCAACCTAATGGATGGGGTAAGCTATGAACAAGCCTGGGAATGGGCCACAGAAGTCTTTAGACCCGGTGTGGAACATGCCGGCCAACGAGAGGTGGTGATTAATTTTGAACCACTGGCTCCTAGTGAAACTAATTTCGTTAACACCCACACTGAAGCTATCAAATTTACAAAACAGTTCGATAGCCCGAATTTCAAGATCATCCTTGATACCAAAGCCATGTGTTCCATGGGCAAGCCTATCCCGGAAATTATCCGTGAGAGTGCTGGTGAATTCGCCTATTACCACGCGAACGACGAAAACCTAAGGGGCCCCGGATTTGGGGATGTAGATTTCAAACCCATCGGAGCAGCCCTAAAGGAGGTCGGCTACGACGGTGTTGTATCAGTTGAAGTCTTCAAGTTTGAGGAAGGCCCCGAAGCTATTGCGACACAGAGTTTGGCGAACTTAAAAGAGGCATTTGGTGACTAAAAGATTTCCACACCGAATTTCCCCAGCAACACAACAAAGATCACGATGGGGCAAACGATTCTTAGGAAGAATACCCAAATGTCTGAAGGTGCCACGTTACCAAAAATTGGCTTGGTGAAGCTGGAGCAGCCCTGTTCCAGTTCGCCAACCATTTTCCTCGAGTCCATCATCCAACCCACATATAAGCTCACCGAAAGAGAAATGATGACGAGGCAAAGTGTACCAAAGTACTTGTCCATCACGTCAAAGAAAGTGGTAGATTCGGTAACCAGACTGATGGAGTTGAATGCAAGCGTGGCATTATTTTCTGAAAGCGCTGCGTAAACAACATTGGTGTGTGCATGTGGCACGATAAAGGAAACATCCGTACGCGCTTTGCTGGCGGCCGTGGTTGGAATGAGACTTACGGCAGATTCAGGAATGCGGTTGTCCTTTCGGGCCAGCGCACGACGAACTTCCGCCACCGCTTTCTTTCCGCCATCGACGGATACCAAAGTAAATTCAACCTTGTCGCCTTGAACATCTTCGGAATGGCTCAAATGCTTCACCTTGTTGGTCTTAAGATTTGCTATAATTGACAAGGTGGCATTGCGCTTATTTTCAGGAACAGTAAATTTCAAATCTTCAAACTTTGTGACTGAAAAATTCATTGGTCCGACCGAAGCATTTGCATCAGTAATGGCAGCAGATAGTATTTCCGGAGTAGCCATCTTAGCATCGATACCAGTGAGCTTGATGGTAGATTTGTCGGTTGTAACAATTTTGCTGAATGCATCCGAACCCCCAAATGACAATGCTGAGGGCAGCCCTACAGCAAAAGCAACAATTCCAACGAGGAGGGCAGCCTTTTTACGAGAAGCCCGTTTGCTATCTACGAAATAAGACACGGGTACCTCAAGCATGGAAATCGATGATGTAAGTGCTGCAACGGTAAGAAGCAGGAAGAACAAGCCTCCCACTACTATGCCGAAAGGCATTTTATCAAAAACAGCGGGAAGCGTTTCGAAAGTGAGCGTTGGGCCGGCGTCCACCGGGAAACCTAGCGCGAAAACCGCTGGTATCACCATCAAACCACCGAGCAATGCCACACCTGTGTCCATCAAGGCCACCCAAAAACCGTTGGACACTATGTTTTGGCTTTTGGGCATGTACGAGCCATAAGTGATCATCAGACCCCAACCAACACTCAGCGAGAAAAATGCCTGCCCCAATGCAGCCAATACGACTTTGCCGTCAATAACGGAAAAGTCCGGAGTAAGGTACCACTTGATGCCTTCCGATGCACCGTCAAGCGTGAGGCTACGAATGATAACCACAAACACCAGCGACAGCAAAAGTGGCATTAGAATCTTTGACCATTTTTCAATGCCTTTTTCAATGCCAGCTTGAACTATGTAAATGGTCCCGGCTATGAACACCGCAAATAATGGAATCACCCAGTTTGGATTTGCGGAGAATGATTTAAACTCCATGCCAGCCTGAGCAACGGTATTGTAGATATAACCGATCGTCCAACCGGCTATGACGCCGTAGTAACTAAGCACGCAAAAACAAGCAGCCAAACATAGCCAGCCGACCGCAGGCGCACCATATTTGTAAAGCCACACATCCTTAGCTTCTCCGGTGTCTTTAAAGGCATTAACAGGGTTTTTGCCTGTGAGCCGACCAAACGCCAGTTCAGCCCACATTAGCGGCAGACCGATAAACAACACGCAAAGCAAATAAATAACGACAAAAGCTGCCCCACCATTTTCACCCGTTACATATGGAAAACGCCAGATATTACCCAAACCAACCGCGGATCCAGCGGCAGCTAGAATAAATCCGAGCTTGGAGCCCCATTGTCCGCGGTTCTCTGAAGAAGCTGAAATGCTCATAATTTACCGACCCTCCCCTTGAGCGAATCTGACATTTTTAAAGGAATTGTGAAGGCGAAGTTATTCGAAAGTCACTTCACTTTGACCCATTTGCGTTTTTGCGCTGACTGCTCAACTGCTTCTAATACCTGTTGATTCTTTAATCCATCCTCAAAAGTGGGCTGTACAGGCTTACTCTTGGCCACTGCATTAATAAAATCAGCGATGGTATGCACAAAAGTGTGTTCATAACCTATGATATGGCCAGGCGGCCACCATTGGCCCACATAAGGATGAACCCCATCTTTTTGAGTCACAATAATATCGGCAAATCCCTGCCGATCATTGGCAACCGTGTTATCAAAAAACTTCAGGCGATTCATATCCTCAAAGTCAAATTCAATTGACCCCTTGGATCCGTTGATTTCCATGTGAATATGATTTCTACGCCCCGTTGCAAAACGAGTAGCCTCCAAATTGGCCATTGCTCCATTTTTGAAACGGCCGATGCACTGAGTTGCATCATCCACAGTCACCTGCCCCATCTTTTTCGGATTTTCCGGCAAGGGCCGTTTTTTAATGAAGGTCTGCATCTGCCCACAGACCTCATCAAATTCACCCACCAGATAACGGGCCAGATCAATGATATGGGCATTGATATCACCATGAGCACCACTGCCCGCATGCTGTTTCTGCAATCGCCACAGGCGCGGCGTTTTCGGATCCACAAGCCAACCCTGAGCATATCGGGAATAATAGTGCCGGATTTCACCAAGCGCCCCCTCCTCAATCATTTTCTTTGCCTGTGCAATTGCCGGAATACGCCGATAATTATGGCAAATCATGTGCAAAACCTTGGCACGCTTAACGGCCATTAACATATCGCGACATTCTTTTACATCCAATCCCAACGGCTTTTCGCAAAGCACATGTTTGCCAGCCTTAGCTGCAGCAATAGCAATCTGAGCGTGGGTATCATTGGGCGTATTGATGTCAATAATATCAATCTCAGGATCGGTCACCACCTTATGCCAATGAGTTTGAGCATGAGCCCAACCAAACTGCACACGCGCTTTCTCCAGTTCGCTGGAGTTACGGCCGCAAATAGTATGCAGGCAGACCTCTCGCTTTAGGTCAAAAAACCGGGGTGCCTGACGCCAGGCGTTACTGTGGGCCTTGCCCATAAACCGGTAGCCGATAAGGCCAATATTCAACGTCTTTTTTGGCATGATAAAAAAACGCGGCCAGTTAGTGCCGCGCTGTAATCTTAAATTTTTCAGCAAACCCTACTTGGCTAGCTTAGTCCAACGAGCATTATTCTTGGATGACTTCACCACCGCTTCAATGAAAGCCATACCGCGAACAGCATCCTTGATCCTCGGATAGTCCAGCGCAGGATCGCTCTTGGCGAGTTTGCGCCGCTCAAGTTTGGCACGAATATGATTGGCAAAGTTCACATAAATATTCGCAAAAGCTTCCAGATAGCCTTCAGGGTGTGCGGGAGGTGTACGGGTGGCCG
>MDTD01006034.1_pt1 | contig 10653 bp, 10 predicted proteins | sample 811221 | NCBI WGS metagenome assembly MDTD01 (sample SAMN05326646, study PRJNA326480) | marine metagenome | isolation source: seawater | place: Pacific Ocean: South West | collected 2011
ATTAATACGGGAATTATTAATGCCGTTAAGGCCCAAAGCATATCAGGTTTTCCCCACTCCATTTCGGGTGCAAAGTTAATTCTTTCCGACCTTTATAGCATGAATATTTCAAAGTTGAGCAAAACAGAGTTGCAGGAGTTCTTGGAGGAAAAGGTTTTGCAATTTGAAACGCCTGATTTTATTCCACACGACCCCATCTCAATTCCGCATATGTTTTCTGATAAAAAGGACGTGGAAATTGCTGGATTTTTAGCTGCTACAATTGCTTGGGGCAAGAGGTCTATGATTTTGAAACATGCCCATTCTTTAATGGAACGCATGGATCATTCTCCATATGACTTTATAATGAATTTCGAGGATGGCGATTCAAGAGCCTTCGATGGTTTTGTCCATAGAACATTCCAGCCAGAAGATGTAATTTGTTTTATGAATGCTCTTCAAAGGCTAATTAAAAAGCACGGATCTATTGAATCAATCTTCTCATCTCACTGGATTGAATCTGGAAGGCCAAACAGTTTAAAGGACACCATTGCAAACTTCCACTCAGTTTTCTTCGATCAACCCCACGCACCGCGATCTAGAAAACACGTAGCAAACCCGGCAAAAGGGTCTGCAGCCAAAAGGATTAACATGTACCTCAGGTGGATGGTGCGCTCTTCAGAAAAAGGTGTCGATTTAGGGATTTGGAAGGAAATTCCATCAAGCGTTTTGAGCATTCCACTTGACGTTCACACTTCAAATGTTGGAAGGCAGTTGGGACTTTTACGCCGAAAGCAAAACGATTGGAAAGCTGTAGCTGAGTACGACGAAGAATTGAGAAAAATGGACCCTACTGATCCTGTTAAATACGATTTTGCTCTATTCAGTTTAGGAGCTGTCGAGGGCTTTTAACCGATTAAGCCCAAACGATTTTCTACGCAGTCCCTAATCCTATTTACTAATTGATCTGGGGCATAAGTTCTCCAACCAAATTCGCTAAGCTCTCCTCCCATCACGAAGTAGCTATCCAGATCAATGGTAGACATGTCGTCCAATACGTGTTTGTTAAAGTTTAGAAGAGCAATCCAACCATCTCTATCACATACCTCCTCAAACCACTCTTCGTAATAGCTATCATCGCTGTAGTGAAAGTTGAGGACGTTTTCGCCTATTAAAATAAACTTGCAAATCCCTTCATGTTGAAGGCAATCAACAATATCTCTTTTGAGCCTCATTATATCATTGTGAAGGCAGTCGTTCCATTCGCCTAACAGCTCAATAATTGCGCTTTCTTCCTCGTAATCAACCCAAATTATTTTTATAAATAAAGTCTGCGACCCTATGCTATCCCATTGTGGGTGAATGTAGTGGTCGTAAATCTTCATGTGATAGCTCATCTCGTTGTAGACCCTTTCAAAAAAGGGGCTACGAGGGTCCTCACTTGCAACGTAGTGATTGCGCCATGCGTAATATGGTTCAATGGTATGCATCAGCCATTGTGAGCCTTGACGGCATCTCTTACACTACCATGCTCAATTAATAGCTTTTCAGAATCTACAGCGCATAATCCAGTTGCTTCACTCACCATTCTGATTCCTCTCTCAACAAGCTTTTCATTTGAAAGCTGCATGTCTACCATTTTATTCCCCTTTACATGACCAAGCTTAATCATTGCAACAGTAGTTATCATATTGAGAATTAATTTGGTCGCAGTACCCGCTTTTAGTCTTGTAGAACCCGTAACGAATTCTGGTCCAGTGATGGCCTCTATTGGAAAATCGCAATTTTCTGCAACTGCAGAACTAGGATTGCAAGTAACACAACCAGTTAAAATTCCATTTTCTCTTGCCTTAACTAAAGCGCCAACAACATATGGTGTTCTTCCACTTGCTGCAATTCCTACAACAGAATCGTTTTCATTGATATTGTGAGCTTTCAGGTCTTCCCAGCCACCTTCAAAACTATCCTCTGCACCTTCAACAGCTTTGCGAATCGCTGAATCTCCACCAGCTATTAGACCTACAACTCTCCCGTGATCAACTCCAAATGTTGGAGGGCATTCACTTGCATCAACTACACCAAGTCTTCCGCTAGTCCCCGCACCAACGTAAAACAATCTCCCGCCTTTTGACATTCTCGATACAAGTGCATTAACAAATGACTCGATTTGGCCTTTGCATTTAGTTACAGCTTCTAAAGCTTCACTGTCTACACTATTCATTGCATTGACAAGTTCTCCAACACTCATCTCGTGGAGTCCATCGTGCTTACCGCTTTGTTCTGTTGGTGGAATTTTTGCCATTATAAACTGTATTCAAACCAAATTTCTAGCGAACGTTCTGCTTGGAGACGAAGCATATCACTTCCATTCATTGCAAATGCGCCCCTAGCTTTTGCTCTTTTTATAAAAGTCGTTTCTTGTGGGTTGTAGACCAAATCCACCGCTAAGTGTTTTTCTCCTATTCCATCCCAGGGGATGTCTACACATTCTTCAATTTTGGGCCATGTTCCAAGAGGTGTGCAATTCACTATCATCAAATAATGCGCTAGAGCTTCAGTGGTTAATTCCTTGTATCCTATTTGGCCTTCTACAGGAGTTCTACTTACCAAAACAGTTTGTATACCAAGCCTTCTTAGAGAATAATCCACTGCTTTTGCTGCACCTCCAGTGCCAAATATTAATGCCCTTTCATGCCTTCCCTTCAAAAAAGGCTTTATAGAAGTACTAAACCCAAACACATCAGTGTTATAACCCTTCCATCCCTTATCAGTTTTAACTAGAGTATTCACTGCGCCAACCTCTTTTGCAGTTTCATCCAAGCAACAAAGTGAGTCAATTATGCTTTCCTTATGTGGGATTGTCACATTAAGTCCTATAAGCTCAGGATTGCTTTCAATTAATTCGCTAAATCCTTCGATATTGGATAAATCGAATGCTTCATAGGTTATTTCAGAGCGGCCTATTTGGTTGAGTTTGGCCTTAAAAAAGGAAGGCGATTTTGAGTGCCCAACGGGATGCCCTATGAGCCCCAACTTCTTCATACTCTTCTCAACTTATCAAGTGCAGTTACAACGCCAGCGCCTAATACTGCCCATATAGCAAAGGAGGTTATTTCTCCAGTTTCGTTTGACTCATTTAAAGGCCAAAGTACATGAAGAGCTCCAAGCATAAAACCAACTAAAACACTTAGAGTTTGGTCGTGATAGTTGTTTAGTACTCTTTTTAATAGACGGCTAAATGCGAGCAATCCTGAAAGACATCCGACAGCAAATGCGAGTATTATTACAAAATCTAGTCCTGCTAATGCGGCAATTACGGGTGCGTATGCTCCAAGAACTATTAAGATAAAACTTCCACTTACACCAGGGAGTAACATTGCGCAAATTCCAATAGCGCCGCTAAAGGCAATGTAAATAGGGGATTCAATTGCTTCAGCAGGGGGTAGGCTGGTTAAAATCGCAGCTGCTACAACTCCGAATAAACCAAACCCTAGGTTTCTCTTGTTTTTTTCTCCCACAGACCTCCAAATCAATGGAGTCGATGCTAGCACAAGACCGAAAAAGAAGCTCATCAACTGGTCAGGGTGTGTTTCCTGTAAATGATGAATCGTTTTAGACAGAATTAGGACAGCTAGTGCTATTCCAATAAATAGTGCTAGCAGAAAGTTTAGGTTGTATTTCTTCCAAGTTGAAACTATCCCTTCTTTGAAGAGGTCCTTGATCGTGGTTGGGCCCAGATTAGCGATTGTAGAAATTAACTCTTCGTAAATCCCAGTAATGAAAGCTATAGTACCTCCGCTTACTCCTGGAACTAGGTCAGCAGTTCCCATGGCAAATCCTTTTGCGATTATGCCAAACCACTCCTTGAAGCCCCTCATGCAACCTCTACGTTTGGGTCAACTCTCTCAGCCCAAGCCGTAATTCCTCCCTCTAAGTTGTAAATATTTAAAAACCCTTGTTGAGATACTAGGTATTGTGCTACAGCTGCTGATCTTGCTCCCGAACGGCAGTGTACGACAACATCATTATTTCTATTTATTTTCTCAATGTTTTCTGGGATGAGATTCATGATAATGTGGTCAGAACCATCAATTAATCCTATTTCTCGTTCCCAAGGTTCTCTTACGTCAATGATTTGGACTTCCTTGCCTGAGTCCAGCCATTGCTTTAATTCGTTTGGTGAAATGCTATTCATCGTCCTCGTCTGGTTCTTGTCTTAAACCTTCTGCTATGCTATCTGGTAGGTTTTCGAAAAAAGTGTCTCCTCTTAAACCCAATCTAAGGGCTTCCATAGGGATGACATCCCAAGGTCCAATGTTCCCTAGATTTACGTTAGCTCCAAATTGTTGGATAAACCAAACCTGTTGTGCCTTTTTAGGCGCTTCCCAAAGGATGTCGTCTAAACTAACTTTTGCAAGGATCTTTCTGATAAGAGCGGTGTGGGCTGATCCGTTTGGTCTATAAATGCCTACGTTGCCGCTTTCCCTAGCTTCAGCAATAACCTTCCAGCTACCAGCTTCCAATTCTTTACTCATCATGCTTGTCCATTTTGATGGACTGATTAGAATCCCAGCTTCCTTTGATCCAACCTCACTAAGAACCTTGTAATTTTTGCTCAGTTTGTTGATGATTTCACATTTTTCATCTTCATCAATTACCATTGATCCATCACTTACTTCAAGGCATGTTAGCCCTAAGCTGTCAATGAATTTCAAATAATCATCAAGCGATTTTCTAATGAAAAATGCTTCGAAAAGTGTGCCGCCACAATAAACGTCTATCCCAGCATCTTGATACAGCTTCACCTTGTCCTTAATCCCAGGAGTAATGATAGAAGTGCCAAAACCTAGTTTTAGCAAATCAATTCTATCAGCATTCAGAGTTATTAAATCCTCAGCTTGCCTCAAGCTCAATCCCTTATCCATAACCATTGTTAGTCCTGAATTTCGGGGCTTGCTTGTTCTTTCTGGAACGTGAGATAAAGAGGTGTTCATATAAGATTAAGGTTTCAAGCGAGAATAAATTTCTGCAATTCGTGGGTCTTCCAATATATCTGGATATGCATCAATTATTCTCGATGAATTGTCAAATGTGTGTATGAGTAATTGTTCAAATAAATCTATCGCCTGATTTTCATTCCCAGATTTGTATAAACTATAAACTTGTTGGTACAAAAGGTATGTAGGATCGTTGACAATAGCTAATCCCTGTTCTAAGGCTTCCAATGCAGCTTCGTGTGCATCTATTCTTTGAAGGTTGTCAATTCTTCCTTCCCAAGCATCCTCATTTTTGGGATCTCTTTCAAGAACAATTGTAAAATGCTTTTCTGCATCTTTTGGTTGGCCAACTTTGATGTAAGATGTTGCAAGCAATAATCTGTAATCAACATTGTAGCCGTCTAGAGTGACAGCATGCTCAAAATATTGTACTGCAACGCTTGGTAGTGATTGTAGGTCTGCAAGAACTCCTAGGCCTACAAATGCATCTGTGTATTCTGGGTCAATTTCAAGACTTTGCTTGTAGTAATCTTCTGCATTGTCAAACTCGCCTAGTCTCTCCATGCATTCCCCCATATTGCAGAGAATGTAGGAAGATTTGGCCTCCACACTTAATACATCTTTGTAAGCTTCATATGCTTCAGCATAGTGCTCGCCAGAAGTAAGAGCTTCAGCTTTTTGATGGTATGCTCTTATGTAGTTCTTATCGATCGCGATGCAAAAATCGTATGAAGTGACAGCGTCCTTAATCTTGCCAACTCTGTGGTACATATTGCCCAAATTGTACCAAGCAGTTTTGCTATACGGGTACTGATCAATGTAATCTGTGTAGAATTCAACGCCTTCTTTCATTGATTCCGCTTTATCAAAGCAAAATGCAAGCTCGAAAAGCGCAGTGTCGCTAGAAGGATTTTTATAAATAGCATCTTTTAATACAGAAATGGCTTTTCTCCATTCACCAAGGTTTTGGTGTTCTACAGCTATGTCAATATTAATGTCTCCGTGTAATTCAGAGTCAGCACATTCAAGAGCCTTTCTAAAATGCTTGATTGCAAAACGGTGTTCTTTAATCTGACTGAAAATGCTTGCAAGAGTCAGGTGAATCTCTTCATTGTTTGGTTCAAAAGCCAAAAGTGTCTTTAGAAGAGGGATGGCTTTAATTTGCTTACCCATGCTTGCGAGAATTTGGGCTTCTCTAAGCTGCAGCAATAAGTTTTCCGGAAAAAGTGTACTCGCGTATTGGAGTACCTTTTTTGCATTTTCTAATAGGCCAAAGCTCAAGTAATGCCCTATGATGGCTTCGAATTCTTCAAGGTCAAAATACTGTTGATCGTCCTCCTCAATCATGCGCTCAAAACGCTTGACTAAGTTGTCAATTTCACTCTCGCCTTGATATTGTCTACCGTCTTCGTTCATCCCTACCAAATCTAACGTTTAAAGGTCGAAAATAATTACCAAAAAGCCACGGGTTTTTAACATATATAGAGGAAAACTAATGTTAGACTATTATACCTACTCTGCTTTACTTTGTAAGAATGTTAATTAAGTCGATTTCTGGCATTAGAGGCACCATTGGTGGAAAACCTGGAGAGGCACTTACACCTCAAGATTTGGTGAAGTTTGCTACTGGATATGCTCTTTGGGTTAAAGAGGATAGCGGTAAGGAAAAGCCCATAGTGATTATTGGCAGAGATGCAAGAATGTCAGGGTCGATGGTTAGCTTAATAGTGAGTTCGACTCTCAATAGCATTGGAGTAGATGTGATTGATTTGGGCTTGAGTACCACACCAACCGTTGAATTGGTTGTTCCTCAGTTAGGAGCAGATGGTGGAATTATACTTACAGCTTCTCATAATCCCAAAAATTGGAACGCGCTTAAGTTGCTTAATTCAGCTGGAGAATTTTTGTCAAAATCTGCCGGTGAAAAAGTGCTTGAGTTTTCAGAAATGCCCAATAGCTATTCTTCAGTAGATAATCTTGGGAAGACAACTTGTGAGGATGGATGGATCAAATGGCACGTTGCACATGTTTTGGGATTGGATTTAATTCATCCTGAAAAGATTAAGGCAGCAGGATTGAAGATTGCTGTTGATGGGATTAATTCATCAGGAGGAATAGCAGTTCCAATGTTGCTCGAAGAGTTAGGAGTTGAAGTTGTGAAAATTAATTGTGACCCAACTGGTGATTTTGCCCATAACCCAGAGCCTTTACCAGGTAATTTATACGAGTTAAAAAGCGCTGTAGTTGAAAATAATTGCGATTTAGGAATAAGTGTCGATCCCGATGTTGATAGACTTTGTTTCGTGAGTGAAGACGGTTCGTTTTTTGGGGAAGAGTACACACTTGTCGCAGTTTCAGATTATGTGCTATCAAAAACTCCAGGAAATACTGTCAGCAATATGAGTTCAACTAGGGCTCTTAGTATTGTGACAGAAAAACACGGCGGAATATACACGGCATCAGCAGTAGGAGAAGTCAATGTCGTTGAAGCGATTAGGGCAACAGACGCAATTATTGGAGGGGAAGGGAACGGAGGTGTAATATATCCGACATCACACGCCGGGAGGGATGCTCTAGTAGGTATAGGGTTGTTCCTCACACATCTTGTAGAACAAGGTGTAAGTTGTAGTGAGTTAAGAAACTCATATCCTAATTTTGCCATTAGTAAGGATAAAATTGATCTTCCATCTTCTGGTGTTGAAGAAGCATTGGAGCAATTGGTTAAGAATCATCCTGAAGCAAAAATTAATACCGTTGACGGAGTGAAATTTGATTTAGATGAGGGGTGGGTTCACCTAAGAAGAAGTAACACTGAACCTATTATTAGAATATATGCAGAAGCTTCAACTGAGGAAGATGCAGAAGATCTAGGAGATAGATTCAAATCTGAATTACGCAGTTTATTGTGAAACAAGTTTATTTAGATAACGCGGCAACTACGCCACTAGCTAAGGAGGTTGCAGATGCTATGATTCCAGTATTGACTGACGTATTTGGAAACCCGTCATCTAGTCATGCAACTGGGAGAAAGGCTAAAGCACTCATTGAAACAGCTAGGCGAGATATTGCAAGGCAACTAGGGTGCGAACCTAAGAGTATCATCTTTACTTCAGGTGGAACTGAAGCAGATAACCTTGCGCTTAGAACTGCTGTTAAGGATTTGGGCTGTGAGAGGATAATTACTTCACCTGCAGAGCATAGCGCTGTTATTGCAAGTGCAGAGAAAATGTCTACTCTTTTTGGTGTTGATTTAGTTCATGTTAGACATCAGGAAGATGCAACGGTTGATTTGGCCCATTTGGAGCAGTTGCTTTCAGAAGGCGCCAAAACTCTTGTGAGTTTAATGCATGCAAATAATGAGATTGGTGTTATCCAACCTCTTGATAAGATATCAGCTCTTTGCAAGCAATACGATGCTGTTTTCCATAGTGATACAGTCCAAACTATGGGGCATTACCCTTTCAGCTTAGACTCACTAGAAATAGATTATGTAACCTGTTCTGCACATAAGTTTCACGGTCCTAAAGGAACGGGTTTCCTTTACACACACCCAAAGAATAAAATAAGATCCCAAATTGTAGGTGGAGGACAAGAGAGAGGTCTTCGTTCCGGTACAGAAAACCTTCATGGAATTGTGGGGCTTCAAGCTGCTATTAATCTCGCTTACGACAATATTGAGGCACACGAAAAGCACGTAAGGTCAATTAAGAAGCGTATGGCTGACGGGCTAAGGAAGCGCATTTCTGGAGTTAGCTTCAATGCTGATTCAGATTGTGTAAGCAGATTGTATACTGTGCTTAACGTGAAATTTCCCCCGCACCCTAATAGCGGTATGGCTCTGTTTCTTTTAGATCTAGAAGGGGTAGCTTGTTCTGGTGGAAGTGCTTGTTCTTCGGGTGCAACAATGGGATCTCACGTGCTTAATTCTTTGGGCTACCACGATCCAGAAAGAGCTAGCTTGAGATTTTCGTTCTCACATTACACTACTGAGGAAGAAATTGATTTTGCCTTAGATGCAATTGCTAAGGTTTTTGCTCCAGTAGAGTAAGATGCCTATTAATAGAATATTCTCCAAGTTCATCCGTCGCAGGATGAAGGAGATTAATGAAACTTTAAATTCCCCTAACAAAGCCCAAACCCAAGTATTCAACTCGCTTTTCAATCAGCTGTGTGAAACTGAGTTTGGCCTAGAGCATGGAATAAGTTATTTCAGTGAAGAAGCTCCAGAGGAGCAGTTTTCAAAGATTCCAATTAGGACGTATGATGAGTTCAAGTCTTGGATAGAGAAGGCAAGGGGAGGAGGTTTGAGTGTGGTTTGGCCTGGGAAGACAACGTGGTTTGCAAAGAGTTCTGGAACGACTTCAGATAGAAGCAAGTTCTTGCCAGTCACTGAGGCTTCGTTAAAAACAGGTCATTACAAAGGAGGTAGAGATTTGTTGGCAATTTTCTGCGACCAAAGGCCAGAAGCTCCATTATATGCGGGCAAGCATTTGATAATTGGCGGTTCAAGCGCTTTACATTCTGATTCAAGTGGCGCTTATACTGGAGATTTATCTGCAATTATCGTGAGGAATCTACCACCTTGGGTTGAGATGAGGCGCACTCCTTCTAGGGATATCACTTTGCTTGAAGACTGGAAGGAGAAGGTTTCACTAATGGCAGAAAAGGTGGCTGAGGATGACGTTCGCATTTTAGCTGGAGTCCCTAGTTGGATGCTAGTTGTTTGCAAGGAAGTATTAAAGTTGAAGGGAGCCAAAACTCTTGATGAAGTTTGGCCAAACCTTTGGCTTTATATGCATGGTGGTGTTGGGTTTGGCCCATATAAAGAAGAATTCCAAAGGTTAATTAAGTCTGAGAATATGAATTACCTCGAGACATATAATGCGTCGGAGGGATTTTTTGCGTTGCAGGATAATTTAGAGCGCGACGATATGGCTCTGCTACTGAGTCATGGTATTTATTACGAGTTTATGCTTCTAGATGAAGTAGATGATTTACAAAATGCTACTACATTAAACTTAGCTCAAACCCAACTAAACACAGATTACGCTCTAGTCATTTCAACAAATGCTGGACTCTGGAGATATTTCCTTGGTGATGTGGTTCGCATCACTTCTACTTATCCATATCGAATAAAAGTTGTTGGCAGGACATCATCTTATATAAACGTAGTTGGAGAAGAATTGATGATAGCCCAAGCTGAACAAGCCCTTACTAAATCCCTTTCAAAATTCAACCTCAACCTTAAGGAATTCACAGTTGCTCCTGTTTACAGTGAATCTGGAAATCCTGAGGCTCATGTTTGGGCTATTGAATTACAAGTAGGAAATTGCTTTGTTGATGCAAAAGAATTTGCTGCGGTTTTAGATTTTGAATTGAGATTACTGAATTCTGATTACGATGCAAAGAGATCAAATAATTTTATTCTTAAAATTCCAAGGGTAGAATTTGTTGAAAGTGGCACCTTTGAAGCTTGGCTCGATTCAAAAAACAAGCTAGGTGGCCAACATAAAATACCCCGGCTTTTGAACACTCGTAAAATCATTGATGAAATCTTGTAGCTCCTTCTTATTGTTGCTATTTTTCGACTTAATTATTTTTTTACAATGCACATAGCAGTAGCCGGAAACATAGGGTCAGGTAAAACTACGCTGACCACTCTCTTAGCCAAGCATTA
>MDTD01089048.1_pt1 | contig 10653 bp, 3 predicted proteins | sample 811221 | NCBI WGS metagenome assembly MDTD01 (sample SAMN05326646, study PRJNA326480) | marine metagenome | isolation source: seawater | place: Pacific Ocean: South West | collected 2011
ATAATCGTCGTATATGTGAATCACTAATGTATAGAATATGTGAATTTTAAAACAGGTCTTTTTTAAAACAGGATAAAACAGGTCAAAACAAAACATTTTAAAACAAGTTAAACTTCATGTCATCTCTTTCACCAAATCAGATACCCGACAGTGGTTCCGAATCCGAAATGGACGATATGGACCTGGACCGTCTTGAAAACGAACTGTTGGGAGATGTCGAGTCGAATGAGACGTATCTGCCGTCTTCAAAAGCCTTCCGTGATGGTCTGGACGAGACTCTACCTCTGAGAAATTTCGACTTGTCAGAGAATTGTGCCTGTAATTATCGGGACAAAGCTATTCTTGGCAACCAGCCATCGGTTGAACTGCCAACCGAGTTTATGGATTCCGATTTGGTGCATTTGACCATTTGGTTAAACTACAACGTCGAAATAAACCCTTCTACGACGGTTCCGATGCCCCGTTTGGAGCGTAAGCCCCTCGAATTATCAAGGAAAAAAATGGCTCGAACATTGTCCGACGACGCCAATGGAATATGGGTCTCGCCAAAAGATGTTGGCCCGACTGGTCTTATCGAATTTAAGAAGCGTAAGATGAAGCTGAGCAGCGGCTATTCCGAGACTTGTGGCTCCAAATGGCCCCAATTTCTGTTCGTGGCGACTATATATTCCGATGGACGGCCTCAAAAATCAATTCGCTCCGCTCCCTTCGAAGTACGAAGCAAAGAACAAAATGACAAGAATATGGCGACGCGTGGTTTGTCCTCTGGGACAACGACTACAAAACGTCGGCGCACTCCTGAATCCGAAGCGCGTACGGTAGCACTCCATGCGCTGCAGCAGAACATTGTTGCTAAGCGCACAATCATCCAAAAGCAAGCATCGGACGAAGAAAACCGCTGGACGAAACTCAAGTTTATTATGGCCATTCTCGAGAGTCAGTCACCAACACCCGCCATCACCCAAATGCTCGACGTTTGTCAGCAAAACATTGCGATTCTTAATAAATGGAAAAAGTAGAGATTAAGTGTAAAAAGGTTTACATGAAGTTAATGATTCATACAAAAAATATGCATTTGGATGAAGTGGTGGGCTATATTATATCTGAGTATTATAAAGCCCAGAAATGCAAAACTCAGCAAGTGATGTCGCGTCATAAGTTGCCATGTACACGTTGTCGCCGTATGATGTCGACGACGTGGCGGCCCGGACCTTGTGGTACATCCTCGCTGTGTAATGCGTGTGGTGTTATGTACATGGTGCGAGAACAACGTCCTCGCATGGTAGATTTGGTAATTTCGCAGGACCGCGCTATTTGGATGCAGCGCTCTAATGGGTCGATGCGTTGGGAAGAGTCTCACGATGCGGACATGAAGGACCCGCGCATCGCGCAGTGGTATAGACAAGAAGAAGAACGCGTAGATTTTGTAGAGAGTAAAAAACGTAAATTTGTATCTTTATAATTTTATAATCGGTAACTGACAGTAACCTCGCCTACACTAATAACTGAGATTTTGGGTGTCATTTCATCTATATAATGACTCCGCATGGAGCAAAAATTTGTTCCTGGGTCTCTCCAGAATGTGTCGAACCCCGGTTGGCCATGGTGTACCCCTGCTTTGTAATTATCCTTATGTAGGGATATGCCCAAGCGTGCTATGAAAGCATTGGCATCATATCCGCCCTCGTCGTTGCATGTTTTAATACGAAAACTACATATCCATCCATAAGGAACATTAAACAAAACATCACCATAGCTTCCTTCATATTTTGTTGAGTATGATTTGTCCCAATACCAATAGAAATCTGGATTGTCAGCCTGGTTAGGATTTTTAGTGCTTCGGAGTCCGTCCCGACAGTTAAAGCTGAAAAATACATAGTCGTCACTGTCAATGACTGTAAATATATTCGAGTGTTCTAACCGTGCCAACGCGGGTATTTCTCGCCAATCTGTTGGAAATGGGAAACCTGGAAAATCCGTTCCAGGTATCCAAAATTGGGTATTGGTAAACAATGGACCTCTGTCCTTTTGAATTGCATACACTGTCCAATCATGACATCCATCAGTTCCATCATCGCATTCGGGAGGAAAATCCGCTGAATATGAGCAGGAATGATACGAATCGCGATTCCATATATGAAAATGAAAATCACCACTGCCAGCGACTAATCCATATGACTTATCAGTGCTGGCAAATTTCATTGTCGACTTATCATTATCATTGTCATTAAAGCTAGTTCTCCATCGTCCCGTAGGACAATCGACACATTGTGTTTGTCCCTCCTCGCCTAATGTAGTCTTGCCCTCCGGACACCATTCACAAAATGTATGACCATGTACGGTAGTTGCGCCTGCGGGATATTGTTCGCGTGGACATGTAGCACAAGTCTCCGACCACATGTTAGGGTAATTATATGTATTACTATTGCAATTACCACCCCGTCCAGTTTTTGTGCATTTGGTACCGCCCGGACATTTTTTGCATTCCGTTTGACCTCGGTCTTGCGCATATTTTCCGTAATAGCAATCTGTGCAAGATTGTGATGTGGGCACAACCGAAAATTGACCGCGCTCACAGTCTTGACACGCCTTGGCCGCTCCATTGTAATTTTCTGCTATGGAATATCTACCCGCACGACAATCATCACAACTTTCGGAAGCCGGTTTATCAGAATATTTGCCATGTGGACAATTACTGCAGTGACCTAAGCCTGTCCATGCATTGAATAATCCGGGGTCACATCCCTTACACTCATCTTGCATCGCTTGGGGTTGGTAATAACCCTTGGGACACACAATACATCTTTCACGCGTAATACGGTCGCTATGTTGGCCCCATGGACATGTCTTACACGTGAGCATTCCAGTTGAATCGCTGTACTTACCCGTACCACACTTGTCACACGAAGATTTGGCTTTTTCATCTTGTGAAAACCCCTTTGGACACATCAAACAGCCCGTAGCGCCATCATTTGCCTGAAAACGCCCCTCTGCACATGATTGGCATATGAATTGTTCGGCTTCTTTTGTGGAAGATGTGTAGAATCCCGGATTACATGCGACACAAGAGCCAGTGGCTGAATCTGAATATTTACCGGGAGAGCATGCCGCACAAAGTGGTAGACTTTCACTGTCCCAAGGCTTTGACGTACCGGCGGCGACTTTAAACCATGTAATGGTGGATGATGGGTCCGAAGATGACGTACCAATAGAACATAAGCACTGGTTTGTATTCGGGTTAACTGTAAACGCGGTTAACGCCCACTTGTATATCATCATTGAACATGACAGGTAACAATCTGACAATTCAACTTTTATTTGGGAATTCCCAGTTTGATAGGGCTCAATGACAAGGGCTGATGGATACGTCACTTGTTTTTGTGCTTCCAAATCAATATTATGCAAATATGCTGGGTCAGGGCTATTCACAGATGTTCCGTCCCAATTGGCCCAAATAAGTTGGTAATATATATGTCGCTCAACAACTTTCATGCGTATGTCATTTTTCTCGGCTACCTTTGCAAGTGCGTCTTTGGCCCACAATTTGAGTCGATTCGAGTAACATGTCGTACATAACCCAGTTCCACGACCACTGACGGAATTGCCCTGACATCGTCTACAATTTTCGCGGACAAAGTTTGCGTATAAGTCGGACGGTACACCCGCCTGGTTAATAACAGAATAAAAAAAATCAAGATAAGGTGCCGGGATGACGGCCGACGTTGGGTCATATTCCATGAGCTTGGTAATATCGGATAATGTGCTTCCCTCATAAATGAACGACCCCGGACGCGATGTATAACCATAAGGACATGCCAACAATGGCATAAAATATGAGTTGTAGTCCATGAGACGATTTACAGTCGGTATATGGATAATACTTTCGGGCACTAGCGCACAATCTTCATTTATATTTCCCGTCTCATCATTATGGGAGTACCAAGCGTTGTATACACTCATTGTTGTCGGAAAATTATTCATGGGTGTCGCTTCGTCAAAAACCCCCGAAAATTTTTTCACGCGACCTGACGGACATTCTGTGCACGCGCCCGACCCTTCCGGAGCAATATGGTTCGGCGGACATCGAATACAAATTTTATCGACGTAGTCTGACTGAATTTCCGTTGAAAGTCTTTCATAGCATGCTGTCGATGCATAATTTATTGCATTGCAACGAACCGAGGGAGACGTGCGGGTCTGGCCTTGCATTGGCTGATAATAACCCGCGGGACACGCTTCCTTGTATCCAATATCGTTATATTTAGTGCAGTAATGGCCTTTTGGACAAAGGCCGCCCAAAAATGGGTCCATACCATTTTTATATTCAATGGTTTTATACAAGCCAAACACAGATACTTTTTGATTGGTCGTGAATGTGAAGCATGTATCAAAACGGTCAAATGTCGCCTGAGTTAGTCGGTCGTCACCTTGGCCTTTTTCATTTTTGTAGAGATTAAACCCGCTGCTATCACTATTGAATTCATAAGAGGAACATGTGTTAAAACGATAACAGTTTTGGCTGGTGGGATAAATGGTATATTCGCTATCAGAACTTGGAGGAGGAAGTTGGTTCGTATTGAGTACACCGAAATTACCTTCGGAATCTTCCGCATAAGCCAGACCATTTGTTGTCGCCGCTTGAATTGCTTCCGATTTTTTGTAGTTCATTGAAAAATCTATAAGAGATGACCAGCCACCTTTGTAGGGGCTCGCATATGCAAAGTATGTGGACCCTTGAGCACATTTATCAATATCTGTTTCAGTACTAACGCTAAAAGTTTCTGAACAAAATTGACCGCGCTTTAACAATCTGTAATCGTTTGCAGACCCCATAAAGTGTACATCTTGCTCTCTTTGGTTTTTATAAAAATCACATACGCCAACACCATTACATTTACGTGCTGAAGCACCCATCGCATTATCCCACCAATAATCTTCCGCTTCAGTCTCTGACTCAATGGCATTTGTTGTGATTTTGACACCCTTTCCAAAAAGTCCGGGACATGCACGGCATATTTCACGCGGTGTTCCGTAAAATATATGTTTATTGTAAGGACCGACTTCATCATACTTAACAGACGTAAACCTGTAGGAAGTTACATAATGATATGATTCCCCAGACGTTATATCAGAAAAAATTCCTGTTCCTACTGCTGAATACACATTATTATCATTCGTTACCAGCATCAAACTATTTTCTGGTTCTACATAGGGAATTGGTATTCCCGCAAACAACAATATGTCTTTGTTCATCCAAAACTCTTGTTTCTCATTCTCTATCGATGTTATGAACGGTAAACTGGTGAAATGTGTGTATGGAACAGTGTTTCGTTTTCCTGGGTGTACATAAGGTTGAAATCCACGTGGACAGCACATGTTATTTGGGTCAAACACAAGTTTTGAACATATACACGTGGTTGTGGGTATAAACACAGTCGCCCTTGGTAACTTTGTGTTCTTTACCGTATAAGAATAGCGCCTTGAATGTGCCACATTACTACAACGCCCATTAATACATAATCCACACTCATACTGACAGTTTTCTCCATGAAACCCGTTTTTCGTGTTTAATTTATCTATAAAATTTGTATAATCGCCATCTTTATTATAGTAGCCTATGACTGTTTTCGCGTTATTTTCGTAGGCACTCACACAATCTAAGCATGTATTTTCATATGCTCTGTTCGGTGAAAAACGTTTGAACCACATATGGCCACGCTTGGGTGTGTATTGATTTAATTGCAATACAAACGTGGAATATTGGCGATATTGCATAATATAATACAATGGTATGTATTTTGTCTCTGTCATTTCGTTTACACCATATCCCGGACAAATTTTGCCTTTTGGACACGTTCGTACGTCAACGACGACATTATTTGAAGATGCGTCTAAATTTGAAAGACCTCCACAATAACATAGACCGTTTCCAAATTTTCCAAACCAACACTTTCCTTTGCCGTGACATATCGTTTCATCATTGGTTCCGTCGTAACCGGCGCACCCGACAGTACATGTTCTGGTTGCAAAACCGCGTCGACATTCATTGCAAATGGGTCCATCAAAAAACCCATTTCTAGAATCACTATCGCATGTACATGCAGGACATAGTAACATCAAATTTGGTCTTATTTCGCATTGTTTTGTTTCTACCTGCATTTCTTTTCCGTCCGATTTCATACCAAATACATAAGATACCATGTCTGTAATATCAAAACATGCAGTGCTTGACGTAGATGCACTCGGTGACAAATGATTTGCTGGACAAGAGTCACAACTAACCTGACCAATAGTGCTTTGATAAGTTCCTTCTGCACAATCGATACAAATGTTATTGTTCTCGAATCTTCCAGCCGGACACTGTACACAATCCTGAGATGCTGTAGATGCTTCACCATTGGTCGAAGTACCTGAGGGACATGTTTGACAGTAGTGAGACCCAAGTTGACTCGAATAACGCCCAATTTCACAATCATGACAAGCGCCTTGGCCTTCATTTGGTTGGAACTTTCCTAATTCGCACGATATACAAGACGTGGCCTGTGTAGATGGCTGATATTTTCCTAATTCACATGCTTTACAGATAGATGACGCTATCTGGTCTTGGTATGTACCCATAGAACATTCTTGGCATGTGTCTTGTGCAAATACGGATACAAAGCCAGCTGGACAATTTAAACAGCTATTACCACTTGCAAATTTGCCCGCCGCACAACTGCCACAATTTTCGTCTGTGGGATTGAGCGAACAATCTGAACATTCTTCAGCACCCGGTTCCGTATTGAAAAAGCCCGCTGGACATAATTCACACGGTCCGTCAGACGTGTCCGCTCTAAAAAGACCAGGTTCGCAATCAGAACACTCATCTTCATTTGAAAAACGATATTGACCAGCGGGACAATCTAAGCAAGCCGTCTTATCAGCGTTCACTTCTTTTCCGGGGGCGCAATTAGCACAAATACCAGATAGGACAACAGTAGCAGTGGGCGGACATGGGTCACACGACGTTTGACCTGTACTGGACGTAGTCTCCAGTGTTGGACACATATCGCATGACGTTTGGCCTGTTTGACTCTGAAAATGACCACGTTCACACTCTAGACACTCGCCCTGAAAAGAGAATTTGCCTGTAGAACAGTCCTCACAAGTATCAACTGTCGAACGTGTCTGGCCATCTGGACAAAACACACAGGCAGACTGGTCGTTATTAGGAATTTGGAGCGAATCAAGACAGTCTGAACAAGAGACTTGACCATCATTAAATTTGCCGGATGGACATTGTTTACATGTAGTTGATGCAATGTCAAAGAATTGACCATCGGCACATGTTTGACAGGGACCATTCACAGCACTACAATTGATACACATGGATGACCCTTCACCAATAATTTCGGGTACGAATCCAGATGGGCATTCCTCGCATGAAACAATATTCGAATATTTGCCTTCGGGACATATTGAGCAAGACGTATTGACAGGCGAAGCATATCCCGCAGGACAGTCCGTACATATGGGCGCTAGCACAGAAAGATTAGAGGTTGCATTTAAACCCGTTAAACCGACAAGTTGCAATGCCACTGTGTGTGAATTAATATATTCAGACGTCGCCAGCAGCTGCTTTCCAGCTGGACATACTTGACATTCACCTTGAAACGTTTCTTCATATATATTACAGACATTGCATTGTGTCTGTTTTGTGAAAGACGTTCCATATCCATTTGGACATTGTAAACATAAAATTGCGCCTTCATTAGGCATGTAATTTCCAGCATCGCAATCTTTGCAAGATATTTGACTATTGGAATCTTGAAACATTCCTGGACTACATTCTGTACAGCTTGCTTGGCCGGTAAACGCCTGATATGTACCCACGAGACATTCGTTGCAGGGACCAACGGATTGGGAAGATGGTTTAAATTGTCCAGCTGGACATTCGGAACACGTGTAACTATTTTGTAAGTATGTATAGCCATCCGGACATGCTTCACAATCCGTCTGGTCAATTGACGCGACAAGGCCCTGACGACATGTGGAGCATTCGTTTGGAAATGCAAAGCGTTTCACAAATCCGGCCGCGCATGGAACACATGCTGTTTCATCCATTGGGTGCAACTGATTGGTTGTTTTACCAGCCGGACAAAATGAACATTGTCCATTAAGAGGATATGTATAATTGGGACATGCAGCAGAGCAGTTTATAGCGCCCGCGGGAGAAACTTTACCAGCGGGACAATCTAAGCAACTACTAGAACCTGAAGTTTCTTCAAAAGTTCCGGGGTCACATGGCAAACAATCGGATTGACCCGCTAATGAATATGTGCCGGGTGCACACTCGAGACATAAACTTGAATCATTGACGGATAAAGATGGTTGAAATCTACCTGCTGAACAATCAATGCACAGACCATTTTCTTCATATGTACCGGCTGGACATGCTTGACATTTATCGCGACCGTCAATCATTTCTATATGCTGACCAGATTCACATGGAAAACAATCTGTGGCGACTTCTACGTCAACCATTGTACCCAAATACGTACTAAAATAACCATTTGGACATGATTCACATTTTTGTTGACTAATGTCATGATATTTGCCGTATGAACACCCCTTGCATACACCACCATCATCTTCATATCCAACACAACAAGGTGGTGTAGTTGGACATTCTTGGCATATTGTTTGTCCAGTCGTCAACGTTTGACTTTCAACTGGACAAATTGAACAAAACGATTGGCCATCATTGAACTGTGCATATCCAATTGGACATTCTTGACAACTTATTGACGCTGAAGAACTGGTAAACGTTCCAGCAGAACATTGCTGACATGCTGATTGCTCTGTACCAGAACCAAATAATCCGGGTTGACACGCATGGCAATCCTGCTGTCCCGTTGATGATTGTGCGTATCCATTAGGACAAGCCTGACACGACGTTTGACCTTCCAAATTTGAAAATGTACCGACTGGACATGCTGTGCACGATTCAGATTCGGTGGAGCTATATCCCTTTGGACATTGTTCACATGTCGTTTGTCCAGTGTCTGTTTGTGTCCAACCATCGGGACATTCGTGACAATTTATTTGACCGTCACTAGGCTGTATCCATCCGACTGGACAAGATTTACAAACACTTTCACCAGTCGCATCCTGATAGAACCCAGCATCACAATTTGTACACGATGTTGATGCCGTAACTGGCGCAATTTGGCCGGCCGCACATAGTTCGCATACCTGATTCGATGCGTATTTCCCCAATGTACATCGATTACATCGTGTCTTGCGTTCGTCGGGTTGGACCCAACCAGTAGGGCAGCTATTGCAGCTAGTTTCGCTATTATAATCGGGCAAAAACGTTCCGGAGGGACAGGCTGTACATACTCCACTATCCATGTACTCCCCCGGATAACATTCTGTGCCACTCACTACTTGGACCGTGGTCCACAAAATGAAAAAGAAACATAATGTACTCATTAATAGAAGCATCAATTCTCTTTAAATACAAATTTTTATTCTTTTATATTTATGTTCGAATATTCGTCCACTAAGTGTATTTCCCCAATGTACATCAATTCTCTAAATGTGTATTGTGTTATCTAAATGTGTATTATCTAAATGTGTATTATCTAAATGTGTATTGTGTTATGTTGCTAACCAAGTTGCATCGTTATCACATGGTTCGTATATTGTTTTACTCGTTTCCGAGTTAAATCGATTCAGTTGAATATTATTGGGGTTTGTAATTCCGGTGTAGATGATACAAACAGAGTTATGATATGCAAACCCATATGCACCATTACTTTCAGCGGCCTGTTTGCAACCAGTCTTTGTCGTTGCACTACTTCGAGTCCAGCAATTGGTCCATATGCCTTTACCAACATCAACAGCACCAGTCTCAACATCGACAGCGCGACTTAAATCGATATTTTGAATAGGGCCATTATAATGTTCGTGATAAGACGCCGATGGATATCGACTTTGTCGTGCAAGCACTGGTGCACACTCCTCGTCGGCCATTTGTTTACCCTTATAAATGTGTGACATTTTGCGTAAAAATGTACTGCTTCCCGTGTTCGCATATAATGTAATATCTTTTTTATTGAATTTGATAGAAACGGCTGTTGTATACAGAGAAAACCACGACTCGCGTGTAAATGAATCCCACTGAATAATGCCTTCACATTCGGGAATTGCATCACAATCGCGTTCAGCCTCAATCATGGTGAGTAGCGGTCTATCACCACCAGTATCATCTGAAGGTACATTGAATGAACTTCCTGTTAAAGTCATTTGCATGACACGATATTTGACATCGTATGTCGGCGAGACCAACGTACGCAATGTAGCATGGGGCACAGGATACGTCTGCGGATATATATACGAATGTACAATAGCTTCTGTAGACGAAGAGGCCACCACAGACCAATGTATATGTGCGATATCGTATGTCACGTCCACAACAATATAAGAAATCTCAGCGTTATGAAAACGAATCAAACAACCCGAAGGTGACCAGTCCATATCCAAAAATAATTCCCTATTATTGACATTCAACGTTAGACGTCCATTCGAATTGCCATGAATATATTTAGCTTTGAAGTAAAATGTGGTTTCTTCCTTTGAAATGGATATACCTGTCAAAGTATTATCGTC
>MDTD01084637.1_pt1 | contig 10652 bp, 10 predicted proteins | sample 811221 | NCBI WGS metagenome assembly MDTD01 (sample SAMN05326646, study PRJNA326480) | marine metagenome | isolation source: seawater | place: Pacific Ocean: South West | collected 2011
ATTGTAAAATTGCTTTGGATGAAACTAGAGGTGATATTGAAAAATCTATAGAGTTTTTAAGAAAAAAAGGGATAGCCAAAGCCTCGAAAAAAATGAGTAGAACTGCCTCTGAAGGCTTAGCATTAGTCAAGGAGGACAAAGGTCAAATTTCATTAATTGAGATAAATAGTGAAACAGATTTTGTTGCCAAAAATCAAGATTTTATTAATTTTTGTAAAGAGTTATCTGAGATAAATTTTATTACAAAAGGAAATTTACATAAATTGGACGATACAAAAATGGCTAATGGAATATTAGTAAAAGATAATTTAGTAAATTTGATAGCAAAAATCGGCGAAAAGATAACAATAAGAAGAGCAAATTTTTTTGACAATTTAAATGGTAAAAACTTTGCATATGTTCATTCAGCAATAGAAAAAGGAATTGGTAAAATAATTTCTGTAGTAAAATTAGGAGGTACAACAAATGAGATTAACGAAGATTTTGGAATTAAAATAGCTATGCATATTGCTGCTTCAAACCCACTTGCAATCGAAAAAGACAAAATTGATAAAGTCATTGTTGATAAAGAACTAGAAATTATCAAAGCAGAAATTACAAACTCTGGAAAACCTGCAAGTATGGTTGATAAAATATCAAAAGGAAAAATATCAAAATTTTTAAATGACAATTCACTTTTAAACCAATTATGGATTATGGATCCAACAAAAAAAGTTTCAGATATTTTAAAAGAAAACTCTTCTAAAGAGCCTTTACAGATTCTAGATTTTATCCGATACAAAGTTGGAGAAGGAATTTGACAATGAGTGGTGAATTTAATGAAAAAAACTATGCATCTAAAATGGATAAAAGTGTTCAATCTTTAAAAAAGGATATCTCTACTTTAAGAACTGGACGAGCTAATACTAATATGCTTGATACAATCAAGGTAGATGTATATGGACAACAATTGCCAATAGACCAAATTGCAACAGTAAGCGTTCCAGAGGCTAGACTGATTTCTGTTCAAGTTTGGGATAAGAGTAATACAGCTTTGATAGAAAGTGCAATTCAAAAATCAGAACTTGGAATAAACCCACAAATTGATGGACAGATAATAAGGTTAAGAATTCCGGATCTAACAGAGGAAAGAAGAAAAGATTTAATTAAGGTTTTAAAAAATATGGTAGAAAAGAGCAAAATTGCAGTAAGAAATATAAGAAGAGAAGCAAATGAGGAATTAAAAAAAAAACTTAAAGATAAACAAATTTCAGAGGATGATAACAAAAACTTTGAAAAAAATATTCAAAAAATCACAGATGATAATATTCAAATTATAGAAAAGGTTCTAACTGAAAAAGAAAAAGAAATTCTCCAGATATGAACGACTTAAACCATATTGCCTTTATAATGGATGGCAATGGAAGGTGGGGAAAAAATAAAAATAAGGGCAGAAAATACGGGCACTTAAAAGGTGTTCAGACAATAAAAAAGATAATTTCTGGATCATTGAAATTAAAAATTCCGATAGTTAGTTTTTACGTTTTTTCTACTGAAAATTGGAGGAGACCTAAAACTGAAATTAATTTTTTGTTTAAACTTATTCATACTTACTTTTCTGAAGAAATAAAAAGCGTTGTAGATCAAGGAGTAAAAATTAACGTGATAGGAGAGTTAAAAAAATTGCCTAAAAGAATTCAAAAAATTTTAGAAGAAACAGTTAGTTTAACAAGGAAAAATAAAAAAATTAAAGTTTATTTAGCAATCAATTATGGCTCAAAAAATGAAATATTGAATACATTTAAAAAAATAAAAAAAAAAATTAATTTAAAAACCTTTGAAAAAAATCTTTATACTAAAGACATACCAGATCCAGATATTATGATCCGAACTGGAGGTCATAAAAGATTGAGTAATTTCATGTTATGGCAATTAGCATATACAGAACTATATTTTATTAAAAAATTATGGCCTGATTTTCAAATTAATGATCTAAAAAAAATAATAGATGATTATAAAAATATTAAAAGAAATTTTGGTAATATATGATTTCAGAAAATTTTAAAAAAAGAACCTTTACGTCTATTGCTTTAATTATCTTAATTGTAATGATCTTCATGAATAAAGTAATTTTATTGTTTTCTCTACTTGTTTTATCCAATTTATCGATCATAGAGTTTTCAAATATTATAAAAAAAATTACAAATGAAAAAATTAAAAGGTTATTTTTTAATTTAATTTTTATTTTTTATTTATTCATATTTTGTACAAGTTTTTTTATTTTATCGAATTATTTGAATTCAAAAATTTTTTTATTTACAATTTTAATTTGTTGTGCCGCATCAGATATAGGAGGTTATATTTTTGGAAAAATATTTAGAGGGCCGAAATTAACAAAATTAAGTCCAAATAAAACAATATCAGGATCTTTTGGTTCAATTATTTTTTCAATTGTTATATTGCAAGTAATTTTTTTTCAATTTTCCTTAGAATTTAATATTGATGTTATGTTAATAGGATTATTTGTATCTATAGCTTGTCAAATTGGAGATATTTTCTTTTCTTATTTAAAAAGAAAAGCCAAATTTAAGGATACTGGAAATTTTTTACCAGGCCATGGAGGTATATTAGACAGAATAGATGGTATCATATTAGGTGTCCCTACAGGATTAATTGCTTCAAAAATATTACTCTGATTTTATGTTAAAAAAAATTTCAATTTTAGGATCAACAGGTTCGATAGGTCTAACAACATTAAGTATAATAGATAAAAAAAAAAAGGAATTTAAAGTAAAATTTTTATCTGCAGATAAAAATTATAAATCAATTTGTAAGCAAATTATAAAATACAAGCCAGAAATTTACTTAATTAATAATTTAAATATCTATTTTAAAGTAAAAAAAAAATTTAAAAAGAAAAAGATTAGAATTATTAATAAAATTGAACAAATAGAAAAAAAATTTAATTGTGACATAACTGTTTCTGCAATTCCAGGTCTAGATGGTTTGAAACCAACCTTACATATGATTAAATTAAGCCGAAATGTTTTGATAGCTAATAAAGAGTCAGTTATTTGTGGTTGGGATCTTATAAAAAAAACAGCAAATAAAAATAATACTAAAATAATTCCTGTTGACTCAGAACATTTCTCCATTTTTGAATTAATTAAAAATCACAAATTAAATGAAATTGAAAAAGTATTTATTACTGCTTCTGGGGGTCCCTTTTTGAATTATTCTATTAATAAATTAAAAAAAGTAACACCAAAACAAGCTTTGAAACATCCAAAATGGAAAATGGGAAAAAAAGTTACTATAGATTCATCAACTTTAATGAATAAAATTTTAGAACTAATAGAAGCTCAAAAACTTTTCAATATACCCTTAAAAAAATTGGATATATTAATTCATCCAGACTCTTTGGTTCATGCTGTAGTAAAGTTTAAGAATGGACTAACAAAATTAATTTTTCATGAAACTACAATGTTAATTCCATTAGCAAATGCTATATTAGAGAAAAATTTTGATATAAATATATTTGCTACAAAAAAAAGAAAGCTTAAAACCGACTATCAAAAAAATATCATTTTTAGAAAATTGAATTATAAAATTTTTCCAATCATAAAAATTAAAGATAGGTTATTGGAGCATCCTTCAACACCTATAATAATAAATTCTGCAAATGAGATACTTGTCGATCAATTTTTAAAACAAAATATAGATTTTCTTGATATTTATAAGATCATTTTGATCATTATGAGAGACCAAAATTATCGAAAATATGCTATACAAAATCCCTCAGATTTAAAAAAAATATTTTTAGTAGATAATTGGGTTAAAAAAAGAGTTTTAGAAATAATAAAAAAAAAATATGCTTAAATTAATTACGGTTTTCATTTCCTTTTTTCTTCTAATTTCAAATTTAAAAGCAGAAGTAGTTTCAAAACTATCAATTAAAGGTAACCAGAGAGTATCGATTGAAACAATAAAAGTTTACGGCGAAATTGAAATAGGGAAGAATTATTCAGATACTGATTTAAATTTAATTCTAAAAAAATTGTATGAAACTGATTTTTTTGAAGATATAAAAATTAATTTAAGTAATAACATTTTGACCTTAAATTTAAAAGAGTATCCTATAATAAATCAATTAATTATTACTGGTGAAGATAGTAATAGGTATAAAGAACAAATTAGAAAAATAATTAAATTAAAACAAAAAGGATCTTTTATAAGATCTTATCTATCCAATGATATTAATCTAATAAAACAACTTTATTCATCACTCGGATATAATTTTGCAGAAGTACAAACTAAAATTAATGAAATTGATAAAGATAAATTTGACCTTCTGTTAGAAATTGATAGAGGAGAAAAAACTAAAATTTCTACTATTAAATTTATTGGAAACAAGAATATAAGAACTAATAGACTTCGAGATGTAGTTGCTAGTGAGGAGTCAAAATTTTGGAAAATTTTATCAAGAAATACTAATTTTAGTGAAAACTTAATAAATTTGGATATTAGACTGCTTACAAATTATTATAAATCTATTGGGTTTTATGATGTGAAAATTGTATCAAATTTTGCAGAAATTAATGACAAAAATAATGTTGATCTTGTTTACACAATCGATGAAGGAAATCGTTTCAGATTAAATAAGATTTCATTAAATGTAGACTCTGTTTTCAATAAGGATTTATTTTTTCCATTAGAAAAAGAATTTAACAAATATGTTGGCGAATATTACTCTCCTTTTAAAATAAAAAAACTTTTAGATAAGATTGATGAATTAATTGATAATAATAGTTTACAATTTGTTGAACACAACGTGGAGGAAATAATTGACGAAAAAAATATCAATATAATTTTTAATTTATATGAGGGTAAAAAAGTTTTAATAGAAAGAATAAATATAGTTGGAAATAACATCACTAATGAAGATGTAATTAGAGGAGAGCTTATAATAGATGAAGGAGATCCTTTTACGAAACTTGGTATGGATAAGTCTATCGCTGAAATTAGAGCAAGAAATATATTTAAAGATGTTAAATATGAAGTAGTCGATGGGAGTGATAAGAATCTAAAAGTAATTGATATTTTCGTAGAAGAAAAACCTACTGGAGAAATAAGTGCTGGAGCAGGAATTGGTACAAATGGTGGGAGTTTTGCATTTAATATAAAAGAGTCTAATTGGCTTGGCAAAGGCCAAGTGCTAAATTTTGAATTTGAAGTAGACGCAGAATCTGTATCTGGTGCATTAATTTTTTCAGATCCAAATTATAATTTTTTAGGAAATTCTATTAATTATTCAATTTCAAATGAAAAAAATGATAAGCCCGATCAAGGCTACGAAAATACGGTTACATCACTTGGTGTTGGAACATCTTTCGAGCAATATCAAGATTTTAGAATTAATTTAGGTCTTTCAGCTAGTCATGATGATTTAAGAACTTCTGGAACAGCTTCTGATGCACTTAAAAAGCAGGCTGGCACATTTAGTGAACTCGCTGGAAATTACAATTTTACTTTCGATAAAAGAAATAGGGCATTCCAACCTACCGATGGATCAATTCTAACCTTTGGACAGGGACTTCCATTATTAGGTGATAAATATGCATTATCTAATTATCTAAGTTTAAATTCTTATAAAACTTTAACAGAAGATGTGGTTGGATCTAGTAAATTCTTATTATCAACGATTAATGGTTTAGGATCTGATGACGTAAGATTAAGTAAAAGAAAAAGTTTAAGCACAAGAAGAATGAGAGGTTTTGAAAGAAATAAAATTGGACCAGTAGATGGATCAGATCATATTGGAGGTAATTATGCTTCAGTTCTTAATCTTGAAGCGAATTTACCCAATTTACTTCCAGATGATACTAGAACAGATATCATTCTATTTTTAGATTTCGGCAATGTATGGGGCGTAGACTATGATAGCAGTATAGATGAGAGTAACAAAATTAGATCATCAACAGGTGCTATGGCTAGCTGGATGTCTCCAATAGGACCGATGAACTTTACCTTATCACAAAATTTATCTAAAGCTAATACAGACATTACAGAGTCTTTTAACTTTAATTTAGGAACAACTTTTTAAAATTTATGATTAAGATTCTAAGAATAATTTTAACTTTGTTATTCACACTATTTTATTTAAATACTAATGCAGTTGCGGAGATACCTTATTTTGTAGATTTCAAATATATTTTAAATGAAAGTACTGCGGGAAAAAAAGCACAAAATTTCCTAAAAAATAAACTTGAAAATGGACTTAAAAATCTTAAAGAAAAAGAAAAAAAGATACAAGAAGAAGAAATAAAAATAATTGAACAAAAAAAAATTATTTCCCCTGAAGAATACAAAAAAAAAGTTTCTGAATTAAGAAAAAAAGTATCTAAATTACAAAAAGAGAGAGTAACAATGTTGGAAACTGTTGCAAAACAAAGATCAGAAGCTAGAAATACGCTGCTAAAAAATTTAAATCCAATTATTAGAGATTATATGAAAGAAAAAAAAATAAGAATGGTTATTGATAAAAAAAGTATTTTATTAGCTGATGAAAATTTAGATATCACTAATGAAATAATTGCAGAATTAAACAAAAAACTTAAATCAATAAATTTAAGATAAATTTGAATGAATTCAAATTTTTTTTTTAAAAAAAAAAAACTTAAAATTAAAGATTTATTTAATAAAATTGATTTTAATAAAAACTTTTTGGTGAATGATATAAAACCTCTTTATAAGGCAGGCAAGTTAGATATTAGTTTTTTTGATTCTTTAAAATATAAATCTGAAGCAATTAATACTAAGGCTGGTGCGTGTATTACAACAAATCATCTTAAACAATTTTTACCTAAAAATGTTGAAAAAATAATTGTAAAAAATGTATTATACGAACTTGCTATAGTTCTTAAAAAAATCTATCTAAATGCAGATATAGATTACCCAGATTTTTCTTTAAAAGTCGCAAAAAAAAATCAATACAGATCTGTAAAATTTTGTAACAATGTTTTAATTGGCAGTAAAGTAAAGTTAGGTAAAGGTACTGTAATTGGATCAAACTCTATTATTGAACAAAATGTTAGAATTGGAAAAAATTGTATAATTGGTTCAAATGTCATTATCAAAAATACTTTAATTGGAGACAATGTAGTGCTTCAAGATAATTGTAAAATTGGTCAGAAGGGTTTTGGATTTATTCCTTTAAAAAACAAAAATTTAAAATTCTCACATATTGGTCGTGTTATAATTGAAAATAATGTTGAAATAGCTTCTGGTTGCACCATAGATAGAGGATCAGTCGATGATACAATTATTGGTGAAAATACTTATTTAGATAATCAGGTACATATAGCCCACAACGTAAAAATCGGATCTAATTGCATGATAGCTGGGCAAGTTGGATTTGCTGGTAGTTCATCAATTGGAAACAACGTATCTATTGGAGGTCAAGCTGGTATTTCAGGACATTTAAAAATTGGCAACAATGTAAAAATTGGTGGCGGAAGTGGAATAGTAAAGGATATAGAAGACAATCAAACTGTGATGGGTTATCCTGCTCTTCCATTGAAAGATTTTATAAAAAAAAATAAAAATAGAAATGAGTAAAACTGAAATTGATAAAAAGGAAATAGAGTCTTTATTACCTCATAGAAAGCCTATGCTGTTAATAGATAAATTAACTAATATTGTTCACCTAAAATCAGCAACAGCAATCATGTATGTAAAAAAAGATGAATTTTATGTTCAAGGTCATTTCCCAGGACAGCCAGTTATGCCAGGTGTACTGATTGTTGAAGCATTTGGGCAGGCTGCTGCAGCTTTAACAGCTTATGGAATAGATCCAAAAGAATATGCTAATAAATTAGTTTATTTAATGGGAGTAGACAAAGCCAGGTTTAGAAACCCAGTTATCCCAGATTGTGAGCTACATTTAGAAATTGAAGCTGTTAGATCTCATGGCAAAGTTTGGAAATATAAAGGTACAGCAAAAGTAGATGGAAAAAGAATGGCAGATGCTGAATGGTCGGCAACAATAGTTGATAGAAAAGAATGATACATAACTCGAGCATAATTGATAAAAAAGCTAAAGTTGGCAATAATGTAAAAATTGGCCCCTTTTGCTACGTTGGATCAAATGTAGAATTATCAGATGGTGTAGAGTTAATCTCAAATGTTCATATTGAGGGAAATACTAAGATAGGAAAAAACACAAAAATTTTTCCATTTGCGAGTATTGGTACTCAGCCTCAAGACCTTAAATTTAATAATGAGAAAAACAGTTTAGTAATTGGAGAAAAAAATATAATTCGTGAATATGTAACTATCAATCCTGGCACCACAGGCGGTGGTACTAAAACAACAATTGGAGATAATTGTTTATTTATGATTTCATCACATATAGCACATGATTGTAAAATTGGTAATAACGTAATAATTGCTAACAATGTTCCTTTAGGAGGACATGTTACTATTGAAGACTCGGTAGTTATAGGAGGAAATTCAGCAGTGCAACAATTTACAAGAATAGGACGTCTTGCAATGATTGGTGGAATGACAGGAGTTTTAAAAGATGTAACCCCTTTTGGTTTATCAATTGGAAATCGAAATTACTTACAAGGCATCAACCTCATTGGTTTACGAAGAAAAAAATATGATAATAAAAAGATAATGGGTTTAGATAAAGCTTATAAAGAGATTTTTTCTTCAAAAAATTTACATGAAAATTTAAGTAAAATTAACGGTGAGTTTAAAGATAATGAATTAGTATCAGAGGTAATTAAATTCATTGAAAAAGATAAAAAAAGACCTATTTGCTTACCACAGAATTAAATTATGATCGGTCTTATTTTTGGAGAAACAGATTTCCCAAAATACATTTACAAAAAATTTAAAGGCAAAAAGAAATATCTTATAATTGACTTAACTAAAAAAAAAAATATTTAAAAAAGATAAAAATTCTTATTCAGTATCAATAGGTCAATTTGGAAAAATTATTTCGATTTTAAAAAAAAATAATTGTAAAAAAGTACTTTTTGCTGGAAAAGTAAAAAAACCAGATTTTACAAAAATTAAACTAGATTTAAAAGGAGTATATTATATTTCAAGAATAATAAAAAAGGCTAAGGTAGGTGATGCTGCAATTTTAAAAGAAATAATTAATATTTTGAAAAATGAAAAAATAAAAACTATTAGTTCAACAATGTTTACACCAGAATTAAATTTAATGAGGGGTAATTATTCCAAGCATAGACCTGACAAAAAAGACAAAGAAGATATCAAGAACGCGTTAAGAGAATTAAGGAAATCTAATCAATATAGCCATATACAAGGTGCGATTTGTAGAGAAAATCTTATTGTTCTTGAAAATCAAGATGGAACGCAAAAAATGCTTAAAAAGGTTAAAAAAATTAAAAAAGTCAACAAAGGCGTTCTAGTAAAATTTCCTAAAAAAAAACAAGATTTAAGAGTTGATTTACCAACCATCGGCTTAAATACATTGAAAAAATGTAAAATTGCTGGCCTTAAAGGTATAGTTTTAAAACATAAACAAAATATTTTTTTAAACAAAAAAAAATCTATAAATTTTGCTAATAAAAATAAACTATTTATATTAGTAAAATGAAAAAAATAATTTTAATAATATTCTTTTTATCTATTCAAATTTTTAATGTTTTATCAGATGATCTAAATTTTAAAGAGGCTATAAATGGTTTAAATAGTCCATGGAGCTTTTCTTTCATTAATGAAAATAAAATACTGGTTACTGAAAAACCAGGTAATATAATACTGATAGACTTAAGTACTAAAAAAACTAAAAAGATTAAACATAATTTACAAATTTTAGAACATGGGCAAGGAGGTTTGCTTGAGGTACTTTATTATAATGACCTTGTTTTTGTTTCGTATTCTGAAAATTTAAAAAAAGGTAATTCAAGCACATCAGTTGCTTCAGCAAAATTTAATGAAAATTTTTTAGATTTTAAAAATATTTTTAGAGCTGTTCCACCAATTAATTCAGGTTATCATTTTGGATCAAGATTAGTAATTAAAGATAACCTTCTTTATGTTACAGTTGGTGAGAGAGGAAAGGGAATGATTGCTCAAGATCCAACAAAGCACCCAGGTAGTATTATTAGAATTCATCTGGATGGTAAAATTCCTAAAGATAATCCAAAATTTAAAGGAAAAAGCAACTGGAAACCTGAAATATATCAAATAGGAGTTAGGAACCCCCAAGGTATGGCTCTATCTCCCTATGATGACAAAATCTACCTCACAAATCACGGTGCTAAAGGAGGAGACTGGTTTGGAGAAGCTAAATACGGAGAGAATTATGGGTGGAAAATTTTAGGATGGGGTGGAACTAATTATACAGGAACCCCAATTGGCCCCAAATGGAAGCCAGGTTTTACTAAAGCTATAAAATATTGGGTTCCATCAATAGCAGCAAGTTCAATGATAATTTATAAAGGCACTGAATTTAAAGAGTGGAACGGTGATGCCTTGATAACTTCACTTCGGGATCAATCCTTAAGAAAAATAAAATTTAAAAGCAACAAGTTTCTAAACGAAAAAATCATATTTAAAGGAACTATTGGAAGAATAAGGGATATTGAAATTCAAGAGAATACAGGAAAAATTTTTCTTTTAACCGATTCAGG